>Ga0209208_10000830_pt1 | contig 41917 bp, 28 predicted proteins | sample S1TSphfallax_3_FD_187694 | JGI IMG/M metagenome (GOLD analysis project Ga0209208, IMG submission 187694) | Host-associated microbial communities from peat moss isolated from Minnesota, USA - S1T2_Fd - Sphagnum fallax MG (SPAdes) (version 2) | ecosystem: Host-associated > Plants > Peat moss >... | reverse complement strand
TTCTCAGTGGGGTTTGATGTCCAGCCATCTTTAGATTGCTCTAAGTCAGAAGCATTCTGTGACAATATGGGCCCCTTGGGATCTACAGTTGGCCAGGGGGAAAATCTTCCGCACAACGCACTCGCCATTCCGGTCTTTAGATATACCAGAATCTCAGCTGCTGAGATTCATGTGAGTGCTCTTCTGCAGTTTCATCATGGTGGTGGTGAAATAGTATACCATCATCATGGAGCGTTTACGCTGAACGACCGCACCCTTGTGGCAGAGGGCTTGTGGAAGAGTGAAACTCAACAGACTTGCATGGTGGCATGTCCAGCAGAAGTGGTCATTGCCAATGTGAGCAGGGATTGCAACATTAGGATATGTCTCCAATTTGAAGCTGGTCTCTCTCTTGAGAAACGGAGCATCATCTCAGGAACCATTTCCAGCACCCTTCTCAACAACGAATCAGGTGCTTTTAACCCTCTCTCCTTCAGCATGCCTCTCCACAGATTGCGACCTCTTAGGTTCCAGGTCCAAGGTCTGTCACGCTACACATTCAATCACATTGAGGAGGCACGTAAATTCGGGGAAAAATTGAAACTGGATAATGCTCAGTCAACAGTAAAGGCAACTGTTTTCAGATACGCTACTCTTCATGGGAATGACTCCAAAGACTACATCCGCCTAAGTGAGGAGCTTTCAATCAATTCCCTGTTGACTCAGCAAAGTGGCCGAGACCAGAACTTCCGTATGCGATTTCAGGTCATTGCAATTGGGGATCATCTCACCATTGGAGATGAATCAGACATGCTGCTAGACACAATCGACATGGAACCCCTGAAGCCACCACGGAAGCTGATAAATCCCTTGAGACTGGCAGCTCACATAAGAATATATGAAGGGCATGAGTATGATCTTCAAGAAGCATCAACTGCAGTATACGCTGCTGAGGGATTGTATGAGCCAAATGATGGCAAGATGTACATGGTGGGCTGTCGAGCTGTGAATGCGAGTTGGTCAGTGCTTCGAGATAACAAAAAGTCTTTGAATGGCAGCCTCGACTGTTCTCTTACACTCTATCTCGAGTTTCCCTCGAAGATTGGGGCCTGGATTTCAAGTGCAAGAGTGAAAGTGTGGATTCGAAGTACACGAACTGTGGCTGACCCCTTCCACTTCAATCCAATCTATTACGAGACATTTCCGATCATGTACATGGAGCAACCCGATGAAGTCTTCTCTCGCAGAAACGTGGAGAGTGCATTGAATGCAGCGTCATTCTCAGGGATGATTTTTGGTCTTGTTGTCCAGTTGTTTCCCATGAGTCATAACCAGGATTCTGCATCTTTCATCTCTCTGACAATGCTAGGACTGCAAGGCATTGGCTATATGATACCTCTCTTCACAGGTATGTGCGCCTCTATACAGCAGCTGCCTGGTGTATTTTCATAGCAAACTGAATGGAGATTTGCATGATTAATATGGATCCTAGTTTCTCTCAAGCCATGGGTATGTCCATAGCCTACAGCTGGCGGTTGCCATGCAAAAAGACTCCTTTTGAAGAATTTGTGAGATCCATTTCTCAATGTAGTTCGCTGGTGTTTGGTTTTCTCAAAGTGTGATGTGCTCACACATGTGTGTGGAACAGAAGCAGAGGCCTTGCTGGCTAGGACTAATGCGCTTTAACCCCTGGTGTTTCATTTGTCAGATGAAGATCCTATAAGCAAATTCCTGGCATTGGTGGCGCTTCTTCTCATCCTACGGCTAATTCAGCGGGTTTGGAAACAGCGAAATAGGCAAGCTCACAAAGCAGCAGCAGTCAGTCTCACACTGCGGAAGAATCTTCCACAAGAGACCAATGTGATCTTGATTTGTGGAATTGTACACTTCATGAACTTCCTCAACATCCTGTTTTTTCATGCTCCTGTTACAAAATCACACGAGCAGCCACTCAATATACCCCAATTTATGCTAATATATGGACCAATGGCAGAGCTATCTAGTATGAGATCAGATTTCCTTTTCAAATGGAAAGAGTGCTGGCAAAATGTAGAGGACCTGTTCTTATTCCCACAGGTTGTTGGGAATGCACTATGGAATATGAAAGGAAAACCGCTCCATCCCATGTACTACATTGGGAGCACAATAGTACAGTTGCTACGCCACTTGTATCTTAGGTTCAGTGCGCCTGTCGACTATACATACGGCTCATTCAGATTCCCATATGTGCACATGAATGCAGATTTCTTCGACCGTGACAACAAAATTGTCACTCACCTGTTGGCAATTGTGCTAGTGTTGGTGGTCTACATTCAGCAAAAGTGGAATGGTTGGCTTGTGGTGTCCAGACCAAGATCTTATTAGTAGGTTGCTTGTAAATAATACAGAGACAGAGGTTGTCTCTTGGTAAATACCAGAGTGTAAAAAGCTGGTCAACTGGATCAGAAACTTGGAGAATTTGGACTCTTTTATTGTTGCGTGAACTAAATGAGCAACATTTGATTCTCCTATAGACTATGAATGAAGTATTTATGTTGCATTCAAGTTCAGTTCCACTTTTTTGTATCCTAATACACCTTACAGAGGCACCTAGTACAATACAATGAGGTTTTGCCAGATCTGGTGGGATGTTGGGATTCAGGGTACAGATCTAGAGCTCACGTATATCTTCCCTTGATTTGAATAAGCAAGCAAACAGAGTCCCCATTGTGTTATATAGCCAGATGGTGGTCGGCTTCCACTTATTGCTGATGAGGATGATACAAGGAGTAGATTCTTTCTGGAATTCTGGTGTTGAGATTGTTCGTCCTAGACTGGTTGTTTTATTGGAATATCAACGTTTTTCAGCAAGCACAGATAATTTCTCAGTTAAACAGTGGGAAGCTGTCGGAATGCACACAGCCTTGAAGTTGGTCAGACAGGTGAGAAATTTTGTGAAAAGATGCGCTGTTCTTGGAACTACTGTGCATAACTATGTATTTAAAAATGAGCGTGCTGTCAAAACTACTACCTATAACAGTCTGCAAAATCGGCAAGCTCAACATAGGATGTGCAATGGAAGAGACTTACATCTCCATGGACCTAAGCTAGATAGGTATACATAAGGAGTTTTGGGGAAAACTCCTTCATAGTTTGAGGGTGCTAATTCCCGTGAGCCTGCTGCTTGGAGCTCCATTAGTGTGCATTCACAGGTGTCGCACACTCACCAGGGATTGCAGAGTGCTTTATGGCCTGTTAACACGTTTCTTATTTTAAAATCGTTAAAAATTTGTTGATCAAGGGTAAGGGAGCCAAGCAGTGGGATTGTTGCCCCTGTTCACTCGGGGTACCACCGTCATTCACAGGGGACTTAAAAATCTGTGAAGCCCCTCATGTGGGTGTGCCTTAGTGCATCTCCAGTAGTTCTTAGTATGTGACCCTGCAAAAGTATTTCTCACATCCAAGTTTAATTATTTACTTTTTTCCAACCCCACCCACAAAACTAAAACTAGGACTGTAAATAGGTGGGAGAATACTATCAGCAAACCACTTGGACGAATCACTATGATTGGACAATCAGAAACAGAGAACAGCAGTCATATCACATTTAGTACTCTTCTAGGCCTGGTGTTAGGCTTTGTTGTGCCTTTTACCAGGCTCAGCAAACTTCACAAATGCTGGACCAAAACCATTTTGCTGAGCCAAACCAGCATGTTTTGACTTTTCTTCACCCAATTTTAATTTGCAGGGTCACACAAACCATTGGTGTCAGTCCATGCATAAGTTTGAATGTCAACTCTGGTCATTCCCAAATCCAAGACTCCAGTGAGTGACCTCAAAACTTTCCCAGCAAACGTTCTCATTGCAACAGCCTATTAGTGTACGCACATGTTTTCCATCACCCAGGAAGAATTCAACGACCAGCAGCTTGACAATTTTGTGAAGAAGAAGAGATCGTAGTATAAAGCAGCATCATGTACTGCAGAATATTGCTACAGACATGCGGATTTTGAATCAGGTTGCATCAAAAGCTATTAGGGTTTGTGCGATAGAAGTCATGAAACATTTGAAGAGCCGTAAAACAGATGTCCTTGCAACCTCCTCCATTCTTGAAAGGAAATGCTGAAGGAGGAGAAGTATTGCCGGGCGAATCTAGAATGCAAATAGATTACAAGCTTTTCTTTTGTCTCTTGAATGAAACTTCATGAGAACCACGGAGCTGAGGAAAGGATACGAACAAAAAAATTGTATCACCAAAATTCAAGGAAGCTTGCTCGTAAAGTAATCGACTGAAAATGGTTCTCTCGCGACTTGCCAAAGATTCTCTCCTTCACCCGCTCTTGAACACCGCCTGGCCGTCCGTCCGTCGCTCCTTCCCTTCTTTCGTGCTCACTCTGGAGGAACTGAGCGGCCAGCGACAGTGTTGCCTATGATTTGTAACAGAGTCGTCGTAACCGAGGACGGGTTTGTAACAGAATCATCGTTTCCGGTGACGGGTTTCTAACAGAATCGTCGTTTCCGGTGACGGTTTCGTGACAGAATCGTCCTTACTGGTGACGGTTTCTTGTGCAGCAGGTCGCAGGAGGACCCAGTCGCGTTTCCCCCTCGCTCCGTCGACCGGCCGGGGTTGGGGGCAAGTAAAACTGCGGTTGAGACCGGGTAATGAAAACTGCGACTGAGGGCGGTAGGGAAAGTACTGACCCGACAACTGCGATCGAGACCGGGTAGGGAAAGTACTAAGTACTGACCAGTGTTGGCCGGTTATTGAGTTTTTACCCGGTTTTCAAGTCCGTTATTGAGTTTTCACAACTGGCTAAATTGATAACCTCTTGTTGTAGAAATTTCACAATCTAATAAAAAAACTACATGGATGACCCAATTGTGATCCAGGAAGGTTATCAATATTCAAACACTGATACAAAATATTTATTTATTTTATTAAAACCCCTGTAATCAAATGCATAACTGACAGGTTAACAGAAGGTTCAAAACCAGTTATTTGAAAACCTAAACTTATGCATAACCAACGGGTTATTAGTCATGGCCCTTTCTTTTATAACCTACTTGGCAGTTATTAGAAAAAGAAATAACCGGCTGACGTTGATACTGATCCTACAACTGCGATTGAGACCGGGTAGGGAAAGTACTGACCCTACAACTACGGCTGAGACCGGGTAGGGGAGGTATTGACCCAAATGGATCCTACCCCACGCGAGGGCGAGCAACCAATCGAGGGAACATCTGGAGATACTGAGATCCGTTGATGTTTGTTGTTGGGCACCGGTGATTCGATTCCCCCAAGAATCAAAAGTCGGTCTCTTTGGGAACACTGTCGCTCTGGGGTGGGGCACATTCTTAACCGAAATTGTTTTAGTTGGAACTCGGGGTGGGGGGATTGCAAAAAGAAGCAACTAAATTTAAAAATAAACACCTAACTAGCACTCAACTTAGGGATTTTGTTGTTGAAGTGGGTTTATTGGAGTAAGGGAGAATGATGTAAGAGCATCCCCCACGTCTGCTTAGTATGTGACCCTACAAAAATATTTCTCACATCCGAGTTTAAGTATTTACTTTTCTGCAACCGCACCCGTAAAACTGAAACCAGGATTGGAAATCCGTGGGAACTACTAATAGCAAACCACCTGGACCAATCATTATGTTTCGACAATCAAAAACAGAAGTCAGATCATATTTATTACTGTCTCCTCCAGTAGGTGCATGCCTGTGCTGCGTCTTTTACCAGCCTCTACAAACTCAGCAAGTCTGCAGGACCAAATCGGCATATTTTAACTTTTTTTCATCTCATAATGTTCAGGGTCGCATATTGAGCAGGGTCTTTTTTTTTGAAATCTGCGCTGTAGCAGGGGTTGCGAGAATCCGAAGTCAAAATGCGACATAAATGGCGACAATTTAAGGATTTGATCATTACAAATGTCGCCCACAGGTAGCCCTGTGGTGACACTCTCTACCAAAACTTCAAATTTGACTCAATTTCGCGACTTTTTTTCAAAAAACATGTCACTTTCGCCAGATTTTGGAGCCAGTGTCGCCTTTAGGCGATTTTTCATCAAATGTTTTTTACTGAGTACCTGTGGTGATGCTCAGAGTAACTTTCATTTGGTCCCACATTTTGAGGAATGTTCATCACCTGCCCTATCCAACAAAAGGGTGCTCATTGGCTCAGATCCAGAACACAACAATCTGGACGGGGTTTAAGACTGCACAACCTGCCAAGTTCCAACACTGGTTATTACCAGTGTTTGGCACTTCTTCAAACCAAATCCGGTTCTTTGCCGGTTTTTAGACTGAGTAAGTGTATATATATCACCGCTTGTACTACTTCATGAAACCCCCATGTCTGCCTCTGACCCGGCAATGGTCGAAAAAGAAGAAACCGGCTCCGCCTCCGACCCAGCACTCAAAAAACATTCACCTTCGCCTTCCCCTCTGACCTGGGTCCTCAAATTTTAGGGAGTTGCTTGATAGAAACCCAGAGCTTATGGATTTTAAAAACTCACAGGTCTTTGATTGCAACACAATTGCAGTGGAATCAGAGAATTGCGGTTCTTTAATTGAAACCCAGTGTGTGTAATTAAAAAACCAGGGTTCTTTGATAGAAACCTGGATCTCATCCAATTAAACAACTAGAGGTTTTTCTTCTGTGAATTAGGGTTCACGAGGTTGCCAAGTTTGAGCTTCCAGCATTGGCAAATCCAGGGAGTGTGTGCATCACACAATTTTCCTCCTTGAATGCGACCTCAGAAATAGCAAGAAAATATCGCTACTTTTTTTTATGTTTTTATTCATGATGGCCTTCGTGGAGTTGGATATGGACAAAGGTGATTTTTATTTTTGTTTTTTGTTTATTCGAGCTTCTTGTCATTTATTATCTAATCATCTCATTTTCCTCTTTGTTGCAACCTATTTTGTTTGTTTTGCCCTTTGTTCCAAGAGTGACAAGTTAAAATTTAATTATTGTCATACTATAGGTCATCTTCTCCAAGAAATGTTTCATATTGCTTCAAACTTCTTGTTGATTGCTCTTTATGACTTTCTAATTTTACTCTTCCTTTCGTTCTTTTTTATGTTATGGATTTTTTCCTCCAATTGTTAATGCACATGTCTCTAACCTGCTATATCTTTCTGGGCACATTGTTGATTATGCTAATAGTTGTAGCATAGTGATGTGTGTGGAGCAAGAGGATTTGTTTAATGCCAACATTGATGCTCTAATAGTGGAGGAGGCATTGTTCCATAGCATGAAGAGGTAGTTAATCTCCTAGTAACCTCATTGGATGATTATATTTACAGGGGTGTTCTTCAAGGTAAACAACTAAGAGGTTGATTTGAAGCAAAACCAACTTATGCGTTGCATTGTTTGTCATAGTAAAACTATGGGGTGTGAGATTTTGGCTTTGCACACAAGATGTCATAAAGGTGTCATTGCTGACAACAAGGCTCATGCCATATCAACTATGACGAAACATGTGGAGCAAGAACATGTCTCTTTGCTTAAAGGGTTTAGAGAAGTTCAATTTTCCTTGAACTCTTTTAAATTAAAACTAGCAATTTAATGATAGAATATAACCCTAAGTTCAATCTTTGATTTTTTCGTCTTCAAACCCATTTTCAAAAGACCATGAAACAAGAGGACATAATGTTGTCAAGGGTTTCTTTCCATTCAAGATGATTGAATCTATTTGGTTGCAAAAATTGGTTCTTCAATTGTGCTCAAAGGTGACCTTCCCATCCAAAAAGGTTTTCACTAATGAAGTTCATCCTACATTGGTGAACAAGACCTTGACAAAGTATGTGCATCCTACCTTGGCAGAATGCTTGATAGCCACATGCGCTTTCAATCTTTGGATGTCAACAAGGGCCCATGATGTTTTTGCAGTGGTTATGAATTTTCTCTACACCAACTAGGAGTTGAAACATATCACTATTGGTTTGTTTAAAGCCCATGATACAAATGGTGCTACCATGGTTATGAAATTGAAACAATTTTTGGCAAGTTTTCATTCACACAAAAAAAAATTGGCTTATGTCAAAGATGAGGGCTCTAATTTGGAAATTTATGATCAAGCTCTCAAATTAGTGGTGTCATGTGGTGATCTTGGCATAGCTGAACCATTTGATAGCTTTTGTTATGGGCATGCACTATCAAAAGTATGTCAATATGCCACTTCATATGATAAGGTGGTTCATGGATTACATTATCCATCAATCAAATATGCTTAAGCAAACATCCAAAAATATATCACATGACTAAGGGAGGTACTTGTGGGAGAAGGCGTGTGTAGATTCTAATTTGAACCCACAGAGATTGAACATACCAATTATAACAAAATAACTTTTTAAACCTTAAGCTTATGTGCTTCATGGTTTAACATTTTACAAGTTTTTGCTAGATTTTTAACTCCCAACAATTTGAGGTTATCATGTAAGTTAAAAAAAAATTCAAGGTTTTTAGATACTCCATTTAAGTTTACATAAAATCTTTTTATGAAATGCACTAATTAGCAACAACTTTTTAGAAGCAATTATATTGGCTCACAAACCAATTCAAGAAACACTTGAAAAGTAGGTGACAATGACATTTTTCCTTTTCCGATGGCCTATTTTGATCATTAAGCTTATTGTAACAACATACTTTCTGAGAGTATGGTTCATTTTTCTTCTAAGGGTGATTATGTTTTGTTTGATCTAATCAATGGTAGAATTTTGAAACATTTCATTTTATGTTTCCCTTGCTGATTTTTTTTCAATGGTTGGACTTTCCATTGGTGAATTTTTCCTTCGGTGATGTATTTTCGCAGCTTATTTTTATGTTCAATGCTTAACTTTCCAAACCTCTTATCTCCTCCTTGGGAGATGCATTTTTGTGGTTCTTTTTTTTGTTGAATAGTTGAATTTTTCATACCTTATTTCTTTTTTGGGTGTTGCATTTCCAAGGCTGATTTTTGTGTTCAATGGGTTAATTTTCCATTGGTAAATTCTTCTTTGGTAGATGCATTTTCAAGGCTGATTTTTATGTTCAATGGGTGAATTTTCCATCAATGAGTTCTTCTTCAAAGATGCATTCCCACAACTGATTTTCTAGTTCAATGGGAGAATTTTCCATCGATGAATTCTTCCTTGGGAGATGCATTTGTATGGTTGATTTTATGGTTCAATGGCTGATTTTTCCATTGATGAATATTTTTTTCGCTAATGCAATTTTGTCCCTAATTTTCCCTATTCAATGATTGAATTTTAAATACTTCATTTCTTCATTGGCTGGTGTAGTTCCATGGCTGATTTTTTGGGTGAATGGCTGGATTTTCCATACTTCAATTTTTCTTTGGGTCATGCATTTTTGTCACTAATTTTCCAATTCAATTGTTGAATTTTGTTGTCCAAGTGTTTTGTGTAATGGATTATCATAAAGTGAGTGTGGTGCCAATTTATATTGTGGATATGAATCATTTGTTTTGAGCTTCTTGCATCTAGGATGAATATGACTAACATCTTGTTTAATCCTTTGTGCTATTTATTTGAAAATTCATCTTGGATTTTGATATCCCCATTCTAATAATTATTTTCCTTTTTTCATATCCACATATTTTGCTTATGTTGTTTAGCCAACCAATATTAGATTCATTTTAGTTTCAAGGTTATTGTTGACTCATTTGCATTTGTCCAATCTCCCTTAAAGTTGTCTAGTGAGTAGATATCTTGAACTTTATGTTCCAACCTTTCTCAAGCTCCATTGATTTTTTCAAATTAGCCAGTCATTGGTAATAACATCGATGACATCCTTTTTCTTATGTTTAATCAAGCTCTAGTCCACTAAGAAAATGTGGTGTTGGTTTCATTTTCCACATCAATTGTTTAACTCTATTTTAGATTTGTATGTGGTGAAATTTTATAACCCTCACCATTTTTTAAATGTATACCTTTTACTCTTGACATGCCTCCTAATGACTAGATTGTGATAATGTGTTTCTTCATGGCTTTATCTCAATTAAAAGAATTTAAAATGTCATTGGCATCAATGTCAAAAGTGACAATTTGTGAAACTCCATAGGGTAATGGGGGAATATGGGATGGGTTTTCAACCTCTAAAAGCCCAAGGATAATTTTAGCCAATGGCATAGAAGGAAGCTCCACCTAACATCCTTGATTTTTACATATTTGATTTATTTTCCTTGTTGAATTATTTTAGTTTAATTTTTTCCATGGTTAATTTCTTTTTAGTTTAAATTTCTTAATGGTGGACTTCATTTCATGGTTGGTTTTTTTTCTAGGAGTGGTTTCTTTTCATTGTTGAGTTCTACATCCATAATTTGTTTCCATGGCACCTTGAAGTTTGCGGTGGTATGCAACCCTGTGACAGTTGATTTTAGTTTCTTTCCATGGCATTTGTGGTGGTTATTTGTTAATTTTTCTTAGTGTTAAATTAAAAAATTGGTTGGTTTGAAGTGATTTGATCTCCATGGTGGCTAATTTGAACCAATTCAAGTTCTATGGTGGCCAATATCAATTATTTTGAGTTCCATGGCAATTGGTTTGAGTTTATTTGAGCTCTAAGGTGGCTAGTTTGAACTAAATTCAACATTTTCATGATTAATTTGAATTAATTCGAGTTTTGTGGTGGTTGGTTTCAATAATTGTGAATTCATTTGAATTGCATGGTGGAGGGTTTCACTAAATTGGGCATTTCCATTGTTGGTTTGAATTAATTTGAACTATGTGGATGATGTCAACTTCAATCATTTTGAGATCATTTGAGGTTTATGTTGGCTAGTTTGAGCTTTTGAACTTTATGGTGGCTAATTTGAATTAATTTGAACTCATTTGAAGTTCTTAATGGCTCTTCATGGTGGCTAGTTTGAATTTATTTGAGCTCATTTGATATTCATGGTGGTCGGTTTCAATTATTTTGAGTTCATTTGAACTTCACAATGGTTCTTTAATGGTTGGTTTGAGCTCTTGAAATTCCTACAACTCTTAGGAATTCCTTTGAAGCTACTAAGGTTTATTGTTTATTAACTTGGGTATATCATGGCAACTTTTAGGAATTTTTTTAAGCCTTGGGTTTTAATGTTTAACAATGTGGTATGTCATGACAATTATTAGAAGTCCATGGTTGTTTTGTTTTGTTATTGTGATTTATTACCATCCATGATTACATGTTTGCAAATTACATTTTGTTGTCCCAAGATGTGTTAACTTACTGAGTGTAATTGCATTGTGTTATTATTGACAATCAATGGCACTACAAAGTCATGTTCCATCTCCAAGAACCTAGGCTACAAGTGAAATGGTGACAAAAATATTATCACCAATTGTGATTGGTTATGTGTTGAATAAAAGCCATGGACATTGATTGGTTAAAGTTGCATTGCATTTTATCATCACCAAGACAGAAAGCTTTGTGATGAGGTTGTTAATGTGGTTGTGCCCAAAAGAATGGGTGATCATGAGGTAAACGTTTTTGATACAAAGCTGGAAGAACACATAGTTCACATGAAACACCAATTCTTGGAAGTTTTTCAACCTTTCCTCTTTTTTTTGCATGGGTATAAAAGAAAAAAAAGGGTCACAAATATGTTGGTTTTCATGCTAGATTCAAGGTTCAAAAATTTGTGGTTGCTAACCAATTACATAGGTCATGAAAAAACATCCACATTAGTTGTTTAATATGATTTGGTTTGATATTGCCTTTGTTGATTCAATGTTACAAAACATTGATGCCCTCTATATTTGATGAAGAGGTTCATGTGGAAAGTTCAAACTTCCATTGTGAGGATTTGTTTCAAATGACAAAAATTAGTGTAAAAGTTTTGACTTCACTTATGGCACAGGAGCTTGATGCATTTTGTCGCTACAACCATGTTGATGTGGACAATTGCAAATGTGCATTGTCTTGGTGGCATGGGGAAGATCACAAGTTCCAATACTAGCTTTGGTGGCTTGAAATTTTTTTGGGATTCTAGCAAGCCAAATTGAAATAAAGAGGATTTTCACCATTGCTAGAATTACGATTGCACTTTAGAGGTGTCAATTGTAAACTAACAACCTAGACTAGATGATTTTTGTTAACAAAAATTGGCTCCATGATCCAAGGGTTGAATGTTCAAAGCATTGTAACCTTGTACTTGTGACCTTATAAATGCATGCATGGCTTGAAATAAAAGTTGACAAAAATACTTGATGCAGAATTTGAAGATAAGGTTGAGCAAGAAGAATTCCCACATGTTTGTGATTTCCTTCTTTGAAAATTGTTTTGTTTAAATGTTTTTCATTCTTCATTAGATTAAGGTTTTAGAATTTGTTCATTTCTTCGTTTCATTGTGGGTCAAAAAACTTCATTTAACTTCATGGATTCCTTGGTTAGGTTCTTTTGCAAATCTAATTTTCCCATGGCTAATTTCAACAAGCTTTAATGTAATTTGTGAATTGTGAAGTTGTAATTAACTTGTTTTATTTAAAGAAACAAGACATTTTTAGTTTGTAATGTTTTTTTCTTTCAATGTAAATGAAAAAATTGGGTTTGGATTCTATTAAAAAACCTTGTACTCATAAAAACAAAAAATCAAATAATCGAACCTTGAATTTGTTAAAAAACCAACTTAAAAAAATTGGCCATGGCAAATATAATACTTGCCATAATGGAAGCAAGTCAAGGGATTTTAATGATAATTGGATAAAGGAACCAACCCAATTTCTATGAAAAAATGACCTTAAAAAACTAGCCTTTAAACTCCCACACCCCCAAAACTTGTTGGTTTTCACAAAATTAAAATTAAAAAAAACCACAACTGGTTAATTATTTGACAATAAAAACTTTGTAGCTTGGAACCAAGTTTTATGAATTTAATTTTTTTAGATTTCCCAACCCAACAATTATTTGAAAAAATGAAAACCGCTAAACACTGGTTATTACCACTGTTGATTAGGTATTTCATTTTCTTATAACCTCCTTTTTTTTGTTTTTGGAAATTCAAATTAAACCTATTTTGGGTATTTTAAAAACCTTAAAATCAAAATACCCTCTAGTTCCTAATATTTGAAAACATTCAAAATACAAGTGGGTTTTGGAAAAACTAAAAATAATTGATTATTTAAGATAGGTTCTTTGGATTAATTATTTGGTTTTTAAGAACCATGTTTTTTGGTCAAATTCAATTATTTGATTCTTTTAGAATTAGCAATCAAGGTTTTACATACTAGACACAATATATTGTTGGTTTTCTTTCATTGCAAAAATAGATAATTACCCAACATTACTTGTTAATTATTACTTTGAACTTGTCAACACTAGTTATTATGGCGATCAATACTATTTGTATTAGTTCGAACTTGCCATAAAAAGCATAGCCATGTACCTTGGCATTTTCACAAAAAAAATTCACAATGGCAAATTGATTTATAAAAAATGAAATTTTATCAAATTATTTTTTCTACAATTGCCAATAATTTTTTAAATCTTTAAAATTCCCAAATTTCTACAAATTATTTGAACAAGTAGCCAAGATACAAAAATAATCTTAATATTGTTTTACTTTCATAGTTGGTTTATATCTATAGCAAAACATGGTTAAACCCTTTGTGGATGATTGTTGGTGTGACAACATCACAAAATTGAAATAAAAACATATTACACTTGAATGAGCTTGCTTTTTGAACATAATTTCAAATGGGGGAAAAAGAAACATTTGTTGGTTTGGGGGATGCCCAAACTTTTCTATTTGGACCAAAGAAAAAAAAATAGAAAAGAAATTTGGGGTCTAAATGTGGGTGGAATTCATTCAAATTTGAAAGATAGGTTTGTTGGTGATTTTTTGAGTGTTTTAATCTTATTCCTTTGATTAATCTTCCAATTGCATTCCTAAAATTAACCGTTAACTTCATTAGAATGTTTGAATGTTTAAAACCTATATGTAACCCCTTAATAAAGGTGTGTGAAAATAGATTTTTTTACATTTGTGAGATACGAATATATTTGCAACAAAAATTATGCCCGCTTGATGACCTTCAACAAATGAAGGAAGATTATTTTTATGGGCAATGAAACAAACTGAATTTTCAATTAGGGCAAAACATTTAGGGCACCCTACATGTTTTAATTCCAATCCAATGAAAAAGTCTAAAAAATGGATTTGTACTAAATAGATTAGATTATGGTTCCTCTCAAATTTGTGTAAAATTCATTGTTTCATTTGTATCATCCTAATGTTATGTATTGAAGTATTAGTAGAAATTGGCCAAAATGTAAGGAATCTAATTGCAACTACATGTGACTATTAATCATTGCAATTATTTCTTGTGTTGATCATATTCTTACGACTACACTGCAACTAATTTGTAACTATTTTGGTTTTCATCCAAGAAGAACAACTTATGTTAATTAGTTACAAATGTGACCAATTTAATCATAGTCCTATGAATATACAAAGGTGTATTTTGTGTATTCTAAGGGGAGTAGTTAGATATATTCGGATTTACAAATGTATATTTTGAATATATATGAACAACCATATTACAAGTTTTTCCAAGCTATTTTATTATACTTCCTAAAATATTCCAAAGACATTTATTTTTATTAAATTTTAATTAATTATCTTATAAAAATAAATTATTTTCAACAATTATTTTCTAAAATTAACAAATAATATTAGTATGATAGAAAAAAAAAATATATCCTACTTACTAATATAATTAACATCTAGTTTTGATTAATAATTAATAATTATTAATCAGTTGATGATTATAATCAATTATTGGAATATAATTTTCATTTTATTATCTTATTATTCTATAATAATTACTATAATAGTAAGTAAGGAAATATAGTAAATCATTTTATAAATGTAAAAATTATTTTCAAAGGAAAAATATACTTATTTCAATATCCCAGTTATTAACTTATTTGCTTAGGAATTATTAATTAATAAGTTATTATTAATCAGCTAAATTTTCCAATATTAGACAATATTAGTTAATTAAATTAATTTAGTAGATCATAATAGTTAATATATAATTATAGTTATATATTTTATTTTTATTTAACTAATAGATTTAGTATTAATCATAATAATGTATAATGTAATATAATTAGTTAATTGTATAAATATGTAATTAAGTAATGAAAATTAACATTATAAATATTTACTTATTTTCTAGTTATTTGTCAAATAATTAATTAACATGTTTATTAACATGTAATTTTTATTATTTAATTAACTAAGTTACTAGTTAACTAATAAGGTAGTTAGGTAGTCACTTACCTAATTATATAATCAACAAAAATAAAATGAGGATAACAATAGGGAAATTTTTTAATTCACACCTTTTTTGGTTAAATTCACACCCTTTCTTCGCACGTCCGATTATATGCAGATTAAATTTGAGTGTGTCTGCCCCACCCCCCTGATGTCTAGATGAAAAGTTATTAATAAAATTATGATATATTTGGAAAAAATAACTTTTCATCTAGACATCAGGGGGGTGGGGCAGACACACTCAAATTTAATCTGCATATAATCAGACGCACAAAGAAACGCGTGAAGAAAGGGTGTGAATTTAACCAAAAAAGGTGTGAATTTAAAATTCTCCTAACAATAGGGATAAATATTTTTAATCACAAACTTCTTTCAACTAAAAAGTTTATGCCATATGTTTTTGCTTTCATTGTCATCTTGAAATGTATATAAACAAAATGTTTTGTTTTACATTTCATATTTAAAACCATGGGCATATGGATGAGTAAATAAATAAAAAATTAACCCAAAAAATATATAAATATTCATGAACTGACGTTTAATTTACCTACTTCCTTAACCTACCTACTTACTTACCTAAGTAGGTATTTAACCTAGGCAAGTAAATACATCCGATTTAAATAGGTATCTAACTTAGGTAAATGGGTATGTAAATTTTACCTACCTACTTATCTACCTCCATAGGTATGTAAACATAGGTGGGTAGGTAGGTAGGTAGGTAGGTAGGTAGTAGGCTTGACCAACATGCTTAAATATTGATTTAAATTTATTTTGGACAAATTCAATTGATATGCCATGTGGCAAATTTTTTTTGCATCATGTCACAATCTAAAACCATCAAAACACAAAAATTATGTCTTAGATTATTTCAAAATTATAATAAAAATATTTGAAATTATTAAAATTTGGAACATGTGGCAAAAATCATTTGCTCTCATTGTTCACCCAAAAAATCACTTCTTAGTCGCAAGCAACAATACATATATGGCTAATCAACAGATGAAAGTGTATTTCGTAATTTTTTTTCATCCAAAATTTCTTGTTGTTTGCAATTAGCATCACATGCAACTTGTCTAACTTGACTATCACAATTTTAGTTGCAAATGTCACTTGCAACTAAAAATTATTCATAAGGGCCAATTGCAAAATGACCATTTTCTACTAGTTATATGTATTTTATAGTGTTGGTTGGGTATTTCAAGTTTTTTAAACTACTAATTCCAATTTTTTGAAAAAATAAATTAATGAAACATTAGTAGTTCAATTGATTTTTGTGGACAATTTTTTTTACTATTTCAAGTAAATTTTAGGAACTTTTTAAAGTTTAAATTCAACTAATTTTTTATTTTACTGGAAAAAGATTGTCAAATTTTTTAATTGAAAATTTGAAAAAGGGAAAAACCCCTATTGATTTTGCTTGTTTTGAAAACTAGGTGAAAGCATGTTAAAGTATACCAAAAAAACACATCCTTTTAGGTAAAAAAAACACAAATTTGTGAAAAGTAAATTAGAAAGTAGGTGATGTCTTAGGTTATTTTCTTTTTGAATTACATGAGGGCATCAAATATGAGATGTCGAAGTTTTTGAAAGTTTCAAAAGTTATATCAACCTTTTTAATAACCTATTTTCAATCTACTTTGCAAAATTTGCCAGTTTGTCCTATTGTGAAAAAGTAGATTGAAAGTAGGTAAAACAAAATTAACTTGGAAATGTTACTCATATGTTGCATTTTGAAAGGGTTTGGGGCATGATTTAATGACTCAAACAAATGCAATGCACTTTAGTATCATATCAAAAAACATGTTTTGGATGCCAAATCTAAGTTTACTGAAAACTTACTTTTGAAGGGCTTCACATTGTCATAATCCAAAAATTCAAATTCCAAAAAATATATATCAATGTGCATAATGGCTCAAACATTAGTAACACATCATTTGAATTATTTGATTTGAAAATTGTGCAATATTAGCCAAAATAATAAACTTTCAATAAGTAAATATATACTAAGAATGATCATATATGGTTTATTTAATGATAAGTACACCCCAAAATTTATGGCATGACAAAAATGCCTAAAATCCAAAAGATTCCAAATTTACTTTTATTTGTTAATAGCGATCGCCAATTGGTGTACTTCACCATGCTTTCACCCAACTTCAAAAAAGTAGCAGGTTTTATGAAACAACATGAAGCTTTGTAGTTGATTAATTAATTTTTTTGAAAAACTTTGAAAACTTTGTTTATATATCAAAAATTAGTTCTTGAGTGGTTTGATGATGATGGTTATGAACATTAAGAATCATCCAAATAACTAATGGGGGGCTATTTCAAAGACCCACTCAACATTTGTATTTCACATTTGAAAACCAAACTCCACATGGCCCTTGTTGCTACCAAAAGCTCCTATAGTACAATTGATACTAAGGAACTAAGTTGTTTATAAAAAACATTTTATGCGTGAATACAACAATCTTCTTTGGTGGTGTAGAGAACATGTCAAAAATAGACAAATCTTATTAGGTGGTAATGCAACACATTAGTGTTAGGTTTTGTTGTAGTTGGCAATGCATGTGTGAAACACATTTGCAAAATTCAAAGCAATCAATTATGTAAAACAACTATAAGGACCGAATGAAGGATAAACTTCCATAGTCACTAATTCATTATGAAAATTATTTTTTTGATGAAGAATACGGGTAATAAGGTGCCCTTCAAATCATAGTTATGACATTATTGGTGCGAGAATGTTATGGAAGCCCAAAGAAGCAAGAATTTAAAAAAAAATTATAGATCAACCAGTGTAATTTGGTAAACATTCACTGGTAAAGAATGTTATGACAAGGTGCTAAATGAAGAATTTTAAAAAAATTTAATGTGCAAAATGAAGAATGTCATCACTAGGCTTCAAATATGATGGCCCTCCCATTCATATAGTTTTATCAATGGACTTTGCATGAAAAAATGACAAATTTTGAATGAGAAGAAAATTAAATTATTCATGTAATTGACATCCATAATTGTAAAGAAAAAATGCATAATTGGTGACATATGTGAATGGATATGAATTTAATACAAAACCTTTTTAAAAAACTTAAATCCATATATCTATTTTTAATTTATTAAAAAAATGGAATTCATGATTAAAAATTTTTGTGGATTTGATTTGTAAGAAAAAAACTTTGACGACCATGAGGAATTAGAATATCAATAATTGAAATATGAATATTTTGAATGGGGAGTTAATTTGAATGTTGAAAGGAAGTAATAATGTGCAATGGGAAGTAAACTTAATTTGAAATGAAGAAAATAATTTTTTTTTCACAATCTAAAAACATACACATACATGTTGTAAATTTCAATAATAAATATTGATGGAAAATTCATTCAAGTTTTTTACATGGTCTATTGAATGTTGTAACCCATGATGTGTCATATGGGATTCAAATCAAATAATCTTTGAATCTTGATGTTTGGAAATTACACATTTGCCTTGTAATCATGAAAAGCGAATGGTTATATACTTGAAATTGCTTCAATTTAAAAACCTTTAGAAATTAACTGTGAACATTTTCATTTGTTTGAAACAAATGAGATAGAAACTCTTGGGACACTTCAAATTTCCTTGCAAGCACTTTAGCAATAGTCCAAGGACTTTAACAATAACCTTAAGTTTAGAAATCACAATTTTACAAATTATTTCAAGAAGTTCCATGCTTGGAGAAATGATAATAAGTAGCTAGGGATATGTACAAATGGCATTGACATTGGAATGTTTAAACTATTCTACCAAGATGCAAAACTTGAAATGTGAAATCAACACAATACATTGCAGTGTAAATAAATACTAAGAAATGACAATGAATGATTATTATAAAAATTTTAAAAATTATTTGAACAAGGCTTGAACACAAACAAGAAGATTATTTTCAAATTCATTTGACAATTCATTTTGATGGTCAAGGCCTTGTGAACCAACTTAAGGTTCTATTGAGCTTATTTGTTTAGTATTAGAGTGATCATGATAGAACTTGAGGCCAAAATTAACTTCACCTCATTAAATACAATCAATGAAACATTCTTTAAAAAATTATAGCATGTACATTGTTGAAAACAAATCTACCAATTCCTTATGAAAAAAGGAAAAAAATTTCCAAAGGAAGAAAATAATGTCCCATCAACAATAAGAAGTTCTTACATTTGCTTCACAAAACCATGCACTTGTACAACCACAACAACAATACATGTGACAACATGCCACACTTCACAAGTTACAAATTTTACAATGGAATCACACTCCATGTACATAAAATGAGCATGAAAAGCAAAAATTTCCACAATCTCAACATTCAATGAACATGAAGACTACCATTATGTTCATATTTGGACTTTGCATCAAAACTACACTTAATGACCTTAATATATTTCCCAATGTGATTTTTGTTAGAATGATGTGGTGCATAAGTTGTTAAAATCACCAAAGTCATACTTTGGAAATTTTCAAGAAGAACCAAATCTACTTGGAAACATATGTATGAAGAGTTCTTAATGTCCCAACTCCCATACATATTCATAACATATTTTTCAAAACATATACCTTGCATTATTTCACAAATACATCATCAAGTCATATTCCTAGGCTTTCATTTTATTGTAGTTGGGTGCAATCACATTAACAGGAGACACAACAAGTGTAACACATGCTCAAATTTTCACATTTAGAAGTAGTAATTTAATTTGGTGTTGAAAGTATAAGATTTTTTAATATAATGCAGTTCACAATATATTATTAGAACATGTGAATTAATCTAAAAAATATTTGATGAATAAAAAGTTTTCGAAAACATTTATTAAACATTATAACACGTGTTTTTAAACATTAAAATGATTAATTAAAAAAAAAGGTTTCCGAAAAGGTTATTTGAAAGGTGAACATATGGAAACCCTTATGATTTTTTTTAAAAATTAAATTCCAAAATGGGTATAAATAAAGGTACAACCCTCCATCACCTTTAGTTTATTCAACACGAATCCAAGGTTTGATTTTGCACGATAATTCTACTTGTTTCATTTCATATTCAAATGTAAATCACATTAATATGAACCAAATAAGTTGTAATTAATGTTTGATTTTTCACATGTTTTAGTGTCAAAAATTGTATTAATATTGTAACTCATGCAAAAACATTCATGACAATGTATGTAATATATTGTGGAAACTTGTGATATGATTCAAAATAAATCTAATGATGATAAAATATCCAAAAACATTCATTAAGCATATAACAAATGATTTTAAACATTATAATGATTCTTAATCTTGGGGAGATTTTTTAAACATGTCATATTTTGATGAAGATTTTCTAAACATATATTTATGTAATAATATATTACAACATTTTTTGGGTCAGATTTGAATTGTTCCAATTTACAAACTAATTATTTTAGGATATTTGGGAATGTTTTAAAATAAACAATCACCTAAGAAAGCAAGTTTAGCTCTTATTGCACCCATACATGTTTTCATATGTTATCACATTTAAATTCATTTAAACTTTAGTTTTCACACACTTTATGTTCTTTTTTTTAATTTTCTTGTTTTTTGTTTGAATTTAAATTTAAACTTGTTTTTGTCATAGTTTGTATTAGTTTCCATGTACCTTAGAAAATCCCTTTGTTTTTGTAATTTGTGTTCATGATAGTTAAAATCCCATGTCGTTTTGAATTTTTGGGACACAAGTGCTAATAATAACTAATGTCCAAAGTAAACATTTTTTACATCTTGGAACAATCTTGAATATCCACATCTTCGAATGTAAGAATTATGAGCCTATAAAAACGGCATCCATAATTTGGAAAAATCATGAATTTTTAACACTTTGTGTTGGAACTCTTGGGACATTTTAACATCTCAATATAATCTTGGCCACCAATCATAAAATATATCATAGGGAGGAAAGTGATGAGTTTTTTTCAATTTTAAGTTATGGTATGTTTTGTGAAATTGGGTTGGTCATGGCTTGTCTATGCACCATTTTGGTTCTAATTTGCATTGAATGTTTCTATTGGATTGTGTAAATTGATTTCATCTTGAACTCTTATATGTGAATTTATCCTAATCTCATTCTAGATCTCCCATGCTTTCTTTTTTTGTGGGAGTTAAGGAATGTGCCCTACAATGCATTACAAAAGTTGAGAATTGGCTAGTTATTTACCCTCAATATCACTTGACAAACCCAAATGTGCATCAACAAAACTCCCTTTTGTAATCATGATAAACTTTTTTAAACCTTTAAAAGGCTTGAAATCAAAATGGAACATGGAATGATGGTATGCAACCATGATATGATAATGTGAACACAAGGTCTTTTCATAATGTGAACACAAGGCCTAATTTTCTTTCATTTCCTTGTGGACCTACCACCAGCCTGGGTCAATCAGCACCTACACTAGTACCTTCACTTACTTGATGATTAAGGCATCTTAGAGCATCTCCACGGGTGCTCAGTATGTCACTCTGGGTAATAAAATTAAATGTCTAAGTTTAGCTTCTTTTTTGTGGCGACCCCACCAATAAAACTGGAACTATACGTGGGGATTACTGATAGCAAACCGCCTGGACCAATCATTATGATCAACCAATCAGAAATACTGAGTTGCAGTCAGGTCGAATTTATTACGCTCTTTTTTGGAGGTGCACCACTGTGTTGTGCCATTTACCAGCCATGGCGAGCTGCACGAATTGGGTGCAGAAAAACCAATTTCCTGAGCTAAACCTGCACACTTTTTTGCAATACATTTACCTTCTGGAGTCACATACCGAGCACAGGTGGAGATGCCCTTAGTGAGCTATATTAAACAATTGAAACGTTAAATTTGTACTTCCAGTCCATGATTGATAGGATATTTGAGGTAGGTAAAGCCTCAGCCTTGAGGCTTCAGCCTTGAGGCCTCAGGCTTTACTTGAATAAGGGCTTGCATGAATGTGAGCCTATTCTGGTAAAGCTTGTGGCCAAGGCCTTCACTGTATATAAAACATTATATTATAATTATATTATTTATTTTTCCTGTGATATCCATCATGTACTCACCTGGCCTCATGAAAAAAATGGAGGTGTTTCAAAATATGAAATGTTCCCTGAAATATGGTATTCTATTTTTCAAAATGCCCTGAAGAAGTGGAGGGACAAATATGTTGGGTAATGTGCTGTCCATATTATATTTGGACTGTGAGAAGAGGCCTGACTAGTTTTCACCTTCCAAAGAATGAGTTTACCTTTTCCTCCCCAAAGGTTGCCAAACATATCACTTGGTGTCTTTGGGCTGGCAGCAATTTTCTTTTTGAACCTTGTTTTGAATGGTAAGACAGAGTATAAGAAGAGGCATTGGACAGGTACCTCTTTTGATGTGGTTTTTCTTTTTTAAAAGAACCTTTGATCTCAGTTTTGATTCTTTAACAAAAATTGGAGGTTCTTTAGGTGCAGGTTTAAGCCCATTCTTCTCACTTTAAGACCTCGAAGTTTCAGTTTTGACACCTTTTTTCAAATTCAAGAACCTCCAGAGTCCAGGCCCGGTTCAAAACTAGATATGATTTCATGCAGACATTACACATTCCTGACACATTCCTCTATGCTAAATATTGTAAAGACAACTGATTTTATATCAAATTAAAATCAAAGTTTTATATAGGTAATGAAGTTCCACGACTAATAAAAATAATATTTAACTTATAAATTGTGCTTACTTGTTAAATTTTCAAAAAAGAAAAAAAAACAACTTGCTTACTTAAAGAACTTACCTCTCTTTTCCAAGAGGTTTTTTTTCACAATTCCAATTTTCCAATTTCAGATCTAGCAAAAAAAAAAAAAAAAAAAAAGTTCCAATAGGTATCTTTTGTTCTCGTTCCAACAAAAAGATGTGAGCTTGGGCGTGAGTCACAAAAACTTGATCTTGAACCCCGGGTTTCACATTCGAAACTGGATATCCTCGCAGTGTTAAGAACCAGTGTCGATCAATTATTGCTTTGTAACCTGGGTAAGCATCCAGGTTTGGGTGTCAATAACCTATCAATGGAGTATTGTTTTTCGGAAACTCAATAAATAACCCACCTGTCTGGTATTGAATTTTCAAGTTTTAATAACCTAATTTGATGACTCAATTATCATCATAAATAGGTTATCAATCCTGAAACACTAAACACATCTATGATAGAAATTTTTTAAAACAGGATTTTAAAAAATTAAAAATATTTATAATTCTATAAGTGGTGTATAACTGATGATTCTCAAGCGGGTGTTCAAGAGTTCATCCTTACACATAATCAACGGTTATTACTATAAAAAAAATCCAGTAAGTTAATAATCAAAGGCATTACTTGCAATAATCAACCAACACTGGTAAGAACCATTGATTTTAGTTCAGGTTAGTAAGAACCTATCTATAATCAGGTCTGAATTTGGGAACTAGAAGAAGACGCAGAACCTAATTTTATTTTATTAAAGAACTGGACTCATAAAAGGGTTAAATTTCAAATGCTATCAACCTAAACCAAATGTAACATACTTCTATTCATATTTTCATAATGGTGCATTCACACTTGATGTTAAATCAATGTTAAACCTAAATCTAGTTGACATCCTAGGTGGCACCCTATGTAAAATGGGCCATAGCTTAATGTTAAGTGAATGTTAGTTTAGCAAAAACTCTTCCTGGTAAATGACTAGTATGGTGATAATGGACTCAATGCTAGAGTCCCTAACACCAAGTGTGAACACACCTTCAATTACACATATTTTAGTTTGGATTTTGTGTGCACATTTAATTAGTAAATTAATTATGTAATATAATAGAAAATTACATGTTATCAGTGGCACATTCTAGCCCCACTGAAGAGCAACTCAATTATCTCCCCACTCCCTAGTTTGCTTTTGTTTTCCCCCAACAAAATAATAATAAAATTCTCTAAATAGGAGACGGAATAAGGATTATAGTATCAGTTTATTCAAGATAATAATATAGTAGTACCTTTACCATTTCGGCAGTTTGTTGCCGATTAATTAATTAAATTTTAAATATTAACTGCGGCACTTGGCCTTTCAATTCTGTAATTTTCGGCAGTAATCATTATATAAAAAAATATAATGATGCTTAATGGAATAGTTGAACAGCCCAGTGTCTGCAGACTAACTTTATTATAAGTTTTGTTCCTGAAAGGTCTACGGTTCAAACTTTACGGTCAAAATTTTGATTTGACTAAAATTTCGGCACGAAAGTATAATTTTTTTCAAAAGTTCGACAAAACCGGAAAATATTTTAATTTATGCCGAAATGGTAAAGGTACTACGCTAATTCAATTAGCAATTACGTACCCCCACGTGGAAAGTCTGAGAACGGGATTCAGGACAGGAAAAGGTAAAGTGCATAAAACACATTACCCAAGGAACTTTGGCCGCATAGAGTCACGTGCCACAATCTACTGGAATGTTTAGGCCTACGTAAGCACAAAACATCCGTCATACGTCAGCAAACAAGTCAGCTGCCACGTCTGACAATGTTCCGGAAAGTGGCACAGAAGTTACCCCCAACGACGTGTGCAAAAAATCCAAGTTGTTATAAATTGTCAAAATCAAGCGGGAGTGGAAGGTTTAATGCATTTGATAAAGGTATTAGATTTTTATTTTTATTTTAATTATTTCTATTTTTTGTCATGTAGTCAAAGTGGCGATTATTGATAAGAAGTTTAGCCAGATTTGGCAATAAAAAAATATGAAAGTAAAACCATCTAGCATCCCTTTACGTATTTGGCTAAATGCTGGAACTTAGGATACAATCTGATAAAAAAATTTAATTAGATTTTTAAAAAATTGGTAACTAGTTTTTCTCAAAAGACACTAAATTTACACCAATTTGAAAAACCAGGGGTGTGTCACACTAAACCCTAAACAATGTACATTAAAAAGCATCTTAAGGCAAAAGAAGAATTATGGAAACTCAATTATTTCACCATGCAAAAATATAATCTTCCAAAAAAAAACCTCTAAAAGAAACCAAAATCAACTTCAAGATATTGTAACTATATAACTAATCTCAACTTTCAACACAAGCCAAAAACATCATCTTTCAAAGCCCTCATGTAAAGTCAGACCTATTATCTAGGGGCCAAAATCCCTTAGGCTACTTTATATTCTATAATGAATCTAAACACTATATCAAGGCAAGGCCAAAAAAATCAACATTTGACAAAATTTCACCCAAAATACCACTGCTTTCCAGAATTGGCAAGGTCTGCCAATTAGGTCTACAGAATTGGCACCCAGGTTGGTCCAATGTGTGCAGGGCTTTACCCTAATAAGGGCCCCCCCAAGACGGGAGCCAAGGGGAGCCCAAATTCTAGTAAATCCCTGCCTTGAGGAGTTTACCCAGAGTATAAACTGGATCAAGTTTTTATTATTAAAAATGCTTGTGATACCCATGATACTTGGTGGGTATCACACAAACTGAGCTCGGTTTTATGATAATTTTAGTGGAACCCAAGGGAGAATAAAGATGCTAGAGAACATGCCCTAGGAGGCTCATTCTGCCTCGTAGTGAGTCACTAGAACAAATTTGTGTCTAGTGGTGAACTAAGATGCAAATGGATTTCAGCATGAAAAATCATCAATCTAAACCCAAGAGTTGGGGAAGCTCTTGTATCACTTGTATAAAATGTAAAATGCATTCGCAATAGGATATGAAGGTTAGTAGATCAAATCCCTCTTGCACTTGTTTATGCAACTTTCTAGAACATATTTTATACGTTACGATATGTGTTTGTTTGTTTGGTGTTGTGGATGTGATCACACCATAACCATCCCAACCTTTGGGCCCTTGCTTCACTTTTGGTATTGCTGGAAAGTGCTTGAGCCATTGGTTTGCACATGTGTTGTTTCACAATTTTCCAACCAAGTGAGCAAAAATATTAAATTTAAAAGAAAATTTTAATCTTTGAAAGTTAATTTTAAATTCTAAATATGATTTTTCACGATTGTGTTTCTGAAAAAAAATTATCTCTTGGATTCTCAAAGAGATTTGTGTTTTTCACAATTGGATTTTTTGGAAAATCCTATTTCTTAATGCTTTTGAAAGGTTTGTTTTAGAATCTCTTTGTAAGTTGTGATGTGGGATGAGGAGAAGTTAGATGGTTTTTATATTGATGAAAACCTAATGAAAAGGGAAAGGAGGAGCACTAGAAATTGAGATGGACAAAAGAAGAGATAGTTGATATTGATATTTTTCTTAGTGGTTGTGAGTTGGGTTATTTGTTTGTTGCAGGATTGTGTGTATTTGAAATTGGTGGTGTTGCATGGTGTGATTTATTTCATGGTAGTTACAAAAACAACTATTTGTTTGGTTTCTTTTGATGGTGTTTGGCAATGTTTCACCTCAGCAAGGGAGGTTGTTGGTGGAATTGATGAATGGGAGTGTGGAAAAACCTATTTAACGAGCTACATGTCTTAAGCTAAATACCAAAGTTGTTTCTTGTAGAAATTGGTGTTGTGGTAGAAATGTCATATGCAATAAATAGTTGGGTGTATTCAAATACTTATGTTGTATTGGATTCCAAAGATTTTTTGTCATGCACTAAAATGTTAAAACAACAAATGTAAGAACTACAACATAATAAAGGAAATATTTCTAGTGAAAGTGATGAAAGACAATAAGTGAAAAAAGAGTTGTTGGTCTGTGAGTGGCATCCAACAAAGAAAAGAGGAATTGCAACTATTTAGGTCATCTAAATTTCAAAAATCCATGGGTAATAAAATATCTAGTTGTGTGGGAACTTTGGGGATATGGGATTTTGCATTGAATGAGAATTCTAAGGGATGTGGGGTAGTTGATGTGTGTTAATGTTTAAGATGGTACCTTGTCAAGATTTGCCTAAGCTTAAAAGCGGGGAATGAACAATTTTCTCAGTTATGTCAATCACTAGATGTCCAACAAAAGACCATCATAGCAAGTGAGAAGGGTTTGGAACTATTTGATTCACCATAACACTTCATATCAATGTTGTTGGAACTCCTTTGTTAATTTGATGTTATAAATGTTTTTATTTGGTGATAAATATTTGGACAAATTTTGGAAAATGATAATAATATTTTATTTGTGATGATTTGATGTTGGTTAAGTACTTGTTACATTTGGTGAAAACTAAACCATGTTGGCCAACGTAATTCATTAGGACATGTGGGATTATTTGCTCTTTCCTTTTCTGTTACAATGCCACCTCTTATGATGTATGATGAAAAAACATAAAGACTAACTTTTTTTCTTCCTTTCATGACTTAAATATCTAAAAACTTGGTTTTAAAGCAGGCCCAATGATATATAAACCCATTATGACACACCCTAAACTTCTTGAAAAACTCAGATGTGAGTCTAAAGGTGAAAACAACAGAAGAAGGAGTTGGGGTACACTCCTTAGCTCGTAGCATTTTGGGGGTGAAAAGGACATGCTAAAGTTTCGGAATGGGGATTAGGACGAACTCACAAGTGAGAGTTCAAGATGAAATTAAACTACATAACCAAGAAAGAAGGCAGTTAATGCAAATTAAATGGAAGTGGTGTGATAGACTTAGTAAGGACAACTTCAAACATAAGCTTTACATGACCTGCAACCTTTAAAAGGAGGCACCACTCCCTTCCCTATAATATACTCTATACCTTTCTACAAGGACTACATCCAAATGTCACTTTTCCATTGGACATTCCTAAATGGAAATCCCAAAATAAGACTTTTGTTATCCCAAAACTTTGGCCATTCATATCTTTCTCAAATCAAGTTTATTTTGAAAATGAGAAGGCAATATCTTATAGTTCTCAAAAAGATATTTCCAACAATGTATAGCACACCCCAATCAAACTTCATTTGATCCTTGCTTTCCAAGGATTTGTGGTCAGGAATCAAATTCCCAATTTGATTCTTACCCTTTCCTTTGATCATAACTCATGCAAATAAGGCCCAAATGAACAATGCAAGGGCACTTTAAGCATTCAAAACCTTTATAATGGTGTATTGGGAACCCAATTTGGTGTTTGTTTGCCTTTTCAACTAAGGCTTTAAACATTCATAACTCATGCAATTCATAAAATGGAAGTGCACTTGGGAGTCATTGGGCTTCCTCCCTTGCACTCTCCCCCATTTGTGAGAAATGTGTTTCACACCTAAACACACTCTCAACTTCATGGGCCTTTGCATTTCACACTTAGCCATGAACCCAATGTTAGGGTTGTGACACACTAATATATACATGTGGAAACTCATGTATGCTATTCATATGCCAAGCTCTAGATCACAACATAATGTTTCAATAGAATCTTGTCAAAAAGGAATAACTTTCAATAAGAACTATATGTAGATTAACCAACAAAGTCCATTTTCACCCCATAAAAAGTTGTGCATTTTATATGTGGTTATGTGGATAAAAACAACTTTTCTACTAATCATGTAGATTTTTTTGACTTAAGGGCGATTAGAAAACTTTGTTATTGTGGTGTTATTACCATTGGTGAGGTACCAATGTTGTATTGGTTATATTGGTTGTATTTTAGTTTATAATTTGTCATTTATTAACTTAATATGAAGTGGGGGCCACCTTGGAGCTTGGTCTATCATCTTTCATTTTGTTTGTGAAGCTTATTTTCTTGTTTTCTTTATCAATAAGAACTCAAAGTTTAGTTCCATTGGCATCCTTCTTCCAATTTTTTTTTCTTAAACAAACATTAAGCAAGTGCAATAACTCAAAATAATAGATTCTCCAATGCAAGTTTAGTTATGCCAACTAATGATGCTTACACAATAGTTCAAGTCCACTTCCATTCCAAGTTCATTTTAAGTGAGTTTGTGACCTTTTACCTCAAGCTGCTCACGTTTCCATTCCACCATTTGAGCAATTATTAAAGATAGGAACATATCATTTTCAAGAAAACATTTCAAAAATGTGCATGAGCTTGTGTAGGCCCAGGCTCGAGTGCTTGGCTTTCTATTCATTCGGATTTCCCATTTTTTAGATGGCCTCTAACATTTTTTCTTTAATACTACACATTAGATTGAGCCTCCCCCATCCTATGGCTCATGGTTTTTGTCGATGCATATGCGACCAGGCCATAGATCCGATAAATATACAATTATTTCATTGTGTTCATGGGGTAAAAAGCACAATCACACATGATGCAATTTGAAATTTTTCATTGCCATTGCTAAGGATGTTGAGTTCCATGTTTTGCATGAATAAACACATGTTCTCCCGACTCTATTTCTTTAGTCATCATGGTGATGAATGAATATTGTGCTTGCATTAAATGATATATGCACTTTGGCAAATGTAATCATTGTTAATCTGACTCGTGCTAATCTTGTTTCGTGAGTTGTTTCTTCTTGGGGAATGACGACAACAATTATAGCTTAGGCAAAGATCACATCATATTGCAACCAACACCTTGAGTATGATTTCATCCCTCTAATAATAGAGATATTTGGATGTTTATACCAATAAGTGGATAATTTCTTTCATTAATGTGCCAACATGGCATGGTTAGCATTCGTGATTATACATTCATTTTATAGGCAAAATGTGTTAGTGCCTCTTCAGAGAATTTAGGGTATCATTGCCTCATGTCAAGTAGTTGTGGCAACAAGAGAGGTGTCTTCTAGGTTTGGTGTCCTTCCATGTTTGTAGCCCATCTTCTTACATGACCTGCTTTGTGCTACTAGTGATGGGTTCAGGTCTTGGGTTACGTGTTTTCTCCCCATTGTGCATTCTGCACTTTGGGGTGTGGTCTTTTGTTTGGACTTTGATCCTTTCTTTTTTCTTCTCTTGTTCCCTTGCTGGGTGGTTTTTCTTTATTTGTTTATTTATTAAGTACCGAGCCTTGAAGCACTGACAGAAAATTTCTAGTGCACGGGGAGGGCATGTTACTAAAAGGGGATTTGAAAAGCAGAATGCCTGCTGTAGTGGACATTTCATTTGTTTTTCTTTCTGGCGTACCTGCTAGGTACCATTGGACAAATAAATTAAAATAAAATAAAATAAAATCTGCTGATGCTTTATTAACAGCCTCATAACAGGGTGTTTAAAAAAATGAACATCCCCTGGTTCGAACTCGGGTAAGCACTCATTTCATGAACACCCTGTTGGGGGGCATTATCTACTTGTCATGTTCCTTCTCTTTCCACATCTCTCGTTTCAAATATTTTCTTTGTCGACTTTACATTGGGTAGGACCCTTGAAAGAGGGCACTACTGTACCAGGATAAGGGTCCCCACTGGCTATCGCCTCAGGTGGGCCCTTGTACAGGTAATGCCCTTGTCCTCAGGCACTACCTTACATGAAAGACCCTCCACTCACTCAAGCCTTTCTCCCCTATACTCTCTCTCCACGGGGAAGGACCTAGCTGCCTATTTGAGGCAGGCCTTTCCCCGTTTTCTCTGGCTCTGGGGCGGGGGGGGGGGAAGGACCCTCCTGTCAATGTCACAGGCCTTCTGTTATATGGGGGTCCTCAACTAGCCTGCAAATAGCCCACAAAAACAAAAGGACCTCTACTGACTTAGACCCTTCCCTCTCTACTTTCTTAGGAACTCCACTCACTCAGGCCCTTCCCCTGTACTCTCTTTAGGACCTCTACTAATGTGGGCCCTTCCCCCATTACTCTCTCTAGTTTACTTCGACTCATTGAGACCCTTCCCCCTCTCTCTGTAGTATACCTCCAACTCACTGAGGACCTTCCTCCTCTACTCTCTTTAGGACCTCCAACTCACTTATGCCCTTCTTGTCTACTCTCTCTAGGACCTCCAACTCACTTATGCCCTTCTAGTCTACTCTCTCTAGGACCTCCAACTCACGTAACACTTTCCTCCTCTACTCTCTTTAGGACATCCACTCACTTGGGCCCTTGCGCCTCTACTCTCTTTAAGAAGACCTCCACTCATATACACCCTTCCCCTATACTCCCTTAAGGACCTTCACTCACTTCTAGAAGCCTTCCCCATCTACTAGTACTCTTTCCGGAGTCCTGAAATGAGAGAGAGAAAAGAAAAGGAGTCCTTAAAGAACCCATTTTTTGGACAGAAGTTCCATGTACGAAAATAGGTAGCTACAGTATTTGCAGTCAACACTTGTGTGTTTGTTTGTTTGTTTGCTTGCTTGCGTGTTGCTGAAAATTTCCAATTTGCAGACACTCACTCACTGGTTCGTTGGTTGCACCTCCTTGCTTCCTTCCTTGCTTCCTTCCTTCCTTTCCTTGTTCCAGCGAGCAAGTAGAAACTAGCCACTAAACCAAGGAAGGAAGGGAGGGAACTTTGCAAGGGGAGGGAAGGGCAGGTCAGGCCTGGCCAGGCCAGGAAGGTAGCAACCAGGGTAGGTGTCAGATCCAAGCCCAGTTCACCTCGCACGGGCCACGCCCCGCCTACCCTCCCCCTCTCCCCTGTCCCGGTTCGCTCTTCTCTATTCGCAACCAAGGCCGCACACACACCAGACATGGCCTCCCCCACGCTTCTTGTATCCTCTTCCTGCTTCTCTACCACCAGGAAGCCCTTGTGTTGTTGTTGCTGCTTCTTCATCTGTCTCCTGTTGCTGCTGCCCTTCGTCGCATTCTTTTGTTTGGTGTGTTTTCGTTCTGCGCTTCTCTCTCGGCGGGTGCCTCAGCCTTTGTTCTTCTTGTCCTCGCTTGATTCGGGATTGGAGTCGAACTCCGGGAGTTTTGTTATTCCTTTGTCGTTTTTGTTATTGCGGGTTTTTCATTCCATCTGAAGCTTTGCCGGTCGTTTTTTTTTGGGCGTCCGTTTCGGACCGGCTTTTGGAGCTCTGGTGCTTGGAGAAATTCAGCAGCCAACTTAGTCGTCGTGGTGCAAAGTGGCCCTTTTGGGTGCTTCGGCAGAGCTTCCGAGGCTCTGCTGAAGCTGACGGTAGATGGTTATGAAATCATCTTTCTGCAAGCAAACCCGGTGTGCAAGCTTCGTGCGTGGCTCGAGCAGGACACCGCATTGGACATTGACATTTGTGACCTTCTTTCTCTGTGAGTCTCACTTCTGTTTCAATACGCCCTAAAAGAATGAATTTCCTCCTCCTCCTCAAGCTTTCTTTTTTAAAAATTTCTCTTCAGGTTTCTCATTGATCACCTCTCTAGAGTGTAATAATCCTGAATCTGCCAGCCAGATCCCTTGCCTCCTGGATGTGGAAGTCTTCAATCTCCATTTGAAGATCCTGGTGGAATTCTTTCTAGATCACAATGAACACGTTGAGCATTAAGCCATTGCTTGCAAAGATGTTGAACTGTTTGGATGGCATTGGTGCCAGAGCACATAGCCACCACAGTTGAAGATGAGAGGGTTGCAGGGTTTCTTTATGTTGGTTCCAGCTTCAATGGAGGACAAAGCTGGACGGATTGCATTTGGATATGGAAGAGCATTCATTGTAAGTAGATTGCCTGAGTGGCCAGTTTAAGGTTTTTTGCAGGTTTTGTTGGTTGCCATTCCATCAGGCTGCTATTAGATTCTGACGACGACTTCAGTCCAAATGTGACGATAGTCGCAGATGAAACTTGTTTGAGTGACACAGTTGGAGGAGGGAATTACAGCTACTATACCCTTGACATTGAGCAGTGCACTGGTTCAAATTTTGTCAATGTCCTTGCATGGGTCACTTCAGAGGCAAATGCTGAGTGGTCCTTGCTTGTCAACACAGAAGGCTTAGTCCCTGAATATGATGATGATGATCTACCAAGTGATGGAACAAGTGCTATTCATATCGGTAAGTGGAATTTACATTCTTACCTGTCTTTCCTTGTGGAGGATCAACTGCTTTTGGACCTTTCCTTTGCAGATGTCCAAGAATGAGATATTCTGAGATTGATGGTTGTTCTCTTGTGGCAGTTTCTGAGCATAAGCAACCTTACGCCCTATTGACTCTGCCAGTTCCAGCTTCTGTGGAAACATCACCTTCTTGGTATGCAAGTGTATACACTCCAGTTGATACAGTGGACATTATTTATAAAGCATGGTGCTCTGGTAAAAACTTGCACCTTTTACCGTTATTGTATGCTTCAGTGTATCTAACAGGAGCACTCAATTTCTATATATGCAGACTATGCCAGCCTCACTAGCGTATGAGCAAATTGAGATGTCTGCAATTCAACTTTGCAATTGACTTGCTGTGCTTTTGGTGTACTTTGGGTGCCCTGTGCAGCAACAAATGGATGTGCCTTAAATTGCAGTGATCCTGACACTGGGCCATGTGTCAGTGTCCACACTTGCCGATGTATCAGGCATCCTGATGAGACTTCTTGCTCCATTGGTTAGTATTGACTTTCCACCTTCTCCTTTATGGTTTGTTCTGTGCAGTGGATGGGCAATCATCTGGCTTTTTTTGGGTCAAATGGTGCTGGTTCCTATATTCTGTGTGCACCTCTGAAATTTGAATGATGGTGCTGAGCATCGTGTGCCATCCTGAGTTCTAACCTGCAATATACATGTGCAGATGTTTTCTCTTTGCCAGGGGACAACGATCTTGATCTTGTACAAGATGATAGTTCATATATTGTGCACAACCAAGAGACCTTGCGACCTGGTGGGTGGAAGTACCTGGATTTTCAGGTAATGTTTTCCTTTTTCCATGTCACAGAGGTCGTAAATACCGACGACTGATGTTCCCTAATGAAGTAAAAAAGACAGTTTCAAGGGCAGTAGAACTTAGAGTGCCAAAGCTTTTTATAGATTCTCTGGGGTCCTGCACATGATTTGGTGAGTGCTGTTTCTGAAGTAGTGGGTCAATTGCCAGGTGCTGGAGAATGACAGCCGGATCCTGGTGGAAATGTCACGGCTAGATGGTGATGTTGTCCTATTTTTAAAGCCTGCTGGTATTGGCTCTGGGCTAGCTCAGTTGCCTACAGAGAATGACTTCAACTCATCTGCAGATGTCCAGAGTTTTCAGAATCGACTTAGCCATCACCATATCTATACTATTGCTTCTGCTGAAACTTATTACATTGGAGTATACAACAATGATGTTTGTATGAGCAATGAGACTTATTTCAATATCACTGTCTCCATTGCTGCTCCAAATAGCACTACAAGCCTGTGTCCCTTGAATTGCTCCCATCCAAATGGCAGTTGTATAGCGGATAACGTTTGTCAATGCCAGCCTGGTTTTGGAGGCAATTTTTGTGAAGGATGTGAGTGTCTACACTTTTCTTATGCTGCTCTAAATCATTGTCCCCATCTTATCGTACCATGCATGTTTGTCAATGCAAAGAATCATCTGCATAGCTAACTCTGTCTCAGTGACTGCCTTGTTCCAATGCACAGCATTATGGTCGGCAAAACCACACAATACTGTCAGTGGTCTGTTGCTTCCGGGTGATTGGGCTTATGTCAGTGTGCTTCACAGCGAATTGCATGCTGGAGGGCATGCATTGATCAAATTCACCCAGTCTGGGGGGCATCCCATTCTCATGGCAAAGCAAGGAAGCTATCCAACTCTTACAGACTGTTATCTTAAATTCACAGATGCAAATCTACAGCCAACTGCTTCCAACACTTACCAGCTTGACAGCAACCCTTCAGATGACAACAACTTTATTCTTGCAGTCTTCAATGTGGATTATCTTGTCCAAGGGGAGACTCAGTTTGAGATCCTCTTACTAGGTGAAATCCTTTTCCTAAGCAAATCCATCTGGTGCTTTTATCACAACCACCTCTGGAAAATGGTCCTGAACTTGCAAGCCACTAAGCAAGTCAAGCAAGCCAACCCTTTAGGTAGATCGGGGCAGTCAGATGAAAACGTAGGGGTCTTTTGAGGCACCTGTTTTTTCACCATCTTATGCTGCATATTTTTGTGCCTGACCTCAGCAGTATTTCATGCCTCTGTGAATTTTAGGATCATTACCAGGCACTGCTTCCAGCAGTGTGGATGAGTTTCTAATAGCCAAGTTGGCCAGAACAGTTTATTGTGCCACAGATACTCTAGAACAGTTGTTGTACAGAGGAGTAGTAATGCATGTATAAACAGCTGATTGGACCATATCTGAGAAAAGACCATTTGTTTTGTTGATTGCCTTGCAGGTGGCTCAAAGCAACTGACAATCTGGATTATACTTGTGATTGCGATTGGCAGCTCATTGTTTGTTGCAGCCGCAATGGCTTCAATCCGATGTATTATGCAGTCCCAGGTATCTACAACTGGCAATACAACACTTGATTTTGAGGCAACTCCAAATCCTGAGGTGTGTGCTCAGCTCTGCCCCATTCTTTGCAACAGGGGAACAATAAATTAAGATATTGTCCAGAATTTATTGTTTGACTTGAATTGGCTTTTCCTGTGTATCAAGACACCATAAGGTACTCAACATTTTTTAATAGAAACAACAAAACTGCACCACAAAACTATTTGGGTGGGCAGGAAGTCAGAAATTAGGGATTGTATGTGCCCTTGAGGTTCAGTATTCTCAAGGAATCCTACACAGGTCTACCATAATACCACTGTAGAGTAATACAAAGTCTAAATCAAATGCTGAATCCTTATTGACTTGTTAGAAATGTATTACTTAATGATTTCTGGGCAGGAGGGAGTATGATTTCACCCTTTTTCTCAGGCATTTTGAATTGATGACACTGAAAGTGCAGGGACTGGACATGCAAGCATTGAGGGCACTCCCAATGGTTGTCTTCAGCGAACCCACGCCACCAACTGATGATTCAAGGTGCTTTATTTCTCAGCCTAAAATCCCACAATAGGACACTGAACCTAAAACTGGCTCGGAAATGTCTATGATAGGACACTAATGGTCCACCTGTCGAATTCTGACATTCAATCTGCATGTTAATGGGGTCCTGCAGGAAGCTTTAGTTTTTGCCTTTGGATTCTTGAGAAGGTCCTGAACATACATGAATGCAGCTACTTGGGCTCTTCAGTCTGAACATTTGTCTTGGACCTGCAGGTGTTCCATCTGCTTAGCTCACTACAGTAGCCCTGAGATTTTATGTCGCATACCAACCTGTGGACACATCTTCCATGTAGCATGCCTGGATTCCTGGCTACAGCAGCATAGAAGCTGCCCAATTTGCAAGCTCTCTGTACAAAACACAATTGGAGTGTCCCTTGCAGATTCTGTCACAGCAAGGTCAGGAGCCACAACATCAGAAGCTCCTAGTCTGACAAACTCAACAATCCAGCTCTCATCAAAGTCGAGTGACCAAACCTCATCCAGTGACACACATTCTAAAGAACTGTGGCAAAGTTCTCCATCCCCGATTACTTCTAGTGACAACCAGCCTCTTCTTGTAACTATAGATCCCAACCCAAGCCAAGTGGATGCCTCATCAGTGGACACCACTAGATAACACTCCAAGTAGCCATGCCACAACCACTGTAAGTAGTGGCAATCATTCAATTTTGATTAATATTTGTGCAACATACACGACACCACTGATGCAAGTACACTGATCATCCTCCTAGTTAGGTGCCTAACCAAAGTTGCACAGTAGGCCAGCCTTGGAGTAGCTTCTGCTGAAGTTGTCAGTTACAAGTCATCCAAAATTTTACTTGCCATTTGAGAGGAGGGGTGTTGATTTGGCAGTTTAGAAGAACTGAAAATGTTTTAGCTTGGACTGAGCCAGACTAATCTTGAAGCACAATGTTGGGTGCAAGATTTCCACCTACAGCTCTGGCTTTAGACTGGAAGAGAGAGTGCCAAGACTGGAGAGTGTTTGGACTCCCATGATCAAGATGACTTTTGAGGGCTGGGAAAGGGGAGTAGCTTGAAATCATGTTTGCTATGGGAGACTCTAGCTAGCTGTCTTGGACTTCTGGATTGAACATTTTGTACACTGTTTGCACACAATTGTAATCAATTTGCTTACAGCTGCATAGAATCAATTCTGATTGGAATAAACGGGTCAGCCTCTATTGAGACTGCAACAAGTTGATGTTCATTTGAGCAGGTCAGTGCCATGATGACCAAGTTCGGTATAACCAAATGAATGTGAGTATCAAATGCAATTGTTTTGTTCATCAGAATTGGGAGCTGACCCAATTGATGGAGTGATAGCAATCTGATAGGTTGTTACCAGTGTGCGTGTGATATTGACTTTTGAACATACTCAGTCCTCTTATCCAAGAGTGGTTTTTGGCTGGTATGAGGCAAGTATATGCTTGGCATTAAAATTTGGTATAAAACTGGTCCTGGTATGGAGTCCAAGACTGATTTTTACCTGATGTGGGGCAGGTATACGGTATACACCTGGTATTAAAATCTATTATAAAACTGGTATGAAACTAGTGTAACCTCAGGTCCTCTGTCCTTACCAGGCTACTATTGGTACAACACTGGTCTCATATGGTCCTTTGAGAATTGCATGGACCAGAATATATACCATGCGCAGGCCTACATGCCATACTGAAAATCATTGTAATGGGTCCTGAATTTTTTTAATGTTCAGACTACCTATGTTCCATGTGCAGGCCTACATACCATATCAGCAACGGTTGTTATGGGCTCTGAATGTTTTAGAAGTATTTGAACAGTGCAAGTGCTTTCAGGGTTCAAGAACAGTGCTTGTAATATCTAGTGTCTAGGGTTTGATGATTTTACCTACAATTTTGTTCAGGGTTCTTGGATCTGTACACAAGGGTTTTTTATTGTTGAGTTGTGTATGATTTTGTAACTCATGCCTGCATTCTGACACCAAAAATCTCCATTCCAGAAATGCTATTGAAGTCTGGCACTAATGCTTTGCAGTTGGAATTGCCAGGAGAGTCATTCTGGTTTACAACTCAACATTTTAGCTCCAGAATTGGTGGGCACCTTCAGTTGTTCAGAGGATTGGAATAGCATTTTTGAAGTTAGGAAAGACTCCAGATATGGAAATTTGAGTTTCCTCAAAGCTTGACAGCAAGTTGTCTCAAATACAACTCAGAAGAGTGAGGTGCCAGGGTTCCTGCATGCCTAAGATAGGACTACACAGAGCCACCATGGCAAAAGAGTCAAACAGTATGGATACTCTGTCCTGTGTGCAATTGTTATCCTTTCATAATAATTGCTGCAATTATCTACACAAAACCAACAACCCCCTCCCTCTATGGCCATCATACAGAATTATATCTTACTGAACAAGCATTCTCCAGCACAAAAATGTCAACAGGGAGTTGATCACTGTGCTTGGTAATTGACTCACCAAAATCCTACTACTACAACTCCAACCCAAATCCATGTACAACTTTATGTATCAATGTTGGGTTTGTGAGATTTAGGGCTGAGGTTTGAAGTTTGTACATTAGTGTCATGAACCTAAAACCTATCAACAACAATTTGGATGAGCCAAGAGTGCAAAAGTTGGTTGCCCAAAACTCCCTCTCATATGGTGTGGCTTCTGCATCCAAGTCGCGATGTCTGCCCAAAAAACACCCCTTCCAAGCCGTAACCCATGACTAGATGCAATTGAGCCCTTTGACCCAAGTTCCAGCAATCTCAGTTGAGGAGAAGAAACTCTCTCCCCCAAAAACTCCATGTTTTTCCTCACTGGCTGCCACCATAAGCCCATAACAAGAGGCAGTGATTGTCGGCTTGTTTGTAGTGCAAGCCTGCTTAATCCACTACTAAGTCCACTTCCAATGGAGTGCCCATGTTGACCACCTAACCCAGCTCTGTACAAGGCATTGACTGGTTTGCTTTTGGCTGTTGAAGTTGATGCATTTAGACTGGTCTTAGTTGGGTCCTTGCTGCATTCTCCTCCTCCACTCTTTGAACCCTCCTGTACCTGCTCTGACTTGAGAGCTTCCTTGGTAATTTGTGTTGGAGGCCCTCAAATGTTGGCTTGTGGGCGCATGCGATCCAAAATTCTCAAAATCCGGTTCCCAATGTTCTTTCCAACTGAGATGTCTCGTCTCTGAATCTCCTTATGGACATTTAGGGCCATAGTGAAGACATCTTTCGTGCGCCTACAACCCAAAAAACACAACCAAATAACATCAGAATGATGGCAGCTCTAAGTTTCTTGATGATCATGCAAACCATTTATTGCTGCCAAAATCACGGCAAATGAAAGGTAAGAGAAATGCAATATCTGAATGATTGCTTATGTTATGGCTATTAGTAACACAGTTAATGTGTATCCAGTTATGATATCTTCACAGACACTCCCTTTGTCCTGAGAAACTTCCCAGCCCTAACTACACATACATACTTTAGCCACCAAGAATACTAACCAAGCAACAAGGGTCAAAGGAAGAACACCTATATGCAAAATCACGGATTTTGGGGTGATTTGGTCCAATTAATCGTCTCTGCAGTCTTAAGACAAGTCTATATGTTCGCGGCAATCCTGACACATATGCTGTGGCCAATGTGAGCTCCCATAGTACCATGATCAATCTCCTGTCTTACAAACTCTCTTAAACCTCAAATCTTCTCGAGAACTTCTTAGATTCTCCAAATGCCCTGAAGAATCCTGACTCCTGAAATTGTAAATCTTCAACACCAAACTCCCTTCCACAATTTAGAAATTCCATGATTCAACACCTAAAATTTTGAATCTCAGTTTCCTGTTCTTCTCCAGCATTCAAGACTTTCTTTTTTGATCAATGAGCCTCCAAATCAAATGGTCGAGCATTTCCAGCAAAAATCCATCACTCACTCACTTTGCAGTGTCTTCAACAGCATCAAAACATGCTGCAGCCTTGCATTGCTTCCAATCTCCTCTGCTCCTCAAACTACATCAAATCTGGTGGGTCAAGCCAAAAGCCAATCATTACTACTACTGATCACTCTTGAACAGGCAAAGTGCTGACCAGCAACCCAACAAACTTCTGATCATTTGAATTTCCAGGCTTCAAGATACACTGCTTCTAAAGTTGATGAAATAACTCCCACCCATAAATCCAATAGCAAATTGGTATCAGAATTCCATTCCACAATCTTTCCTTACAACTTGAGCTTTCTTTTCTCAACATTGCAGCTCACCAACTACACATGGCAATGCAACAAAAGAGATAAATGTAATAATAATAATAATAATCATACAGAGCTCTCTTTTTCAGATCTGTCTGAAACCAAAACACATAAGCTATACTTTGTGAGAAATTGAGGGTTAGGGTGAGCCAGCCAACCAGCCAGCCAGCCAGCGTTACACACTCGCCAACAATAACAAAGAAGATTGCATTCCAGCAGCATCTTAATCGATGTAGATGATGGATCAGGTTCATGCCTCACCTTTGCAAATGCAAACAGTGAGAAAGAAATTTTATAGTAGCCACAACAGAATCTACAAGTCTTCTCATCCTCTTTCAAAATAAGATTGCATGACTCTGAAGACAGGCAAAAGCGAAAGGAAGATAAAGGGGGAGTGAAACCGAAGTACCTCAAAGGAGGGAATTGGAGAGCGACAGACACCACAGACACCCTTTTGCTTTGCTAACGAGAAAATCGATACCAAAAGGAAAAACTAAGATCAAAAACCAGCACAGGTAACTAACAACAGAAACAGCCTCAAAGCATCCCAAAACTGCAGAGACCTCAAAATTTCTGAACAGAAGAAATTCGCATGCAAGAAAAAAGGAAAAATCTTCTCTTTAAAAGTCCAGCTCCAGATCTTCTTCTCACAACCAAAACTGTTTCAACAAAAACCCTCTAAAAAAGGAAAACCCAGAAACAAAAAAAGGAGGAAAATCCAAGCCTGCAAACCCACCCAAAATTTCCAAAAGAAGGCCAAGAAACCAGAATTGGATTTGGAAACACAAAGTAGAATGCTATCGCTTCACGACAAGAGCTCAAGAAACGAAAAGGAGAGGAGAGAGGATATTCGTGACTACAGAAAAAGCTTGTCTTCTTTTCTGTGTATTTTAGAGAAGGCAAAAAGTGTATCCTCTTTTCAGGGTATTTTAGAGGAGCAAAAAGTGTGGCTCTTTGACAGTTTGCTTTTGGAGAAGCCAAAGATGTTCTCTTCTTTTTCAGTGTGTTTTGGAAACCATGTGAAGCAAGGTTTTTTTCTTTTCTCTCCCAATTCTGTGCTAAGGTAAACCAGCTGATGATTGAACACTTAAGCGCTCAAGGCAGGCCAGATCCAGGCGGAGGGCTCCAAAGTGGTGTCAAAACAAAACTTGAACCCTTCATATTTGTGCATTTGACGCATTAAAAATTGTTAAAAATGGAATAAAATTCAAAAAGTTACAGTCCCCCAAAGTAGAGACGTCAAGAACTAAAAAAACAAACCACCTAACATTACAAAAGGTCGATTCCCAAACACTCAAAAAATTCTTTGTATGTTGCTATTAGAGTTCAAAAATGACTTATAGAAGTTCAGGTGGTGCTCCTATAGCACTTTAAATCATTTTGAATGAATAAAAAATAAGAAAGTAATGAGATTTGGAAGTAAGAGTCAAAAAAAATTTTAAAACCACGTTTTGCAAAACGTATTTTCTTTATAGCTATTTTTTGGCTGATCCTTGGCTTTCCACAAACCACTTAACATTTCAAAGGTCGATACCCAAACACTCAAAAAATTCTTTGTATGTTGCTCTGTTACTATTAGAGTTCAAAAATGACTTATAGAAGTTCAGGTGGTGCTCCTATAGCACTTTAAATCGTTTTAAATGAAGAAAAAATAAGAAAGTAATGAGATTTGGAAGTAAGAGTCAAAAAAATTTAAAAACCACGTTTTACAAAACGTA
>Ga0209208_10000829_pt1 | contig 41920 bp, 33 predicted proteins | sample S1TSphfallax_3_FD_187694 | JGI IMG/M metagenome (GOLD analysis project Ga0209208, IMG submission 187694) | Host-associated microbial communities from peat moss isolated from Minnesota, USA - S1T2_Fd - Sphagnum fallax MG (SPAdes) (version 2) | ecosystem: Host-associated > Plants > Peat moss >... | reverse complement strand
GGAGTGGAAGCAGGCCCAAAGACAGGGTGACTTTCTGGATAACTCCAGTACACAGAAAACAAAAGGGGGACCAAAACTGGTTTTGTCACCTAAAGCCGTCACTGCACTTCGACCCCTAAAGGACGACCACCCAGGGATATTATATAAGTAGATAGTAGCGAAAGGGAATTGGGCGCCTATGTAATAGGTCTATTTTTATATGAGGATTTCTGAAAGATGATATTTTGGCTTGTGTTGGAACTTGAGATTAGTTATAGAGTTATAATCTCTTGAAGGATTTTGGTTTCTTTTCGAGATTTTTTTTATGAAGATTATATTTTTGCATGGTGAATATTTGAATTTCCATCATTCTTCTTTTGCATTAAGATACTTTTTAATGTAAATTGGCAAGGTCACGGTGTGACACAGACCCCTAGTTTTTTCTGATAGGAGACAGCAGCCCCCCACACCCTTCACATAACAGTGCAAGGAAGGTTTCAGAGTTCCAAAATACAAAACAGTACAAGAACCTGACCTAATCTTCCCAAGGTCCAATAGGATGGTGAATATTTACTTCAACATCCAAAAGACTAGATTCATCACTGAAAAGTTTTGTACCCAAAATCACTGAGAATTGTGAACAGCTCAATCCAGAAGCCAATCTCTGAACATGGTACTTAATACTACTGCATCCTCTGAATGAGGTGATAGTATTGGAGTACATGGAGTTTCCTTCCATCATATCCCCCAAAAAAGACACAAATTTGGCAAGCTATGAATGTAAGCTAGCAAGAAATGGCGAATGCCACCATACCAATATGCATTTCAAGGTACTCAGCTAGGGTTAGGGTTTAGGGTTTAAACCATCACCTACTAATGCCAATCAGTTCCACCAATTCTAGTTAGTAATGACCCAAACCAGATCTAAACCAGGGCTGATTTTCAGAATCCGAATCAGAACTGGAATTCATGTTCTTGAGAACCAGACCCAGGTTCCCAGTTCCATTCATGTGTGGAAACAGAACTGGAACCCATATAACATTTGTTGGGAAAATAAAAGTTACTGGAACCGAGGGATGGGTAACCAGGTAGTTAAATGCTGGTTGAATCCAAGTTAGTAAGAACCAGATCCAAACTTGGCTTGATTTTTGAAACTGGAACTGGAATCAGAAGTTTTATTTGAAGAACTAGACCCACAACTGGATTCCCAGTTCCATTTATGTGCTGAAGGATACAGCTTCTCATCAGTGGAAGGACATGATGGCTAGATATTACAAGAACTGGCGACTTGACGTTTGTGAAAACTGCAACCACAAAACCCTAATAACCTTCCTGATAACCGGTGGGTTGACTGGCAGTTTTTGATACCTGCCCAACACTGGTTCTCATATATGCAATTCTTTGATACTCAGTTGACTAGCTTCTTCTCTGACAAGCTCAAGAAGTGTTTCAGGGCCACCTTGGAAGATGGAGAACAACAATAACAGGCAAGCCTAAGTTAACCACAAAGTGCTTCCAAGCTTAATCCTCACACAAGGATTCAGAAGCCCACTAGGTACTTACTTAAGTTTCCCACACTTAGCCTTAGTGTGACATGTTTAAGCTCTGACCAATTTATCAGCTTTGTTGGTATTTAATTGTACTAGTAAACAACTAACTACCAGGGGCCCCATTACAGTTGAACTAACCCCCAAAACAATTGCAAAGGCAGTCAAAACATTTAGACTTCCACAAGGCTAAAGGAAATGCAAGTTGAACTACCATTCAACAACAGTAACTAGAAATCTTCCCTTAGAAAATTCTCCATCTATTGATAACAATTATGTATCATTGTGCACATCCAAGGTTTTAATTTTTAATTAATTATGTGGCCACACTAGTGATTGATCGTCCACATGAGGAATTAGTGAGGAATTAACCAAATTTGGCTACAGTTCAGAGAGAAAATTAGAATAAAAAAAAAAAATCATGTTACACTTTGGCAACTTGCTAAAACGCGTTGTCTAAATATGGCAATTTGAGACAAATTTTTCCTTGAAATCTGGTGACTTTTGCGCTTTTATTTTATTTTTTGGGGCCCAGAAAAATCAGTTGCATGAGTTGCACTGGATTATTTTTTGTCACCAAGTGGCAAAAAATTGCCAAAAGAAAAAAGGATTTGCCCATCTACTATAATGAGTATGTGGCTATAAACACCTTGGCATGCATATTGGGTTGCAAATACAAATTACTATGGAGTCCATCCAGGTATATACTATCTACCAGTGTTTGGCTGGTATTAGGAACAGATGAACAGACCCTAGCAATTATCAGGGCGGTTCTCACAATAGTTCATAACTTTGGTGCTCAAAAAATCAAAGAATCACTTGTGATGCACCACCACGGTTCTCAATAAATATGAAACATATCCAAATAACATCCCTTATAACCTCCGGTTCTTGACCCATTTTTTCATGATGACCTCTGGTTCTTTGAGGCTAATAACCAGAACTTCCAGTTCTGTGACCATCATTTTGTTTCAAACAAACAGAACTAGCAGTCCTCTGAGTCTGAAATATATGAAAAACGGAGACTGGCAAGTAATAAAAAATCAAATACCCACCCAATACTGGAATCTAATCCAGCCTTTTTGTACTAGAAAATCTTTGTCAAAAAGTAATATTAAAAATCAGAAATTGAAAACGAAGTGATTTTGGGACGGTTTCAATCGCCGAAAGTCAGGAGGAAAATGCAAAGATCACCTGCATGTTTATATTTGGTTGTTAGTGTGTAGTCATAAATATTGAAAGTTGACTAAAGATTTGAATTCCGTCTCTGGTTTATAGCCAGATTTGGCTAAATATTCCAAGTAGGGACGATGATCATCATTTTTTTAAACATCTTCTTCCCATGGATGATAATCACTTGAGTGAATTCACTTATTCCTGTTACTAAACAGGGTTTACTGGGGATCCAATGGACTCACCAGTCCATTGAATAGAACAAGGACTAATGAATTGCACCCATATTTTGTAAGAATGTATAGAAATGAATTCAATATAAACTTAGATGTTAGGTGTTATGTACCTGTCCAAGGAGAAGCTCAGTAATCAGAGTACATTAGAGTTATCTGTAAAGTAACCCTGTCTTTGGGCCTCCTTTCACACCCTATCCCCTCTTTGAGTGGTATCCGCAAAGTGAGGACATTTTATTCAATCTCAGTATGAAATGCTGCAACTGAGTACGAAACTCAGCATTTAATGCACAAGGTTCGAGACTAATTATAGTACATAGTTGTATAGGTAAGAGCAGTGAAAATATATCTAGCAGCAGTGGAGGCGCTTAGGAAAAAGGAAGACAGGATGAAACTCAGTTCACCACCAAAATTGATCGTTTTCTGAGTTTTACCCTCCCTTTGAATGCTAATGTACTTTTTTGCAGGGTTTTTTTTAGTCTCACACCAAACTCAGGGTTCTAGTGCTGTGTTTGGCTTACTTTACGGATACTTAACTTTCTCTATTATGTGAAGTCAGTAAGTAGCACTTTTACAGTCTTTGGTGTTGGAAACCCAAGAGCCTGGTTTGCAACAGTAGTGAGAGCAGTAGGTTGAAGTTTAACAAGTGGGAGAGAGCAACCAGACTGTATATCAGAGTCTAGACCAGTGATGTCTGGTTTCAGGTCCAGTTCTCAGGCTGGTTCCTGGTCCCCGGACTGCAGGTTATAAAAATTGGAACAATAATACGAATAATAATAATAATAATAATAATGATATCCAGATTTAGACTTAGAACCGGCTTGGGACCTAGAGCCCGACCTATACCCGAACCTGGAAACCTGTTCTCAGCCAATACCACAAGACCTGTGTTGGGCGGTTATTAGAAACTGCACCAAACCCCGATGAGTATCAGCACGGTTCTTAAGGTTCACAACCCCAGTGTTGAAAAAAAAAATTCGAGTACCCCAGTTCTGATATATAACCATGGTGGTCAAATTTTATGAAAATAGTCAAATAACCGCCCTGAACACTGGCAAATCCTTTTGTGAGGTTCCCTCGTGGAAAGACCCGGCAGTTTTTTTGGGCTTTTTGAAATATAACCAAGACCGACGGATCTCAGGTTCTGTTTGCTTTTTTCAAATACCCAGATCTGACGGTTATTAACACGATCAACGAACCGCCCAACAGTGCACAAAGAGAGAGAGTGACTTCTGGTGTGAAGAAGATCAAGTTAATGAAAGTTGCCTAAGCTTCTACTAAATAAGTGAGAAAAATATTCCCCAGACAATCACAGGCTTAAATCTCTCTTTCATTGCATGAAGCTGTAGCTTGGAAGGGGTCTGGAGTCTGGACTTATGAAGGACCTTCCTTTTTTTGAATGGATTTAAAGTGTGAATGGGTCCAGACTTAAAACCAACTTAAAGCTTGGGAAAATCCCTGGACATCACTTTTGGTCTTTTATAGTCCAATCTTTAAGCTTTTCCAAAGCGCCTTCTCATCACATTATAATAAAATTCCACCATTTGAACAGCAGTTTTCAATATCTAGTGCCATGAAGTGATTTTTCGCTCTTTTTTTAAAACCTTGAAATTATTTATTTATCCATATAAAAAGGATTTTTCATGGGGAAAAAAAAACCCAAATTGGCCCATATTCCTTGGAGAAATATCCAAATTCCCAGATTGTTGTAATATGTCTCATTAGGTAACAATGAATATAGAAGGATCCTTAAATTTTTAAAAGTTTCATATCTGGTTAATAGCCAAATTTGGGTCTCCACTTTGTCGACATTACAAATTTCAAAAACCAAAAATAAATTTAAAAACATAAAGCTCCAAAGAGGTGAGGCACAAACTAATTATGTTGTCCTAGGCCCAACACAGCAGCCATTGTATCTTGCAATGCTCATATAATCCTGGACCTTGTACCCACCACCTCTACCCTAAATAATCGCAACCTTGTACCTAAACCCTAAACCTAAACTGGCTAGATAATCGGAAACTCTAATTACCCTCTAATTCAAAATATTATCCTCAGTTTTACTAAAAGTGGGCTCATCCTATTGTGTTAACCTACAATGGAGTTGAAGAAGCTGATGCATTTGGGGTGTTTTTTTTTTCTGGGGACCATGGTAACCCAAAAATGCAATGCAATAGAAAGCCCCATGAGTGAGGGGGGCCATAGAGGTTGTAATTGGCATGTTTAGACACACCAGAGAACAAGCTTGTGAACGAGCTTGTGGTGTAAAAATTAAACATGAGAATTGTGATTTGTTTGATTCACCATGTTGCGCTTTCCATTCTCAACAACAATGAGCACCTCATGTCATTGCATTGTCCAGCCAATGTTGCAAAGGAAAAAAAACACAAAAAAAATCTCTTGGACCATTTCATTAGAATCAAATGCTCATTGCTCATTGTTGTTTTACTTCCTACTCCTGATAAATAAATAAATAATACACAAATCCCTTTTTCTTCACAAATCCTCTATTTATTTATTTTTTTAAATCCCCCTCTACCAAAAACTCATTATATTTTGGAAATTTACAAATAACCGTATTTGGAGGCTATCAAATAATTGAAAAATAGTAGAAAACCTTACCTAAAGCTTCTGTCAAAAATTTCCTCCAAAAACACCCAAGACTGTAGCTTTTTTTTAAAAACAATGAACCAAACAACATTGGTATATACCCGATATCATGGCGGGTATAAAACTAGTACAAGGCTAGTATCACATCAAATCCCTGGCTTAACCCCTACTGGCATAAGGTGGGTAGTAGTTTAAACTCATAGCAGATTGGTAAGGTCCTTGCTACCAGTGTTGATACTATTCACATGTCTATATACCATAACAATACTAGTTGTAACCCAACCAAATCATGCCCCCCTCCCCCAGCCACAGTTAACCAGCAGCACCCACCCACCAGCACACCATGAAGGATGAATGGTAAGTGGTGAGGAAACAGTTTTCTGTTGGATTCCAGTTACCTAGCTCACCATGGTGGTTAGCTCAGTTACTTTTTTTTTCAAACCCTACCTACTAACAACCCACAAGTAGGTTGTTAGTAGGTAGGTAGTCAAAACAGCCCTTACCTATGTATAAACCATCTACATACCTAGTAGTTGCCTATTTTCTTACCTATTTACCTATATGAGAGACCTATTTCCTACAGAATTGGTTACCAAGGTGAAACCAAATATTAACTCAGTTAAGGTTCATCCACAACTCTGTAATAACAGGCATCCAGTGGATGGTGTGCTGGTGAGTGCTGGTTCACTGTGGCCCCCCCCCCCCCCCACTCTGCTTTGGGTACTGTTAGCAAACCTTTTGACAATGCAGTGTGCATGTTTGTTATTTCGCAAATTTTGTACCAACTGGAGCAAAAAGAGATTGAATTTAGAATAATTTTCATCTCAGGAAATTTAAATTTAAATTAATTTAGCAAGGTTGCATAAGAACTCTTAAATTAAGCCCAATTTGACTGAAATAGTATTGGGATGGGTAGAGGATGTTTGAATATACTTGGGACACCAGCAATAGCCCACTACCTAGTGCTCATTGTAACAATACAATATTCCTATGTTTTGTGAAATCTTTGAATGAACGTGCAATTGCAAAATTAATCCAAAGACCTAGTTGTCTAATGTTCCTCATGAAGTTGTTAAGTTCATCACGAACAACCTTGTATCATCCATCTAACATCTATACTGGCAATGCTTTCTAAAACCTCATCTTGAAATCTATTACAAAATTGAGCTTAGAAAATCCCTATATAATTTTTTTGACAACTTGTTGTCCACATGCCATTCCAGTTTTCATGTTGTTCCAATGTATTGAAGGGAGTTGTTTGGAAGGTCGTGGGCAATGCCTCCATATCAAGGGCGCTCCTAACATGGGGGAGTGAGCATCCTTTTGATACATGCAATTGTATCTAAATGTGAATGCTTGAAGGGTCTTGTGAAAAATTTCATTCAACAAAACCATCAAAGGAAAGCAACATTAAATTGATCTCAAAATAAGAAAGAATAAATGTTGAAAATGTCCACACAATTTTGGAGATGGTTGAACTTATCCTCAAGTTACCTTGTCTTTGGGTGCTTTTTGACCCTTAACTTTTTTTTGGAGGTAAATAAATTGGATGTAAAATTATTATGATTAGGTGTCATATATATATATATGGTGTCAAATGTTGACTATCTTCATTCATTGCACATGATTCCTCCCAAAATAAAATAAAAAATCATGATAGCAACCTAGCGAACTCACACAAACATAAAATGAAACTAATTTTACCATCAACAATAATGAAGATATTTGTAAAAGGAAAAGGACTTAGGATGAAGAGCATAAATTTTCCCCTTAAGGTGGTGAGCTCATAGTGAAATCGACACTTGCCAACAAAAAAAAAATTGGTAATAAATAGGTCTTGAAACTCCTTTTTCCCTTTCCCCTATGTTTGTGGTATTGAATTTCAACCTCAGATTTTATTTGCTTTCATTTTTTGTTGTCCTTGTGCTGTATGTTATGCAATACTTGCCCCTTCATGAAAAAATTGTTGCTCTTTATTGTCCTTTATGAGAAAACTGCTCCTCTTTGTCTTGAGTATGCTCTTTTTGTACAACCAACATATAAAGTTGAAAAAATAATAAACTTAAATCCAAGAGGGGCCCAAAGACAATTTATTTTAAGGATAAATTTAATGAGTAAAAAATAATTTCATGCCCTATTTAAGGTCAATGTACTTTTTTAAAAAATAGTTAAATTTTTTTTCCTATGTACAAAGTTTTTTTTTCATTCTATTGTGAAAAACTTTATTACCTCAAACATGTGACCCTAGTATGAAATAGACATTGATTACAGTAGCATAATTTTAAGACTATCATGGTCCTACCCTTTTAGTCCAAAGTTGATTCTTCATTGGTATGAAGCATGTTTATAAGGGCAATGGGCTCATAAATTGTTATGGCACCTTGAACCAAGATGTATATGAGCTTGTCTCAGTTGTGCGATGTTGTTGATAATGTTGCAATTTCATTTAGCAATTGGTTGAAGGATATTTCCAAAGTGATAAATGTAACCTCACATTGTGATTTAGTAAGGATTTTATCTTTTCATTTGGCAAGTGTACTTTAAAATGAGCAAAGGATGTATCCAGGTTACAGATTTCTTTCCATTCAATAATATCTTTCTAGTCATACGCATTTAAAATACACTTATTTTTTAGTTTTGAGATACATACTTGGCTTGGATGGGTATCAATGTCCTTGCTTGCTCATATTAGAACCCTTTTGTATGAAGAATGCCATTACAGCCATGTTTCATCACTAGACCTAGTGATGATAAAGGGAAATCACCCCCCCTCCCCCCCCTCTCACAATTTCGGCTACATTTTTTTGAAAAATTGGCACTCAATTTGAAATTTGCCAAAATTGAAAACAACTAAAAAACCCCTGTTGGGAATGTATCTTTTTTTTCTGAAGAAGAAGGGCATATTGCCATACCCTAACCTCCACAATCAAACATAGGTAGTGTTCTTCCATTACCTTAGCAACATGTTCAATATTATGAGATCTTCTTGTGAAATGGTTCTTGAGGACCTCTCATCAAATTTTAGTGGATGTGCAAAATCTTGGAGTTGTGAAAGCATTGTGCATTGATAATTGGAGGTTTTCAATTGCCAGAAGTGAGGGGAAAAGAAAAGAAAAGAAAAAAAGAGTAAAATTAGCCAAATTTGTATACTTGGTTTTCAGTGTGTAGCAAAAAGAATAGGTTATAAGGATGATAAAGATTCAGCTGGCATCTCAAAGAGGGGTTTAGCATTAAATGACAACAGGCTTTTAGTGTGTCTAACTAGTTTTAAAAAATTGCTGCCAAGGGAAAATTAGAGTCCAAATGTGACAGATTTTTTTCAATTTTTCAGTTTAAAAATTGATGATTTTTTCAGAAAGAGGGGATTATTCTGACAGATTATTCTCTTTTATATTTATTTTTAAAACATTGGCGAATTTTGCACCAAAAATAAACATTGCTTAGAACCAGTGATTTATTTTTGTCATAGTGAATTTTCACAAAATTTCAACCTTCCAGAAACTAAAAAAGAATAGTATGCCACAAAGGAAAATTTACCAATTTTTTGAGGAAAAAAATTTGTATTGGGAAAATTTCCTCACACTTTGACACAATTCTTATTTTTGAGCAGTTTTTTTCTACCAGTTTTCTATTGTTTGGAGAGCTTTCTACAAATGTGTTGCCAATCAACTCTAAACTTTTTTTTTTGGATAATCACTAATAATGCTACATCAGAAAATTGACAAATAAAATACACACACAGACACACACATTTGAGCTAGGGCTCTTATTATCAAAATTTTAGCCAATATTTCCCCAAAATAGCAGAATCCATTGAATTTACATTAGGAAAAGAAAATTCCCAATTATTTTGTCCCCACAAAAAAAAACACTCGTTAGAACATGTTATACTATGAAATGAATAGTGGTGGAGAGTGATCCCCATCCTCCTTGTTGATTACAGCATATTTGTTTTAGAAGGGTTGTGACCAACATTTTTTTTTAGTGGCAAAATCTTGCCAAATTTCAACCTAGAATGTTTTCCTCCTATCTTTATGCCTAGAAAATAGGGTAGATAAGAAAGAAATTTTACCAAATGGCTACACTTTCTCCTAAATCTTCATCCCCATTGTTGCATGTGGCATGCTTGCAAAAAACATTGTAGCCAATTGCGCCATAGAGCTATCCAATATTGCCAATGCCTACCAATTGTTTTCAACCTTCACCAAAAAGGTGACAAGCATTACACATAGTTTTCATCACTTGTTGTTGGCCATTAAAGGGGCCATCTTGCCATTGTTGCTTATGTACCTTCAATTGGGCATATTATATAGTTAAGATGCTTGTAATAAAATTTGGATTTAGCCTGTGCAAGTTTTGAAAAAAATCATGATGAATGAAGGTGAGATGTTAGTGAGGTAATGTTACATAATTATTGCAAATCATGATTAACAATAATCTTTCAATGCATAAGACTCCTAAGTTCTTAGCCTTAAATTTTTTTTTGATGCTTGCACAATGCACTACCAAATTGCAAGTTTGCAAATTTTACTTTGTGTGTGTGTTGTGTACATAAAAGTTACAATGTAGTACTTTGAAGCTTCTCAAATTTCATTGTTAAGTCACAAATTGTGAATCATGATTGTTGATTTTGAACTTATCAAATATAGTTAGGATTTGTGTGGACAATCAAACAAAATTCAAATTTGTTTCAAAAGTCAAACAAAATTTGGATTTGTGTGATATTTTCAAGCTTTGCAATGGGGAGTGTCAATGAGGTTTCGAATTGCTCCTTGTTCTCGGTACTATGCAAATTTTCAATCTTTTTCAAGTGTCATTTGTCTTTCAACTTGCTCTTGAATCCATTGAACTCTTTTTGTCTTCTATATGTTTCATTGAACTTCAATCTCATGATGCATATTCTTGAATATTCTGAGTTCATATAGTTTTACGTGAATTTTGATCACGAATTTAGGGTTTAGTTGAACTTTTTGTGTGTTTCACATCAAAAGGTTAATGGTTTAATTGAGCTTCACTTGCAATTGGCATTCTAATTCTTCTTGAGCTTAAAATCCTCTAAGCTCTTTTGTTTTATAAATGTTTCATCGTGAGTCCAAAACTTTTGAGTTCTTTATTTTTTGGCGTGTTTCATGATTGAGGGGTTTATGGTTTAATCAAACTTTAATTGCATCTTCTTAAGTCAATTCCTCTCTTGGTTTTATGTGTGTTACTCTTTTCTTTCAGTTGCATGATCAAGCATTGCACCTTTGCAACCTCTACAAAATTTCAAGTTTCATGGTTTCTTTTCTCAAAATGAATCAACTAGTGTGGCATCTTTTAGCAACCAAACCCCAAACCCTCTCCTTGAATTCCGAAGCCTCTTCCTAAGGATTTTTTTTGGATTGTAATTGAAAAGAATAAGAGGAAAAGGAAGGAGTATGAACAAAATAAAGTATTTTAAAATGTATAGAATGCAAAGTTTCCATAGGTTGAATTAGTGATGGATCTATGTGAGAAGGTACATCAAGTAAGATCCAAGGTTTGTATGGAAATAAATGGCAAGGAAAAGTTGATAGCCCTTAAATTTAACAACCTTTGGAAGCATGGTGGTAGGATAAAAAGCCTTATTTGCAATTCTAGGTGTTTGTAAAGTTGGCAAATAGTACATAAACAAAGAATTTATCCATGTTGAAAATGAATGTCTATATGCAACACCCAAGAAAGATATAATTGTTAATCAAATCTACAATGCGACTATTGGAAAAAGGAAGAAGAAATTGGTATAATTTTATGTTCATTTTCACACGTTTGAAGGCATATTTATGACCAACAACTAAAGTATGAGAAAGCTATTACATTTCCTTGATGTGAAAAACTTTTCAAAAAACATATTAGTCAAATGCAATTGATTAAAAGATGACAACTTGCATGTTTTAATTAATTGTCAACAAAACCAAAACTTTGGTTGAAGGTGTTTGGTTCATTTTTCTCTTTTGTGATGAAATCACAACTTGTGATTAACAATCTTGGGTTTCCATCATAGATATTTATGTGAACACCTCACAATGAATACTTTTGTTGTTATCCTTTGTAGCAAGCAGGTGATGGGACCATTCTCAAAAATTTAAAGCACATTTTGGTGTATGTCATGGTTTTTTTGGTGATTTGACTCAAAACACAATTTCATTTAAACTTTTAACATTTGTAGTTGATGGGGTGAATGTGTTTCAAAGTATTAGAACATGTGTGATAGTCCAATTGAAAGAACAAGATGCACCATTCATGATTAATGTACATGTATGAACCATTGCACAAATATGGTAATCCAAATTTTTTATAAGTTAGGCATTGTGTGAAAATTTGAGGATGTGTTGCAAAGTTTGTATGTGTATTTTTCTCATAGTCCAAAAAGATTTCATGAATTTGTTGAATTGGCGCCAACATTGGGGAAACATGGGGTCACCATAATTTGGGGAAAATCAAAACCCATGGGATTTCGATGGTGTTCCGAACTAAAAGAATGTTGTTTAAGTATTGCATTCTAGTTTTGAAAATGTTAACATTGTTGCACAAGTTGTTCAAAACTTGGAACTTCTTTGCAACTTGGAGGTAATGTGGGGCCTCTCTTGTATCATGCCCATGCTTGAAGGGTTAAATGACCTTATCAAAATTTTAATAGTTCCGATAATGTTTTGTGTGTGATTTTTTTGTTAATGCAAGTTATGCATGGCTAATTTTTACTTTATGTTGGTACAATGATCTTTAGATTTCTTACATGAATGACATGTTTGATAGGTACTCAAATATGGTGGTGCATGAATGGGTACCCAACCTGAATATTGTGTTGGAGAATTTGAGTTCCCCAATCGTTAGTATTTTCACCATGATGCATTGTTATTGTCTTTGTACATCACTTTATGTGGCTATGATTCATGCTATCTTCTAGCAAATCATCAATCATGTTCAAAAACAATGTTTTGAAACAACAACCAAAGTCAATGATGAACTTGATAAATAATTTCTTGCCCAATATGTGATGAATGCTTAAACATGGTTTACCCACATTACTAGTTAAAATCTTCGTGTTAGGTGACCTTCCATATTCATATAGTTATCTTGAAAAGGTTTTATTGTCAACCCAAAAAGTTTGGATCCACTCAAACATGGATTCCAACATTGTACTTGATATGAATATTTTGGATATGTAATTTTTTTTTCACAATGGCAATGATCTACAATGCTCAATGGGCTATCAACTAGGCAACAACCATGGATTTCAATCCAATGTTAAAATTTAGAAATATTTCTTCGAATGCACTATGATGTGCTTCACTTTTTAAGTTCGTAATTCATGAAAGTTGCAAAGTTGGCTATGGTTCTAAATATGGGGTTTGTGGAGATGAGAAAACTTTCTCAACCTCAACATTCATGAAGACAAGATTGCAAAATTAACTTTGTGAGCATTTGGATTTGGTGATTCATATGTTTGCACAACTTTTTATACCATGGATATTTTTCCTTATGATGATGCCATCACAATTTGGACTAATGAGAAATCAAGGAGAGGTTTTTTAATTTGATGTTTTCTTGTTGTAGTGGCTCATTATTGTTTTGACCATGGGAAGTTCTAGGTTTTTGAAGCATTATGCTTGTTTCATGGTGCAATCCATAAGAACTTTCCATGCCCAAACCCCATAGACCTTGATTTTTGTATTGTAAATGTTGGACATGCTTTGCTTAATTTTTAACATGAATGTGCTTTGTTGTTACATCTAGGTTCAATAGATTATAACATCTAATCTAGTCTTTTACATTTTTCATTTGCTTGTGTACAAGTTTTGTGACCGATTAAGGATTTTATTAATGTGTTACAACTTACAACCTAGTTTCAAGTTTGGGCTTTTAAAAACTTATGATGATTGTGTGGGGGTTTGCAAGTTGAATTTTGCCATAAACCCCTCATTTTCATCATGTTGACCAATTTGAACTTTAGGTAAATTTTTACTTTTTTTTTATAATTTGTTTCATATTCTTTGTATCATTAAAACTAATGTGTGGCTTACAAGTCAAGGTCATGTGTTGCCATTAGGTGTAGTGTCCTTTAGAACAAAGGTTCAACTCCTTCACATGATTTGCCATTTTTTTTTTGATGCATTGCTCATCTAGTTCCAATGTTGGTCTTGAATTTTGTGGACCTATGGAAATTGCATACATTCTTAATACTTATTACTTACTTGTAATTTTGTAATTAAAATAGTTTAAGCCATTGGCTAAGAGTTTTTCCACCAAGTTTTGCCACTCCAATTTTCCAACATTTGTCAAAAGGGTTCATAATGTTTTTTTTATAGTAGCCTAAAACTTAAATTTGGACTTTGTCGAAATTGAAATAACCACTATTCACACACACAATGTAACATGCAATAGCCAAATACACCTTCCCTTTTAGGGGGAAAAAGCCCTATCTTATTTATGAATTATTTAAAAAAAGGCTTCTAAAAAAAGGCTTCCATTGCAAGTTTCCAAGTTTTTTTTTTCCATTTGTCAATTTGTTTCCCTTGTTTGTCATTTGTTTGTTGTTATTCTTAATATGTCCATTGTCAAAGAAGGTATGAATGAATGGAAGGGATGGTTCATGTTGATATGGATGTAGAAATGCAAATATTTGGATAATTTGGCATAGGCTGAAATATGTTGAATGTGTTGCAGAATTATGTAAGAATATCACATAAGTATATAAATGAAATCTAGGTTTTATAAAGAAAAAAGGTCATAACAAAAAATAATTGTTTTGCATTTCAAATGTTCAATTTCAAGCATTAGCAATGATATCATACCTTATCATTCATAGTTACCTTTGGGTAGAAGCATGTTACCTTCATCTTCATGTTAAAATCAACAGCCAATCCTTTACCTTCCCCTTAGTTTAAATTTCAGCAAAAATTTTGTGTAGATCCTTTACCATGATGGTGCTTCTTTAGAGGGAACCCCATATATACTTTCTCCTCAAAGGGTAATTCCTTTCTGAAAAATCAAATAGCATGCCCTCCAAGTTACACTACAAAAAAAATTCTAAGAGGTTTTTACACTCCACTCAGTATATGAGTAAAATTAGGGTTTAAGATATATAGTGACTCCTTGGGATGATGTAGAGCTTGATTAACATTTTGCCACATTCACCTTCAATGTTCAGAGTCTCTCTTCCTTGACATATCTTGAAGCCATTGCCACCTTGAAGATTGATCAATGAGTGATAGAATTTTTTCAAGCCAAATGGGGTTGGCAAGCGAGTCCCCCAAAGAAGAATAAGTTCATAGTTCATACATGTGTGAGTAGGAATATGGGGTGTGAGGAGCACTGTGTAAGTATAACAATGCCATGCTTTCAACTCCAGTGTGAGATTTTCTGACCCATCTTGGGTATAGTGCCTGAGTGTGTGGGCAGGTTTAGGGTTTAGGCTTTGATCATTTCTTGCTCAAATTGGGTTCTGTGCAAAGGTTGGTTCCATGACGTTTGGACTTGTGGTGCAAAAGTTCTTGAATATTGAATGATTTCTTCGCTGAAAATTAAATTAAATTGTAGCTAAAAATTTCAGAAGATTTGGAATGTGCCTTTGGTGTTGTTGAAAAGATCTTGATGAACAAGATTTAATGGGATTTATTTGGTAAGATTTGGATTCAGAATGGGTGAGATATTGATTTTTAAGTGATTTCTGTCACTGAAAATTGAAATAAATTCCAAAAAACCAGGTTTTGGAAGGAAAAATCAGTTGAGGACGTGGTAACGCTTGGGCCAAGGGCACAGGCCACACTAATTATTCTTGAAGATTCAATATTTTCCTTCACAAATTTTAGCTACTTGAAAAACATATTTTACTTGAAGATTTCAACATTTCTGAAAATAATATAATTAATGTCAAATCTGTCAAGGTAGCAGTGCGGTAAGACTGAGCTGCCGTTTACTCTTTGTAGGCTTGTTGGCCTTGCCTACCAAGAAGGCAAGGATATTGTGTTTAGATTCATTATAGAGTATAGTAGCTTAATGGATTTTGGCCCCTAGGTAATAATAATAGTAATAGGTCTATTTTTTTTAATATGAGGATTTTTGAAAGATGATATTTTGGCTTGTGTTGAAACTTGAGATTAGTTATACAGTTATGATATCTTGAAGGATTTGGTTTCTTTTAGAGGGTTTTTTTGAAGACCTTGGGTAGTTCCTGGCACCTATACTGGTACCATGGTAAAAATCCTTTAGATTTTTTAAAGGTTTGTTTCTAACCATGGTAAATATCTCACCCTAAGACTAAACCAGGGAATTTGAGTCCACATTTAGCATGTCCTGGGTTGAATATGGTCACTAAATAGCCTCACTCTACTAAAAGATGAAGGAACCAGTGGAGGTGCTAGTATTCATCCATTTTCTTAGCTATGTACCTATATATATATATATATATATAGAGGTGTGTTCATATTTGGTGTTAGGAACTCTAGTGTTAAGTCCCCTAACACCATGGTAACCAGCTAGAACTTAAACTTAGTTATCATGAAAATTTTATGTTAGGCTAACATTCACTTAACATTAAGCTACCACCCATTTAGGCTAACATTGGGTGCCAACTAGGATGCCACCTAGATTTCCATCTAACACTGACTTAACATCAAGTGTGAATGCACTTGTTTTTTTACACAATGGGTCACCAAGGTGGAACCAGATATTAACTCAGTTGAGGTTCATCAACAATGGAGTCATAATGGTGATGGGTGCTATTCACTCTGGCCCATAACATGCTCTGCAAAACATTCCACTTCAAGGAAAGAAAACATACCATAGTACCTTTACCATTTCAATAACATACGGTTGAATAATTATTTAAATTTGAAATCTTAACTTCGGCTCCAGTTTTAAATCACTGTTGGAAGGTTTGCAACTCAAATCTTCAGAGTTGAACTTTTAAATTTATTAAAATTTTAGCACAAATATTGAATAAAATTTCAAAAGTTCAACAAAACGAAAAATAATTTAATTTATGCCGAAATGGTAAAGATACTACAATAACATTAACATGTCCATCATTGAAGACAAACCCACAATCAAACATCTAGATACTCGCATATTCCTCATTGGCTTGTTTGATCTCTCACTTCAAGAAAGAATATGGGTGAAAAATCTAGCCTTTTCCATCCTGAGAGACTTATCACCAATGTTTTTTTTTTCCTTTTTTTTCAATTTTTTTATATCAAAAAAATTGGCGACATTTCCCAAAACATTAGCTAACTTAGTCCATATTACACTCCAAAATTATTTTCCAAAATAGAAAATCAAGAAATCAAAATAGCAAAAAAATTGTCAAGAAAAAATCAATGCTCATGACTCTTGCTTGGACTGACATGTTTAGGCTCTAACCATCTCTGATTATTGACAATTTAAGAATTTTTACATTAGGCAAACACACTCAAATTAAAAGCCTGATTTCCTGCTATTTTGAAGTTGACCATGTGTAATTTCATCTATGGGCATTATGAATTTATGGTGATGCCATTTGGACTAACAAACAGCCCAACCGCATTCATGACTTTGATGAATTGCTTGTTTCAGAAGTACCTAAGAAAGTTTGTGTTAAGGTTATTGTCCATAACATTTTGGTTTATTCCAAATCCAGAACAGAGCACTCAGAGTATTTAGGGATTATATTTGAAATTCTAATAACCAACCAATTGTATGCCAAAATGAACAAATCTGAATTTAGTGTACCCAAGTATATTACCTTGGACATGTAATATTAAACAAAGGAGTAGCAATTGATTTCAAAATTATCAAGATTGTGGTTGAATGTCCAATCCCCAAGGATAAAACAAAAGTGAAAAGTTTCTTGGGTTTGGCAAATTATTATAAATGTTTTGTGAATTTTTTTGTTCAAACTGCAAGACCTTTAACTAATCTATTAAATGGGAAAAACAACTCCCAAGGTATCTAATGGAACCCTAGTTGTGAACAAAGTTTCAAAACCTAAAAAATGCCTTGACCTTGGCTCCTATATTGGGAGTTATTAATCCCAAGTTGGGTGAGCTAGTATTATGCATTGATGTTAATGATCGTGACATAAGTGTAGTGCTAATGCAAGAAAGGCAAGTAATTGTGTATGAATTTTTTAAAAAAACTCATGTCAAATTAAAATGCCCCACCCATAAAAAAAGAGCTATTGGTTGTAATCCATGTTTTGAAAATTTAAACTAGTATTTTTCAATAACACAATCCACAATTCAAACTAACCATGAAAGCTTAAAATATTTAACCACCCAACCTAATTTAAGTAGGAGGCAATGTGGGTGGGTGGAAAGATTACAACAATTTGATTTTGGTCAATCAATGCAATATGTGAAAGCCAAAGAAAATGTTGGTTGTAAAGAAAAAATATTTTTGGTCAAGCATGAAAAGGGATGATGAAAATATGTAAAATTATTTTTTTATGTGTCAAATAATTAAAGTTGAACAAATTAAGACCTTAGGCTTTATACAACCATTAGAGGTTCCTAATAACAAGTGGTAGTCCATTATCATGGAATTCATAGTAGGTTTGCCTAGAAACTAGGGCATGATAATATTTTTGTCGTTGTTGACCAACTCATAAAACATGCCCATTTTATAATACCAAATCCACTATGTCAACAATTGATGTGGCAAAACTATTTTTTTGTGAATTTTTTTGTTTACATGGTTTGCCAAAAGAAATTATTTTGTGAATTGTCAAGGTGCCTAGGGTTCATTGACGAGACATTGGTTGAGATCTGAAAGCCATGGAAGGGTTCAAAACATTTGACATGGTTTAATGGCCGCAAAAAGATATACGCAATGAAAAACATTGTGGTTTTGGACCACCGTGGATTGTTTATTTATACTGATTTGGGCTATGGTGGGTCTTATCACAATGTAAACATTCTTCAACATTCAACCATTTATCAAGACTAGCGTCAATGCTTCACCCATTGGGATAATTATTTTGAGTATGTTTTAGGAAATTCAAGGTGCTTGGGGGAAGAATTGTTCATCATGGAGAGGATGGGGATGTGAAAGTTACCATTGGATGTAAACCATGATGGTGCCATCCAAGCTTACAACAAAATGCATGTAGGGTTTAAAGTCCAAGTGGAATAGGGCAAAAATGGAAACCCCTCATGAAAAGATTTGATTCCACAAAACCAAAATTCTCCCATCTTTTCCAAGTCGGCACTCTTGTCATCAACTACTTTCACCGTCACCGAATGGACCTCACATATGAGGTCATTGTAGATTAGAACCTTGACCCTATTACACAATATAAAACTAGTAAATATAAATTTAAACTTGCAAAAACTTGAAAATTAAATATAAGGTTTGGTATTAGGATTTTCATATTCGAGTTTAGGGTTTTAGGTTCAAAGGTCTTTATTAAAGTTTAAGATCAAAATATAGGGATTCAAATTAGGTTTTTGAAATATAAGTTTGAATACTAGTTTAGGGTTTGAATTACAATTTTAGAGTGTGTATAAAGGGTTTACATGTGTAGATTTAAGGTTTAGGGTTTGAAATCAATGTTTTGGTTTTAAGGTTGCAAATTAAGGTTTGTATACCTAAGACTAGGTTTTAGGGTTTAGGTTTTGAAATTAAGGCTTAATGTCTATAATTAGGGTTTGTAGACTTGGGATTAAGGTTTAAGTTTTGAAATTAGGGTTTAATGTTTGTAATTAAGATTTGTGGATCTGGGATTAGGGTATTAGAGTTTTAAATCTGAAATTAGGGTTTTGGAATTAAGTTTGTGGGGGTTTTAAATCATTGTTTTAGCTTTGAAATTAGGGGTTTAGGTCTACATTTTCAAATAAATTTGGATTGCACAATCACAATTGCTATTTGGGAATAATTAGTCATTGTAAATAATGTTATTTACTTACCTAGTTACTTTTAAAAGATTTACTAGCTAGTTTACATTATTTTCATTGCCATTTGAATTTGAATTGATCATAGGACTATTTTAAGGTGATCATTTTTGGCAAGACGGGAGATAATTATAGAATATTGATTTTTGGGAGAATATGGAATAAAAGCATGTTGTTTTCTAGAAAGCTTCAACTCCATAGCTAGTTTTGTTGTTTTGATGTTTTTTTTCATACTTTTCATAATTGGATTGAAGTTCTAAACCTAAATATGAGTAAATTTGATTGAGCATAATTTATTAATATTAGTTTCATGATATGATTTAATCCAGATTTTGATTAGAGTATAGAATAGGAATTTAGTATCTACCAACATGTTTTTACATCAACATTTAATTACAATTCCAAAATAGCCCTAAGTTTTACTCTAAACTTTTCTTTTGAAATCACATTTAAATCTTGAGCCATCTTTAAATTTGTTACAATTAACTTTGTTTTTTCTCTCACAATTGATATCCATCTTCCCTAACAAAAAGGCATCACTGACATTAGACATAGAAGAAAATTGACTTGCCATGGTTGCCATCATAATGTTCCTAAAATTCATGGTTGCAATCTCCCCCTTGTTTCATAATGCCTTAAGGTTTTACAAAAATTCTTTTAAGGTCGTCAACATGATATGATATGAAGAACTAACACCAACGGAAGGCGCATTTGACTCATTAAAGGGAGGGCTATGACTAGGACTAGGAAATGGGGTTAGGGTTGTGGGTGTGTAATCAATGAGGTTTTGTTATTTCTTCAAAAGATTCTAGCTTGCATGTCCATTAATGGATTTCAATTGTTCCAAAATCACATCACAATGCAATGTGGTTTGTTTTGCATATTCTTCCTTGGAAATACCCATTTGGGAATCATTTTTAATTCCTTTAAAGTTTATCATTAACAATCTTTCAATGTTTTTTCAACAAAATGAGGGTTTGGGTAAGCTTTTAGGTAATCTTGAAAGACAAATTTCTAGACCACATTGGGGATCAATTGAGTCCCATGCTTTTTGCCAATATTATACATGGAAAAGTTACAATTATACAATGCTACAAGTGTGTTAATGTGTGCAAATTCCACAATCTGCCGAGGCAACTTTTTTTGGCAAGGTTGTTTGGCCATATGCAATGTCATTAATTCAAACACTTGAGTTTCAACCATGAATTCATTAGCTTATGAAAAGCTCCCGACTCCTAAAAATAAACCTTCAACCAACATTCATATTCAGATGACCATAAAAAACTTACGAATGGTGATTAATAACAATTATTGGTACCATTCACCAATAATCTACACAAGGCAATTAAGTTTCGGTATGCAAGGTTTACAAGTAGATCAAAAGGACTATAAACAAAACCAATTGAAATAGGGGATCTAGGGCTTCATGACAAGGTAATTAGGGTTTGGGTATGCGACATTACTAAGAATGTCAAAATGACCAGAAACAAACCTAGCTGAAACATGGCTTTTCTTTTAATGGTAAATTTGTTTAGCAATGAAGTAATAACAAAGACCCAAAACAACAAGATGACAACCTTACCCACCTAAAACAACAACATGAAGAAGGATAATTACACCTACAATTTCAGTCAAATAAAATGTTGGTTCCATTCAAAAGTAATTTATGTACAAGGTATTCAAGGCTTGGGTATGTGGCATTACCAAGAAGGTCAAAAGACCAAAAACAAAACCATTTGAAACATGCCTTTCTTTTCATAACAAATCTACTTATCCATGAGGCTTTAAACAAAAACCTAGAGCAACAAGATGGCAACCTTACACACCTAAACCAACAACATGAAAAAAGATAGTTACATTTACAACTTCAATCAATTAGATGTTGATTCCATTCAAAAGAAATATGTAAAAAGTAATTGGGGTTTGGGTATGTGGCATTACCAAGAAGGTCAAAGACACCAAAAATAAAACCACATAAAACATGGTTTTTTTTTTCTTGGTAAATCTACTTAATTAACCATGAGTCCTTTAAAAAAAACCCAAAGTAACAAGATGGTAGCTTTACCCACTTAAACCAAAAGCATGAAGAAAGATAATTACATTTATAATTTCAATCAAATTAGACGTTGGTTCCATTCAATAAAAATATGTACAAGGCAATTAGGGTTTAGGTATCTAACATTAGCAAGAAGGTCAACATGACCAAAAACAAACCTAGTTGAAACATGACTTTTATTTTCATGGTAAATTTGTTTAACCATGAGGCAATAACAAAACCTAGTACTACCCACCTCAACCAACAACATGAAAAATGTTGGCTACATTTACAAATTAAATTAGATAAATTGTTGGTTCAAATCAATAGTAATATGTACAAGGCAATTAAGATTTGGATATGTGACATTATTGAAAAGCTCAAAAAGACCATATACAAAATCAACTGAAATATGGCAGTTGCATTCATGACCCAAAAAATATAAAATACCAACAAGAAAAAATGCAAATTATGTATTTGATTTATTCAAAAAATCATAATAAATTCAACAAAAATCATATTAAAGTCATGTATATGTACATATTTTGATTATACAAAAAAAAAAAAGTAAAAAAATCCTTGTTTAGTTATTTATCTCAAACAAATGTTTCAAGCTTCTAATTCAAATTGTAGGCAAGTTTTTAAATAATGTTTTGGAAGTTCATAAGCTTGAATGGTTTCATGGTAAGATGTGTTGTCAATTCTCACAATTTCGAGCACATTCCAAGCCATGGTATTGCCCACAATGTTGTACCAAGACTTGTTAACTTGATGAAAACACCACATCATCGATGGGTCCATGGGTACAAATTAGAATATGCTCAATAACAAAGGTGTTTATGAAAGGGAGGAGAAGATGGCATGGGTTCTTACACGAAGGATTCTATTATTTGGGTTTTGGGGCAGAAGGCCCTTCCAAATCTAGTTTTTTTGTAAGTTTCTATTTTAGGGTTTTAAGTTTTAAGGTTGGGGCAATTGAAATTATGGTGTGTTTGGAGGAGGATTTCGAAACTTCTTCATGGATTTTGCAAGCCATAAAACTATTAAGGTTTGTAGGATACCACAAAGTTTGCAAGCAAAGATATATTGTGACCACAATGAAAGTAAAAAACATTGCCAAATAATAAAATCATAAAAGAAATGCATCTTCTTCACTTGAAGAAATGGATATAAACATGGTATCCAAGGCTATGGGATAAACTTCAATAGCTCATAAAACAAAAAATTGTAATAGGATCCTTGGTCTGGAGGAACATTAGCTGCAAGTTGGGGGCTATCCCTTCCTATTCGATTCCTTCCATTTTTGATGCCACATCACCAGTTGGGGAAATCTCTTCCTAACTTGGCCATTCTTGTTGGGTGGAAAATGGAAAAAATAGTGCAAATTCAAGAAAAATGTAAACAACAAAAAAATTGCCAAAAATTTGAAATCTCCAATTTGAAAGAAAAAAAGTTACTTTTGATGAGTAAAAGTTTTAAAGTAATACTAATAAAACATTAAACACCTAAAAAATTCCAAGATAAATTTATTTGAAAAACTTTAAGTTTAATCTTTGAAGTCATTATAAACTTTATCTTTTTTTTTGAAAATTTAAAATAAACATTAATGATGTAACTAAGTCTTTTTTTTGCAGTGAATTTCCACCATTTTGCAAACATAAGAAGGGCAATCAACATCAACAATTTGTTTTAGTTTTTTAATACATTTTTATATTTTAAAAATGATATAATTCTACGATGGGTTCTAGGACTTGTAGCCAAATATAAAAATATTTTAACAAATGTGTGCCTCCATATATGGTTTATATCCAAAACATGGTTAAATTTTCTTGTGGATGATCTTGAAGAATGTTACAAAATTGAAAAAATAAAAATTAAATTTTTTATTGATGTCATTATTGTTTCATCATTTATAATTCATTCACTTATTTTAATGTTTTAATGAATTTTTTAAATTCATCTTTAAATATTTAAACATAAACTTGTAACAAAACAACCTTAAAAAAATAGACAAACCATGTTTAAAATTTTAAGATATTTTTTCATCATAATAATAATAATACTTGAAAATTAAAAAACTAATCATTGTTTTTAACATGAATTTATTTTTCATACACCAATAGAAAAAAATCAGGAAAAAACTATGGATTATTTTTGGGGTTTTTTTGGTGTGTCATTATGAACATTCATAATAATAAATTTGTCCATGATGCCTAAAACAAACCAAGGGAAAAACATACATTATAATTTACATAAATAAATAAATAAATAAATATATATATATATATATATATATATATATATATTTATTTTTTTTTATTTTTATTTTTTTTTTGTAATTTAAATATCTATGTGCATCCTAGATTTTGCATGCATGAACATTTTGACATAATCACTAACCCAAATATAAATGTGAAAGTTCCCAAGTTTTTTAACATTCATTTCAAAAAATTGTAGTGAGTTCAAAATTCAACTCATGAATAACATATTTAACAACATTCAAAGTGAATGATCAAATTCATGTGCAAATGTTAATAGTTCAAGAGATGCAAAAAAATTCATTAAACATTCAAATATAAATGTGAGGCATTAGTTGTTATATGTGTTTCAATACATATTAGTAAGTGTAATATGCAACATTTGAATATGAATAGTGATTTCAAGAAGCTCAAAGTGAATAAATGGACTCATGTAAAGATGTTAATAGTTCAAGAAATGTGAAAGTTTTCACTAAACCATTCAAGTATAATTGTAAAATTGAGTTGCATGTGTTTTGGTATGTTATAATAAGTGCAATATGCAATTTGTGAGTAATGGTTTTTACATATTAAAAATGAATGGTTCAATTATGATAATTGAAAAAAATGTGAAAAAAAACACCAATTCATTCCAATATAAATGTGGGGTTTAAAATTATTAAATGTGTTTTAATAAATTATGCTCAGTGTAAAATGCAACTCCTAGGTAATGGTTTCAACATGTTAAAAGTTGATGGTTCAACTCATGTACCATGGTCATAGTTGAAAAAATGTCAAAAAAATCATTAACCCATTATAATGCATTGTGTAAATAAAGTTAAAGGCTACTTCAATTTTCACATCAATAATTTATAATTACTAAAAAATAAAATAAAGTCCAAATTATAGTGAACAATAGTGAACCTAACAACTATGAACAATATTGACCATTAATTAGGTTGACCATTAATTAGTACAACAAGTCATTTGCAAACTTAAGATGACCAAATGTAGTTGAAATGTGTGGGAGTGAAAAATGATAAGATTTCTTCTTGTGGTGTGGGCATCATATGGGATGTTCCCAATGCCCTTCAAGCCTTTTTTGACCTTTGACATTTTAGGTAGGTTATAAAAAGGTAAGTAGCTAGTAGCCTAACTTATTTAGCCTATTAGTTACCTTAATATAACCTACCTACCTTATTCCTTTAGGGTTGCACATAAATTACCAATATAAATAATTGAACCTTCAACTTCACAATGAAAAACCAAGTCTTTATCAATGGACTACAAGTCCTTATCAACGGACTACACTTCTAGAATTGATATTTTTATCAAGGTTATTATTTCACATCATTATTTATGTAGGTAAGTACAAGCGTTGGTTAATTAGGAAGTAGGTTGGAGATGGGATGGTAGATAAGCTATAAGATGATAAGTAGGTGGAAGCATGAGGTAAGCACATAAGAGGTAGGATGTAAGTAAGTAGGTAAGTCGGTAAATAGGTACACCTAGACCTAGGCAGGTAATTAGACCTAAGTTACCTACTTAACTTAGTAGATAGCTTAGGTGGAAGGTAGATAAGTAGGCATGGTAAGTATATAGGCATAGGGTACCCACCTATTTAGATTTACGTACTTAGTTTAGGTAATAAGTAGGTAGGTAAATAACTTAAACCTAGGCTACCTACCTATCTTAGGTAATAACTAGTTAACTTGGCATATTAATTAACATATTATCATTAATTTGACTAAAGAATTATTGGTCATTATCACCAATCATGTCATTTTGCATTGTTTAATTCGGTTAGATCTCCCACTTTATTAGAACCCATTGGTAATTTTGACCAAGGTGGTCATTTTTTCTTTAATTTGAGTGGATGTTTGATTTTATAGATAGTCAAATAGGTCATTTTCATCAAGTTTTCTAATATAAAAAATACATGTCATTCAAGCCCTAAGCCTCGAGTCAAAATGGACATGTTCATTAATCAAGGTGGACAAGATAATCAACTTGAACTATTATAAAAATCATGAATTGTAGTAATGTTTCTAAAAACTTCTTGAAACTTTCATTAATTCTAAGTCTTTAGAAAAACTTCTAAGCATATTTTTCAAGGATGTTTTTGGAAAATTTTATATAATTCCAAGCATATTTATCAAAGATTTTTTCTTAAAACTTAAAAAAACTTCAAAACATATTTTTCAAGGATTTTTTTGAAAAAACCTAAAAATTTCCCTTATTGTTTACTATTCATGACATAAGCCAAAAAATGCTAGTCAATGTGACCAAAAAAATAAGCGATGAATTTTTATTAACATGACCTTACACTATATTCTCCAAAGTATCAATAAAAGGGCGAGAATGTGATTACTTCAACTACATGTACCAAATTCATAAGCAATCAATATTGTTACTATTGCTTTCTTCTATGTCCATTTTAATTATATATTTGTTTAACCATTTGCTTGTTGATCAATAAATTTGGTTTCTTTTTTCAATTTGTTGAAGTATTATTTGTTCTGAATCTAACCACCTTTCCTTTTCAAAAATTATGTGCAAGATGTCATGTGCTAAACATTGTTGTTGCTCCAATAAATGTACATTGTAATGTGTGTTGTGTCAAGATAACTATCAAAAAGGTTGGCTATTCACGAGTTTCAATTGTGATGATTGGAACAAGTTCAACTCCTAAACACAACTAAATCATGAGGTAAATTTATATTAGCTCCTATTTCTCAACTTGCAAGTTTTGGGGAACACATTGAACAAATGGTTCTTCAACATGAATCATCTTGTGTTCTAGTTGTTAATTATTTTAGTCAAATTGTACTTCTTTTAGTTATGGCATGTCATTTTCCATCTTCATCAAATCCTCATGTTGATTTGAATCTCCTAATGCAAAACAAAAGCTTCATTTTGATGGCTAGAAACTTAAACCAAAAACAATTAAATTTTGAATTTATTAGAATTTGGATAACTAAGTTTTGATTTATTTGGAATTTAAATAAATAAATAATTTTTATTTCTCTAGGATTTGGATAGTTAAGTTTGCACTTTTTTGGAATCCAAATAGCTAGGTTTTCATTTCTCTAAAATTTAGATAGTTAACCATTGAATTATTTGGAATTTAAATAGATAAGTTTTAGTTTTTTGAATGTAGTGTAAAGATTTACATGTAACAATACACATACATTTTGGATTTATAATATTTTTCCAAAGTTTTGATGCCAATGATACTTATGATTTACAACATTTCAATATTTACAAATATCAATGTCCACAATATTTGCAAAATCACAAGATTTACAATTTAGTATGATGTTTTTTCCTTGATACCTTTTAATACGATTTTAAATTGTTCTCTTTTAAGTATCATTTTCTTGAAAGTAATGAATTTATCATTTTTGTGTGTTGTTTTCATGTTGAAATGAACCTTAACCTACAACCTTAACTCAACTTTAATTCAACCCTAACCTCAAACATTAAACTTTAAATCCTATACCGTACACCATACAGGTACCCTACTCACTAACCCTAATATTAACCATTAACCTTAAATGTTACACCTTAATATTAACCTTAATGTTTACAACTTCAAACCTTAAACAATAAACCCATCCACATATGTTAAAAAATTTGATAGTATGCAATATAATATTTCTTCATCATTTAAGGATATTCTATATGTGTAATCTTCTATTAGTTTCAACATATAATTATGATGTGATAATTGTCTATTTGATTTCATTTTTATTTTTTATTCGTTAACATCCCTCCAAATAAAACAAAAGAATATGCAACACTTAAAAACAATGGTTGACATTAAATACATAAAAAATAAAATAAAATGTCATCTTAAAAAATTGAACCCAAGTTTTTATATATGATTTACATCATGGTCAATTTTCCAATGAAGACAAGTACATTGAAAAAACGTTGCAACATGCTATAATAAAAGGCTTATGAGGAAAGTTTACATCAAATTTTGGATAACAAAATATTTATAATGACCAATCTATGTTTGGAATTCAAACTAAACAATGTTTAGGTTTGGAATAGATTATCAAATGAACCCTTTGTATATTGCTTATAAGAATCAACATTTTCAAAATTGAATATAAATGTGATGTTAGAAATTCTCAATTTTAACTTGAAACAAAAAATATTATATCATTCATAAATTTGTATGATTATCCGATGTTATCAAAACCAATCAAGCAAGAAATGTGAACACTTGCAAGAAAAATAAAAATAATTGGAAGGATGATTTAAACTCTATTTTGATAAACATTTTGGAAACTTATTCAAATGCACCCCAAGAGTACATTGTTCAATTATTTAATTCATTGTGTAATACCAATGTTATTAGAAGTCAAGTGCATAATCACATTGAATACATGTAGGAAGAAAAGGAAAATTGTGTTGGTTTTGCAAATTCAATGACTAATAACATTCCAATACTTGGAAAACTTCCAGTTGTTGAAAATATTTTAATTATTGAAAATGTTCCAATCAATAAATAGAAACCAATAACTAAAATTGTTCCAATGGTTGAAGGAATACCAAAAATTGAAAATGTTTAAATGGTTGAAGAAATATTACTTTCAAATCACAAAAGTTATTATAAAAAGAGATTTATTTTCAATTGAACACCATATGATGATATTATTTCAAACATAACACAATCCCATTCCAATTTGACTTACTTTACGAAAGCTAAAATTATACTAGATAAATTTTCACGCATCAAAAGAACAAAATCACAAATACAAAAATTAGGTCACCACAAAATGAATGCAATTAAAAAAATATCAAACAAATAAATGATATTAAACATCATATTAAATTTTAAAAGAACATATGAATCAAAACATGTTAATACATGTAATGAAAAAAATTCAAGATGTTCTAATAACACCACATTTTTATTGTGAAAAAAATGTTTCTTAAAAAAACTTATAGTTGTTACCAAAAAAAAACAAAAAACATATTTTTTAAAATTGAAATGATAAATCATAAAATAATAGCATATATATACTTTAAGAATTTAAATAACATTAAAAAAAAAAGCAAAGACCCTTATATCAAATTTCAAATAATAGATGAAAAAATAAAATTATACCATCTATAACAAAAGTAACACATTTAGAAAAACATTTTATTTTTCCATGATTAGTTTTTGTTCAAGTATATTAACTTCAAGGTTATGGCCAATATAAAATGAAAGGTAGTGTTATTTATGTCACAACAAATATTAATCAAACAACACTAATGTCATCACGTTTACCATATGATGAAGTGATATGGTGTATTTTTAAAATGATGATTTCAATATAAATCACTTTACATGTTTAAAAATGTGTGTTTTAATTTAATAAGGTTGGCACCAAAAGATTTAATTTTAAGACTATTATATTATCATTTAAATTTTACCATACACCTTCAATGAACTAATTTATTTGCTATGCATACAAATTTGTCCATTCAAACATATAACCAACATATATCATCATCTGATGATTTTAATTAAAAAAATGGAGACCATGTAGTTTGTGCATCAATAAATTTCATGATACATGGCTTTTAAAATGTTTCCAAAATTAAGGATTGCAAAAATGTTATATATTTTATTGCCTCAAGTCAAGATTTTCATCTTTGAAGTTTATGTAAAGATCAACATTTTGAAGAATTCAATTTACCAACATTATTTTATGGCCATTCGTGTAACTTAGCTATTTTTGAAAACTTATCATATCAACAAATGGAAAATGGGAATTGCTTCACAAATTCAAAGAGATTATGGGATCCCTTCATAAATGCCTTGCACACCTTGCATGCTAAAAAAAAAATCTTTCAAACAAAATAGAAAACCTTCAACTCGTTCATATAACATATTTGATACACAATGGTCCTATAACATGTGCAAGATATTACGATCATAAAACATCTTGTTTTTGCACATTATTCAACAAAGATCCAACTATCTTTGGATAAGTCCACAAGATTGTTTTCGCTGCAAAATTTCAAAATCATGGTAATCATGCATGACCATGGCCTTTCATAGATTAAATATGTACCCATATACTAATCACAAACTTGCCCCTTCCATGTACCTATGCTTTTACAACACTTGAACAATGTGTTCAAGATTAAATGGAGCTAATTAAGTGTTGATAAATTATTGACATAATGTTGTCATGGCATTGTAACACAATGTTTGATTATCACAATGTGTTACAATACAATCACAATATCATATCAATGATTATATCAACATTTAGTTAACACTTAACCTTGAACACATTGTTAAAGTGTTGTAAAAGCACTAAACCTTGTAGGGGGCAAGTTTGTGATATAGAATTAATAAAAATTATTTTTATTATTATTTGTCAATAAACACATTTCATTCAATGTATCATTATTACCAATTATATAAAAAATGCACAATATCAACATACTCAAACATGTAAGAAAAAAATCATGTTGTTTGTAAATTCAATCATCCATTACTTAGACCATGAGTAAAACACAAAGATTACAACCACTTTAATAATAATAAAAACTTGCTTTTTAACAATCACCGACCTTAATTGTTAAAGACTTCAAAACTAATGAAGATATTACACTTGTTGAGTTTTAAAAACTTTTACATTTTAATGAAGATGCATACATGTTAATCTTAAAGAGTAAATTAATAAACTCACACATTTTCCTAAAACAAACACTATCAAACATTAAAACCAATGCATTTAATAAACATGTTTCTCTTTTATGGTTTGTAAATAAAAATATTTAATTTATTTAAAACCCATATGCAACTACAACATATTGCACGTCATACATAATTAACATTGATAAAATTGTAACGTAATAATACTATTATATATATAATTTAAAAATGTATTTTAGATCAGAATGATGCCAACATTAGAATCCAAATAATAAGCAATGTGTTTTTTTTAATGCTCAACAAATTTCCATTTAATTAGATATTTATTTATTTATTTCAATTCTTTTATATCATTCATCATAGACGTTTAAATTAATTTTTCTATATCAAGAAAATAATTTTGTATTAAAACCATAATGCTTACTAAATTGATTAAATTTTAATTCTATTGACATAATGTGTTCATCAATTACAAAAGAAAATTAAACTATTTTTATGAATATCTATCATTAGTGTAATTTTCATCCTATTAAAACATAAAAAGTAACAAACTATGAAAATGCTACAAACCAAAATTCATTATTTTTGTGAAATACAATAAATATAAAGATATTGAAAATTGGCGAAGACAACAACTTCTTTTATATTCACCATTAATTTTTTTTGAGGATTCACATTAGGAACAAATGTTACATGACCTGATGCATATTGTTATATAGAGGAAAAACTATCCAAATTCAATTATATGATGCAACACAAGCATATAAATCAAGAGAATGAGGTTTTTAGTTTAAAATCAAAATCCTCACATCCATGGAAGATATGGAGTGATGATATTGACAATGACATTGGTGACACATGCCTTTTAATCCCCATTACAAACACATTAAATATTGAAAATATATTTCATCATTTAATCACATAGTACATTCGATTAAAAAACACAATATTTTGAAGATGATGGTTTCATAATGTCATTAAATTCTATGACAATGGATGAATCAAAATATAAGATTGTGTTTAGACAACTAAATGAAGAAGAAAGATTATTATTTGATGATGTCATGCACAAAAAAAAAGTATCCCCAATATTCAAATACATCTATTTTGATAAGAGGTGCTAAAATTGATAACACTTTTATTTTAAAACTAATAATTCAAGGATTATTATGATTATATAAAAAAAACCTATCATCAAACTTAATAAAAACTAAAACCTTATTCATGACATCTACAAATAAAATTACACTTAATGTTAGTCAAACAAAACATTCAACTTTGAACATAATTGTCCAACAAACATTATAAAATGTATAAAATTTATCATTAGAATCTTTAAATATAATACATGTCGATATGAACAATTACAACTAATTGTTATAGATGAAATATTTCTTGTACATGTCAAAATGTATGATGTTATAGATAATCAAGGGTAATAAAACATATTCAAAACTTTTTTTTTAGTGGCATAGATGTCATCTGGTCAAGTGACTTTTACCAAACATTTCCCATAAAAGGTTGTGTATTTTTGAATCATGCAATTACAATATTAATCCGCTATCACCAAAATTTTGGAATTTTTTAAAAATGCTATGTATTGACGATAATCATGTGACAAATTACTACACAATTTATAAAAGCTTTAAACAAATTTTGTAGATGCACACAAACTTTAAAATACAGTCACTATCTTAATTCAAATTGTTGTCAACAAATACCAAACATACTAATTATACCACACTTATTTTTTATACAAATATTCTAGTGCAAATAATAATAATAATAATTTAACAAAACAAACAACCCAACATTCAATATTGAAGCTATAGGTATTCATCACCATTCATGCCCACCATTGTATACATGCTTGGATGACCTAAGTAAAACCACATGTTTACATATATAATTCATATCAAATAAGATATGTTAGTTGAATTATGAGCTAAAAATTATGCATTTGATGGCCTTGTGTAATGGGGTTAATGGTATATTCAAAACATCAACATCCTAACATAGCAAAACCATAATTTGGATATTGTTTCAAAATCCAAAAATAAGAATGTTAGCTAGAGAAAAATATATCCACCTTTATATAAAAAATTATATTCAACCAAATAGGACATGAATTGAACCAATTATTAAAGACATAAGAATATTAAAAAATCAACAAAAAAAAATGACATTACAACAAAAATTCAATTTCCAATTTAATTGATAGCAGCAAGAACCATTCATCAATCACAAGGATTATTCCTAGATGAATTAACTTTTGATCATGTTATTATTTTAAAATGGAACATCATACACAACTTCTTTTTGTATTTGAGCAAAATAAATAAAAAAAAATATATATATATTAACTTCACTCCAACTTCAAAACTTTCACATTGATTCAACACATAGTTGAAAAAATAAAAACATTTCAAAACATTTGCAAATTGAACAACCTTTGTTCTTCAATTGAATTTTTTTAATCATTCACATGTTATTATCTAAGCCTTCAATACAAATTCTTTATGATCACATTATCAAAATATAAATAATGACCACAACCTACAAGTATCACATGTTTTATATATTTTGGAAATAAAAATATACTCATCAATTGACATACATAACTTCATAAATATATCAAAATATTCATATATCTCAATTTATGATGGCCATGGTTTGATAATGATGTACAACATGCAAATGCTCTTACATTTTTATAACACAACAATGTTGTATGGAGTTGAATATATAGTAGCTACATTTAACATAAATACTCAAAGAGAAATTCATATAATATGTATCTATAAAATTCATTCTTGCTTGACTTCTATGTTACTCAAGACACTAGAAGCCTTGATTAAAAAATCCCCAAATCACTACTTAGAGTTGTTGTTTTAGGAGATTTAATATTGACATTTTAAATGACAACAACCATTAGAATAATAAACAATGATTAATAGATTTTATGAATATATTAAAATTAAAATCTCAATTCAAAAATATCAAAACAAAAGCTAGATCACAATTAGAACACATATGAACAAATTTTCGCAAATTGATTTATATGGCATTCAAACTACCAAACACACTTCTAATCTATAACATTGAACCAATTTCATCTCCATTCATTTAATGTCATGTGAAAAATAAAAAAATACTTTATAAAACACAAAGCCCATGTGTTTGAACTTGCCATGAGGACAAAACCATTACACAACGAACTACTTGTTAGCTTATCTCCAAGATGGCACAATAGGATGTGAAAGTGATGGGGGTGATATGTACCTTGCTTTTGTGCAAGGTCTTTGCAAGTTTTCGAAGCTTGACATGTAGTTTGTTGCAGTTCGATTTAATAGTTTGATGAAGGACAAAGTTCAATGTTTAAGTGGATATTTCACCAAAAAATCACTACCACTCAAACACAACACTCTGCAATTCTGGGGCATAAATTTTTGGCCCCATCTTGACACAATGTGTTAGTGAAATTGAGAGTACTACTTGCACACATGAATGGGTGGGCATGTTCCATAAAAGTGCATGCATCTAGATGAGAAAACCTACATCCAGTGGTGGAAGTTTTTAGTGTGAAGTTCAACCCCATGTTAGGTGGTTCTTTTACTTTTATGAACAACCTACAGTTGCAGTTCTAAAAAATAAATTAGAAATGTTCTGGTTCCACACATAAATGGAACCAGGATCTGGTTTCTGGTCCATTTCTTCAAAAAAAGAAATTACTTCTTTGGGTTGAATGAATTTGAAAGAAGCTCTTGAGAATTTAGAGCTTGTTTTGTCTGATGGTAGTGATATTATACAAAGATTAAATTCAGAATCAACAAACATGTTGGGTATCCAGGTAGCTGTAGATTGTCCCTTTTGCTCACTTGGTCAATGTTCCACACACAGCACACCTTCAGAGCTGAACTCCATCAGATATGTTCACTTGCTATTCCAGACCAAATGACAACTTCAAACTGTCTGTAGTTGAATGACAGGCGCAAGCAGTCAAAAGAAGCACTATTTCCATTTGGGTTCTGCAACTGGATGATCAATTTTGTGGATACTTGTATTATTCACTGCAAAGAATTCTTGACAACAGTTCTCTGCAGTTTATGGAGTCCCAGTTATCTATCCAGAAGTTAGAGGAACACCCAATTTGCAGAAGCACAATCTGCCTGCACTTGTGTGGTTTTTGGACTCCATCATAAAGATCACCCAACTTGGAAAAGCACAATCTGCCTGTGCCTGCAGCTTTAGCCTCCAACATAAAAGATCACCCAATTTCCAGAATCACAATCTGGCTGCGCCTAAATCTTCTGGATTCCATCCTACAGAACAAGGGGCTCACTTTGCTTGCTTGTCCAGCTTATAGCCTTTGTAATTGATCAGGCTCTCTTTACTCAACTGTATCACAAGTGCCTAGTGTAGGATCACCAAGTGATATTGCTACTGCAAATTTACATTCACAAATACTACTGTAAGTACTTCCTACCACAATCTCACAAGAAGAAAGTCTGCTCATGCAATAGATGCTAATGTAAATATGTTTTGGGTTTTAGAGTTTTAAGCAAAAATCACTGTATTCAGATGGAAGTCCATAAGAGAATTCAGTATAATCTCAAAATGCAAAAGCCCTTTAAAAGTTTAAAAAAAGTCAGGGAAAAATATCCAGTGCTCAATTTTTTTACCTGTAGTTTGGCTCCCACTCTTTCTCTGACTTGTTACCAAAATAAGAGATGGTGGAAAAGAGCTAATCTCTTTTGAGCCAAAAAAGGTGAAGTGCACTTGTAATAAAAATTTATGTGGGACACTAAAAAACTATGTTACAGTCTTGGGGGCAAACTGCATTTTTAACAACTTTCACAGAATGATCTGAGAGAACCCACCTTCCACAATTTACACTTCTAAGATTTTTGAGCTAAAGTGCAATCTGAGAAGTGTAAATGGCTGGGGCATATGTTACACCAATTGACTAACCCTACAACATGCAGAAAGACAACCCTAACCCTACAATTACCACTACTACTATAACAACTCTGCATTAATTGTCAAAACTAGAGGACCGAGTGTAACGACCTTCCAAATATTCTTCCAGGAACACATTAGAGTGAGCCAGATCAGTGCTGCATTGTGATGTGACATCATCATCATCATCAACTCCGAGCATGGCAAGTGCCATGTGTGTTTGTATGTCCACTTTACCATCCTCATCATCCAATGCGCATCCTGTGTCGTCAAGATCTACAGATAATCTTGCCTCTTGCCTTTGGAAAGTTGAAAGATCCTCACTTTGATCACCACAAAGGATTTTCAACACCTGAAAAAGGCAATTTTCAAAATCACTCACAGTCTGGAATACCATCATGTTCTCAATTAAATCAAAGCAACAAAGAGATCAAGTATGAATTAATTGATGCAACCAAGATTCCTGCAGGGATTCAGGCACAGAAAAGGCCCTAAACCCTAAACCCTATACCTGGCTCATGCTGGGTCTGCGAGGAGCTGATTGTTGGACACATAATGAAGCTGCCAACACCATGCTCTCCATTTCATTCAAATCATACATGCCCACTGCTTTCAACTGTGGATCCACTAACTTCTCCAAATTTCTCTCCTCCAGCAATGGACTGGCCTGTTCCCAAGAGCAGCAGACCCAAAGACAATCAATCCAAAGGTATGGTCAATGGGATTGAAATTAGCAATCTGAGGTAGTAGAATGCAATTGAACATTAAATGAACAATGAATCATGTCATGTCATCAATTACTTTGAGGGGGAAATATATTTACCCAAGTCACAAGATTTTCTTGGCCTTTAGGCCTGGAAGTGTCAATTGGAGTGCGGCCAGTGATGAGCTCAAGAAGCACCACACCAAATGAATACACATCTGTTTTGTCATTCACTTTTCCGTACATGAAATACTCGGGTGCCAGATACCTGCCAATTCACACTGCTCATATTCCTGATACTGCATTTATGGGTTCGTGGGTTTAGGGTATCATTGTAAATATACTGTCCAAAAAGTTGATTTTTCACCCCCTGAGTTCAAAGTGTGGGAAGAAGAAATAACAGAATTGGTCAGTTTACCCAAAAGTGCCAACCACGTCATTGCATGGGATGTGTGGTGCATTTGTGGGACCCCACTTTGCAAGTCCAAAATCTGACAACTGCAAAATTTACCACCTTCAAACCCTCAGAATAGAAGATACAAAACCTTCCAGGCACAGAGCATAAAAGATGCACAGAGTTTAGAGTTCAGCTCTATTCTAGATCATACTAACAGTAGTAATATGGTTTGCTTTTGACAAATTCTTATGGCACCTCTTCAACATTGTGGCCACTTCATAAATGGACAAGCAATGGAGGGGTCAGATACCTTACCCGAGGCTCAAAATCCTCAGTGAGAAGGATGTTTGATGCCTTCACATCTCTGTGAATGACAGGGCGGGGACAGCCACCCTGGATATAGTCCAATGCTTCTGCAACACCTACTGCCACTTGGTGTCGAACATTCCATGGCAATGGTGCCTCCTCATCCCTTCCTGTCCACAAATCAAACATGCCCATCACACAAAGATTGTCAGGAAAATCACAGTAAATGACTGACACACACTGCCTATTGTGAGACCAGAAATATGTTTTTTTCCCCTCTCGCTTTGAAGATCTGTGGTCAATCCAGAATCAGATCATGTGCACATATGAGCTAGATTTTAAGGGGGGGAGTGTGATCTGAACTTTTTTTTGAATGCTTGACTCTTGCAATGGCCTTACCATGGAGATGATCATCCAAGCTCCCTTGTGCAATGTAATCATAAACAAGGATCATGTGTGGGGTGTCAACACAGTAGCCAAGCAGTGTGACAATATTAACATGTGATAGGGAGCATGTGATCTGGATGTCAGTTAGAAGCTCTTCTTCTGCTTGGCGCCCTCCTTGGTTTAAGCACTTTACTGCCACTAGCTTGCCATCCTGGGTCTGTCCTTTGTAAACTTGGCTTGCTCCTCCTCTTCCTATTATTTTGCCTGCATATTTCATTCAACCCATTCATTGATATTTCCAACTTCTCCAAATGTACCCAATTGGCTTGTTTCTTTCACACAGATGTACAGAAAAAAATGTAATGCCACCAAATGAATATCATTTTTATTTGACTCAAAGCACCCCCAGATAAAAAAAGAAAATGAAAACGAACAATTGACAAATTTCCATATGAACTTTTTCTTATAGAACCAGGTCTGAAAGATGCAAAAAAATTCTTTTCTTTAAACTGCTATCATGAACATAGGCAGAATTTCTTTAAAAATGGATTGGATCTTGTGACCTAAAGTCCATCCCATTTCAAAATGACAAGAAAACATGGTCTGACAAGGTATGCCAATTTCAGCACAATAGTATTATGTCACTGTACACATCCATGAGAGAGAAATTACATCTAGAAGGGGCTGCAGAAGATTAGGGAAGAAGAAAACACACTACTCACTTGGTGAGAAATTGGAAGTTGCCGCTTTGAGCTGATCATATGAAAACCACGTGCAAGGTCGTTCTAGACAGAGACACTCCACTTGCTGTGCCAGAGTTGAAATATTTTCTTGTAAGGTCCTTGCAAAGCCCACGTTTATTGATGACCGCATACTGGTTGTGAAAACATTTGATGATAGCTCTCCCAGTAATTTATCACATTGAGCTTCAACTGCACCTCGAGGCAAAGTGAGTGACCCTTTGTGTCTTGATCTTCCTGGCAGTTGCAAAGCCCAGTTCACAACTGACATACTTCGCTCTATTCCTGGAGCTAAGACAGGCTTTCTATCAAAGCCAATTGCATTGTGCATTAGTGGCCAACCAGGGGTTAGCCCTGAATTCTCTTTGGCATTTGAGCCAGGAGATTCTCTATTTCTGCTAGTTTTGTCTCCAGGAAGCTTCTTCATGAATAGGGAGAAGGAAGTTTGGCGTTGTGGCAAAGTCCGTTGTGAGAAAACAGCAGGCTCATCGTCCGATTGGTCTGTGAGGAGAAACCCAAACCTCATAGAGCTTGAATCCCTCTGTGCTCCTTGTTTGTGTCTCTTTGAGAAGGAGATCCGAAATTCTTCCACCCCTGATGTGAGTACCTGCTGGGCTGAAGGGAGAACACTTGTGGGTGAGCTCAAAGAGTCATCATTCTGCAGCGAGGATGGTGAGCTTCCAACCATTTCCAATTCACCACTGTGCCCAGATTTTTCCTCATCACTGCTAAGCCCTTTCATGGGATTATTATGAGAGGAGGTCAAATTCGGGGGAGAGGATGTGTCATCTGATAACTCCTCCATGCCTCCACTCGTGACCTTGTGCCTTCTAAAACTCCTCATATTCCGACTCAAAACCTTCAGCATACCTGACCCTGCACAAACATCTCACGATCCACAACATCACCCAACAGTCTTCAAAAACCCTTTCTGTGGTATGGACATATTGAAATTCATCATCTCTCAAAATAGGTTGCACAGTTTATAGACAAGCTAGAGATTCAAACATTGGAGGCCAAGAGTAGTCTTCAAGAACTGTTCTGCCACTGACATATAACAGAAACTTTCTGCTCACTTGTGTTCCTCCTACTGGGCAACAAGTTCTCAAAGGTACTCAAAATGGTGGTTTTTGCAGCCAGAACAATGGGTCTTTGAGTTGACTACTGAGCCGCAACTGACTGACTTTGTAGACACAGAAAAAGTTCATCATTGTGGATGTGGAGAACATGGATCATTATAAAATTCACTGCTACAGAGAAAAGAGATCTTAAACAAATTTTGATGAGGTAGTTATGGAGAAAGTGCAAAGGGGAAGACAACTTACTTGGTGCTTCATTCTCTAAACAGCCTTGTTTGTCAAAGACAATGAGGCTGTGCTCAACAATAATCACGGTGCAAGTGCTAGGCAATCGCTTCAAACAGTATGTTCCTAATTCGGTGCTGTGCCTGCCAACCGCACAATCATGCATTGCACTCATTCAATGAACACAAGTAACATCAGTATTTGCAATGAAAAATATCTACAGTGCATTCAACCCTCACACAGGCCCTGCTTCAGAAGGACATAACCCAATATTGCTCTTGATGCCAAAACCCACAAAGTACAAGTGTCTGATCCAATTAGATAGGATGACGTTATTAGATTCTTGACATTTGTCCCAGTGCGGCCAAAAACTTAAGACCAACACTAAAAAATTGCCCAAAACTGCATAACTCTGAGGGACCCATCCATGTAAATTCAGCTTTCCAGAGATTTAAAAATGGGGAAAAAAAACACAATGGCCATGTGGGTCATGTGGAGTGGGGGAAGAGGGAATGGGAACTTTACCCACTGCTCAAGTGCTTGTTGCTGCCTAGAACAAGCTTGGAAGCTACTTGCTTCCCAGCAACCTCCACCAATGCTTTTTTGGCCTTACTTCCTCTGACAATCTCCAACTGAAGCTTGACCTACAAGCACCACCCCCCCCCAAGATGGTACAATGGATATCTTGTTGAGCAAAAAACCCTACAATGTCCAAGAGTACAAGAAAGTTGCAGGCAGCAACATTGTATTCCTTTTCAAAGGACTGTCACTAGTAGTTCCTTATATCCCCTTTTGAGTAGCAGTAGAACTGGAGAAATGAACCTCCAAACCAATCACAAAAAATGGAAACCAAACCCTTCGGAGAAATTCCATGTATATGCCACAACTACTGCTGTTGTTTTTTGTTGTCAGGTGTGTGTATATCAATCCCAAAAATGCTTCAACCCAATTCTATGGAGGCAATGTTCAACCCAATCCTAGGACCTTCGAGGCAGCAACAATGCAGTTCACAGGAAGCAAGATAGAGAGTCCGACAAGATGGACATAAGAAGATATGTGTGAGATGGGGGGAGAAGCTTTACTCGCTTCAGATTGCAGAGGCCTTCATAAACAGACAGCACTCCTTTCAAGCTATTGCCAAGCTGCTGCATGTGAGCGTCTCCTTCCTTCTCTGTTTCCCCAGCACCCATCCATGCCCCAACAGATTCCCCATGTCAATATGTCATGTCATAGCTACCATTGAAAATGCTGCCTGCCTGACAGACAGCCCCCGTTTTTCCATCTCTTCACTGATCATCTAAGAGCTCAAGTAAAGCTGCTGCACTTGAGCATTGCCACCTGAAGGAAGGAAGGAAGGAATGCTCCAATTGTTAATGGGATCCAACAAAGCCAATCTGGGTACCATTTCTCAGGCAGCAGCAGCATTCCAGTTCCAAAACTAGTCCACAAGAAGAAGAAGAAGAAAAGGGGATACGTAAAAAGCAAGAAATGGATTCAAGACTCTTCTTCTTAACAACGACCTCTCTCAACCCCAAATTCTTCAATCCCCAGATTACCAGCCCTTGTACTTGAACTCGCCACCTTTTTTCCTCCCCCCCAATTCCTCTTCATCTTATTCTTCCCCTGAAAAAAGGGAAAGCAGAAAGAGACCCCAAAAAACACACGCACACAATATATACCAGCGTGACGAGCAGAGAACGCGGAAACATGGACTGCAAGAATGTGATCCCCAGACTGCGCAAGTTTGGCGATGACCCAAGCCAACAACTCCCGAGAAGACGGCGTCAGTTTCATCCCCACCACCAGTTTCCGCCCTTGTTGCAGCGACTGCCCAGCTCTTCCTCCTCCTCCTCCATGCTGCTTCCTACTGTTCTTACTACTCTTACCCTGCACCACACGAGCTTCACCCTCCGGACAGAGTCTCCTCCCCCGTCCTGCTTCCACCTCCCCCTGCATGATCCAAACCTCCCTCCTGCCCTCCAAATCATACAAGAACAAGAAGGTTCATGTGGTGCGTCGTAAGCAGCAACTTGATGTTGAGCACTACTACTACTACTACTAAACACCACATCATATGCAGCAGCCAGTAAGCTGCTGATGCAACAACGCCGCCCAGTGCGAAAACGACGATGCTCTCGTTGTTCAGCTGTATCCTGCACCACAGCCGCTACAAACAACAAGTCGTAGTACTAGTCCACTGCTCTGCGGCTCAGATAGACACTACAGCTGCTCGTCACAGCTGCTAGCGCTGATCGCTCTGCTAATTCGTGCGCTCTGCACTGTGCTGTTGCTGCAGCGCATCATGGATTTGCATACTGACAATCCAGTCCGGTTACGTAGATTCGCACTAATGCCCACACAAACCAACCATGTGTGCGAGCCAGCGCCGGCGCCAGAGAGAGACGCCACAAGCGAGCGAGCCAGCGAGAACACAGACGCAGCAGCAGAAGACGAAGCTCCTGCGCAGGCAATGCAGGAGACGACGTTCAGGCGTTCAGACGCTCAGACAGAAGAGGCGTCGTGCCAGGTGACAGGAATCTCCGCCTCTCATTTATCACCTCAAATAACTACTCAAATGCCGTCGGCCCCCACCCCACCCTCCCCCCCGGAGTGTTTCTTTTGGCAATTACGTATGTGTTATAGCCAAAGTGGCGATGATCCATAGAAGAGTTTAGCCAGATTTGGTCGCAGGCTAAATGTGAAAGTAAGTGTTTTTAAAGACATCCTTCTATGCTTTTTTTTTTTTTTTTTTTT
>Ga0209208_10000828_pt1 | contig 41962 bp, 24 predicted proteins | sample S1TSphfallax_3_FD_187694 | JGI IMG/M metagenome (GOLD analysis project Ga0209208, IMG submission 187694) | Host-associated microbial communities from peat moss isolated from Minnesota, USA - S1T2_Fd - Sphagnum fallax MG (SPAdes) (version 2) | ecosystem: Host-associated > Plants > Peat moss >... | reverse complement strand
TTTCTCCTCTTTGGCCCACCTATATAGGTGAAACGAAGGACAATGAGGACAATTCTATTCCTAAAATTGGCTGCCACTATTTTTGGCCTGGACTAATAGCCCTTCCTAATTTCTGTGTGAGTCATGCAAAGGTTTTTTCCAGGACAATTTTATTTTAAAACTTTTAAAACTTTAAAACACTAGGTTTCAGCCATGTCCACAAATTCCTGAAATTTTCTATTTCCTCTTTTTTTTCCCAACATCATTTCTACATACGATATAATTTTGTGTATCTAAATATTAAAGTGAATTGGTTTTAATTTGGCAACATGTCACTATTATATTGGCTTGTTTAAAGAAAACATTAATTTATAAGATCTTTTGGGAGATATTCCTAACAATGTTAGAATTTTTCAAATTTTACCAATGTCACAACTGCATGTCTATTGCCAATTGGGTTGTGTGCAAATGAAGCCCTCTTGGGTCACAGGAATAATACATGTGGCCCTCAAGTCAAGTTTGGCTAAATTGACAAGATAGAAAGTGTTTGATTTTGTAGCATACATAAACAAATCAAGGTGATTATATCTTGTTGTTAGTTTGATGTCCCAACTACAAGGGTGTTATCGTCAAGCTTATTAGAACAAAGTTATGGTGGCAATTATGGATATAAGAAGAGCAACAATGTCATTTCTAAATGGATTTTTTTTTTTTGTTATTTGTTCAAAATGTTTATCTTATGTTCCATTTCTTTATCATAATTTTTTTGTGATATCCTTTGTTGTGTTCATCAAGCAAGTGAGGAGTTGTTCCCAAGCTTCTAATATGCATCATGTTAATTCAATATTCTCCTTGGTTCTCTTCCTAATTCCATATCTTCATAAATTCCATGGCATGTTGTTTATTCTCTTATGCATGGACAACATTTTTTGTGAAATGTTGTGCATGCATGTATTGGGTGAAAATCTTAAAGTGTGCTGTAAATGTAATTAAGTGATGCTACCATTATGTAAGACCTTCAAAGAATTTTATCAAGTTTTTACTATTACAAATTATAAATTTGGAGGTCCTTTTTGAGTGGCAAGTATTTCATCAAATTTTCTATAATGAAGTAATTATTCATACCTTATGCTATATAACAACCATGTTAACTTATTTCATGTTGGCCATTTGTGGCCATTTTATTATGATAAAACCATAAAATACAAGATCAACTAGTAGATGATTTTGTATTATTCTTCTCTTGGTTGAAGTTAAATCACACATTTGTGTCATTTTGCCTCCTTGTTAGCATCCAATTGCTTTAGGATTGCAATGTACAAGACAAATGTTCCAATGTCTTTGGACAATTAGAGGTGCTTTTGGAATGTATGGGTAATCAAGAATTTCTTTTGAAGGAATAAAATTTCAATCATATTTCACATCTATGTATCTATAATACACATGCAAAGTTTTGGTCATATATCACATGTTGTGATACATTAATGAGTCCATTTGAATTATTTTTTCATTGATGTGGACTTATCACAATTTTTTTGTGCAATTTCAAAAGTTCATTATGAATTGTCAATTTAAAAATTATCATGAACTTTACACCTTATGTTCTTATCATTGAATTAGTTGTTTATTTGAGACCCATTCCATCATTTGCATGTATAAATGATAATTAATTATAATTAAAATTTTGAAATTGTCAATTGTGTACTATGCAACATTCATAATGTTCCATCGGTATCATTTTTGTCTTATTTATTGACCTATACTATGCCTCCTCCTAGCAACTAAGGGGCTCGAGTGGCTTCCTTAGTGACTCAATTTCACAAAATACATATATACACACTTGTGTGGTAGGTGTGAGTGACAAAGTAAGCCAAGAACCTATCTTCATTGGGAGGAAGAACCTACATTTAGACCATGGATTTCATAATAAGCCAAAATGGCATTCATACATTTATAAGCTTCTAAACCAAAGGAAACAAAATTTTCAACTAAGTGAAAGCACATTTGTAAATTAATCCATTGTGCATGTATGATTCTACTCAAACCACACAAGGACTAGTGACATGGGCACCAATATGCCACTAACACTTCACATTTACTTGATTGCAAACGCTTATCCATGTTGTCATGGTAACATCTACCAATTGTTGTTGTTCGGTCTTGCTTTTCAACAATCAGTAAGCAAATTCCCATGACTTTCTCCTTCATTCCTCTTGCCTATCAGAATTACTCAATGAATTTAAGGGTGAACTTGATATACAATATGAAGGATTCATATTCCCATAGTTCTTTTTAAAAATTGAAATACTTGAAAGAAAACTTCTATTGAAATAGATTTTGATAAGCAATGTGAAAGTGTCAAAATTATTCAAAGTGCCAATTTCATTTTGTTGCAGAAATGCCACCAGTTGTGAGAAATGATGAAATAGACTCCCTTATAAAACTAAATTCAAATATCAAGACAACATAACACTTGTTGAAAAAAACCAAAAAAAAAAAAGCCTACAAAGGTACTTTTGTATTCATATGAGGAGACTACAAAGCTTTAGCAAATAATAGTGGGATTTTGCATTATAGGGCAATGGACTCTGTGATGTGATTTAAGTCAATTTAAACACCCTCTCTAGCTAGTGTTGTAGATGTCAAGCCTGCACTTTCATCCATAATGGGTTCAAATATTTTTTATTTTTCCCTCAATAAGACCTAAACCAAGCCATACCCATCTAAGATATAATTTTTCCTAATATTGGCACATGTGGGCTCAAATATTAGCCTGGTCTGTGCTTATAATATTACGTGCCCTTTACATATGGTGATGGGCTGGGACCATGTAAATGCTAATAGCCCTCGAAACACACCCAAAGGCAGCCATGGAGATTCAAAAATAATTTATGTGTGAGCTCAAGTTCTCAAGCATAAGGTAAAGTGGAAATAAACTTTATTGAAGTGTCAACATATTATAAGAGAGTAAAAAAGGTACTTAATTTATTTATGTAAATTTTGATTTTTAACTTTATATTCTATGTAAAAAAAAATTATTACTGGTTCAGGATTTTTTTAATTTTTATTTTCATCACTTTCTTTTCAATTAGTCTTATTCCATTCTTTTCATTCTAGCAAGTAGGATCCCCATGGATCATAGAACAGGGAAAAAAAAATGCCAAAAAAATCTGACCAAACATGGTTTTTTTTGGCCCATGGGCTAATGGACTTTGTGCCCACATTCTATTTAGTTTTTTAATTGAGAAAAAAATATGTAAAAAAATCAACTCACCACAAATTTTCTGGACCATGGGTCAACAAACTTTGTGTTCACCTTAAAAATAATTAATAAAAATTTGGAAAAAATTATGTAAAAAAATCTAACCAATCATGACTTTTTTTTGCCCCATGGGCTAATGAACTTCAAGCCCAACTTCAAAAAAATTTGATACAAAAAAAGAAAAAAATCATGAAAAAATTCTTGTAGATCCAATAATGGTTTTTGTGACCTTAATGTTTAATGAATGTCCAACCCATCTCTAAAAAACATTATTAAAAAAAATTGAGTTTGGACCATCAAAATTTGACCAATCATGGTTTATTTTAATCTGATGGTCTAATGGGCCTGTTGTCAATCCAAGCCCAGCTATTTGAGGTAGGCCTAACAATAAGCCCATTAAACCATTGAACATTATTCATAGTACATTTAATGCTGTTTTTTCATCCACTTACATTTCCTTTTATCCCTTGGCCCTTCAACCTTGTGTAAAATGAACTTGAACCTTAAAATAGCTTTTTCCTTCAATCATAAATTTTGTATTTTGATTGTCATGAGCTTTCAAGCTGTAGTGTAAAGGAGGCCTTAGAAGGGCCTTATGAGGATTCAAGGTTGTTACAACCATGTTTATGAAATAAACTTGTGACAATATCTAGGGAGCCTTATCACATGTCTTCACAAATTCAAAGTGCACAATAAAGCCCTAGGATCAGGACTTTACATGACCTAAAGATCGAGCAGTTTTTTAATTCTTTTGTTCAGGTTCTTTAGTTGAGGAAAGATGATTTTGTAATTCCGGATCAACTCTGTCGATTGGAGTAACGAAGCAAAATTCCTCTCCCAGGCTCTGTGAGGGAAATTTTGCTTTGTAAAAGCCCACCCCTTTTAGTGTTACAAAAAAGGGATTAGATCTTTAAATAATTCAACAAAGTACACAAAATCAGATTCCATGTGTTGTTGGGTTTTAAAAACTATTGTCTCTTATGAAAAGAACAAGTGCAGGAGAAATTCAACATCTGAGTTAATCAAACTACTTTTTTGACAGTTTACAAGTCCCCTATCTTACTTAGTTGTGAATTGCTCTCCTATTCTTGTTATAGAGAAGCAGATTCTGCCATTCCTTACAAATCTAAACAAACAGAATGCAAAAGATATGATTTGCACAAAAAATATGTAAGTAAGCAGCTCATTTGGGTTTAGGGGATCAAGAATTAATTTGCATGGGACAAATTGGTCCATGGCAAAAATTGCCTCTACAACTATTTATGTACTGGGATGAACAACACCATAAGAGCAAAGTAGTGGTAGGTGATCAGGCAACGAGGTTTCCTGGAAGAACAGATCTGGTACAACAACTGAATCAAGCTTACTAGAAAAAATTCAAACATGTACATTTCAAAAATGAACTCAGGTAGGCATCTCAAATTTAATACGGGAAGAGTTCATGACCAACAAACTTTCAGGGAGATAGTGCTATGTTTGCACAGTCCTAGTGTCTAGCATGCAAATTGGAACTAGACCCAACTTCCTCAATTTCTTTTTCCTTGGACCCCAAAAGTGGCAGTGAGACTAGCCTCAAGATTAAGCTCAACAGCAATCACCAGAAAGAAGATTTCCTGCTGATTTTATTATTTTTACAACTCCAGATGCTTAGAGAACTCAAGCTTCTCAGATCCATGATATGTGGGACTCGTGACTTTTGACAAACTCATGGAAGAGGTATGGAACATAACATGTTAAGGGAATACTGACCAAACATGTAGGCTACAAATCACACTTTGTTGGAGAGCACTTTACAACTGTTTTGCCAAAGAGGTGATTTCTCCATCTCTCCTCTATCAAGCAAGGTTACAGGTGAGAATACAAAACAAATGAAAGCCTTCTCACTTGTGCAAGTGTGTTAACGAAATATATTAACAAGGATGCTCGAGGTAACAGAGAGTTATGAAGCTTGTGGATTTTAATTGTTTGAAAAAATATTTCACTGACTCTTGTGACCTCATCATCATGAAACAGCCAACTTGAAACTAAAGGAACTACATCAATTGAATGCTGATTTAGACTGCTCTTCAGAAACCTGTTGTTTGTGACTCGTGAGTTGGCGAATATCTGCAATTGAGAGGAACATGAAATTTAATACTGGTTGTAAATGAACTTGCACTAGCCTACAAGAGAAAATGGTTTTTCTCACACAAAAAGCTGTGGCTCATGACACATGTGAGATAAACTTTCTGGTTTCATCCATTACAATGTACAATATGTGATTTTTTTGTCCCATATATCAGATTAAAATGATAACTTGACATTAGGTGATGACGCATATTGCACAATTGCCATTTTAATGTAATATAGGCCACAACAAACACCACATATTGTACATTGTAATGGGTGAAACCACAAAGTTTACCTCACATATTTGCATCAGAGTGGTGGCATTAATTTGTGTCAGAAAGACCACATGCTCTTTGTAGTGTTGAAAGCACTCTCATAAACTGGACATAAAGGTTAATCTGGAGGCAGTACCTTGAGCAGTACAGCAAGCTATGCCTTACTGTTTGTTACTGATGTTTAACATATAATAGACTGCTCCAGCTTGCTGCATATGCACCCCAAGCATCTTTTGGCTACCTTGATTTTACCTGGATGAAATTGTAACAGAGCCAGATTGCCATATTCAGAAAAAATCAAGCCATTTCAGGTTTGGAAGTACTGAAATACAATGGCAGCTTCAATCAATTTTGAAGATTTCATGTCAAAAAATAGAATGCTCCTAAAGATTCCAAAATGTTTTCTGTTTTCCGTGACAAAATTTTGTTCTTTGAAACTTTTTTTTTTTTGGAAAATCTTCAACATTTCTACAAATAATATAATTAGTGTGGAAGCTGCCAGGCTACTTTGATAGTTCACCATTCTTCATATCATAGCTCTAGTAATAAATTAATTTACACCAAGAACAAGAATGAACACAAGAGATTTCAGTATCTTAATAGCAGAGATGATGTGATTAAGCAAATGAACATCACATATCAATCTTCTGTCAAGTCAAAGATCAAATGCGGTAAAAGAATGGAGAAAACCAGACCAGAAGACAAAATTAAGGGGCATTTTGAATGACAAGATCGGTCATATGCATGTTCATTCAACATGTATGGCATTGATCACCTACCATAACATCCCTTCTGACTTTGTCCCTTTCCAGAAACAGGTGTAGGTAAAATCCACAGTCAATTGGACGATCGAAATTCAGAGTGAAAGCTTTTGGTCACCATATGTATGACGACTAGAAAAAATTCAATTGTCACATGATTGATGATGGAATGTTTTCGATAGTCATTTGTGTGATAATGAAAAACTTTCAATTGTTGTAAGATTGACAACTAAAATTTTTACATCACCACATGAATAACGACCAAAAAATTACAATCGTCACAAGATTGACAACCGACAATTGGAAGGTGAGAAAGAATACTACCATCATTTCATGGTATTGAGTTAAAGGTAGCTTATTACCAGTCTTTTTTTTACAATGTTTTGTTCTAATGTCACTGAAGCACTGAAGTGTTGATCATCCATAAAATGATTTAGCAAAATTTGGCTCTACAATTTATGAAAGCAAAAAATTAAGCATCATTCTCTATTTTTGGCTACCTATTGGAACTTAATATAGAGTCTGGAGATTTCTTTGAAAACATGTAAATTGGTTTTCAAATTTTGGTGATTAGAAAACCGTAAGAACACTTAATTTTCACCATTTGAAACAAAAAAAACTGCTGTCTTGCAAAAATTCACCAGAAAGGAAAACACTGCTTCTTACTTGATCTCTATTGTTTTGACTTCCAAAGGAATAAGCTGTTGGTGAACTTGATTCTGAGACATGCCCAAGTACTTTAAAAAAAATTCAACTCAAGCTCCATGACTTGTAGTCTCGCACAATTGAGATTTTGCGTAGTGTTCAGCTTCACTTGATTTTACCAGCTGATCTTTACCTCTTCTGAATTGACAGAAGGAATACATAAAAGAAACCTCACAAATATGTCAAATATGTGCTATTGTCTCTGGTGTAGCAGACTTCAAAGGTCTTTCAAGTCTGCTACACCAGAGCCAAACATGATTTGCGTGACCAGTTTGATTTGACCTTTGTGTAAGCAGCAAGAGAAGGGTGCTCTCTAGAAGCCCTGACCCGAAAACTGTGGCTCCACCTTTGATGTTCCCTGGAGAAGGTCTGCAATTGACTGGATAATGTAATGATTTGTTTGTCTTGGGAACATTGCAATTCAGTGGGCCTAAGATTGATTGATGCATGATTGCAGCCCGACAGCACAATAACCAACTCCAATGCCTAATCCAAGGACACAGAATGGCTGACATTGAACTCAAGTTGAACAAAGTTCTTGCCTAGGGACCAATATCTGCACCAAAAAACAGTCAGTCCAACCATGAAATTTGGATTCTGCTTCTTGGGACGATGCAGACATTGCAGAGTGTTCATTGCTAGATGTGCACCCCCAAATCCCAGTTGCAAATTCACACCATGAATTTACTTGTCACAATCACTTAAAGTGATGAAAATGGTGGAAGATCTCTTTGGAAATTTTCTATATTCAATAATACCAAAATCTGAAATATTTCTCCTTGTCTTTGTTTGTGGGAAAGATTAGATCCCCATCAAATTTTCACATCCATTTTGATGTAACAAATTGTGGGAACAACGAATGTTCCAACAGTTTAAAGTAGGGCTTTGAATTTAGTTACACAAATGATTTCATAGCTTCATATGTTTCAAAATCAAACTGAAAACTACAGTTACCAATTTGAATTTAAATTTGAGTTTCGGTATTTAAGTATTTTTTCCAATATGTGAAAAATCAAGTACTTTTGCGCAAGATTTTTACCACTAGAGTATGTGCACTATTGTGATTTCCTTCTCATTCCTAAGAACATCTCCAGCTATCCTCACTATGTGACTGTGCAAGAATATTTCTCACATCCAAGTTCAGTTTTTTACTTTCTTCCAACACGACCCATAAAACTGAGACTCCGAATGAGTGGGAGTCTACTAATAGCAAACCACCTGGACCAATCATTATGATTAGCCAATCAGAAACACTGAGCAGCAGTCAGATCATATTTATTACACTCTTCTCTGGCAGGTGTTATGCTTTGCTGGTCCTCGTGCCAGCCTCAGCATACCTCTTCTCTGGCAGGTGTTATGCTTTGCTGGTCATCGTGCCAGCCTCAGCATACCGTGCAAAACTGCTGGGCCAAAATCAATCTGCTTAGCCAAACTGTTTTGATTTTTCTTCATCCAATCTTAATTTGCAGGGTCACATATTGAGCACCAGTGGAGTTGCTCTTAGGTCTTCATTATGGAGACTGGATGGCTTAAGAGGGATGAGAAATTAGACTGAAATAGGCCATGCACAACAAAGACCTTGTCCTCATTGACAGGACATACTAGGAACTAATCTCCTGAATGCTGATTTTGGTGACTCTGCTCCTTTGTTTAGGTTGCCTCTAAAGGTGCAGAACCACTAATCTCCTGGATGCCAATTTGAGTAACTCTCTCTCCTTGTTTGAGCTGCCTCTGAAACTTCAAAACCATATGTAAAATTGCTCCAGACAAAAGATCTTCACAGGTGGGACCAGAAATGAAAGGCCAATTCCCAATCTCAGTTGATCCGGATTCAAAGGCCAACTTGAAGGTTGATACCAGTCTACTGAGTGAAAGGATTGTGGCCACCAAACCTACAGTGATTCCCTTCAATTAATCCAAATGTACATCTTGCATTTCATAAGCATACCATGCATCCAATATCAACACAGATAAGTAGCACTTTCAACAGTAACCTGTAAGAGGACACTTTGGTTCCCTTAGTCATTTGAGGAACAAACATTACAGCAACAGGGGTTGGTGACCCTGGTGTATTTATTATGCCTGGGAAGATTTAGCCCAGATGAGTGCCGGCCATGAGGCCGCAAAACAGAAAACCAGAATTGTGAAAAGTTTGAGATAACCATAAATGTTTCCATGTCTGAACTGTAGGTTCAGCAAGTCACTCATCAAATAAACTAACCCAAGAAAATGGGAAGTTTCTAACCAAGTGGCTAATTGCAAGGCTCTCCAAATAATACACAGAATCAACATCCTTAATCACAGCGGAAATGGGTCATGTACACAAATTGATGTGGATGAGTAACACAGGCCCTGTTAGGTATCTCAGAAAAACCAAACAGGGATCCCATAAGAAAAACAATTTGAAACCACCTGCTGTCCCCCCATGTAGCAATTGTGAGATCCGTGCACCCATCTCCTGCTCCAGGAACTCATTGCTGGAAATGATGGAGTAAGGGAAAGCCAAAAGAGGAACCCACCAGAAGAACCTTCAGTTAGCCTTGATTGCAGATTGCAATAGCAAGCCTGGTATGAAAGCACCCCATCTGCTGTATCAGAACTCTATAATGGAAACCATGGAGCAAGTGTGGCCCAGGTCTGACAGCTTGGCATGCCTGCAGATTCTCAAATTTTAGTACTCCATGGAGAGGGGCAGCACTGCAGAAGCGTATCTATGACAAAGAAAATATCTACCACTGCAGTTTTCCCCCATTGATCCCTTCCTGTGAAGTTGCATTCCACACAGGTTGTCTCATTCCTGATCCTGTCCCTGCATGACAAAGAAAATGCGTTCATGATTTGTTTGTCTTGAGAAAAACATGTACCCCCACAAGATAAGGATAAACTCAGATCAAGGTTGCAGAGTGTCCTGATATAGATCATCAGTACAGCAAGCAAGTTAAGTTCAGAATCACAAGTATCAACAAGCAGTCCACATGAAAAAAGTGCAACAACTGGTGTAAGGAGCAATGATAAAAGATGAACAGAAGCTGGGAGCTACCTTTACCAAGCTGCACAAGCATGCTTTGGAGAGCCAATTGAACTGACTCAGCCACTGATTTAAGCCGCCCATGCGCCTCCCCAACATTTCCAGCATTTGCAGCCTCAATTGCACGTGTAACCCACTCTTTGCACCACTCCCAGTTGTCAGGTCGGAACCAACAAGATCGCCCACCATGACTCCCTTCCATGCTCACCAGAGAGACCCGGCTTCCTTCACCAGCGTAAACATATCGCAACCGTAGAGCTACTGACTGAGGCAACCAACCTGCCCCTCCAGCCACATTTAAGTGTGGCACCTGAGAGGAGTCGAACAGTATTGTTAATGTGAATTCCACCAGATTCTGTTGCCGGTCATGTCGAATACTGCTCTTTGCAACTGTGCTACCTGCAGGTCCCTCAGTACTGTTATTGCCCTTTCCCTCTTCTTCATGTGCACTTCCAATCTCCCCTCCCTTTGAACAAACTGGGGTTTCAAGGCTGAGTTCCACACGAGGCCTAGGAGACTGCCCTTGAGCACCGCCTTCTCCAGCAGTGCCTTGCGATCCAACGTTACTCTTCAATATAGAAGCAGAGAACATTCCATCAGAATTCCATCAAGGGGAAGCTAAAAAGTCCCCCTGGATTCTTACTGTTAGATATCATCAAATTGAAATGGACAATTTATGTATCCAGAACAAACCTAGAGCACCTGGATCAACTTTTCTGATTGCATGAGATTCATTCAGACATTCAGCTGAAGAAAATGGTAGTTCATGGACGCCAAGAACCTAGAGAGACACAGAATACAGTTGCCACAAACAGACCAATTCACATTCATCCATTACTAGCCCCCATCACGAATAAATTAGTGTTGTTAACTAATAAATATTTCATCTTGAACGAGAAGAGACAGCAGGGTTATGTCAAACTCACTTTAAGTGCCTCTTTCTTCCAAGCAATAAGTCCAAGAAACTCGCGAAGGACATGCACCGGAAGAGTCAACATGGTAACAAAGGATGCCAAGCGTGATGCATCATAGGGCTCAGATGCAACCCGACGGCCAAAAAATTCACCAATCTCTTGCATCTCCTGCGTGGACAATTCTGATGACAAGTTGGCACCCTGGCCAGTCACCACTTGGTGGGAGGCAGACTGGGCTTGCTGCTGTTGCTGCTGGTACCGTTTCACATTGATGGCTTGGAGATAGAGCTGCTGCCGATGCATGCTCACTGCAAATACACAGCCTCTGCACCAACCACAAACATCATTACACATCAATTACATTATTTTTGACACTTGAAAGGTTGTGTGGTGGGCGACCTCTGACCTAATCATTTGTCTCAAACTCATATTACACCTATCAAAGAACAGAAATATAGAAGTCAAAACCAGCAGTCAGTGATTGATGGACAAAATTTCAGGAGACAAGAAGATGATTAGAGGCATATTGTGGTACCCAATAAAGAATCGTAAAGCAGGCTGCTCTGGATCATGGTTAAGCAATGCCCCTTCATTCTCACGCAATATCCTGCCCAATACATCTTTCAAAATGCTGGGGAACTGAGCAAACAGCCATAACACTCCCAAGTAACGCAATGTTTGACGAAGCACCTTCTTCAGTGCTGCTAGTGGTACCCAGGCACCTCCATATCCACCATCATCACCCATCCCAACAAGTGCCGGATTTAACTCGCCTCGAAATCCAAGGCTTGAAGTGGAAACTAAGCCTCGTCCTGATGGTGAACTGACAATGCTTCCAGCCACAAGTGGACCCCCTTGAGAAACCCCAGAAACATTACCACCATTGTTTACAACTCGGTTGACAGCAACAGCCCCTTGAATACCAATACGAGATCCTCCAGCAGGTGAATTGCTCCCACGATTTGCAGCCCCCGACAAAGATGGTTGGACAGGCCCTAGGACTGGTGCTATGCCTCCCCCAACATTCTCTGTGCTGTTCATGCCTGATGTGACATGGTCCATAACAAAGGTGCGAAACTGGGGACAGGGAAGGGATCCTCCTACTGCAGACCCACCAATTCGTGGGGGTGGAGCAGGCTGCAACCACACCTGGTCCCCAGCAAAGCATCGCATGTCAATAGCAAACTGGCGTCGATAGACAATGCACACCCAGTAGGGAGACCGAAGCAATACAGAAACATCTGTTGGCATGAGTGAGCTAGGCACAAGGCCTGGGCCAGGGCTTTTTGCAGGGCCTGGAGTCATAGCTCCACCTTGGGCAGACACCATTGCACCACTCCTATTACCACTGATAGTGATACCAGGTGTAGCCCCTGAATTCAAGGGTCGTGTTTGACCTGTCGCAGAAGTTGTGACACCAGCACCAGCAAATGATCCAGATAGTGGACTCATGGTGGTTGCAGGTTTTGACACTGGGACTGCACCTGGACTGGCAGAAGGGACTGAGACATTTGGAGAAGCAGATGGAATGGCCATCCTTGCAGGACGTATTGCTGCTGCAAGTGCATGTAAAGGACCTGCAGTGACCCGTATTGCATCCAATAGAAGCTCCACTTCTCCTCCATTTATGTAGTCCTCTAAATACTGCAAAAGGTGCACACTATCAGCTACTATTGAAGCAGGAGAAATCTACCTCATTTCACAGACTGGAGTCAATGGATGATGTCCTCCTTACTCACATATCTCATGGCCTAGATACAATAACGGATACTTACCCATCTGCAAATATAGAACTAGCAAAAACTGATACAGCTCCTTCTGAACATGACAGTTTCATTACAAAGATTAAGATGTACTCATCAAGAGTTGGTTCTCTCAGAGCACAAGACCCTGCATCAAAATTACCTAAGGACAAGCAGGGATGTAAGAAAATGGAACTGACTTTTGTGTGGGGCCAGAGTTGCTCTGGTGAGTGTACAGTGCAACCCCTATGGTTGCCTCCCCATTCCACAACAAACCGGGCCATGACACCAGTGTATCCATGACTGGGCATGGATCCACTGTAAGTGAATGAAACACTTGTAAACCCAATGGCTTCCACCCTAAATGCCCGTCGCATAACCTCCCACTTCTTTTCTCCACCTTCACTTCTTTCTCCTGTTCCTGGTCTCTTGCTTTTGCTGTTCTCTCCATTTGCTTTAGTCAACTTCCCCCCTTCTGCCTTTCCTTCCAAGAGCTTCCTGATCCCTATTGCAAAGGCACGTGTGCGCCACAGCCGCTCAAGATCAGTCACCAGTTTGCTGATGCTGTCCTCTTGCACTGTGGGATATTTCAGCATTACACCATCATATGTACACTGCATATGGGCATCATCCTGTGGTGGACTTGCAAATTGGACACCACTTGTACCAGTTACCCCACCATGCTGCTTCTGAAGCTCCCAAAGCCAACGAAAATGCATATCTGTGACCTGAGCATACCAACCCTTACTGCCAGGCTTACCCAAGCACAAGGACATCTGCTGCCACCCATAAGAATCATCAGCACTGAATTCTCGAGTCCGAGAATCACCAGTTGGTATAGTGCCAGGAAGACGAAAACGCAAGACTGTGGAGGGCTCACGTAATCCCACTTCATTGACAAATGGAATTTTTTGGGCATCCATCTGGCGAGTCAGCTGGGCATGTTTAATACATAGCCAGCAACGCCTGACAACTTGCAAGAGGACATCTCGATAAGCAGCTGAGGGAAGCTTCCCCTGATTAGAGGCTCCAATGATGTCAGCATATGTTACTCTTCCAAAGGACTCCAAGGCAGATGTGGAAGTGGGAGAAGAAAATCCAGCAGAAACAGATGACTGATTAATGCCAAGTTCTGTCCTTCTCCTCTTGGGCCTTCCAACCACGGCTGCTGGCATTGAAGAGAGAGAGCTGAAAAGCTCTGCTATGGGCCGCTTTTGCTTATGTGGTCTAACCATAGACTTCTCAGTAACACCTGTAAGGGCAATTCCACATAGTGTTAATTTTGCTGCAACAATAAACCATACATCTCCATGGCTTTTATTGCTAATCTGCTAAAATACTAACAGGCTAAAAGGTTTAGTTTAGATGCTGTATTCATGATGCAGAGTTGCATCAGGATTGCCACAAACAGTCAATCAAGGTGACTTGCATTCTGTGGAAAAGACAAATTAATGCATATACCCAATTCATTCTTGACAAAATGACAAGGTTGAATATACCTTGAACAGGAGCTGTATGTTCCAATGACAGCACCCCAGCCCTTACTGGCTTCGATGAGTTCTCCAGATCTGTCCATTCCTGTGCCACAGGGGATGTGTCTGTGGCAAATTCAGAAGCTGGAAGAGCTGGTTTCCACCCAGGTGAATTTGCTCGTGGTGGCTGTCCTGCTGTATGCACCAGTTGTGAGCCAAGAACAGGCACACCTTTTGGGCCAAAGGGCCTGGCATTTACTGATGCATTCCTTGGCAGTGGAAGGTTGCGCTGTGTGCCAGGACGTGTATGTTGAGATGGGGTACCAGGATCAGACATAGCAAAATGGCCTGATCTACCAGGTTGTAGACCTGTAGTCTTGGAGGAAATAGAATCAATAAGTTTTGATATGTCATCATCTAAATCTATTGGAGATGCAACATTGTCCCCAAGATTTAGGGGAGATTTTGTCTGTGCAAGTTCCTGATCTCCAGATGCATGCAGAGGTGATCTCACAGAACCTGGTGACATCCGGTGAAGGGTAGGGTTTCGAACATCCACAGGGCTTCGGATTGGGCTGGCTGTTGAGACATTCAGGTTTGATGCTCCATTCACTAAACCCAGACGAGCAACTCTGTGATTTGCATCTTCATAGGAATTTACTCCTACTGAAGACCTGCCCTGAGGGAAAGCTGTGCTTGCCATGGAGGGATTCAGTAAGCTAGGGCTCCCATTCAGTGCAAAACCTCCATATTGATGTGGTGAAGCAGAACCTTGCAAGTTTGATGGAGAGTGGACTGCAGCAGGGGACATTGGCACACCTCTTGGTGTTGCAGCACTGGGAGAACCCAATCCTCTTTCCCCACCCATAGAGCGCTCCACCTGAGGACTAAACCCTGTTTGAACACCTTCCAGTGTATTAATAGCCCCAGTCACAACTCTGCTGCCTCCCCTTAAGGTAGCAGCACGGTCTCTAACCCCATCATAATCAGGTCCCTTCAGAACTGCTCTTCTGGAAGGGAATTTACCCTCCAGACCATACTGGTCTATTAGGCTGGAGACAGTGTCTTCTCTCAGGACTGGGATGGAGTTTGTGTCAATTTTCATCAACCGGAAAATACTTAAGGGGTTGGATGTGAGGGTCGAAACATTTGTGTATGACTTTGGGTGTGCTTCCAAAAGAGTAAACAGGGGTGTAAAGTTGATGTCCAGTTGAAGAGAAAGAAAGAAAGTCTCCCCACAGTTGGGAAATCCCATCAGCAACATGTCAGCACCCAACCTTGGGCTCTCAATTGGGAGCTTTAGTGAAATGGTCCCTGTCTCATACACCTGCCATTCCGGTCATCAGTCAGTGTAAGCCACTGTTTGAAAAGAAACTCCTCAAAATACTTCCATACCTGCACAAATGTCAGGATCCAAAACTGTTGAAGTGCATTTGCACCACATGGCCAAGAACACCCCTCATCAGCTTAATCATTTTCATGCAAAGCATCTAGCTATAGCTGAGGATTCATGTTACCTTAAGATCCAGCGATCTCCCAATTGAAGCTAGGAACTGGAGAAAGCACTTTGTGCGCAGATTACTAAACACTTCAGATGGAGGAACTGTTCCAAGGTTCAGTGCATCCTCCATTTCTTTAATCACTGGAGCATCCAGTGACGTACTTGGGCAGGACAGCAGAAACCTCCCATTCCTAGCTCCAAGCCATACTATAACATGTCAGCTAAAGACAGCAGAACTTTGATCGTACTTCAAAAATATAAGACTGGTTTCATTTGCAGTAAATTTGCAAGCATGCAAGAAACATCATCTTCATTGTTCATGATAATGTGTGAGAATACTTCAACAACAGCACAAACATGATAGGACAAGTGTACAGATTTCATGAAACGATATGATCAGTCATGCAAACCTGATACTGATACCAAGAGTCATATAAGTGATGCCAAATGCCCGTACACACAACGCCTCCTCCCCAGCTTCCCCACTTCCAATATCCTCCTGAACAAATGATCCCAAGGCCTTAAGAAGTTGGAACCTTATAGAGACAAACATGGATAACTGTCTTTCATGTCTTTAAGAGACCCTAATGCAACCCTACCAGCATGTGAAGGGAAGAGCAGATATCTGTGTAGGTATGCCCTTCAACTGCATCCGTGGCTACTTTACTATGCCAAAAAAGACAGAGTTTCAGCTGACCTCATTGGGAATCTCCAGATCAGCAGGAATGGAATGCCTTAAGACTATATCACTGTCTGCCCACCATGATATGCCACCCTTTAAAACCCGTTGCACATCCAAAAGTCGTGTATGGACATTGCAAGCAATTGCCTGCAGTAACAACTTCTCCACATTTATGCAGCTCTGGTCCAACACAAAGTCTGCTTCACTTTCGGTCAGGGGGTCAATCACAGATGGCCAATGTGAGCATATTATCTGCTGGTCAGAACTTTGTTCTATTCTCAAGCTTGGAGAATTTTCTCCCTTTTGTAGTTCCAACCAATAGACAATTTTAAGACCTGGGGACCCTCGGGTTTTGCCAGTTGTAGCTCCAGGGTCTGCATCCCCATCTACACCTAAAGCATTTGCCCCTTGTGCTCCAGGCCCAATCCCCACTGCAGTTGTACCTCCACTCTCTGCTATCTTCTCATATTTGATCGCTTCCTTCCATCTGCCTCTTTGCAAAACTTTGATTTGACGAAACAGTGTGTCCATGACCAATGCTGAGCAGAACTGATGCAAAATAGAGTAAAGAAGTCTGAGTGGATCATTTGATGCTGCCATGCGCCGCTCCAAATCATCACCCAGCAAGAACTGTTGGGGCTCTGTAAACTGAAGAGGTCCTGAGGGTTCTCCTACAAGGATATTCAGCTTGAGAATCCGCCAATGAGACATATTTCCGCGATAACCTAGTGTGAGGTGCACCTCAAATTCACCTGCTACCCGAAAGATCACACGGCCCCCAATGACAGTTATATCAGTAATCTCTCTGGGCAGAGAGATATCCAAAAGACGGGAACGAAGCATGGTATCCAACTTCTGGAGGGTAACTTCCTTTTCCTCTCCAGCCAGTAACGGTTGCATCCCAAGATCCTCGATGCATTTTGGCAACCGCTTGTAGCCCCCTGTGAGCAACACCTCGGCTGCAGTGGGAATATCATAGGCTGGTGCACACGCTTGTTGCAAGGTCTCATGAAGATAGAAGAGAAAGTCTGCTGCTTGAGTGAAGCTTGTGTCATGATTGCAGAGAGTGCCAGCTAGCTGCTGGCATCGCTCCACCAAAGGAATCTGCACATCAAAACTATAGGTTTACTAAAACACACATGCACTTGTCTAAAAGTACCAAGCTCCGTCAGCTGGATTTCAAACACGGCCTACAAGCAGCTTGCAAATCTCTCAAGTGTTTGCCAGTCATTTACACATGAGATTGTGCATGGGCAATGAGCTGCAATGTTAATCAATACCTCAGCAAATTACATGAAACTGTTGTGAATTCAAACATCCTGGCTTCTAGTGACTTTTGACTCTTAAACCCTGAGGTCCAGTGGATAGCAAACCTGACGACACCATTTGGATAGGGCAAGCAGGCGTAGAAGCCGTTGTTGAGTTTTCAAAATGTACTTCAAGAGACCAATCTTCCTCTCCAAATCTGGAAGGTCCGAAGAAGTCTCACAGAGCTCTTTTAAGTTTGTGAAAGATGCCTCAGCTGCCTGCTTTACCAACACAGAGAAATCTACTGTTTGCTGCCCTAGTGCATCTGCCATGGCCATAGCGCCCTGTATCTGCCTCCACAACACCACCAGCTAGAACAAAGGTTTTTTTTCCAAGGAGAAAAAAGGGAGATCCAACCTTTGCTTTTTATTCCTCTTTCCAGTTTGCAACTAAAGCAACTGCGACACCACACCATTCCATCCTGAAGTTGGGTGCCGAAACTCTACTGTGGTGACAATGAATACTGAGGGAAAAAGGAAGCGTTATGGGGAAAAAATAGCTCAACAGCTGCAAAACCTTGTTGTAGCAAATCCGACAGGTTCCATAACCAACCAACTTCTGTTCTCCGTCGACTCAGAGTTCATAATTCTGCAGCTCTTGAACGACAGTGCATGAAGAGAAGTAATTCTCATCTCTATCACCACTACCGTCTGCACAACCCAGTGTGGCAAACCCTAAACCCAGAATATCAAAATATTGGCCCAAAAACCGCGTTGATGACCAAGAAGGATTTTGCTGCTGCTATCGAGTTGCGTTTTCTTCTCAGCCCACATACAACAACGTTGCAACGAACAACTGGACCTCATCAGATAGGGATTGCCTAACAATTCCAACTGCATCTTGTTGCAGATTATCGCTCACCCTATTTCGGACCACATTCTGAAGCAGCTGTAGTAGCCAGCACCCACCTTCTTTCTCACTATTACATTACCCTATATCCACAAGCTTCACCACTGTGCCCCTTTCTCTGCCCTCTTCTGTTTTGCAACCAATTAGTTTGCATTACTGTTTTTCTCTTGCAGACCACAAGCAAAGATTGTCGCGTCCGCCCGTCTGTCTGTGCGTCCGACCGTCCATCCCCTCCCCGCCCGCCCGCCAACAGCAAATCGCTCGCGCAAATCTCTCACTCTCTCTGTTGCAGATCCCACACACAAGAAACAGAGCGCTTCTTTTTAGGGTTTAAAGAAGAAACAAGACGTAGAGACAGAGAAACAGACACTCGAGATGAACAAAAGATTCATCCATTTTAGATGTTTCGCATTCATTCGGTTGTTTCAAAAAACAAAAGAAATTTCCCTCAACTCACTTTTTGGGTTCGATCGAAGTTTTAGGGTTTGATGGGAGTTTTAGGGTTTGTAGAATCGAGCGTCGTTCTAGATTTTCGTCTCTTTGGAGAGTATTTTTGCTGTGAATCTTAAAACCTTGGGACATTGGACCAAAGGAATGGGATCCACGTTCTACTATTACGGGGCACACCAGGGGCATCAAGTCTTTTATCAAATTGAGTCCGCATGTGTCGCAGCTTTGTTTCGGGCGGCGACGAACGACAAAATGTCGTCAACGTGACCAAAATTGCTTTGTCGGTTCTGCCCTTCAGGGTAGAGAGTAGTAGAGACACTGTGATGCACTTAGAAACGGGCCAAAAGTTTGGTATCCCTACATTCTAGGAGGGTCATGTGGAGTCCACTATAGAAACATTTCAGGTGTCACTCAAGGGATCCACTTGGGTTTTCACCATGTGAACCACCATGTGTTCCCAATTTAGTATGTTGAGTATTTTTTATCCTTATGGATGCGATTTAAAAGGCAGAGCCCTCATGCGACGAGCCGCTTGTGCTGAATTTGATGAATTTGTTGGTGATTTGCAGGAGTTTTTCTATTTTATGTGTCTTTGGTAACGATTTTGATGAAATGCAAGTATCGTAGCACAGCCATGGAATCGTGCTCTATCTCTCTTAAAGAGTCTTCTTAACCGAGGTTTTTATACTCTTGGCATTGTGATATGTATGGCAGCTAGGCGATGTCACAGTTTGCCAGGTTTATGCATCTGACTATAGCTGCCAATGACCCCTCTGATAGAACCTGGGATTGGAATGCTTTAAACTTTACCTGTCTGGAGCAAATTTGCAGTTTTCAGGCAAACTCTGATTGAAGCATTTCTGCTACAAATCAAAACTTCCAAAATACTTACGAACGTTTTATGCTCCAGTGTGTCACTGCATCACCAAGATGGAAAAACTGGATGAGCCAAAAAAGTTCTAGCTGGTAAATTTGGAAGTAATGGACATCAACCATAAGCCATCACCAAAAGTGGAATAGTGACAACTGATCAAACAGACATGGTGGAAATGGCTTTGAAGAATCTGAAGTTGAATCCTGCTTTGGAAGAGTAAGCTGCCAATTGTTTTATGTACACTTTGTTGTATTAGGAATGTTTCTGTGTCGGTAAAGTTGCTTTGATTCTGATACAGGCAAGGTGCTGCGGTTAGTGCTGCATCCTTGTTTGCATCAGCTCCAAGTTTCCTCTATAGGATATTAGGGTATAGGTGGATAGAGTAAGCCTTTACAACCACACCCAAACACCCCAGTTTGCAGCAGAGGAGCTTCAGTCACCACCACAACAGTCGCCACTCCTACCCTACAAAGGCATGGAGAAGCATTTTGCCAACAACCAAACTGCTCACAGCCCAGTTATGTAGTCCTGGCTGCAAATCACGGTGATGTCATGATAGGTCTGAGTCGAAGGGCTTCTAGAGAGTCAGCTATTGTAATATCTCGTGAATGACAGCAAGCTAGCCGCGAGTGGAGGGGGGAAACGCCAGCGTCTAAATCGGAAGAACGCAACGTTAGAGAACTTGTGAAGCGATGCTGGTGCAGATTGGATAGGTCCACCAGTCACAGGAAGAGGGTTATCTCAGCCTCGCAAAGTGTTCAGAGTGCTGACAGAATTGTGCATAGCTCGTCATCGAATCAGTTGGGGAAGCTTACCTCTGAGACACATGTGACAAATGAAGGAGAGGATAGTGGTGGTACTTGGAATGAGTCCAGAAGTTACAGCCATAGTTAAGCTTTTGAAGTTCCAGCTGGAAACATGTTCCAGTTCTTTGCAGATCTGGAAAGTTCACGACCCGTTTGTGAGCTTCACCAGTTTTTCGTGACAGTTTCTTTCTAGATGTCCATTAGGCATGGATGCTGTCATGGACCCTGTTGGAGTGAATGTTGGGTGTGAGCTGTAAAAGCAAGCATGGGGTTAAGGGTAGAAATGTCCTTTTGATCATTGAGTGCTTGCACAGATCATGAGTGAGTCTTCTTGTTGCTTGCAGAAATATGGCAGATATTCAAATGCAGATTGTTGTATAATTGTTTCCCCAAGATTTTGCATAGATTATTATGCACTTAAATCTTCTTTCTTTGTTAGGAGCTGATGAAGTTAGTAGGGATTAATGGCAGTTTGTTATGGCTGTTCATAGTGGTCTGATATTTTGTGAGATACAGGTTAGACCACAGTCAGTCTTATTGTGTTTGTATTTGTTTTGCAGGAACTGATATGACCATTAGATTTAAAGTAATATTTCAGAGTTTTCTTGTAATCTAATAGACATGTTCTTTGATCATGGATTATGCGTGCAGTAAGTGAAGGTAAATGAAGGACTTTGTGCAGATTAAGTGTATATGTCTTCTTCCCTGTTTGGAGATGATATGACTACTGCACAATCAGCAAAACATGCACCAGGGACTGAGGCTTCTACTGTAGGTAGTGGTCCAGAAAATGCTGTGAGCACTACTCTACAGTTTTGTAACTATATGAAGAGCTAGATGATTTTTCTTGAAGACTTTATGCAACCACATCCTATTGCTGGCATCAGTCTGCCCAGTTGAAGTGATGGATCTCTTCTGGTTGATGTGGCAGGAGCTTGACTGGCACAATGGACGAGAAAAGATCAACTATGCTTTTTGGAAGTGCCCCATGTGCACAGTAGCTTCTTGGAAGTGTCTTGTGTGTGCTGTAGCTTCTTAGAGGCACATTCTAAATTCTGTATCCAATATATATTCAGAATACTTTGTGTACTCATTGATGATGGAGTGAAGAAACTCAGCTTGGATGTATACCCATTTGTTGCAGTGGGTACCACATGAGAGTTTCATGGATAGCAGATGTCATGTCTATTGGTTATCCATAAGGTTTGTCGGAAGTTCAGCTTGATAAATATGTATTTGTTCCCATTTATACTGTGTGAGTCCTTCGCAATCTTTCATGGCTTTCATGTCTTTTGAGGATAAACAAGATTTTGCTGTTGAACAACCAGTTTCTTATGGCATTATTGTTTAAGAAGGATCAGAGCTTCCAGTCATGTCAATATATGTGACGATGATGCTAGTGTGACCTCTCACATTGGTTGACAAAACGGAAATTCCCTAGCCATGTATGAGTCTGAAATTGTGCATTGGAGTCTAGTCTGTCTTAGTTTTGTACTCTTAATGCCATAATATGCTCTGGTGTGCAAACCCTGGCTCTTTGATTGAAAGGATATATTGGCCACTGGTAGCATATGCAGGAGATTCACTTATATTCACCAGGAGAAACTCCACCAGTGCTCAGTATGTGACCCTGCAAATTAAAATTTGATGAAGAAAGTCAAAACATGCCAGTTTGGCTCAGCAAAATGGTTGTGGCCCAGCAATTTTGCACAGTTTGCTAAGGCTGGTAAAAGGCACAACAAAGCCTGACGGGCTGTTGACTGGTTAGATAGTTTGATAGGTCCAAGTGGGTTGTTATTAGTAGTCTCCCACCTATTTGCAGTTTTAGTTCTATGGACAGGTTTGGAGAAAAGTAAATAATTAAACTTGGATGTGAAAAGTATTTTTGCAGGGCGTACTGAGCACTGCTGGAGATGCTCCAAGCTACACCAACAGGCCCAGTCCACCAGCACTGGAGTCAGGATCATTCTAAATGAAAACTTCCTTCAATCCTCCTATGTGCTCACTGTAAGAGATGGATATGACAGATTATCTGACATTGGAGATCTGTTGCATGCTCATCCCCTTGTTGAATACTCTGCTTACCGGTGGCAACAACAGGTAGTTGATGTTGGCTGGGTTATCAAGAATTCATGGGTCTGCCTATGGTAGGCAGTCCAGAAATCTCACTTTCTCAGCAGTAGCTCAGCCAAACTTTTCATGGAGAGTTCTTCCAGCACCTAGGGACTTTTGTCCCAGGGAAAAAGGTTGGATTTTGGTTTCAGTTTAAAGCTAGTGTGTGCTGATGCCCTTGTGCCGAGGGCCTGTTAATTCGGGAATCCCCCAGCCCTCAGGTGTTACCCTACACTAAAGAACTTGCGAAGACATCCAGGCCTGTTATCCATATGACCCATGCTTCAGCACTGTTGTTGGGTGTTCACCTTCAAGCAGAGCAATAGTCTGGACTAAGGTCCTTTGGTGACATGACTTTGTCAATGGTTGACAAATACATAATCTCATGGAGAGCATCTGGTCATTTACTTGGCAGAAAATTGTTACGTAACATGCATTTGCCTGATCACATGCATCTCTGCTTCTTGACATTTATCAAAGACAATAAAGTCTCTTGGGTGCAGGCTGGAGCTGTGTGTTATGTGTTACAATGGACAACAAACAGTAGCCCATTGGAACCACCCATGAGGTACTGCCTCCACATTGGTCTCTTGTTGTTCAGTTTATGAGATAGCTTTGTCTGTTTACAACCAGTATTGGATTTCATGTTGTTATCAATTGTCAATACCCACAACTCACAGTACCTACATGTTTCTTAAGAACAGTTTAAATCCACATTTAACTGATATACTTTCTTGGTTTCAGGTTGGGCTGTTCAATGATGAAGTGACATGAATGTTTGAAATAATTAAAAACCACAAAGCTGCAGATCTGTGTTACTTTGATCATTCTCTTGTTCATAAAGACACTTGCAGAAGTGTGAAGGGTTTGGCTCATTTTGTATGCACATCCGTGACCTTGTTTGAAACAAGAGAGATGGAGAATTTGACTCCTTGGCAAAAGAGTTGCAGATTAGGGTTACTGATCATTGCACCATGTATTTTTACTGGCGTGGTCATTCTAGAAAGACATTGTATGTTGGTTATGGAATAATTCAAACACTGTTATGGCATCTGAAACTGCTGCAGCAGAGGGTCGGTCACTCCAAAGTAAGGACTTCACTATTACTTGAACAGATGATTGGGATAGTAAGAACAATTGTGTGAAGCATGAGACCAGCATTGGCTCTGGAGTTTAAAGCAAATTAGTCTCCTAAGAAGCTAGAGCTTTCTTTGCCACCCCATGTAACATTTCCTAATTTTTTTGTGCTGGTCTGCTGTGCCTAATATACAAATGATGGAAGGATGCAGTAGTCAAGTCCAGAGAAGTACAGTACTTGATTAACTTGCACCTTGTTCTGTAGGCAGGTGTTCAGTGGCTATGGCTTGTGTGCGGTCTTATTATGTTTTTCTCTTTTTCAGTAAGTAGTTGTTAAGGTGAATTCGGTCACTTGTTGCATATGTGATGTTACAGAGCTACAGAGACGAAGCTAATTGAGTGGCCATAAAATATTTTTTTCTATAAAGTACTTCCACCAGAGTTTGGCCAAAATTGTGCACCGAATCAGAATGAGGATGGAAAAAGAAGGGGATTATCACATTGAGCTTTTCACATCTAAATTGGTTGAAATCCCTATCTTTAAATTTGCCTTACCAAAACTTTCATTGCTGCTTTTCTCTCTTTGCTAAGTCATATGTTGTAAGAAACAAAAAGTCTCCAAATTTTGTGAAACTATACCCTGTTTCATCAAATGGTGCTGAATTTCTCTCAAGTTTTGATTTCTCTAAAATTTGGGATGGAACTCACCACCCAAAAATACTTTTGCTCACTTTTGGATTTCATTCCAGGTAGGGATATTGAAACAGGGATTTAAGAGTCAACCCCTAAAGAAAACACAAGGTGACTTTAGAGATAACTTTGCTAATGCCAAAGAAAGCTCTGTCCCATTGAATCAAGTTCAAACAAAATCAATTCACAAAAAGAAGATGTGAATGAAGAGAAGATGCAAAATGAGCACAACAAATAAATCGCAAGAAAGAGTATGTCCATCATGCATTGTAGATCAAAAAAAAATCATGAGCTGCTTTGGACTACTTACATCTTGGCCAAATGGTTTGCATAGCCTCTCCAAAGCAGAGTTCCATAGGGAAGGTCCAAGCTTTCATCATACAAACCCTAGTACCAGTGTAGATCAGCGAAGTCAAATTATTGCTAAAAATTATAGTTCTTTTAAATTGTAGGGATTTATTATTTTGGGTGGGATCTTTTTCTCTATACACATTCTTGGATCATGAATTTTGGTTTCTTGGTTCATCAGAGCCTGTGAAATTATAGCTCCAGAAATTTATGTTTTTGTTGCCAATGCTTAATACTTGCTATGCACAAGGTACAAGCAGAAATATGCTTGAGCTTTCAAAGCATTCATTATTGGGGCCCAGATTCTAACAATCACCACCTTCTTCTCTTTCAAGGAATAGCACAAAATTCTCCCTTGTTTCTTATACCTTTGTACATTTTCCGATTCAGGTGTGTTTATAAATAAAGTTTTGCAGGGTTTTGATGATTAGCACAAAAAGATCTGGTTAACCCAAATTCTTGGGTCATGGAAGGGTGATGCAATCAACGTTACATGGTGACCAACAACAGAACTCCAGCGCCTTCTTGATGTCTTACATCTCGTTGTTGGGGGAGATACATGTGAATGTCATAACACACGTATGCTCATTATAAATATAATGCATTGGGGAAAGAATCTTACATTTTTTGGGTATGCTCAAAGTACATTAAAAAAACCTTAATCTCGATAGTGCTTCCCATTGCATCAAGGATGTTGTTTGGATAAGGTGTTTTGTGCTAAGAATTGAAGTTAAGACTTCATCCCTTAGCAAAATTTAATCATCTAGATTTCGTGATAAAAGACGAAAATTGTGTGTACATACAATGTTTAGAACAACTTCAAACATATACTACATGTAGAGATTAACACCAATGTTAAAGTAATCCCTCTAACTTAAACTATAATAGGTTCCTCAAATGGCCAAATTTGGCTTTCATAGTTAACATAATTTTGCATAATGACATTGTCAACCAAACTTTGTAATGAGGGCCAATAAAAATGCATGAAATTGACAAGTGAGTTCGGCAACTAGTAATTGTACATGTTTGAATAAGATGCCACATAGTATTTAATCACTTATGAATCACAGTACTACTTGCAAAAATAACTAAATTTTTATTTATCATTAGATGTCATTATTCATTGAATGATATGATTACATTTTTCATCTTCAATTTTGTTCAAACTAACAATAGTTACAAGCCATAGTCTTATATACAATTTAAAATCATTTTGTAGTTGCACATGCGATTTCAAGTTGTTTTAACATGATGCCATGGAGCATAATCACACGCCAACAATTGTAAAAATGGTTGATTTGAACACAAGTTGCAAACACATGGGTTGGTATGGACAAGATTTTTTTGTAACGTATGGCAATTGATCGTCAAACTAAACATGTTGGTAGTTGTATTGTTATAAGTTTTTGCAACCAAAAAACACTCATAACAACCTTTGTAGGCATAAATTTGTTGCATCTTTTTTGCCAAATTGAAAAAATGAAAAAAATTGTGTTGTAGAGAATATGACAATTGTTGTGAAATTCCATCTTGGTTATGAAGTAACGAAGTGGGCCAATAGTCACATTTTTCCAGATTTTCTATACCAATAACATGAATACTTTCAAGGAATTGGAAAAGTCATATTTGGACCAACAAGTCGGATCCGTTGGGGCAATTGAACTTCTCCATCCTTTGTTTAGTTGTTTTCACTTGTTTTCAAAAACCTCTTCTTACTTGCTTGTTTTGTAAATGTCTTCATCAATTAGGTGGTGGTTGTCATCCTCTTCTTGTTCAACTATTGCTCCATCAACCTCCTCCTTTGTCTTGTTTAGCAAAAAATTTGGATAGAAACAAACCTAAAGGCAAAACTCACTAACATTTTCTATACTGATCATCATACTTACAAAAAGATGTTGAGTGTTTCTTCAACCAACAAATCATTGGCTAAAAATATATATTTTGTTAAATGTTAAGTTATTGAACCGAAACCATAATTGATTATCAGTGAAAACCATGGACCAATTTGAAATCATCACTTCAATTGGTCACCATGTTAATCCATTTCCCGAAGGGCCTTCTTCATACTTACTAGTTTCATTTCCCATAGTTGACAAAAAGTTATAACCAACATAAAGTTTCCCAATTGTTTTGTCCCTTTTTACACGTTCATCATTGTTGGTATCTTGTTCCTACAACAATGATAATACTCATTCAAGGAAAATAATGGCAATTTGTGAGCCTTTTGTTTAAACCCCTACTTCCACACTTTGTGCCAAACCCTAAGTATTTTAATTAACCATTTTGTAAAAATTTGTAAGGACACATGTCATTGGAAAAATTGCACAAATGATAAATAAATCAAAATTATTACTCTACATGTGTATTTTTTTCTATGGGTGGTTGATTTAATAGTTCAAATGTTAGCTCTAAATAATCAAAATAAGAGTAGTTGGGAAAGTTGACTATTGTCTTCAATTTTTCCCCACATTCAAACAAGTTGTCTTATGAATCATCATGTATGGCATTTCATCACAAACTTCATGGGCCACAATTTAGTAATAATTGTCATGTGAAATCTTCTTTTCAAAGGTTTGTATGGAATAAACATAGATGTCATTCATCTATTTGTATTATTTGAACATTGATGTTGTGTGCATTTTTAAACACAAATGTCATATGCTTATTTATATTGTTTAAACACAAATGTTGTATGTCTATTCATGTTGTTTACACATGAAAATTGTGCATTCAACTTCCATGTTTAAATAATACATGACATTTATGTATAAACAATATGAACTTATGAAATAATTATCATGGATGGTAATGCCATGGGGTTCATTCATTTGAATGTTCATCCATGACTTGTATTGAACTTGTACTTAACTTCTAATTTAGTTTCAGTTCATTTTCAATTAGCTTTTAATTAAATTGTAATTCACTTCTAATTCACTTTTAGTTAATTTTTTGTTAAGTCCTAGTTAAGTTCTAATTAACTTTTAATTAAATCATAGTTAACTCCTAATGAATTCTCAATTAACTCCCAATCAACTTTGAGTTAAGTTCTAGTTAACTTTCAATTAAGTTTCAATTAACTCGTAGTCAGTTCTTAGTTAAGAAGGTTTTCAAGAAGTTTTTTTACTTGATGCACACATAAAAGCCTCATTGCAAGTTTTTTTGAGTTAGGTCCCCGAAGGGGTATAAATAGGAGTAAGAACCCTCATTCCCTTCAATATGTTCAACATTAGTTTTAGGTGTGATCTTGCACCATAGCATTGTCATGTTTTTTTCATGTTCATGTTTGCATATGTTAACATAATAAAGATCCATTTTCACATTTGTTTTGCACATCTCGTGTTCTTATTAAATTGAAGTGTTGTGGAATGAAGTTTTTGCCTTCAAAGTTAGTTTGGTAAAAACTTGGTAGTTTCACATTCTAGATATACACATCAAATCTTGGCACTCTGCAATAAAATGTTTTTTTTCTTTTCAAGACCAATTTTTAAAATATTATGTGGATGCCTACCATATATTCCCAACCACCAATACCCTCGTTTGCATGCAATTACAATACCCATAATCCCCAACTTTGTTGAAATTAATACACATAAAAGATTTTTTTATTCTAACCAAATTCACATCAATTATGTTTTGTTTTATTCTAAATCAATTTTTGCACAAGAAACATGTGTCATATTTCACAATTAAGGATTGAATGATAACAATCCAAATAACCACTCATATTCCCAAAATTGTACATATAATACATTTGTATCAACAAACCTTTGACTTGGGTTGTGGTCATAGATATATATGGGCAAATTTAATCATCCAAGGCAAGTGATTTTTTTGAATGGGTTTTGGAACTAATCTTCACGTACCAACACATGGTTATAAATTTTTTTTACCAAACTATTTATAGGCTTTTGTGTGAAAAATCTTTCATGATTGGTGGTGTCAAGATTTTTATGGTTGTTGTATTATCTACTACTAAGAAAGCTAGCCGACCACTGGATTTGATCATTTGAAAGTACAAAGGTTCTCCCATTGAATTGTGAATTGTGATGTAAAATCTTTTGTTTTGTTTCCCATTTGAACATGTGTTATTTATGTTGATTTGCATTGGTTTATTGTTATCGTTTATGCTTTGTTGATTCACTTTGCCTTGATTTTATTTTCATTCAACCCAAAACATTTTTACTTAACATTCAATACACCTATGGTTCATTGAGCACTACCCATGACATGTAATCAAGAATATATTACAATATAATAAATTTAATGAAATTTTTACATTGACATAGTCTATGTTAGATCATGGTTATCTTGAGCAATAATGAATTACAAATAGACTTTAATTCATGACAACTAATTATATCTACAAAAATTGTTGTTTAAAAGACCCAACCGTTCAATTTTACTCAAACTTTTTCAACTTGCATAACCTTGAGGAGTAAGTTTGTATTTGCAACAAAAATGTTCATATTCAAAACTTTTGTCAATTTGATGCCGATTTTCTATATTAATGGCTGAACCTTTTCATTTCAATCACCATTGTATTCATACCTACAAACCGATTAGAAAACACTAGCACCACCCCAAAAGAAAAATTCAAAAGCTCTCATCACATAACCATATTCAAGCATGATATATAGTTATTTGATTTAAAAAATAATTCATGATTTCATTTCTTCAAATTTTTCATCATCAAAGAACCATTGGTTTTGGGGTGGGGGGCATAACTATAATTAAAGAACCATCAATTATAGTCAGTTTACAAACATCAAAAGGTTGACAATTTTCATGAAGAACCAACAAATAACCACTAGTCATAAAAATGGGTTTTTGAATTTTTCCCAACAGGAAAAAAAAATAGTTTTGGTTACGGGGGGGGGTTCAAATGAAGACATAAATCCAATAGAAAGAAATGAAATATGTCAATTTTTTTTCAAAAGACAAACAAACAAACTTCATTTTTTCATTAGAAGGTTCAATAAAAGTGTCGCAACCTAGCTTTGGGCTCGCGACCAAGGCAAAGGGGTTGCAAGAGTGTGGGCCAAAGGAAAGCCCGAGAGTCACATCACATACTCCCGGGAGTGTGGAAAGTGTGAGGGAGTGAACCCTCACACTCCCAAGGCAACTCCCACTTTGGGAGATGGAGTCCCAGTGAACTCCCAAAACTTCAAAGAATGATTTGAGGGGTCAAAAATCAATAGCTTATGACATTTTTTATATCATTAGAAAGCTCTTGGAACATAGATGTCTAAATTGGGCTCGCATTGCTCATTTGGACATCTAAAACACAAGTTATGGCCAAAAGAAGGGTCGAGAGTCAAATTGCCAATTTGACTCCCGACTAGAAAAAGTCGGGAATCGACCCGATTTATTTAGCTGCAGACAACGTGCAACATATCGTTGGAAAGCTCTTGACGAGAGCTACAACTTTGATTTAAATTGCACCTCGATCCAAGGTCTTCTCGAAAAGTTATGGGGCTCCAAATTCGCGGGAGTGCCTGTTAGCGCGATTTCGGGACTCCCATTCGGGAGTCTCGAGAGAGAAAAGCCATTTGGATGTGGGCCCCGTGGAGAGGTGCAGAGTATACTATAAGGGGGAAGGTGGTGGCTTCCCCCAAGTTCGAGCCGTGTGTCCGTGTTGCCCGTGGCTCGTCCTAGCACCAAAGGTGCTCCAACTATGCACTAACCACCTTGTGTAGGTTGTGTGCAGGCCCATGTGAGTGAGTGAAGCTTGTCAACTCTTCCTACTCCCATCCCAGAGCTCCAACACGCCCCTTTACCTCTCAAAGTGTTGTGAGCTAAGGAATGTGCCTCGACTCCTCCCCTTTCCACTGTCTTTCACTTGGACTCACATTTGAGTCCTTCAAGGAGTTGGGAATGCGTCAAAAAGGTTCCCAAACATTGTATATTTCGTTATAAGTTAATGAGATGGCAAAGCTGGTTTCTATGTTAAATGTTTCCATACACTCAGTAAGCTTGATAAATGTCAGTTACCAATAAGTCCAAAAGTGGAATCATTTGTTTTAACAACAACAACAATAATAAATAAATAAAAATCAACTTTTGTCAAATAAACACACTTGAAACAATAAATGCAAATTAAAAAGCTCTCAAATCTTGAACCGGAGAGTTTCATTTAATTATTTCAAAAAAATTCATGATCAAATGTTTAAATCTACCAAGTTTCAATCATAGCTTTTGAAAGGTTTAAGTGCATACCAAACTTCCAAAATCATCAAAGACGGTTGCAAATATGTTTTTGACTTCCATGTTGGCAATCAAATTGTCAAGTTTCCTTTTTTATATATATAAATGTTAGACCTCAAGTCAAATCTCTTCACAAATTTTTATTAATGCACACTTGTAAGGATCACAAAAAAAGTTTTTTCATGTTAGCATCACCACTAACTAGAAAAAATATGAGCCAAAAATGGTGGGGAGGACAAAATAATGATTGAGTTAGTATTATTCCTTTATATTTTTTAAGATCACATTCTTCAAGTCTTTTTTTTTCTAAAAAAATACATAATTAGAAATCAAATACAATAGTTTCAATACCCATAAACTTGTGGGTTATTGATGAATAAGTTTTTATCCATTTGCTTTGTTGGGAGAAGTTGTCACTTTGATTTGTCTCAAATTAAGAAACACACCCATGCACATCAAATTGATTTGTATTTTCTTCTTTTTTTACTATTGTTCCACAATAGTTGATTATATTTGCCATCTTGTAGCAAAACAAAAACATGAAAGTGGTAGATGTAGTTTGTATGTATTAAAAAGATTTCAAGGTTCATGTTTGTTGAGGTTGGATTTGGCTATGTCATGGCTAGAGAAGCTACTACCATTGTGCACTTTCTTGGTTAGGTAATAGTTCATTAGCTTCTTGTCCATGGGGAAAAAACAAAATCTAGGAAGTAGCCATAATTGATTTCTAGTTACTATTGTTACATGTTGTTTAGGCTTCTTATTTTCCTCTTGTTGTTGCCACCTATATCATCTACTATTTTTTGTGCATGTTGTTGTTATTGTTGTCATTGTAGTGGTGCTGGTTGCCACAATGATGATGATCAAGCATGAATTGAAGTTGTTGGGTGTTCAAATTTTTTATGCAATTTTGTCTCTTGGTCAAGTATCAATGATTTTTTTGGGGGGACATAGACTCTTGAATTGGTTGTTGTAGTAGTACTATGATTAGGATTAAAACCTAACAACTTAAAGTTGGAAAGTCTATCAAAGAAGGAAGTCAAAACTCAAAACCAATAGAAACCAAATTTTTTTTGAATTGCAATAATTTGATAATCTTCTTATAATGGCTCAAGATTCCGAAAATGCTATAAACTACTATTGGTGTTAAAAAGATAATGGGGGGTAAAAACACACTACACTCACCTTTTTTGGAAGTCACAATGACAATTTTTTTGGGGTGAATCAAATATTGTTGCATTGTATTCAAATCTATTTGAAAAACTTGGCAAAAATGAGATGAAAAATTGAAACCTACATTTTAATCTTTTAAAACCCCCCAAATTTTTTTACCAAAAGGATAAATGTTCAATCCAAGATGGATTTTACAAACTTGGATGGTACATCCAATGTCATAGCCCAAACTATTTTTAAAAAATTATCATTATGGATTTTTTTCTTCTAGTGGAGTTGGAAACTAAACCTATAAATTTTTACCACCACACATTGAAGTACCATAACACTTAAGATGAAAAAATCAAGCGAGAAAAATCTCTCAAAAAATTTAAGATTTAAAATAAAAATTTCAAATTTGTAAAGTCCTTTTCAGTATCTAAATTTATTTTTCAAGGCCCACATTTTTTGAGGTTAAAAATAAAAATAAATTATGGTGCTATGAACTTGGAAATGGAAAAAAAATGTGAACTTCAACATCATTTAAATGTTTTAAAAATAAAAATCATTGGATTTTGCCTTATAAAATTGGACTTTCATTCACCTTTTTTGGGTGAGTGTACTGTGCATTTATCATGGGTGTGAGGACTAAGGATCCCTCCCCTTGGATCTAAAAGTTGCAAATAATAATATACAACCCATGATAGTAGTGATATCTTTCAAGAAAGAGAACCATATGAAGACAAATGCACTCATTGATATGTAGAATTTATGAACACGATCATCATCCATTAGATAGAAAAAGAAAAAAGAAAAGAAAAGGGTGAGCATCAATAAAAAACCAAACAACAAAATGAAACATAGTAAAAAAACACAACACATAAGGTGCAAGAAACCAAATAATAGTAAGAAACAAGAAGATGCTCTATACAATTGTGTATTTGAAACCAACAATTTCTCATTTGTTGTACAAGAAAGGTTTAACCAAAAGCTCCCATGATTCAAATCACTAGATCATCATTATCAATGTAAATCACATGATTTTTCATGCACATGTTGTTGTGTTTAAGTGACATGGGGCTTCATGATCTTAATTAATGTGTTGAGATTTCCGTGCAAAATTTGAAATTTCATCAACTTTTCAATAAATGTCACTAAAATGAACAACCTTAAAAAATGCCAAATAGGTGGTCTATAGGTGAAACTAAATATTAATATGTAAAAAACAAAAAAAAAGAAAGAGAATGAAAGATTCATTGGTAGCAAGAGATTGACATGCTCCAAACACAACCAACGAAGGGAATGGAAATGGTTTTGTGTTCAACACCCTCATCTTTCAAGTAAAGTTCAATGGATTAACAAGTTTTAAAAACTATTTCTTTTTCTTCCCCTCCTCCTACAATGCAACCTCCCTCACATTTCTTCACCATGATAATGTAGTTTAAGGTTGGAAGTTTAGGATCCAAGCCCAAGACATTAAGGCCTAGGATATGAATAACATAGTGGTGAGTTGCAATATGTGTGGTATCTCAGAGCTACACTAAGTCATGCTTGAATGTTCAGAAACTGAAGTGCATGTTGTGCAATAGTGTAGGTTTCTTCCGCATTTTGGAGATTGAAAACCATGAGATCCAAGACCTTGGAACACTATGCGAAATGGAGATGAAACTTGCATTCTTGTAGCTCCTTGCATGATTTGAAATGCTAATGTCTATGCATCTACCGTTGTGTTGGAACTTCTTTCTAGTGCAATATTTGTGAAAATCATTGCTACCTTTTGTGTCATTGCACCCAAGGCACATGAGTTAGAATACAAAGCTCCACTACAAGCTTTTGGGTACAATGTTGCACCACATGCACTGACAATCATGTTTGGTTATTGTTGGAGAAGATGTTGTGGCACTTGATGAGCTCCTTCGACTTCTATTACTAGGAAAAGGAAAATGGTGGTGCAACAAAGAATGACAGCCAATGAAGAAGCAACAATGATGGTTGTAAGGAATTTGTAGCTACCCATTAATTCTTCAAGCAAGTGATAATGCCTTTTCTACCACCACCAACCATAATCACCACAAAGCTTGCTAGTTAATATTAAAGGTTATTTATAAATCTTTTCACAATTTTGATTCTTCCAAACAATGTTTTAAGATTTGTAAAACTCTTCACAATTTGGATCCCATGAGCACCCTAAGCCAAATGTCTTGTAAAAACGCAAAGCCAAATGTCCTTAGGCCTACTATGAAGCCACCTAAGCCATAGACCCAAAAACATGGGTTCAAAATAAATGAATATTGGCTTAGTGTTACAAAGCTTTTCACAATTTTGACTCTTTTACTCAATGCTCTCGCATTTGTAAAAATTTTCACAATTTGGATCCCATGAGCACGCTAAACCAAATGTCTTGTAAAAACACAAAGCCAAATGTCCTTAAGCCTATTCTAAAGTCACCTTAAGCCATAGACCCAAAAACATGGGTTCAAAATAAATGAGTTTTGGCCTAGTGTTAAACTCTGAACCACAAAGTCTAGGCACAAGTCAAATCAAGTTTTGGCTTGGCCATTTTGGCCTAGTGTTAGAATATTCTTGAAAATTTTGACCTAGGGTTAAAATATTGTTGAACATTTTGGCTTAAGGTTAGCATCTTTTTTGGCATCTTGGCCTTAGCTTGGCCACTTTGGCCCAATCCTAGGGTTAAAACCATTATAACTCTTTTGGTATTTTGTACTTAGGCCTTCAAACCTTATGGTCCTAGGCTCTTAAAAACATTTTGTCCTAGGACACCAAGTCCTAAGGTGTGGAAGCTAGTGTCCCAAGGACTAGGTCCTGTTTGACATGACAAAATAATTTATTTGTCTTAGGGTTTAGCCCTCGGACACATGAATTACTCTAAAATAAATACCACCATTATGGCTCTTTTTGTATTTCATAACTATCTTATACATGTAAAAATATAAAAATAAAGTTATACACTCATTCCCAATACTTGTTCCCATTAACCCTAGGCCACCAAGGGCCTGCAACAAAGTCATGTAGGGCTTCAGACATCATCACATTAGCAAGATCTGTAACATGTGAAGGGACCCTAACTAAAGGCATCTCTTAGGGTTTGCACATTACATTAGCATGATCTGCAACATGTCCAGCCGAATTAATAATTTTGATTCTCAATTTAACTTGGTTATTTTTTTGGGTAATAACTGACTCTTATGCATGCATAATGGTCGGTTTTCAAATACCCATTTGAAAACCTCTGGTTAAACTTCCCATGTAGGGTAAAAAATTATGAGGTCTAGAAAAATTTAAAAAAATAGTGGCAAACAAGGGCTCACACAAGGTATAGGCAAGTGCAAGCCCAATTTTTTGTAAAACCCATGGCCAAGGTCTTTTACCTAGCATTAAAGACCATGCTCAGATTTTATTTAATTTATTTTCTCACATGAAAAAATATATGAAAAAAATTAATGCAAGCATTTCAGAAGACAAAATCGAAAGCATGAATTTTTACACTCCATGACACAATCTCTAAATAAATGCACTAGAAAAATCCGAGGAGGTCTTTAGTGTTTACAACAACTTAACAAGCAACCTTGACAACAAGTTGGTGCAAGGAGAAAAAATGAGCTAATATGCCAACCACCGACTTCTTTAGACACAAAACTCATGCACTCAACCCACACAAAAAAACTCACATGAGGTCATGTTTTTTTTTGTGGGCTCATAGTACGTGGCCATCATCATTTGCAACCCATAGAAAACAAGGGGTGTGTCACATTGTGGGCCTTGCCATTTTACATTCAAAAATATCTTAAGGCAAAAAAGAATTACGCAAATTTCAAATATTTCACCATGCAAAAAATATAACTTAAAAAAAAAAAAATCCTCTAAAAGAAACCAAAACCCTTCATGATATCATCTTTCAAAAAGCCTTGTATCAAAATAGACCTATTATTATTACCTAGGGGCCTATAAAAATCCCTTAAGCTACTAGACTCATCTTAATTAATCAATTAAAAAGACACAAAGGGGCCCCCCCTTGTAGGTAGGTACTCAGTACCCATGGCCCCCATAGTAGGTAGGTACTAAAGTAGCCCATGTGATTTTGGGTTTTGGTAAAGAGTGTGAAGAGCTGCCCAAATTTTACCAGTATGTTTGGATGTCATGGTCGGATGGAAATATCTTCCATTCCTTTTTTAGGGTCGCTTGGTGATAATCTCATCCGTTAAATTTTTTTTGGGGCAGGTCTTTACATGCGGTAACGGCCTCAAATCGAGGGCCTTTACCAGAAGCCAGCTTGTGCTCAGGGTCCTGCCATGGGCTCTTTCTTCTTCCGGTAATGCCCCGGACCTTGGGCCTTACCCGACACTTTCGTGGGCCAAACTCAATTGGCTACCCTTGTAAACACCGGGCATGCTAGCCCAGTGTGACCCGGCGGTGGTGGTCCTCTGTTCCGTTCCCCAGAGGATTTCTCCAGAATAACGAACCTGAGCTTAAATTCAGGTTTGTGCCCTATCCGTTTTCCGAGCCTGGGGAGAGCTTGTGCATTAGGTTCGTTGGCGAGACAGATCACTGCTACGGTTCATGGACTAGGTTCGGGGATTGATTGTAGAGGTTTGGTATAGGTGTGGTACCGGGGCAGCAACGAGGCCGGAACCATCGTCCCCTCGTCGTACTCTCTCCTCTGGTTTCTCTTTTATGTGCGCTTCATCGTTTTCGTCCAAGCGCACAGAAGAAGAGAGGAGGGATTTTTGTTGGCGGAAAGCTGCTGGATTGTCGTTGCACCGAGGTTTTATGCAACGAAGAAACTCCAGAGCGTATGTGCAAGCGGATTCTTCCTGTGGTAATGCTTCTGTCAATCAGATTTTTCTCCTTTTTGTTTCATGATGTTTTGAGAAAGTTTCGAACAATAGTTTTTTTCCGCTTGATTTTTGGTTTGTGGTGGAGTCACGGGCTCTCCGGTTTCTTCTTTCTGCGGGGTTCGCGTTTGTGGAGTCTTTGTTGTTACGGAGCGTTTTTTTTTTTTTTTCGGTCTTTCTTCAAAATTTCCAGAGGGCGGATCCTTCTCTTCTTTCGCAGTTGCAGAATTCGTGGAAGAAACAATGACTGTCTGTATGTAGAGGTCTTCTGGTTTTTTCTACTTGGAGGATTGTTCTGTTTTCTTTTTGAAGAGATTTTATCTGTGAAGTGCCTCCTTGTTGCTAAGGGTAAAGGGTGGCAAGCGTACATCTCAGCCTCTCGCACGCGATTTCTTGTATTATAATCGAGTAATTGCTTGCAGAATCTGATTTAGCGGTCTTCTTCTCTGGAAATGCCTTTTCGGGAGCTGTCAGAGCTTCATTTTTTCTCTTTGTTTTCGTGCCTCTGTTCATCTCCGCCTCTCGCTTAACCCGTCCTGGTTTACGGGGACTTTCCCTTTGCGGCCTTAGCCGTTTTTTCCTTCAGCTTGTTGGAGCACTTCATTTAGAGCTCATAGCTTGAGGGTTTCAGAGGGTTTTGTCTCCGCCAGTCAGGATTTTCCCGCAAACCCGGCATGTACTCGCCAGTCGTTCTCCACATGATAACAAAATAGGCTATTCCTTTTGAATTCCGACAAATATTGTTGCTGCAACCTTTCAAACTCCTAAGAAGTTGTAGAATTCAATGAAACTGTTTTGGGGAATAGTGCCCCCGTCAGTGTTTAGTTGAGTTTTACTGGCCTTGATTGATGAATGACCTATATAGATCACAGTTGGCATGATTTGAGCTGTTTGCAATTCTGTGCACACAGAATATGATCTTGTGTACCACATGTTCAAGAATAACTTAGTAGCAGTAGTCAATCCTGATAGTTTATCACATATGTGAAACATTGTGCAGGGATCCCATTCTATCCATCAGGAATGCTAGGTTTTTGTTGCAAAATCAAAATGAGACTTTACAGTAGTAAGGGACTCTTTCCATTAGGCTGCTGTGATCACAGTCGCCTAATGGAAAGCCACCATTGCAGGACCTTGTTTCTTATTGGAGGGACAGTTGCTTTCCATTGGAGAGCTGTCAGTGCTTTGAAAGTAGTAATTACTCATTTTAGGAACTCTGGGAACACTTGTTTTCATGAAAAGAAGGACAGATGTCACTTTATGGTGAGTCACAGTTTGACTCACAACTCTTGTGACAGCTCCTGCAATCAGTCAGTGCTTGACCAATAGAGCTATGAGACGACTGTGAGCACAGCTAGTTGAAAAAACATAATGGAAAGGTACTGTGATCACAGTAGTCTAATGGAAAGATGTCCTAACTGGTCTTGTTTGTAGGGCTTAGACTTAGGTATTCTTCAATATTCTAATTGCCCATGGTGGGCAGCTGTTTATTACCTTGTGTGGTTGTATCTTACATTCAATTGGCATTTGGTGTTTATTATGTCCTCAAGCTTTGTTTAATTCTAAATCCTATTGCCTGAGTAGTCAAACCCATGAGGAAGACTTACATCTGGTTTTCTTACAACCTGTCATATGATGAGTAAAGGGTATGATAGCAATAGCCTAATGCTCCCTTCTGGTCTTGGTTCATTTATGCAGATTTGAATGCCTTTTGTTTGGAAGCAGAGATGGACAAAGTGTGGTGACAACAAGCAATCAAATCAGCTCTTTGTCCGTCCTCAACATAGGATATCTGGCAAGAAATCTGTGTTCAAAAGATCTGGAGTGCAGGGGCACATGCTTGGATCTGTGAGTTGCCGTTTGCTAGCCTCTAGCAAACCCTCATCTTTGTCATACTTGAGTCTTGCACAATCAAGCCGTTACAATTCAAAGCTTCAATCAGTAAAAGTGGCGCTGCCACCTAAACACCCCTCCCGCTCTCATGTACACTCCTTCAAGCTGATATCACGCCCTGCAGCAACCGCTAGCCTCCCACGGACAATCAGGCGGCCACGAAGCCCAGGGCAGAATGCATACTCACAGAAAAATGCATTCTCATCATCTGTCATGGACTCTTGTGGGCATCGACTGCCATACTCTCCTGTGAAGGCATTTCATCCTCATTCAAGCTCTTGCTCGCTTGCTGGAAATGGGAGTGTGGGTCCAACCATTTGGCATGTGCTTCTTCCTGCCCACCACCTCACACCCTTGGAGCAGGATCCTAGCTTGCCACCTAAGTGTGCAGTACTTGGGGAAGCAGGGCTTGGGAGTCCAGCTTCAGCAGCCATTATTTCTGGCAGTGCTGAAGCCACTGTGGTGAGTGGTCACACCCTGCAGACATATAAATTTTTGAATCTAGCAATTTTTATTATTTTAGTGGAGCATTTCTGTATGGATTTTAATCCAACAAATGTAGTTTTATATATCTCCTGTTCCATGTGTACAGCTCAACACTTTTTTTTTGTTTCTGAAACATCGTTCAGAAGAGGACTTTTCAGTCTCCATTAGTTTGACTGTGGAATGTGTGGAGCGTGCTCAGCAATGTGTTTTGCTTATTTCAGGGTGTCTCTTTTGCAGGGCAAAGCTTCATCAAATAAGCGGGTCACTTTGAGACACAGTGTATTTGCAATTGAAACTGTCAGCCTGCCAAGGCTTGGTGGCTTGAACAGGAGATTTGCTATGGCTGTGGGATTACGTGAAGGGTCATGGAATGTTGCATGGGATGTCCGACCAGCCCGCTGGCTTCATGGCAGACATTCAGCCTGGCTTCTCTTTGGTGTCTGTGCCTGTTTTTCTGCAGCAGCTGGTGCTTCTCTACCTCTTGTTGGTGGCAGTGTGCCTGCCCTCACAGAGGCCTTGGCTGAGAGGCAAACAATCCCTCCAGCTTTGCCAGAGGATGGACAGCAGGGGCCCCAACCAGGCCACAGAAAGAAAGTCTACTCTGACTATTCTGTCATTGGTAAGACTGCTTCTGTTTTGCGATGGCTTCCATAGAATGAGTAGAGTGTACTGTTGGAGTTTGTACATTCACAGGCTTTTGCCTTAGAGTGGATAGATATCATCCTAGATATGACTAAATGTGTTGGGAGTTCAGCACTAAATGAGGTTTTGGTATTATGATGGATGGGGGAGCAGGTATACCAGGAGATGGAAGGTGTCTGTTCCGAGCTGTGGCACATGGATCATGTGTCAGTAGTGGGCAGCAGGCTCCCAATGAAACCAGGCAACGTGAGCTTGCAGATGAATTACGCAACAAAGTTGTTGATGAGCTTATTAAACGCCGAGATTCAACAGAGTGGTGGGTCTGGAGCTCTTACCAGTCACTGTTACAAGGAACCACCAAGATTTTGATTGGATGTTCTAGACGTTGGATAGAATTGCTTGTGTCCCATGTGTGAACTGTTTTTGCTGAATATTATTCTAAATTGGCAATGTGTTTGTAGGTTCATCGAGGGAGACTTTGACAAATATGTGAAGAGAATGCGCCAACAACATGTCTGGGGTGGTGAACCTGAGCTCCTTATGCTCTCACATGTCCTTGAGTACGATTCTGACCTTGGATGGGATATTACTTTTCAGATTTATCTCTTGCACACTCCCTGTTCTTACCACATTATAAGAGATGCAGAAGAAAGTGTTCTGTAATTTTATGCAAACAAAGGCATGTTGTGTGTCCAAAATGTTAAAACCTGATGGTGGATGCAGGATGCCCATCACTGTGTACATGGCTGAGGAGCGAAGCAAAGGAGGAGGTATAATTGCCATTGCAGAATATGGGCAAGAATATAGCAAGGGCAAGATACCAGTTCGGGTACTTTACCATGGTTTTGGTCACTATGATGCATTACACCTGCCCAATGAACAATTGAATTCAAATCTGTAGATGCAGATAGAGGGACTGCGGCTTCAGTGTAGTTTTGCTTTGAGACACAGAGTCATAAGAGGGAGTCAATTTAATTGGGTTAATGGATAATAGCCCCTGAAAGGCAGGCCAATAGAGCCAATTCTTTCATTGCAAATGAAATGGGTGAGAACAATTTGGTGACCCAGGAGAGTTTGCAACACATCCAAGAAATGAGAAAATTGGGCTTGAGTCCGGAATATTTGAATACATGAGAAAATATTGAGTAGTGAGCCATAAGGGTAATACAACCTATCTGGTGTTATCTGCTTTTCTGAGTAAATATTATGGCATTATGGACAACAAGGTTGTGAAATTTCGGTGGTGGGGGAGAGGAGAGAGAGGAGCGAGAGGAGCGAGGAAAGGATAGTTTTGAAAATCCAGGGCTACAATATTCACAATGCAGCTTCAGGAGTCTTGATTTAATATCACTATTCAACTTGTAGCCAATTTAGAGAGGTCGAGGAGAGATGCAAAGGAACAGTTCACTGATATGGTTGCCAATCCATGGCAGGCGGATTGCACTTGTTAAAGCAGTTTCAATTAGTCCTTATGTTGCCAAGAATGGGTCAGATAGAATCATAGCCAGATTGGTCTTTCACAACATTAGAGAAACTGCAAATTCTGGTGGTTTTCTATTTGTTTGGACTGTGCACAAACTGATTATTGTAGTACCTTTTTTCAGTTTTGGTAAAAAATATATTATTTTTAAAATGCTGAAATTTTAGAAAATTAAGGTCCTTTGTTGCTGAAAATTTAAAAAATTATTGTTTACTGAAGTTGAAATTTGTACTGTGATGCAAAACATTTGTGTAGAACATTGGTGATGAAGAACATGTTCATATTTTTTAATTTAAATATATATTTTT
>Ga0209208_10000827_pt1 | contig 41964 bp, 31 predicted proteins | sample S1TSphfallax_3_FD_187694 | JGI IMG/M metagenome (GOLD analysis project Ga0209208, IMG submission 187694) | Host-associated microbial communities from peat moss isolated from Minnesota, USA - S1T2_Fd - Sphagnum fallax MG (SPAdes) (version 2) | ecosystem: Host-associated > Plants > Peat moss >... | reverse complement strand
AAAAAAAGAAAGAAAAAAAAACCTTCCAAGAAAACATTTGAGGACCAACCAACCAACCTTTATCAAATTCATAAGGTGCCTAGAAGGTTGTAGGAATGGGAGGACACAAAAAAAAAGAAGTAATAACACAAGGATGACATACATAAATGTGCTTGTGTGTCAACATAATGTTTTGACAATTTTGAAGTTGTCCAAGAGTTGACACGTGTCTCAAATAAACTAAAAAGAAAATGTTGTGGATGGTTTTACATGTATTAACAAATGAAGAGTAGCGACACGAGGTGATGTGAAAGATGATGTCAATAACGAGTTTGATTTTTTTAAAAAGGTTTTGTGGGTAGTTCAATCAACTCTACAACGAAATGGCACCATGAATTTTAGATGAAGTCAATGGCACAACATTTGTAAAAATTTGCACGAGATGCTATTATTGGTGTCAAAGGACCCCCAAAACAATGAAATGATTTGCCTTTTATTGGTCAACCATTGACTATTACCGATTGAATCCAATGCAATTAATTACATGTGGCATTTTTATGTTTTCATTAGTGTTAAATGTTTAATCTTCCTTCATCGAGAAAGAGTCAATAAACCCTAAACCCTAAACCCACTATACAACAATATTGTGAATTCATCATGACATAAGTTGAGAAGAAGCATGTACTCTCTCTTTGGGCCTCCTTTGGCCCCCTATCCCATCTTTGAGTGAAGTCTGGCAAAGTAAGGAAGTTGTTATTCAATCTGGGTATGAAATGACAAAACTCAGCATTTAATGCACAAGGTTCGAGAGTAATTATAGTAGTTGTACAAGTAGGAGCAGTGAAAATATATGCAGCAGCAGCAGTGGAGGCTGTCAGGAAAAAAGGAAAGAGCGGGTCAAAATGGGTATGAAACTCAGGCCCAGTTTACACTAGGAGTCAGGGCCGAAAAAACTTTGGGCCAACTTTGAGCTTTTTTTGGCCCCCAAGTTACTCATAAATGCTAGAACATTGACCTGAGGATATTAATAAATGCTGGAACATTGGCCCCAAGGGTTGCAAATTAGGGTCCCAAATTGGATGATGGTATCCTTTTTTCCAGCCTTGGGGCCAATTTACAAGGCCATAAAAATTTCAGCATTAATTTATTAGTAACTTGGGGCAGATTGAAAATATTTTTTTTCTATTTCAGCCTTGACTCCTAGTGTAGAGCCCTTGGGGCCAATTTCAACTTTTGCACCAATAGGAATGCTTGATTTGGGTTGAACACATTGGAAATGATTCATAGTGTAAAGTGGGCCTCACTTGAATGATTTCATTCTTGTTGTTCAAATGAACCATTTTGATTGACGCATCACAAAATTCTTAAGGATTTTGCAACATTGCACACTTCCCAAAACATAAGTCGGCACTCACTCGTCCCAACCCGAGATAGAATCCTAAAAGTACTTCCCCCTTTAGGGTTCTAAGAAGAGTATGAGAGTTGTTCAGCTTTTTACCCAAAGCTTATCCAAGTGTGGTGGTGGTGGTGGTATTGGGAACATCTTGGGGGACCACATTGGAAAGTTGAGGAACATGTTGGGAACACAATGAGAACTCGATGAGAACTTGGTGAGAACACACTAGAACCCACAAAATCCAAAACTAAAATCCAAACATGATGTCACTAGGCCTATCTCTTGGCTTACTTGAAACAAGTACAAGTGCGACTCTTTTGTAGTTATAGATGAGCGAACTAAGATCTAGGTGGTTGCCCAATTCTTTGGGTCCCACAACCCCCCCCCGCCCAAAACAAAATCCACAAAAATCACACCCTTCCTCCCTACATTGGGTGGCCTAGCATCATCACCTTGGTTGATAACATGGTAAAAATCCCAAAATTCATTTAAATTATATTACAAATATTACAAATACCCCATGTTAGACAAAATCAAGGTTTTGGAGTTTAAAAAATCGAACCCTTTTTTGTGGGCCTAATTAATTTGGCCACTAAGAGGCCTCACTAGAAAAGGTGGAGGTAAGAAGGTACCAAAACGAGTGTTCCCGTTGACCTACCCACCTAGCCACCCCGAGAGGGAAAAGAAATTGAATATCTTGGATGAGAGGAAAGTCTTTTTTCATAAAAATGCGTTTGTTGCCCATTTATCCCACTAACTCCGTGACGGAGGGCACCATAATATTTTTGAAAACAAATATCCCACTAACTCCGTGACCGTGGGTACCATAATATTTTTGAAAACAAATATCCCACTCACTCCGTGACGGAGGGCACCGTAATATTTTTGAAAACAAATATCCCACTAACTCCGTGACCGTGGGTACCATAATATTTTTGAAAACAAATATCCCACTCACTCCGTGACGGAGGGCACCATAATATTTTTGAAAACAAATATCCCACTAACTCCGTGACCGTGGGTACCATAATATTTTTGAAAACAAATATCCCACTCACTCCGTGACCGTGGGTACCATAATGTTTTTTAAAACAAATATCCCACTCACTCTGTGACCGTGGGTACCATAATATTTTTGAAAACAAATATCCCACTCACTTTGTGATCGTGGGTACCATAATATCCCACTCGCTTTGTGATCATGGGTACCATAATATCCCACTCACTTTGTGATCGTGGGTACCATAATATTTTTGAAAACAAATATCCCACTCACTCCGTGACCATGGGTACCATAATATTTTTCAAAACAAAATACCCCACTCACTTCATAATCGTGGGTACCATAATATTTTTCAAAACAAATATCCCATTCACTCCGTGACCGTGGGTACCATAATATTTTTCAAAACAAATACCCCATTTACTGCGTGATGGTGGGTACCATAATATTTTTGAAACCAAATACCCCACTCACACCGTGACCGTGGGTACCATAATATTTTTGAAAATAAATACCCCACTCACTCCATGTCCGTGGGTACCATATTTTCACAAGAAGACAAATTACCATGGTAGACCCAAGTTGGGGGGGCCTCAAATCAAAATTTAGCCAACATGTGTCAAACTTGGCATCCACATGGTAAGTTTGGTGAGTAAGAACTTACCATGTGATTGTGGTTGATGGTTTGACACCGGCTAAAGGGTTCAATGGAGGCAAGGTCTAGCATCATCATGCATGCTCAATTGGGGGGGAGGGGGAGAACAAAGAACTTTGTATGGAAACAACAAGAGATGTGTGAGGTATGTGTTAAGAGTAGAAGAATTTAGAAGGCAAAAAGGGAGGCGCATCCCACCTTCCCTTCCCTTGTGTAATAAGAATGATGTTAGCGTAATGTCATGTTGATGTCATTTTGCACCCCAAAAGTTAGACGAGACTTGTTATAGTCAAAAAGAGAAGAGAATAAACACAAGAAAGAGAAAAGCGAGAAAGAGGAGACATATGAAATGTCTACTAGATTTGTTAATATTTACACATCTCACCAAAAAAAAAAACACGCAAACACATTCTCACAACACAACTCAAGAGTAGCAACACTTTGAAAAGGCTCATTAAATGTCAACTATGTCATTCCTTTCAAACCAAAAGGATTTGACCCAAACACCCTTTTCACTTCACCCAAAATTCAACTAGAAATTTCGTGAGGCCAAGGGAATCTCTGCAAGGTGATTTCATCAACTATTTTAATATTCTCAAAGTTTTTTTTTCCCCTCATTTTCCTTCACAATTTTATTTTTCTTCCAGAAAAAAATTATTTTGGGGAAAATTTTAACATTTCTAAAAGTGTAATATAATCTATGTGCTGAAGCTACCAAGGCACTATGGTGGTATGTATGTAGAAAGAGTTTATTTTTTAAGGTCATGCCCTTCATGACAAAAGATTCATTTGAGTATTGCCTTTTAGGTTTAAAAGACTACTAAATTTTTTGTCATTAGTTATAAGGATTTTACCCTCTTTGAAGGACAACAAGGCTTGTAAATGATCTTTTGACCAATTTATTGGCCCATTCATTAACAATGACTATCCAAAATGCATCTACTTGGGTTGTGTTAAAACTACTAAATTTTCCCACATTAGAAAGTACTTTAAGCTTTTAAGAAATCACATTCAAATCATTAACAATGACTATCAATGACAAAGGACAACAATATTTTCATCTAACTAATAAGTGAGATGAATTCATCAAATCAATGACATGAATCGTGATGTTGACAAGTGATCATGTCATCTTGTTCGCATATAGTATGCCATGTCATCATCATGGGAGATTGAATCATTACTAATGACAAAGGTGGATGGTTTTTACAACTAATTAAATAATGAACAAAAGTTAAAAAATAATATGATAATTTGTCATATTGATTATAGTTGCAAAACTATGATGCCATGTGGAATGTTGTCTTTTGCCATATTTAGTGATTATTATGACTAAATAATTATACATGTAGTTGAAAAAAAACAAAAGTCATTTATGTGTCTGGTTTAAAGGATAGGATTTATTGTAGTGAGGGTCAAGTTTTTGGACTTGCATCATGATGCATAGAGTTACATTGAAGAATTGAACATCATTTATAAAATAGTGACTAACCAATAAATGCCTAATTTTATCCAAAATAATGTATGAATCATCATGTTGACTAATAATCAAATATTTATTACCACATGGAATGCTACATCATTATGTTATGAAACTAAAAATTGTTATTCTAGTCGTAAAAGGGTCAAAACACATAATTATGAGCCAAAAATGGTGTTGGATGTTAAACATAATGAATCAAAATCGAACATTTTTTTTTTTATTACCATTTAAAACCATAGTAATCATGGCAAGTTAGTTTTTTTCCCCTCATTTGAACGTCAAGGAACTTAAAGTAAAAATTCATTTGATCCAATTTTCAGTTTTTGTTTTAATTTAAAACGTTTGAAAATGTACACCTATTGCATTAATAGGAATCAATTTTGCAAAGGATTATCAAAAGGACTCATATAAATTTTTTTAAGTTCATTGAAAACATATAGATGATAATAAAATATTAACCACACTAAGAAAACATTTATAATTTAACAAATGTGAAATTCTACAACTTTAAAACTACAAAATGTTTGAAAATTATTTCAAAATTTCAAAGCTTCAAAAGTCTTTTACCACATATAAATGAGTTATAATGTACATGATGTATTAAGAAAAGTTATAGCTTAGAGTATAATAAAACTAAAAAATGTAAAATTTTAATTTTTGAGATTATTTAAAATTTTGATAATTTTCCAAGATGAAGCATTAAACTTGTAATGAATTTTCACACTTTTTAAAATTCATAATTATTCAAGAATGATTAAAAAAATAAATTCATGCATTAGGGAAAATTTAAATAATTTCTAAAACAAGTTACAAAAAATTTCATTCAAAAATTCATTTGCATGTAAAATGTTTTTTTGGGAAAAAAGACTTGGAGTCCTTTTCCAAAATAATCCTTTTAACTCCTAGCTACAAGTTTTGACCCAAGAATCCAGTTATTTATAATTAATTTTAAAAATTATAATAATTGCAATAATAATAATATGTCTATCTAGAAAACCCACTAGTCATCATATTAACTATAATCACAAAATCATGACATCACATGGCATTTCAATGCATTAGTAGAAAAACTGTCATTTGCAAATTACCTTATGCAACTGCACATGTCGCATGCAACTAAAAAATAGTTGCATGCGAAATCTTTTAGTTGCATAAGACACTTGTAGTTGCATAAGACAAGTTGCAAAAGATAGTTTTTCTTCTAGTGATGGCCTTTGCAACTACATAATGTTTTTGTGATTAAATGGTTATAATTTTAGTAAAAAAAGACAATAGTCATTTCTTTAACTGATCAAAAAACCCATAATTTGTTGTTGTGTTAACAACCTAGATTAGTTTTTTAAATCTCACCTATGTAATGACACATGTCAATATGGTAATGGTTGAATGTAATGAAACTAAAAATAATAAAAATATATGTAAATATCTAAATAATAAAAAACATAAATACAATTGTTTTAAATAAATATTTTTAAAATAATGCAACTACATTATTTAGTCATAAAATCATTGCAAAATGATGATGCCACATAAGTTGGTTTGGATGGATGAATAATTAATGTTAGTCGCATCTTTATGCGACTTGTTTAAGGTAACTAGACCTTATAGTAAATTGCATGTGGTAATTATGACTAGAAATTACTTTTAAATCCATTTGTTTATTTGCAAATTCCTTGTAATGATATGCACGATTATTTCCATTTGTTCTTTGTTTGCAAAACCTTTATCCTTTATTAAAGTTGAAAAGGAACTTTACATAACCCTTGTTTCACACACCTTTTCTGATAGCTATTGGAGAATAGCCACTATGTCCTAGTTGTTCATCTACCAAACCCTTTGCAGCTTTCATTAACAATATTTGGGGATAAACTAATTTTTTTGGCCCAATAACCATAATGTGTTATGTGGCCTTCATAGTGGGAGGGAAATCATGCCTAGATGTAAACATGAAATCCCTTCCATTCTCAAATAAGATATTTGTAAAAAATATCACCTCCTACACCTCATGATTTAAATATGTTTATGTTCATGATGACATAATTTGTTCCATGTTTTACAATGGCTAAAACCCATGGGTGGCAAACATTCCCAAATGTGAAGTTAGATCCACCTTTCACTTCATCCTAGGCCTCTATAGCCTTTTATTTTGAGAATGCTTCCACCTTGGGCTTACATAAAAATTTCTTCTTACAACCATGTAGTAGGGATGTCACCAATAGTTGCAAAGAATCATGTCCTATGTAGAATTTACATTTTTTTAATGAACAAACAAAAAATTCATTGCAAAAATAAACTCGAACAAGAAGAAATACTAAGGGGGTTCCCTACCTAGGATAACCATAACCACAAAACCAACAAACAAACCTAACCATCGTTAAGTGGTTAATAACACCATCTAGCTTTCATATTGTGAAATTAATAAATAGTGTGATGAATACCCAATATTCTATCAAAAACTTCAATAATTCTATTATCATCTTTTATATATCTCCTAATTTATTGTTGAACATGTTGCCATTCAAGTCTATTGCATTTGAAAAGATTGTCCCACATGACTTGCTTCAATTTGGCATCATGCCATTTAATGTTATTAAACATCAAATCATTACCTTCAATCCATATGGTTGGAGAATAACACCTTTTATCAAGGACCATACATAACTAAACTTATTAAGTATGCTAAGTATTGTTGCTTGTTGCATACCCTATTAGTATGTGGGGGCAATTTAAGGTGATATAAAAAAGTTAAATCTAATTTTTAAGCCCTAATAGTTTTTGAACATTGCTAAAATCTATGCAATTAATTATGGGGTTTCAAAATCACAAGAGGGGCATTTCACTTGTATGTCAAGCTAGTTTGCATTAGCTTGTCATTTGATGACAATTAATGCATGATGCCATAATGCCCAAATGAACCCCAAATTTTTCTTAGTTTCTTTTTTTTTCTAAACCTATTTCCATTTCAATTAGAAGTTTTGTGAGAGGACTTGTTCCAAGCTTAACTTCCAAATACACTGTGTGTAAGAACACACCTAGGATTAACTAGTTTCCTTTTCGAACCTTATTAATAAATGGCCTTGTTGATAAACTATTGTTAGGATTCCAAGCTATTAGGCTAGTCATTATTGGTGGTGTTAAACACCAAGATGTTTGTTTTATGATGATCATCACCTTGTTGGGAATAAATTAACACCTTCTTGAATTTCAAAAGTTTCCTTCACCATAATACTCCCACGTCATTTGTAATGTCAACTATTTGCAAACAATTTGTTTCAAGTTTAGTTATTAATCATTTGACAACCATGTTACTTTCATGTCCAAATAGGCTTTAAGGTAACTTCTCAATACACTTAGGAAATGTCTCCAAGTGCTTTCCAAATGTAAAAAAAATCATGAAGTGACAATGAAATGAAATAAAAACCAAAACAATTACTCTTAAATATGAAAGGTTGTGTTTTGAGTCCCAACCCTCGAACCCACCCCCTTTAATACCCTAGGAGGAAAACATATGATTCATTCTAATTTAGTTATATTAAGAACATCTCCATTGTAAGTTTACAAAGTTCCTACTAACCATACCTTATTATTGCAAATTAAAAAAACATATGTGGATGCCCACTACACATTCTACTTGGTATAAGAAACACATGTCCCATTAGAAGAAAAATAATTCGTTGCTACTTTGTTGCACATTATCAAACACCAACAACGTTCATGCACAATGTTAATAGGTAGAAATATCTAGACTAAATAGTTCCATATATAGGCCTTTTAGTGACTACTTATGGTAGATTTATCATCCTTTGCCCCCAAAAGGTGAAACTAATGGGATTAAGTAGCTTGGGTTAGTGAGTGGTTGAAGGTAGTTCACCCAATTATCTAGGATATTTCTAAGAAGGGATTCAAATAAGGGCCTTATTTTCTAGGGGTCAATGAAGGCCTTATGTGTGGTATGAGGGGAAGGGGAATAGAATAAGGGGGAGAAGAAAGAGATTTCGTTATAGACTTTTGGGGATGGAAGAGATGGACTTGGAGTGTGGAAAAAAGGAATGGAGAAAGAAGTATATTCATTGTGTGTGATTTTAATGGAAGATGATTGAAGGACTCAAGTTTCATATATTGCTTTGATTTTCTATTAAGTGTGGAAGGTAGAGTTGTTTTTGTGATAAAAGTAAAATGTTTCCTTTAACTAATATTTCTACATCTTTTATACGATAAAGAATAAGAGGGCTGACTCCTAAGTAGTCTTGGAGCCCTAAACTATTAGCTCCCACATGAAGGTAACAACTAGTCCGTGGTGGTGGAAATCAAGGGGTATGATAGTGGGTTACAGATGAAAGGGCCACAAAAGAGGGACATCAAGGGTTGCAAGTGGCAAATTGAACCATCAAAGAACTTGAAAGTATGGAGAATGGAAGGATAGTAACATTAGAAAGGTCCCATAGGCGATATCCAAGGGACATTGAAGGCACTATAGACCCACTGAGAGTAATTATTTTCACGTTCTCCTTTTTTTTCATCTTTCCTTCTCTCCATTCTACCCTCTATTCCTCGGATTAAAAAACTAATATAAAAGTAGGTCAGGTCTTAGATAGTAGACCCTTACCTTCCCCATTTTCACTTGTATGACCTCTTATTTAGTACTTGAGTAGGTGTAATATAAATGAAAAAGGAGGATAGTTCTCTATGTGATGTAATAAGGTGTCAACCTTGTCCCTTGGCCCTTGGAGGAAGGGTAATGATTGGGGGTTGCAATTTCACCTTTTAACACACAAACATTGTCAACAAAATGTCACAACAAATTACTGCAGATGTTTTTGAAACTACTTCTACCACAAAAAACAAGAAGGGGAAGAACTTTATTCTAAAGGAAGAAAGGCATTTTTGATGCAATTTTTTTCATGTTTCACAAGATCCCACAAGTACTAGCCAAAGATCATTCGAATATTGGGACTAGATTCATGAGCATTATAATCAAAATTGGCTTGCTTGTGGAGCTAAGTGACCTGCCAAATCTCTTAAAACAAAATGGGGAGTGATTAAACATAGCGTTGCCAAATTTATTGGGCATTATGGACTGTGGTGGCATTTGTGGATCTAAGACTTCAATATAAGATTTTTTTTAACAAAAAAATAGAATTATACAAATCAAACACATCAAAAATCAAAGTTTTGTTTTCTTACATTATTGGTTCTTACTAAAAATATGTTCCTAGATGGGTAGATTTTTGAAAGGATGTGAAGGAAACTTCTAATTTGAAACAACATGCCCCTATTAAGTAAGGTGCATGTGTTGAATTTGAAACTTTGGAACCACCACCACTAATGGCCTATGGTGGCTCAAGTTTCAAAAGACTTCATGGGCTGTGAGTTGCAAAGGAGGAGCAAAAACAATCAAAGCTTTAATAATCAACTTTGTGATTGCATGCACAAGCCACCATTAATATGGTTGCTTGAACATTCAGAAAAATAGCAATCATGGAGGACCAAAACATAATGGCCTTATCCACAGGTCTTGATTTTGGCTTGTTTCGGAAAAGGCCAAGGAAAATTTCATGCTTCAAAGAAGAGATGAACTTGGAAAGTTTCAAGCAGGCTTCAACCCACAATCACAATTCTACCAAATGTAAGCCCTCCTAAGGAAATTCTAAATCCAACAACCCCACACGGTGATTCACATGAAAATGAATATTCATTAACATTTGGTAATTCACCAACTCATTTGTGTAGAAAGGACCATAATTCACAAGATTCACCACAAAATTCACCTTATGTAGGAAGGTTTTTGAAAATGTTTAATTTCCTTTAAGAAATGAGCCTTGTCAATGATTGTATGTTGTCAATAGACATGGATAATACTAAGAAATTAAATGGGTGTTGATCAATTTTTTTTGAATAAACCAAAATTTTTATTTTAGTTTGCATTGTTGCCCTTTTGAGCCCACAAATGCTCATTTTGAAATGCTCATTTTTCAAGACTATAATGGTTAACTACATTTTCAATTTGGGTGGTTCCTTGGAAGTGGTCTTCAAAAGAAAACCCTTGCTTCAAATGTGAAACATTAGATCCAACATCAAACAAATGTTCTAAATTACAATTGGATTCATCTTCTATGATTAAATTGTGCAAAATCACACACCCTATGAGAATACTTTTGATTGTGGCCATGTCCCATTTTTTATTCAGATTTTGAATGATTGCAAAGCATGTTTGAAGCACCCAAAAACAACGCTCCACATCTTTTCTGGCTCCTTCTTGCATTTTAGAAAAATGTTGCCTTTTTTTTCCTTGTGGCTCATGAATTATTTGAACAAAAATGCTCCATTGAAAATAGATTCCATTAGCACATAGGTAGTATTTTGGATATGTATTGCCATTGACAACAAAATCCATGTCTTGGGTTGGCCCTTGAAGCAAATTAATGATAAGTGGTGACCTATTTAACATGTTAATGTCATTGTTACTGCCAAGAAGAACAAAAAAATGCCAAATCCAAAATGATTTGTTTGCAACAACTTCAAGAATGATTGATCTTTTGCCATCTTTATCTTGAAATTGCCTTTGCCAAGCAACCATGTAACTTTTCCATTAATATTGCATAAAAATCCAAACTTACAAACATACCTAGGAACCCCTGAGCTTCATTGATTTTGAGCTACCTTTCAATATCATTTCATGTAAGCTACTTCAAATATTTGGTCTCAAAAATTTCCTTGACAACCTTCACAAAACATTTCATTGCTTCCATTACCGTACTAATTTTTCCCATTTAGTAGTACTCATCAACTACATTAGGTGTGATTCCATAAACTAAAATGTGCAATGCAACAATGCACTTTTGGATTGAGCTCAAGCCTATGTTACCAAATGCATCTCACTTCTCACTTTTGTAAGAAATATGAATCATGTGCACAAACATTTTTAAGAATTCGAAAAAACAATGTTCATCTCATTTGGTACCTCCACCTAAACAATATGTCATCATACATTGGTGATGCACAAAAGTAATCCCTCTAGATCCTATCTTGTCTACACTACCTTTCTCTCTCCAAATTATGTTTTCGTCCTAGAAATGAACCTCCATGCTTCCTTTTTTTAGTTTCAAAATCAGCCCCTATATGATTCATCACGAAAGTGCTAAAAAAAAGGTCTTCACAATCATCATCTTCAAATGAAACTTGAAGATTGTGTTGCAATCATTATCTCCAACATTCCATCACTCAAGAGTTACAACCTTTTCTATTGCAAACTTTCAAAACCCATTTTGAATCTCTTTGTGAAATAATAAAAAACTCTTTGGCACTATTCTGATCAAGTGCTGAGTGGGGCGGGGTGTAGTGGGTGGAGTTGGTGTAGTGGGGTAATTTCTTAGAATTTACTAGCCCTTTCACTTGGGCTCTTGCACACACCCCGCTTCAACAATTTTCTAAGCTTGATGCAAGGAGGGCAGTGGAGATGTTCTAAAGTTCCAAAAGATATTGTAATAAATGAAGTTTCTTTTAGGAAAACAAAACATTTGCATGAAACAATCATTCAAATTTTCTTTGGGATGCTTTATCTACTTTTATATGATGTAAATTTGCCAAAATTATTACAAGTTAAATAATGATGTTTGAAATTGTAAAGGCCAAATTTTATATCATAATTAAAGAACATGTTATTAAACATTTTTCCCTTTTTCTATTTAGGGGTGCTTCAAAAAATGGAATGCCAACTAAAGGAAGCTTTTTTTGGTTCATTACATTCCCCAAGAGCCTTTGTGATGTGGGGAACAACCATTGGGAATGTAGTGAATAAAAAGGCTCCAATTAACAATATAAATCTTCTTCTTTTACATCCTATTGTCATTGGGGGAACCATGGGGGTAATAGGCTGAAATAATGAAGCTAATAAAGCTACCTATAACAAAGAGGTCTTGGTATCAAATCCAAATACCAATGGATTAACAACACTTCATGTGTAACACCACCAACTATATGTATTGCAAAATTCTTCACCAAGAAAATTTCAAGGCAAGGGAACAAAGAATCAATCTGATTTACCATCTTTTGTGTAACTTCCCAACTTGGTTGTCATTTTCCCTTGGCCTTCAATAGGTGCCAAGAGGTGGTTTCATTTACTTTAACCTAAAAATTGTGTTCATGCAATATCAACCCTAACTCTACATGTGTGTGCATGTACATATATATTTTGAACCATACAACCATAAATAATTCAACAATTCCCACTTGTGATTTTTCCAAAATCAAAATTAATTTGTCTAAGCCATGTATATAAAAACAACCATCTAGAATGAAACCCATTCTAACCTTATTTCAAACCTTAAGTTTGCCTTCATCCATGGAGTTTGAAATATAGGTACCTAATTTAATACCTAGGTTTTCTCAAGATTGAAATGAATTTTCACCAACAATGTGAAGTCAACAATTTAGGATGCCTAACCCTAAACCTTCGGCACATTACGATGGACATGGATGGATGGTTTGGTTCATCGGTTCATTGAAGAGATGACATAAAATAGGAGGGAGTAAACTTTAACCTTATTCCCAATGCTAAATTTGTTTTCATCCATGGAGTTTGAAATATTGGTACCGAATTCTCTATCTAGGTTTTCCCAAAATTGAAATGAATTCTCACCAACAATGTGAAATCAACAATTTAAAATGCCTAACCCTAAACCTTTGGCACATTAACATGAACATGGATGGACAAGTTTGATTCATCTATTCATTCAAGAGACAACCTTAAATGTTTAACCTTAAACCTTTGGCACATTAAGATGAACATGGATGGACAAGTTTGATTCATTGGTTCATTTAAAAGACGACATAAAATAAGAAAGAGGAAATTGGCTGAAAACTGAAATATTGAAAATTAAAATGTTTAAAAACTGAAAACTAAAATTTGAAATCTTTATATGAAATGTCTAGAATTTTAAATTACATCTTACATCAATAACAAAAGAGCATTAATGCAAACCTTACCTCTGTAAATAAACTTTCATCTTGTGTGGTAAGTTCATCAAACAAGTCATGGGCCCAAAATTTCTCATCCTTGGATTCCCATAGCTTCCTCCCATGTTTACATTAAACTTTCCTTTTGAAAGAAAATTCGTAAGAGGATTTTCTTTTGTGCCTTTTTTTTTAGTGCTTACAATTGAACTATCAATTAACACTACTAAAGGTTTCAAACTTTAGGTTAGGTGGGAGAATTGTCAAAGGAAGGTAAGAGAAGGAAAGGCATGTATCACATCCCAAACTATCAATTCAAGGGTTCTACCTTGAACTTTGTCCTCTCCAACCATAAAAACTTGATTCCATTTTGGGTTAAGGTTATGTGAGACAATTTTAGTTTCTGCTTTCACATGCCCCATTTGTATCCTTACAAACTGTTGTATGCCAGCCCCAATATACAACACACCCAAATGTAGGTCATCATTGCAATAAATACTCATATCATAAGCTCAATCAATAAAAAGTCAAATTTCAACTGAAATTTCAAGTGTTTGTTCAGAAAATGTCTAGTTGGGAACTAACCATTTCTAGCTAGTTGCATTGCTAAAGAAAGAGGTTAGAAGGCAACAAGGCTATTAGATATTAGAAGCAAACATATGGATTCAACAATACATAATCAAATGTATCTAGTTATACATATTGACATAATAGAAGTTGTCAAATTTTGAATTCAACTTGTGGTAGGTTAATGCCATATGCATACAATGATGCCACCAATGAACAACAAGGAAAATGATGAACAAAGGTAGGATGACAAAAAAACCTTACAAGATTGCTAGTTCCATTTAAATCTTTCATTGCAAGACCACATGTTTTCACCACATGGATAAATAAATAGGTCATATGTTCCACGAGATCATAGTGATGGTTATAGTCAACAACCTTCCCAAGATTAGGATTTATTTCCTTGACAATGAAATCAACACCATGAACAATTAACGAGCTGGGCATCATTGGGATCAATTGCTTATTAGGCGTCATTTTAGTTCTTTTGGGGGGCTTCAACATTTGTTGAACAACTTGAACTGGCACATCAAGCCTAACAATTTCCTTTACCAATGGTTTCATCACATGAGGTGGTGGGGGTAGCTGCTCAAAACCATAGTAGATCTTCAGTTTGTACACATAATTAACTACCTAAAAGTTGGGCAACTAGGTAAAAATTGAGAAGGAAAGAAGAAGGTAGAAGGATACACACAATTCTGCTAGCTTCTAAACAATAACCAACCTCACAAGATGAGGGATTTTAAGTGCACAAATACTACTAATTTTTCTACTCTAATTTTATACCATTTTAGATATTCGAGACATCTATGAAAATTATATATGGTAGTGATATTATTCAATTTCATACACTAAAAGAATACATGCACACCATTAGTTTTAAGACAGTGATATTGTTTTCACTCAAAAGTTTCCCATTTAGTGTTCATTATCATTTGATTATCTTTTGGTGGTGGCTGCATAAGTGTTGCTCTTAATATTTCCATTGCCTCCATTAGTCCTCGAACCTTCTTCATTTGCGTAATTGGGAAAACATTGACGAGATTAATTAATCAACAACATGGGGGAAGAGATATTCCAAAACAACAATGTAACCATCAACAAAGGTCAATAATGGTTCATAATTGAATCAAAATAGTCAATTGAAAAGGTATAAAGACCTTTCTTCTAAGGAGAGCATTCATTATTTGGTGAACAATGTGGGTTTTGTATCCATTATGATTGAAGTCCTTGTTGTATGATATTTTCCCAGATTTTCAGTAGTCTTTCGAAGTTCAAAAGACCATATCTAGGATACGACATTGGTTTGCCATCGCAACAATAATTTTCAATCGTGATACTTATGAAACACAACTTCAAGTCTCCTATGAAAGGGCTTTCCCATATGCTTCTATTAGGTGCAATGATAATTAGATGCAAATTGATAATTGTGTGGACCCCACAACTACCATTTTTACATTGGTGTGCATAACATCTCAACAAGGAATGGAAGTGCTAAAGGGTTTCCAATTTTTTTTTCAACAACTTTGGAACCAAACATCAGAAAGGTAATGGCAGTGAGAACATGGCATGATACTTGTGTTCTCCTCAAAATCTTGGCCTCACTAATTGCCTCAATCCCATCAAGTCTAAGCAACCTCTGCATCAAAACTTTGTTTAAGCAATGCAACTCACTTGTTAAAAGTGCATCTCCATTTCAAAATGATCCTTCAGAAGTTGACACCTACCATCATCAATGATGGATTTATGACCAATTCCAATACATACTTGGAAAATAACCACATGAAGTGCATCTAAAACTTAGGAATAAAAATCTCATTGTCGAGCTTACAAACAAACCATGTACTCAAATTCAAAGCAGATTAGCACCAAAGTCAAATAGGTATGAAGTTTAAAGATGAAAACATAAAAATGAAGATTAGGGTTAAAGATATGGTTGTCGACAACAACAACATGAAGCAATTCACATGAAAGATGATAAATAAAGGATTACCCAAGGTCTAAACACATTGATTTTCAATTCTCCAAGCAAAGTTTGATCTGTTAAGTGAAATTCAAACTACAACAAAACCACCACATGCACCACCACCACCCTCGTACACACACCCACTTCACCTTCTCGTCCAAGGGTTGGAGTTGGAAGAAGAAACCTAAGTCTGTACTTAAAGTTACATCCACCCAAACATGGAAAATTATATCCATGTGAAAAGTTTCATTCGATGAACTATTGTCATCTCCACATTGACCAATGATTGAGCCAAAATTTTATCCCCAAATCCAAGTCCTGCACAAATGCGTAGTCTCTTCCCTATGGCCAAGGCCAACAAAAACGTGGGAAGCATACCATCTATTTAATAGAACTAACAAAGTTTAGGGTTTAGGTCATTCTTACACTAATATTTTTTACCCAAATTCCAGAACGTATCTGGCTTCAAGTATGGGAATTTTTTACATATATTCAAGGTTATGAATAGGTTATAATTTTTCAGATTTACATACTCTTGTCTGTGCATTTCATTAAGGTGTATTGATTTTAAGAAACTGGTTTTAGGGTGACCCAGTAATATACCTTATTTGTACCTAAGGAGTATAACAGGGTAAAAGGTATACCCACACCCCTAAGGACACAGAACAGCCTCTGTTCTGGGAACGAGGGTGCCTCATGAGACGGGAGTCCCCTTGAGTGTGGGACCTATCCCCCGACTGGTCCCCTTTGAGGTCCTTACCCATTGTAAATACAACTTGTGTTCCTCATCAAAACTTTCCACCCATTACAGACCTAGATTGCCCTCCCAACTTGTTTAGGGGCCACCTTTCCATTGGTCCAGTGTGACTAATGGAACCTACCTTTGCAGCTACTTTCTTTCCCCCCTTCTTTTGTTGGAAGCACAATAGCAGACCCTACTAACAAGCTGTCAGCACACCTCCAAGTCAAGCAAGCTCAGTGGCAGAGGCAGACTAAGCACACCAGTGGGTTTCAACCAGTGTTGGGCAGTTCTTAGGATGAGGGACATATATACTCGTTGGTTATCATCCTGTGTATACATCCACCTACTCATCAGGTTCTTAAAATTTTCAAATAATTGATTTTTGGCACTAACCATGGTTTTGAAACCCTTCTTTAAAAGTCAAAGAACCGCCAAAGATTCTTGCTGAGCTCATGCAGACTACGAACACGATCGCCCTGGCCAAGTTTGTGGCATGCTGCCAGTTCCAGAGGACTATCTGTCCTCCATGATTTGTCTCTCGTGTAATGGACTTTCTGAACACGATCGTCCTGGCCAAGTTTGTGGCATGCTGCCAGTACCAGAGGACTATCTGTCCTCCATGATTTGTCTCTCGTCTAATGGACTTTCTGGCCCCAAATGGACGTAAAATTGTAAACAGTAAACAGGTTTTGGATTTTTAACCAGTTAATAAAGCCTTCAAACAAGAGCATTAGCAGGAACTGAGCATGGACTTCAAACAACTAAGCCTATGCTCAGCTCCCCTTCACTTGAGCCCTAATTCAAAGAACACCCTCCATCCTCTGGTTTTACTCTACATATTCCGTCAATTTCTTTTGTAGGACATTGACATCAGCTACAGATGGCGTGTCATGTAAGCAAAATATATTTCCACACAACCCAATGATAGGTGTCCTCTTCCAGCAACTTCATAGCCTTACTGTCAGTTCATGAAGCCCCTGTATTTGGGTCAATGCACACCCTCAAGCGTTTGGAGGAAGAAGTATTCACCTAGCTACCACTAGGGAAAAGAATTAGTGAAAGATCACATTAAACCCTAAACCTCAGCAGAGATGATGGCTCAGTGGTTCCCCCCCTATCTGAGATGACGGGCACATCAAACAAGGTTCTGAGTTCAAACCAGTGTTGGGTGGTTCTTTGAATTTTTAAAGAGCCACTGGCTATGAAAAACGTTCAGAATCAAAGGCAGCAGGATCAAAAGAACCACCAGTTCCAGTTCTGTTAAAAACTTCGAAGAATCAAACAGTTTTGCTGAATTCCTGATAATGTGCTTGTTTGAAGGCTTTATTAACTGGTGAAAAGAATCCATGCTCTTGTTTGAAGGTTTTAACTAACGGAAAAATGATGAAACCCTGCTTATCATAAATAAACCAAAGCACCCATATAACAAAGGGGGAATACAAGGAACAAAATAATGGAAGGACCCACGTCCAAGGAGACCAAAAAAATCACAAAAGAGGGCAAACCACATAGGGAACATCAACTTCCTGAACTCCTGAATAAGTTCCAGAACAAAAAATGTATGCTAATGCACTTGTTTGAAGGGAAAAAATCCATAACTTTTTTTTAAACTCTTGAATAGCAAGGTGTGGGTTACGAAAGGGGGAGCAACATGTCCAACAAAAAGAGGTGAGCAAGGGAATGGGGGTAGCAGTGGGCTTTACTACATGGGCAAATGATAGTTGAATATTAAAAGGGTCCTAAGAACATTGTCTAAGAATGGATATTTAGGTAATCAGAGTAATGAACACAAATAACATGCGAGAAGCAATATATATTCATTACACTTACTCACAAACATTTGGACCTCCACTATAATCATGTTCTGCATAAAGGATACAAGGACAATTTGGACATATACCATATGCCCTTGTTAACCCGCTTTGAAACAAGTAACCTTTGTTGAGTAAGTGTAAGTGTTGAATCTACATTCTCCATTTTGGATAAAAATAGGGTAAGTTTGGTTGGAGTGAACCATCAGCCACCAGTGCACCAATTCAGGATGAAGTCGTTCAACTGTTTTGGGGATGAACCAAAAACACATCCTCTTCCCATGCCCATTGATTTTTCAGCCTTCTTTTCTACCCCAAAATTTTCCCCTCCTACCTACTTCCCCCCCCCCCTTCCTACCTACCTACCCTCTCCTACCTCCCTCACTTCATTTCCCATTCATTCCATCTTGAGAGCTTAGGAGAGCTCTTGAGCTTGAATAACACAAAGCTTCAAGGAGACGTGAGACACAAGGCTTGAAGAAGGTGGAGAGCTCAATGTTGAAGGAATGTGGAAAGGAGAAAATAAGAGGAGTGCTTCATCCCAAATGCAAAAGCGAGAGAAGAAAGGTAAGCTCCCTCCTTTCTCTGCACTTTTTTTCTTCTCTATGGTTTTTTTTTTCTTTGTGTTTGTTTTTTTTTCTTCTGCTTGAAAAAAAGAAGATGCCAAGGAGAAAGTGCTTAAAATGAAAGGGCATAAACAAGGAGGCCAGAAGCAAAAGCCAAAAGTGAGATGACAGAACGAGAGCTTGAGATTAAATTCCTTCCTTTCTTTATAATTTTTTTTCTTCTCTATGGTTTTTTTCTTTTATTTTCTTATGCTTGAGAAAAAGAAGGTGCCAAGAGAAAATGTTTGAAATAGAAGGGGAGAAATGGGAGGGTAGAAGTAGGAGCCAAAAGTGAAAGGGTAGAGTGGGAGTTTAAATGAAAGCTCCTTCCCTTCTCTACATTTTTTTTCTTCTATGGTTTTTTTTTTTTCTTTTGCTTGAAAAGAATAAGATGCTAAGAGAAAGTGTTTGAAACAAAAAGGCAAAAGTGGGAGGGCAGAAGCGGGACCCAAAAGTGAGAGAATAGAGCGGGAGTTTGAAGGAAAGCTCCCTCCTTTCTCTGCATTTCTTTTTTTCTCTATGGTTTTTTTTTTTTTGGTCTTTTAAAAAAAATTATGCTTGAGAAGAAGAAGATGCCAAGAGAAAGTGTTTAAAATAAAAGGGTAGAAACGGGAGCCAAAAGTGAAAGGGTAAAGTGGGAGTTTGAAGGTAACCTCCCTCCCTTTTCTTAGTTTTTTTGTTGTTGTTTTGTTGTGTGTTTTGTCTTTTTTGTGTTTGAGAAAAAGAAAACAACAACAATGTGTCATTGTCTTCTTCTGTGGTGTTGTTGGAAGGCAACAACAACTTGTTGTCATCACCTTTTTTCTATGTCTAAGAAGAAAAAGAAGAGGACAGCGTGGCAACTCGTTGTCATCTTCTTCTATGGTGGTGTTTTAGTGAAGAATGCAATGGTAGTTAATTGCCATCGATTTTTCCTTTGGTGGTGTTAAGGTTTAATTTGGTGGTTTGTGGGTGTTTATAGGGTTCAAGGAACAATAAAGGAAGAGTTTGTTGCCAATGTAATTTAGGCTAAGATGTAATGCAGCCATCTATACACTACTTGTCATGCAGTAAGGATTACAAATGCAACAATTTCTTACGAAGCTAAGCATGAGATTATAGATAATGATATGGTTTAGGGTTTCCACTTTATATAGTTAGTTAGGTTTTTTCAACCTTTTCATTTTTTGGACTACCCAATTTTTAAATTTTGGTCCTTTGATATATTATAAATAACCTTTTTTTTACTGTAATCTTTAGCATTTTTTGATTCACCCATATTTGTACATCTTTTATCAATACAATATTTTCCTCTAGTCACATTTGTTTGGTGGGAATATGGTTAATTATATGTATGGTTTTTTCATAATCTTACTAATAATTTAGATGTGAGAATCAAAACTTAAATAGACCCATATGAATAGGTAACATTAATTTGTCTAGGGTTTACAAAGATCAAAATGAACATTGTGCAATACCTACATCCTTTCTGTTATAATTTCCATAAGGCCATTTCAAATATGGAATACCTACATATAGGTCTTGTAATAGTTGCTGATTTTTTTACATCCATTGCAATACCTGCATGTAGGTCCATAAATAGTTGTTGATTTTAAACATCTTTTGCATTACTTGCATATAGGTTTCCAATGTAATATTTATGGGTTTCATATGACATAATAATCTAATCTAAGTATCAACCAATAATGTCATAATTAAATAATTACTAAAAACTTATTTCAGATAATGTAAATGATTGATTATCATATTTAAACAATCATTTATTTCTTAATATTAATTAATTTATTATTTGGTTGAACATTTATTATTAAGATAATTAAAATTTAGATTTAAAGATCAAATTAATAATTTGATATTTAATTTATTATTTTAATTACATTTTTGATGTTGATAAGTTATTCAAATCATTATTTTTTATAATCATTCATGAAAATTAATTTTCATAAAATTAATTTAAGTATATAAATAGACATATTTTGGGTACCCAAACCACTTTTTTTGAAGTGACCTTACATAAGGGTATTACGTTTAAGGTTGATTATTCACCTAAGGTTGTTTAAATCACCTATGGATTATTTCAAAATGAACTTGCATGTAGGTATTGCATATAAACTTTAATTTTCATTGAAAGGCCACCCAAACCACATATGAATTATTTCGAAATGACCCAACATGTGGGTATTACATTTAGGGTTTGGTCTACACCTTAAGTTACCTAAATCACCTAAGGTTATATCAAAATGAATTTGAATATGGGTATTACATTTAGGGAAACAAATATATATATATATTTATTACCATTTGGTAATATTTTCAAGTTAAGTTATTTCATTTTTAAAAAAAATATATAAAATGACATTGCATTGTTTTACATATGTTTAAGCCCTAAAAATTCCACCTTAAATGCACCCTAAATTTATTTTAATTATTATAGTCTTGTAAAAAAAATGTTAATTAATTTATATGTCCTAAATTCTAAACCTAAACCATAATTCTAACATTAAGTAGTAAGTTTTACATTAAACCCTAACCCTTTGTATCATCAATATGACCAATTTTGCATTATGTTCATTTTTATATATGTTAAATCATATTATAAGGTGAATAAGTAATTTTGAAAACATGAATTTCTTGATGTATTGGCAAGGAATCAAATATTTAAAAAATATTTTTATGTTTCATGGTTAATGATTTATCACAATATAATATGGGTATTACATTTAAACAAAAATGGATTAGGAAATATTGAACTTTAACAACTATGGAACATATGGAAATAAAAGAGATTCATAATTATGTTATAGATTTAAATAAACGATAACCCTAAAAATCCAAATGATATTTTTCTATGAGCCCTATTACAACCCTAATTATATGAACTCTAACAAAAAAAAATCCTAATGATATATGCCCTAAACCCAAAAAACTATACAAAGTATACAAATGATATAATGCAAAACAAATTTTTTTTTAAATAGGGAAAATTTTTAATTTTTCTTAAAGTTTTTAAATTACAAAAATTTATTCACTGAAAAAAAACCTTAATCTTAAAAAATAATCAAATAAATTTTGTAAAAATCCAAAAGAAAATATATGTCTCTTACCTTTGTGTGATCTCTCCACACTAATTTTTTCCACTCTTTTTGAAAAAGATATAGATTGAAATTATATTACTTCACATATGTCTAAACCCTAAAATTTCCCCCCCAAATTTAGCCAAATTTAGGTTAATTACTATAGATTTGTGAAAAAACTTGCTAACTAATTTATTTGTCCCAACCTTAAACCTAAACCATAATTCAATAGTACATATTTATAATAATTACATAAAAAGATATATTATAATGTCCATTTCATAAATAAATTAGGTAAAAAAAATTTAGTAAAATTTGCATTAACTAAACCAAAATGGCTACATTTATGACATTATTTCCACTATAAATTGTTTGTAATAACTACATATGAGGACCTATGTTCATCAACCATGAATTAAAGCAAACCTTAATAAATTGATAGGTAAGATTGGGGGGCTGGGGGTGGAAAAAGTGAGTAGGTAATTAATTAAGTGTTTGGTTATGTAAAAAACATAGGTAGGTAGATAAACATAATGCTAGGTAGGAAGGTGGGTGCATAGGTAAATAAGTAGCTATATAGGTCGGTAGCTGGGTTACTAGGCAAGTTAATAAGTAAAAAGGAAGTTCAAGGATCAAGGTAAATATGTTGTTAGAATAGGTAAGCATGTAGGTAGGCAAGTTAGTTGGTAGGAAAAAAGTTACACTAGCAAGGTAGCTAGGTAGATAAACAAATTAGTACATAGGAAACAAGTTACTTTATCAAGGTGACTAGGTTTGTAAAGTATTTATCTCAATAAGATGGTTTTGTATATAAGGTTGGTGAATAGTAATGTAACTAGGTCAATAGGGTAGGTAGTTAGTACAATGGTTATGTCAGTAAAGAAGTTAAATTAATAAGGTATGTAATTTAACATGGTAACTAAGTTAGTAGATTGAGTAGTTAGTATAGTAGTTAGGTTAGTAGGATAACTAGTTTTTAAGGTAGCTATTTAATAGAGGATAATTAGTAAGGTACCAAGGTTGATACAATACTTATAAGGGTAGGAAGGTGAGTAGGGTAGCTATGTGTGAAGTCAGGTCCAGAGAAAAAACAGCCAAGAACAAACCCCCCCAAAAAAAAGTACAACAATCAAAAGCGAAAAGAAATTGACTGCGATGAACCCCATTTGATGTTGAATGAAAAAACGCAACCCATCCAGTGAACTGAATGGCCAACTGGTGCATTGGTGACTGCTGGTTCACTCTGGCTGGTAACTCTGAAATATTAACAGGTTGGGGTATATAATAAGCAAAGGGTAACAGAAAATCATCCAGCTAGGGTATATATGTTCACCTTAATATTTACCCACGGGTATATGAGGGTAGAACCCTCACCCACCCAAATCCAATCATGGAAAACAACTGTCTGTGCAGCCAATAGTTTCCCAGGTTTTGGGTCGTCTATTTTCTAACTGGGTTGAACTGTATGTATTGTGGGCGAATCAAAAGGTGCTCTTAGTAAGGCGTCCCATTGACTCTTTTCTTTTCTACCATTCTGGGATTGATCCTTTAGACTTATTCTTGTGGATTCATCACATCATCCATTTGGCCCCATTTTGTCATCCCCACTTAGCCCCCCTTGGCGCTAACCACTTCAGTTTGCATATACCCATTTGAGCTTTTAGTCAGAAGAGCAGCTCTACCAGTGTTCAGTATGTGCCCTAGCAAATGAAAATTAGATGAATCAAACTCAAACTATGCCAGTTTGGCTCAGCAAAAGGGATTTGGCACAGCAGAGCTTAACACATGCTCTTGATTGGCTAGATATAAGCTTGATTGGTTCAGGTGGGATTGCTATTACAATTGTAGGTTCACAGCTTGAATAATTAATTAATTTGAATTTTTTTTATGTGAACAGATAGAAGATTCTTGAAGGTTCAATATTTTCCTTCACAATTTTTTATTATTTGCATTTTAAAAAAAAACTTCAAAGTTCCTAAAAAGATTATAATTAATGCCAAATCTGTCAAGGTAGTGTGGGTAGCAGTCCCCACCTCTTTGCAGTCCTAGTTTTAGTTGTTATGGCTGGAGTTCAAAAAAAGCAAATAACTAGTTTTGGATGCGAGAAACATTTTGGGAGAGTCACATACTGAGTGATCATCATTGGAGCTGCTCTAAGAACCTGCTCCAAATGGGTTTTCAGTGTACTTGGAGGGGACCTTATTGAAGATTAATATTCATGCTTGCACCATTGGGCATTTTGCCCATGATTAGCTGAACTCGTTTTTCATTTTTTGAGAGCTTATTTTTAACACTAGTGAAATTTTTTTCTATTGTAACAAGTAGCAACTTATGCATCTAATGTATATATTTTCTATGTTTTCATTTGGCTCTGTTCTTCAGGGAAGAGACATTGTGATGCATCCAGAAAGGGGCCAAAGTTTGGGTATCCCTACATCTTAGGGTGATGTGGAGTCCACTATAGAAAAAATTCCAGCATAACAGGTTGTGATCAAGTCTTTTGATCACCTCCCCTTTCAATGCTTCATCTCTCCTGCATGTTTTCAGTACCGTCTTGCAACTGCAACTTTCTCTTCATTGATCAAGGCTTCGTTTGTGACTACAGTTCTAATATAATTGTAGTGATTTGTTTGTTGCAGGAGCTTCAGTAGTACTGATCATCTGCTGCAGCTAGCTGAAAACTGAAGTCTCCACCCAACTCGCGATCACGTCCCTGGGGTCGACTCAGGGCACCATTGACCAGATCCAGCCATGAGCTCCAACTACTAATTCCAAGCCAGCACTTCCATGTTGATGATCCACATGCGGAAGTTCTGATCCTGGGTTTCTCACTCTCGTGCTCTTAGTGCGACTGGCAACAGAATTGGTGAAACTCCTCCGATATCTTAGGAAGCTAGCTTACTCGAGAGTTTCTTGCACGTGGGCGGGAGCCGATTGTCATCCCTCCCCATGATGCTCAGTTGCAGGCAGTCGTAGTCGAAGCCAATGCATCATCACGTGTATCATCAAGGATTGGAGAAATCATGGGTAAGTACTCGACTAAACACTTGAGATACTATGTTTCTGTGATCGATTACTAGATTTGAGAAATTGTAAAATTCCAGAGATTGGGATTGTACCAAATATGTCGCATGCATGATGGCCGCGTCATGGGTGTCCTGCACATGATCACACAGTGTATAGAATCAATTCCCCCCCACCCTTTCAGGCGAACCAACCAAGTGAACGAGATCAGGTTCTTGTGCGTCCCCCCTATGCCTGCTGTCATACGAGCACCCAACGCAACCATGATTGTTATTGACACATAATTCGTTTTTCAATGGTACTGCTACTGATTGTCTTAATTTGCCAGAACTACAGAAGGCGGGGATCCATTCCAAGATGAGGAGAATATAAAAGTGGAATAGCTGATGAACTTGAAGGCAATTTGAAAATCTCTATGATAGATCCGAGTCAGGCGGCCTGTGCGCTTAGCCGAAGGCAGCATACTGTTGTACAAATATATGAGTTGAACTCGCAGATGGAGTATCGACGATCTAGTTTGTTTAATCTTGATCTGTAACTAACTAGCATGCATCTGATCAGTAATCTCGTGCAGGATTAGCTTCACAATTCCATTCCGAATTCCGTTCCAACGTCAGGAACGCTGAAGAATCTACCAAAGCTGATCTGATGCCTATTTGCAGCATCCGCTCTCATCTTCAATATTAGAGTTGCTGCCAGGTCTACAAAATCTCGGGATTGTTTTCTTTTGGGGGGGTAGGGTCTCTAATATTTTTTCATGCCTAATGCAATGCAGGGGAGCGTTGTATCTCAATCACACAATCTACTTCGAGCTTGAATACTGAAGCTTCAAAACGGACAAACACTAGATTTATCTGCCCTTTGGTCCTCTCTACAAACGCTTTGTTTCTGGGTGCAGTCCTGAGACGTTCTGCAGTTCCTCAACAAACAAGAAAACCCCTAGGGTTTTTCACAAATCCCTGTATCTTCTGAGAACCTGTTTTGGGCTCCCATGTGCATCTTGGGGGCCCCTCAAACTGTGGGTGGAAACCCTAATTCTCCTGGGTGACCAACCAGATGAAACCCAGGTTTGGTCGGTTACTTTGATTTTTCCAAATTATCTCCGGTTTCTGGTTTTATGAAATGTAGAGATCAAAGAGCCTCTGGTTTCCAGAATTTCTGAAAATTTTAAGAATCAAGGAACCTTTGGTTTGGGTTTTTGGAATTCTTTTGTAATGGAGAAACATCTAAACCCTAAAAAAAGAGCCTGCGATTTTCAGGGAATAACAGGGAGAGTATCAGAATTTTGACAGGTTCCTAGATTTTTTTGAGAACTGCGGTTATGTATCAGGACCGCTTCGTAGATGCTTATAAGAATTGTAGGGGTTTCTGGCGGTCATCTCGTGCCATTTCTTACAGCCGACTAACATTGGGACCCTAATTCTCTTGCAGTCCAGCCCTAATGTTTACTGTGAACGTTCTCCTCTGTCCTCCTCTCCAGCTCTCCTTGTCCTGCTTCTCAATTGTGAAGCAATCTGGATTGCAGTGCATGTTCAAGAAGTAAACCTCAAGCTCCAGATCCTTGAACTTGAACACAGTTTGATTTTTTAGCAACTTGCCAGGCTTGATTCTTGTTGATATGCAATAGCCATAGTTGTTGCTTTGCCTCATGACCAGTTTGCAACTGGTTGTGGGTTCCAAGCCCTCACAAGTGCCTGTTACTCCTAAGATCTTAAGGTTAAGGGAGAAAAAGAGACTCTGATTCAGTTTTTAGTCAGGTTTTTGGCATATTAATGAAATTCTTTTTGCACTTGTCAATTAACGCATGAATGTCAGGGTGGACCAAATTCTATAAAATACCATATCAAATCCTATAAAAACACACACATGTACAGAGAACAAGAATATTTACTGAAACCCCAACTGATTCTTGCAAAACTTTGTTTGGTAGTCTGTGGTTCTTTATTCCACTACACAGATCACACCAGGTAAACATTGTAAAGTCCTCTCTTGGGATCAAGTAGCGTCCTAACCATTCAGTACCTGTTCTGCAATTTGCAATCCTGGCATTTATTTGTTTAGGATAAAGACCGAGGCCGCAAGCTTCAGGCTTTACTGAGGGCAAAGCACTGGGTGGATTTTAGTTTTTAAATTTTTCCTGTGCTACCTGGAGGATACCCATTGGGTATCACACAGAGAAAACCAAAAGCAAGTTCTTTGAACCCTTTGTGGAGGAAAATTTCTGTGCAGTAAGGCACCATCCAAGGACACTAAAAAATCTGCCTGTGTGCATTATGATTTGAAAAACTGTAGTGCTGTAGCAGGTGTTTCAGTTTCATTACAGAGAACTCGTGTGTTTGGCATAGTTGATGTCCTAGTAGTCATGATCAGCTGCTTACCAGCAAATAGAATTGCAGAGATGGAAAAGAAGCTACATGGTTGGAAGTACCTCCCTCTTCTTCCTGCAGGAAATGCTTATCAATCACATCTATATAAACCCCACTTGCACCAACTACTACTACCTAAGAATATGACTGCCAAAACAGAGGACTTGTAGCCTGTTTGCTTCACCATATCCTCTAGCATAGCTGGCTGGAACATGCGCCCCAAATCTATATCAAACTACACTTTCGACCTTGTTTTGATAGGCAGCTTCAAGGTCAAGAGCTTCTTGGCCAATGTACCACAATTGTAATACATGGGTCATTGTGTGTGGGGTACATGGCAAACAGCTTTGGTGCCCAGTGGGTCACTGCACCATGGGCATGTCTTGAATCTCAATTAGCTTAAATCTCATCAAAGTGCACAGGACAAAATGCCTCCTATTATGGAGCTTTAAATCCAACAAAGACTTGTCCACCACACCAAACCCTAAACTGGCAATGCAGACCAGCTGACCTATCATTTGAAGTGCATTTTTCTGGTTCCTTGCCTTCTGCTGCAAACTCCAGAGCTTCAGAGATAACCAAACCTTGGCAAGCTCTTTAGGCATGTTGCCAAGTTCAATTGCCCTCTTGTGTTTTGCATCAGTTTTGTGTGGTGCATCGTGCAAACACTTTTGCCAACCCTTGTATTAGGAATACACCAACACTGGTCATATTCCTGCTATTTCCCCAATCTTCACACCCATTTGTTCCTTGGCTCCAATCACTTCCGCTTCTTGAGCCATCACAAACAACCACCCAGTGCAGAATCAAGACAAGGGATGCAAGATGCAGTCAAAAGTCATAACCTACATTAAATTTGCCACAAAAGATGAAACAAAAAAAACCATTACATCATGAACAGAACATCATGGATCTTTCACAGTTTTAGAGTCATGTTGGCATTGTTCACCAGAAGATTCAAGGAAACATTGTCGTTCAAGGGGTATGGAGGTGTAATGAAGTACCTGTAGCAGTAATCTGTGATGGGTTCAACAGCACGAAAGGACTGCTGAGTCCAAGCACACGCCAATTATGCAGCAAGCCATATCTACTCTCTGATGACTACTCAGACTCTCAAAGCTCCAATCTCTCTTCCACAACATAATATACAGGAGTTCCTTTGATACTTACCCATGAACCTGCATGACCTCTAGCTCTACTCTCACCCAACCCTCAATCTCTGCACAGCAAAGTATTCCCTAACACTCTGGCTGCCTTCCCAAGCTGTCAAGTCAAACCTACATTGCTTCCCAAACTGTCAATATTCAAGAACTTTTGCACCGCAAGTCCAAACATCATGGAACCAAGCCCATGCCACCCCTCCTTGTCAAGAGCTTCTCCCAAAGACATCAAGAACACATTCTGAAGCATCCCAGTTCGGTGAATCTCATAAACTACAAAACGAACTACCTTCCTTCATAGAAAGATGTTACAATAATCTCCCCTCTCTCCAGGGAAATTATCAGAAGAGTCCTGAAATTTTCAGATATTTAAATTGTACTATTTTGATAAGTATGTCAAGATGGTAAAAGCTTTGATGACTATGATTCATTTGAGCTAGTTTTATTATGTAGGACAACTTTAGGTTTCAATAAGTGGTCCTTTGGACAATTCCCAATTGAAATTTATTTTAAACCATTCTTAAATTAAAAGCAATGAAAAAGTATCTTTACAAGATTTTTTTTTCAACATCATAGTTACAAGCAAGCAAACTTTCAATATTTTTTTGCATCCATTTGCATCGTCTCATTTAGTCAAATTTGGATTCGAATTGCATGCAATGTTATTTAAACATTTTCATTTTGAATGAAATTTAATTTTCTCAAAATCGATTCATTTTTGTGGACAATTGATTGTCTTTCTTTCATAGTGCACAACAACGCAAAGCCCAAGTATTATAAATATCTCATATATTTTCAATCAAAACAAAATTAACAAGGGGTGTGTCACATTGTGACCATGCCATTTACAATAAAAAAAAGTATCTTAAGGCAAAAGAAGAATTACAAAAACTCAACTATTTCACTATGCAAAAATATAATCTTCAAAAAATCCTCTAAAACAAATCAAAATCCTTCAAGATATTACATTTCTATAATGAATCTCAAGTTTCAATACAAGCCAAAATATCATATTTTACAAATCCTCATATCAAAATAGACCTATTTCATAGGGGCCAAAATCCCTTAAGCTACTATACTCTATAATGAATCTAAACACAATATCATTGCCTACCTTAGTAGGCAACGCCAATAAAAATACAATAACTTTTATGTTGAAACAAATTCAAGTGGCATATGATTTTTATTTCCAAACCAATTGAGTGAGGCTGCTAGCACATGGGGGGATTTTCCCAAGATGTGCTGAGCTAGGCAGGGCTATAGCTTATTTTGAGATTGCCCCCACCTTAGGACTCAAGCCTCAAGCCTCTACAAATTTACATATTACTAGTTTGAACCCAGTGCCTAATGCACAAGTTTGTGTGCATTTGACGATACATATTACAAAATTACAATTACAAACTATAGTTCCAAAACCTCTTTATATATGACATTTCGCATGTATCTATCCGGACCCTGGCCGTTGAAAATCTTGATGTTTGCACTACTTGTGACCCGTGAAATAGCAACATACAGCTGACCATGGGAATAAACCGGAGACGGCAAATATACCCCAATGTTGTTGAATGTCTAACCTTGATTCTTGTTGATTATGATCGCAAATGCCACTCGAACTAGAAATTGACGACGATGCAAAACAAATGGCCAATCAGTCCCAGAGGGGGACATGATGATGCAAGGTATGAACACAGGTTTGCCGACATTGTTTCATGTGATGATTTCTACTTCAATGACACGCTAACCCAATCTTTTGACAATCAACCTCGTACCATTGCACAATCCTATTGATTGATTGAGATTACGCAACAAAAGGATTGGCACACCCACTTTGAGTTCCAGCTTATGATTTGGGATACCGCTGAATTGCAAAGTGTTTAGAAATTCCATCAGATACAATGAATCCATTGAAACTCCTGCAGCAACACTTGCACCTTCTTCTATTGGAGTCAAAGAATTTGCGCTCAAGTACATGTGCGATTCTTCAGATAACAATTCTAAAATTGCATTGTTGACTTCATCAACGTTAGTATTTTTGGGGGCTAGAATGTTGCGTTACATAAGATACATGGCATCTCCAAAGTGGCACCAGTGATCCGAATAGATGGTTCGGATTAATCTTCTTAAACTACAATCTTTTACTGGCAGCCTCATATGGGATGGAATCTTGATCCAATTTGGATCAACACCTTCTTCTTCTGCAATGGAAGGAAGATTACCGCCTCCAACATTCAACACCCATTTGGCAAACTCTTCGTTGCTCTTCAGAATTGGTTGCCATGACTCGCATGTTGATATGAAAATGAAGAATTGTAACGTGCTGCCAAAGATGCAATCAAGACAAGGAAGCATTGACAATGTCTTCTCATCCCCCCTTGGGAACAACAAGCAAGATCTGTCGAAAATCCCCACCAAGGACCACGATTTTCCCACCAAAGATTTTATTAATTGCTTGTGTGTCATCCAATTGCATCAAATCACGCAAGGTGCAATCAACAGCTTTGAAAGCTCGGCAATGCATCATCGGTGCCTCATCCCAAATGATCAAATCAGCTTTACGCACCAACTCTGCCACTTTCATCTATTGTGTGATGTTGCAAATTGACTCATCGTGCAGATCAATTAGAATCTTGAATCTTGAATGGGCAGTTCTGTCGCCCAGAAGCAACAAAGATGCAATTCCTGATGAAGCAACTACAAGCACAATTTTGCCTTGCCCTTGTAGACGGGACAAAAGTGTTGTCCAAACAAATGTTTTGCCGATTCCACCACTGCCATACACAAAGAATAGTTTGCCCTCTTTATTTGTCACGACATTCAAAATAGTTTCGTATGCGTTGCACTGATCATCATTAAGCCTATCTTCTACATTGTTTGCATCTGCGGTCAATGAATGCCGATCATAAGCCAACTCTTCTTTGACCAATCGGTTTCCTCCATGAACAAAAGGGATGTAATTAGACTTGGGAAGCGTTGGAAAATCTTCCAAGCAGTGTCCATTACGCATGAGAACCTGATCGATCTTGTACAATACACAATCCTTTAACGCATCCTCAAAAAGGGCAACAGTTGGATCAGCACGCTCGTAACATATCATTGCTTCAATGTCATTGCTCAAAGACTCCCAATGTGCATCCCATAGCTGTCTAGGATTCGTGACCTCACAAAACATCAACATGGAGGCAAACATGTCACGCAGTTGTCGTCCCGAGGCCCAAACACTAGCTTTTTCCAAGGCTTGATCCCATTCATTGTCGTCTACAAGCAAACCCATTGCAATGCATGCATCTTTGAATGTGTCATGCTCTCTGCCATCCACTATCCGCAAATGCTCGTAGGATGTGGCACCTTTGACGCAGTTCAGCAGCATTTGCAAATAATAACATTCACCCGATGTCGGGTGTGCATAATACATGCGACCAATGGCAAAGCCTCTCTTGCGCATTATCCATCGCTTCAACTTCCGATTCCACACCCATTGTTGAGGGAATTGATTGAACGTAAGGCTTCGTGCAACTTTCGATTCTTGGTTTGTTTTGAACCATTATGTGAGCATCGTTCTGGAAATGGTTGACCATGTTGCCACTTCCTGCACATCATCATCATCGTCAAACAACACCATTTGTTGATTGGGCAAATGGTATTGCAAACGCTCAACGGTAGGAAACCGCTCATGCATATCAAACTTGAAGATGCGCCACACTGCTTCCGATGCAGATACGTAGCGACAGTTGAGATATTTTTTAATTTCATCAACTTCAACCACATTCCCTTCGATGGCATTATCGCTCTGGCATGAAATCTCAACAATTGCACGATCATGTCCTTTATATACATACTTGAACAGATATTTGACTACATGAATATTGTTGCAGACCTCAATGTTGATGTGCACATCGTATTTGGTCAATAAATAGACATTGTGCGGTACCACCCAACAATTTGTCCAATTCAATGCCATGAACCAAAATTGTATGCCCCGTATCTCTACGTCGATAAATAAGGTATCCGTTTACATCCGTCACCATCTCGGATTGGAACTTGCGTGGATATTATTTTTTGCATTTGCCTTCTTCCATGCACGAGGCATTTGGAAACGCAGCTCCACATGGACCATGCATCATGCATCTTGTCATGACCATATGTGTGTTAGCCATAACATATAGTGTGTTATGGTAGCGAGTAGTGCCTACGTAGGGTTTCTAGGTTTAGGGTTAGAGAAAAGTGGCTCTTCTAGTAGGACCCACCTTCAGGTTGGGAGTGGGGGTGTAAAGGGAGAGAGAGGGCTCAAAAAACATAGTTCTTTGAGTTGAGCCTAAAGCGTTGGGAGTAGTTGGAGTTAGTGGAGCTTCGAGCTATGATGTCCCGTTAGCATCGGCCTAAATTCTCTGAGTGGAGTGGGCTTGGCTTGACTGTATGTGTATGCATCACGAGTTTTATGATAGTAGATCTTTCTCATGACATTTTCACTCAAAGAATTATGTTCTTTTTTGGAGTAGTTCAACCGTGGGGGTTTTGTGATCTCGTTCTCTGGTTGTGTGGCCGAATTGGGAGTGGGTGGTGTCAAATGGAGCACCTTGGCGAGAGCTTTCCAACGCACCAAAGAATGTTGGATTTCGTTGAGCTGATCAAAAGTTATGATCATTTGAAGTTGCTAGTTTAGGGTTTGACAGTTTTTGTGACGGTTTACCAACGACGTTAATTTCTCAGATAAGTGAAAATTTCCTTGAAGAAAGTTGCTGAAAATTGGTAGGAGTGTAGCTAGAGAGCCAATCTATAATACGGCAAAGACAGATTGTGTTTTCGTTGAGCGGATTATGCGTTATGTTTGTTTTTGTGGTGATGGTTTTTTCTAGTTTGTGCACACCTAGTGCGGAAGCATTGTCAGATTTTTAGCTAAATAACTAGGGAAGATCAGGTGCTGCAATTTTGTGAAGTTGTTGCTTGAAGGCTGAATTGCATCTGGAAATTGTTTGGGATTTTTTTGGTGGAGCCAATTGGGAGTATTGACCTTTGAAAGATCTCAAGTTTGTGTAGATTTGTGCCTAGGTTTTTTTTCAGCGGTTTTTCATAGGTCATATCTCGGCACACAAACCTTCTTTTCAGTTGAATTTTGGAGGGAAGGAAGATCTAGTTGTCCTTTACATTTTGGTCGAAGTAGATTGGCATTTGGTGTAGGAACGGTGGAGATATGGTTGTTTGAGTGCTCGCAGCCCAATTTCGCAACTTTTGGCTATGGCAAATTAGGGATTTTGCCGGAAATTGAGCTTTTGGTTAGTGGGGAGCACATTTTTCGACTTATGGTGGTGGGCCGGTTGGACAAGTTGAGCCGCTACTCAGCTAGGTGGTTGAGTTGAGTACTCGTTTCTAGTAGCAAATCGGGCATGAGATCAACGGTACTTAGTGGTGATTCAATTTGAGTATTGGGTTTGGTGATTGGGTCATCACGGAGCAATTTGGTGGTCCTATGGGAGACCATGGTGGAGATGGTGGAGTTACACATAGTGGGTTGAGGTATCGACTACCTTCACCCACATCATCGGTTGTTGAGGAGGATGAGGTTATCGTGAATAACAAGTCTTCCATATTACCGTATAGTATTGCAGCCCCATTAATTTGGGATATGGACGGGGGTTCTGGGGCCATGAAGGGCCCCCGACGTTACTTAGGTGCAGTGGGCACCATTGAGTTGGAGGACTTCATTTAGGAGTTTGATTCTTGGTGTGATATGCAGATGTTACGTAATGCCAAATTGTTCTCACCCTTCTTGGCATGGAAGGGATTGTTTCAGCACTTGGAGGGTCCTCCGATGGATGATTATCATGAGTTTCGGAGAGATCATGTTACTGAGATTGAGGAGTGGAGGCAGCATTGGTCTCCATCCTATGTATCTATTACTTACGGTGGTGTTGCTAGTGGTGGTACTATTACACCGTCTACTCCTAGTACGAGCACACATGTTGTTCCCCCACCTCCGTTTAACCCTATCACGGAGTTCTTTTTGAGGCTGAAGAATAACTACCAAGGGGTGAAAACGGAGAAGTTGAGGAGTCTTCAGGAATTTGAACGGAAAACTAATGAGAGTCTTCGCGAGGCATACACTCGTATGCGATGGTTGATTGCAGTTACCCAGGGGGTGACGGAAGCTCAGGAAGTCCAATTTTGGTATGGGATTCTGGACAAGGAGTTGCGACGAAAAGCACGCAATGTGACTCTCATGAGTGACGATTCTCCCACATTGGCCCATGTGTTTCCTTTGTCTGAGAAAATAGAGCTTAACATGGTGGAGGAGAGGGTGGTGACATCTGGATTCAATAGGGATATAATTACTACTTCTCGTGGACAATAGTCCACCTCACAACCTCATACTAGTGGAGGTGGGGGTCGTGGAGGTCAGGTACGACCTCAGTTAGGTTCTGGAGGGATGGGTGCACAAAGACCGTTGCCTTCATTCGCTAGTCAACAGTAGGGACCGTCTTATTGGACAAGTGGTGGTGCTCATATTCGGAGGGATTGTCCACAAGAGAGTGGTGGACGGACTTTGGCTAATGGATTTCAGTCGGCACAAGTTCAATGTGATAACTATGGCCGGGTCGGCCACCTTCATGAGCGTTGTTTTGACCTTTACCGAGAATTGAGATTAGGTCGTGGTGGAGGTCATGGTGGAGCAGCTCAAAGAGGTCGTGGTGGTAGAGGTGGTAGAGGTGGTGGGGGTGGTAGAGGTACACCAATGGTTAGGGCACCTCCTGTGATCACTCCTCCCCCTACGATAGAGGTAGCTATGGCTACTAGGATTGAGTGATTGGAGCAAAGGCTTGCTAGCATGGTAAGTTTCCAACATCAATCACATTCAAGAGGTGAGGCTCCCACATCTTATGGGGGAGATGATCTCTTTTATATGGCTAGTGTAGCACAAATTGAGGCGTCCGTTACAGTGACGAGAGGCGTCATTCGAGCCTCGGAGCCACGTGGGGCAACTGTGGAGTTGGATCCACACATGGGTGAAGCCGGTAGACAGGCCAGGCTTCCCCAATCATTCTTGTTGTCTGAAGTGGTTAGGACTCCTTCCATGGTTCCTACATCACCTATTAAGCCAACAATGGAGCCGACGGCATCGACATCATGTGTAGTGGACACGGATATATCATCGAGTGTAGTGTCGCAGATGGTGATTTTAGTGTTGGGATCCCCAACATTTTCGGCTAATGATTTGATGACATCAAGAGTTGACTTAACTCGTGTATTTCGACTAGCAGCCACATTGTGTGAACGTGGGAGTGTTGTTGCTACAAGTGCCGAGGTGTGTGAGGGTGTTGATGTGGGGCAACTTATAATGGGGGATGTTGTTGTGGAGCAACCCGTGGTATCAGGTGTGGATAGTCCTTGGCAAGCGGCGACGGCTAAGATGGATGCATTACTAGCTCAACCAGCCATTGATCGTGAAAGGCTTACACCTGGTGTATGTATGTTGGATAATCGGAGTGGTATTTTCTGGTTGGTGAGTCCTACGGGCCAGGTGTATAAACCAGATCGAGTTTTGTTGGATTCTGGTGCCCAACCTTTAATGTTGGGGAAGGCAGCATGTATTGGTTTGTGTATTCGAAGGTCGAAGCTTGAACTATGCCCATTCCAAATTCAGACATCACTTGGTGGAGCCACTGATAGGTCTAACTTCATGACACATGAGAGATTATCGGTGCAAATGAAACCAGATCATGTGACTGATAGCTCTAGGCTGGGAATGACTGCTGTTGTTACAACAGCTGAGTCGTATGATGTACTAGTTTGAGGTGCCGTGTTGTATCCGATGGGTTTTCAAATGGATTATTAGACAGAGACAACGACTTATCGACCTGGTTGGCAATCAGGGGATGGACGAATGAGCCAAGTGCCTGTGAGATTTATTTCTGGGGTTTGACCAGGAGGGTCTCCCCTAGAGGTGTTGGCATCAGTTGCTGGTTTTAGTGGAATGGTCACTTGGCCAGGTGACTTGTTGGAAGGCAACATTTCAACCGTTGACACTCCAGTCTACGAGGATATAGAGGATGTTTCTAGCTTTGTTGCAGTAGTGTCCTCCTCATTAAATGTTCCACTTTGGCGTTTGAGTGGGGTGTTACGATAGGATGCTGATCGTTTGGTATCACAGGTTTGGCGTGAGGCTTTTGTGCATGTGGAGGAGGAGGAGGTTCTACAACAAACTCCTATTTCTGGTCTTGTTGGGTTGTCTCCATTGGATACTACACCCATTGCGTGGGAATATCCTTCCGAGGGTATTTGCGTGTTGGATCTATTTGGTGGGATTAACATTGGTTTGGCAACAGTGCTTCAAGTAGGTATTTTAGTTCGGAAGTACCTTTACATGGAGAGAAATGAAACTGCGAGAAGGGTTTCATCGCACCATCTTGCATTATTAATGCGGCGATACCCTGAGATATTGTCGAGGTTGGCTATTCAAGGATATCAACGGGCTTTGCCATTAAACATTACATTGTTGGGGGCGCAAGACCTTGCGAAAGTTGGTCCTATTAATTTGGTGATTGCTGGATGGCCATGCCAGGGTTATACTTGGGTTGGTCGTGGTGAGGGATTACGTGACCCTCGATCTCGTATGTTTTGGGAGATGTTGCGGGTGTTACGTCATCTTCAGACACATCAGGCACGTGTTCCCGTGTACATTCTAGAGAATGTACCTTTGTTGGGTGATACTAGGTCTCATGTGATGGCGAATGTACACCAAATCCGGTCTTGGATTGGACCAGCAGTTTTATTGGATGCAACGAGGGTTGGCTCGCGTGCTCATCGTCCCCGATTGTGGTGGACGAACTTGTTGCCGAGGGAGGTGTTGAGACGGGCATATGAGACAATACCACGATCTTCTCAACTCAGAGTGGACAGTATTTTAGATATTGGGCGATGTTCTCAGGTGAAAGTTGTTGATAGGTCACCCATGGCAGCGGTGAATCGAATGGGACAGCCTAGGATGGCGTTACCCACATTTGTCAGTTTTCCAGCATCACATGCTTATAGAGAGGGTGGTCCCGGGCTTGTATGGGATACTTGTTTGCAACAATTGGTGGAGCCCAACGCCGATGAGAGAGAGCGTGCAATGGGGTTTCCTACAGGAATGACATTTGTCCCTTCTATTTCTGAGGCTTCACGTCGACAAGTGTTGGGTCAAGCTATGGACCTAAATTGTTTGACTTGGATTGTTAGCCTTGGTATGGCTGAGCAGTGTTGGCTTAGAGCCACATTTGTAATAGTTACACCTCTTGTGAGCTCGCTGCCCACCGGGACGGTAGAGGCATCGACTGGGGGCGAGGAGAGTTATACTTTTCATCCTTGGAGTACATGGGATGTGTTGGGAGAGCATGTGAAGGTTGTGGCCCATGCTGTTGGAGGAGTTTGTTGCTCCAGTGGTGTTCCATTGGGTGACTTGGAGGAGCGTGTGGCTTCTCCCAAGGTTTTTGCATAACAACCCATGGCATTGTCCTCTTCCTCTAGTGTGTCTACCAAGGAAACTTGGGAGCCTTTGATAGGGCCCAAGCTAATAGGAGGAGAGAGGCGACAGTTGATGCAATTCCTAAGAGCGTACAGGAGTTGTTTTGCCTTTAGTATGAAGGAGTTGGGTGCTTTGATTAGACCTGATATGCGAATTGAGTTGGCTAGTAACACGCCAATCTTCCGTCGTCCTTATAAATACAGTGATATGGAGAGGGACCTGATTCGGAGTCAAATGTTGGATCTATTGGAGGCTGGATTAGTGGAGTTGTCGCATGGTGAGTATGCATCAGCCATTGTCATGCCTGCCAAAAAAGATGTACATGGCAACTACACGGATAGGCGGATGTGTGGAGACTACCGTCCTATCAATCGGCAGACTAAGTCCGATAAGTATGCCATGCCTACACCTGAAGAGATCTTTGATGTTGTGGGACATGCGAGGGTTTTTAGTACACTTGATCTTCGAGCAGGGTACCATCAATTGCCGATTCGAGAGGAGGACAAGGCCAAGACCACATTTTGGGGCGTCAACTTTCATGGCAAGGATTGTTTGTATCAATGGAAGTTCTTACCCTTTGGGTTGAAGAATGCACCTGCCGAATTTCAACGTGTGATGGATAGGATCTTAGCAGGGTTAGATTTTGTCCGGTGTTATATCAATGATATTGTGGTATATAGTGATACCGTGGAAGAGCACCAAATTCATCTACAAATTGTGTTTGAGCGGTTGAAGGCTCATGGTCTTTGTCTACATCCTGGGAAGTGTAAGTTCTTCCAGGAGAATGTGGAGTATCTGGGTCATGTGATCTACCCAGGTGGTTTGGGAGTGCAATAAGCCAAGGTGGAGGCTATTGCACGTATTCCGCGTCCCACGGATGTGAGTAGGGTTCGTGCTTTCATGGATTGACGAACTACTATCGCAGGTATGTCAAAGGCTTTAGTGCAATGGCAAAGCCTTTGAACATGTTGTTGAAGTTGGATCAGGAGTGGCAGTGGGGTGATGAGCAGGAGCGAGCTTTTGTGGAGCTCAAGGTTAGGTTAGTTGCAGCTCCCATCCTGAGGAGACCTATCAGGGGGCGTCCATTCTAGCTACACACTGATTGGAGTATGTTGGGACTTGGAGCGGTGTTGACACAATGTGATGACGAAGGGAAGGAATTTATGGTGGCCTATGCGAGTCGTTCAAATAATGCAGCGAAGTCACGTTATAGTTCTTACGAGGGAGAGTGTTTGTAGCGGTGTGGGTTGTCGCACACTTCAGGTGTTACTTATTTGGCACACAATTTACCCTTGTCACTGACCACCAACCATTCAAGTGGTTAATGGAGTCCGATAAACTTACAAGAAAGCTTGCACGGTGGGCTCTCATCTTACAGGAGTATGATTTCCAGGTGGTGCATAAACCTAGAGTTACAAACCTTGATGTTAATGGGTTGAGTCGAAACCCATGCACTAGCCAGGAGGATAATACTGGAGCTAGATGCCATGGCGAGGTTGATGAGGAGATGGTACCAGGTTGGCATGCATCGGCCTTTTTGTGTTTGTTGGGTGTGGACTCTAGTATGGAGGGCCACGTGACATCTTACTTTAGTCAAAGGGTAGATGGCTAGTCTTTAGATCCTGAGGTTGGGGATGGTAGCATCAATCACCATGATGTTCATGATGATACATTAGTGTTGGAGCTTTTACGAAGTAGTATGGTGTCAAGCATGGTGAATGCTAAGGAGAGAGACCGTGTTCTCCAACGAGTTAAGAGGTATCGGTTGGAAGGGACACATATACTCCGAGTGTGGGAGGATGGTAAGGTATGGATTGTACCACATCCAGACCAGAGAAGGCGTATTGTGCAGCATGCCCATGAGGAGTTGGGGCATTTTGGAGTAAAGCGGACATATAGCTTATTCCTAGGTTAATATTGGTGGCGTGGTATGCACACCGATGTGCAACGATTAGTGTCACATTGCATGGTTTGTGATAGGGTGAGGGCATCGTTCAATGCCCCTACACCACAGTTACACCCCTTGCCTATTATGGGTTGGGTTATCGTTGGAGTTTGGACTTTGCGGGACCATTACCATTGACAGTACGGCACAACAAATATGTGTTGGTGATGGTGGAGCATTTCTCCAAGTGGATTGAGTTAGTGCCATCCCCTGACAAATCTAGCGAAGGAGTAGCGTATGCATTCCTTGATAGGGTGCTTAGTCATTTTGGTGCACCAACTGAAGTGTTGACCGATCAAGGTACAGAGTTTCAAGGTGAGTTTCAAGTCTTGTGTGACAAGGCGTTGATTGATCACCGAACCACGTTTCGAGATCATCCAGAGGCAAATGGTTTAGTTGAGCGTGTGGTACAAACGATGAAAAGGGCATTGCGCAAATATGGCTTGGAGAAGGCCACCTAGGGGATTGGGATATTCAATCACCATGGTTGGCCATGGGATATCGATTCAGTCGTCAGGCATCCTTGGCTTCCTTCTCACCTTATTTTCTATTGTACGGTTGAAATCCAGATTTGCCAACAACAATTCGTCATGAGTCTAGTGAGGTGGTGAACCTTGATGACCCAGAGATGTGGTTGAAAGTGTGTTCTCAACGTGCAGAGCTCTTTCGAAGAGTTATGCTAACAGCGTTTGAAAACCTTGCCATTGCTCAACACAGGGATACATTGTGATATGCGATTATCTGGGGTGGAGGTTATCGACCATCGATTCGTAGGTTCCATGTGGGGGACTATGTCTATTTGCAACAGACTACACCAACGACATTGGATGTAATGGCATGCCGCACTATCTTACGAGTGCAAGAGGTGTTAGTTTTTGGAGTTCTCATGTTGGAGGGTCGTGATGGTGTTGTTTGGAAGGACCATGTGCATAATTGTGCGCCATGTCACCTCCCAAATGTGGATGGTACAGTTGACCCAAGTTTGGCAGTGGTACGGGTCCGCTTGAGGTGTATGTTATGTGGGTCTAAAGGTGGAGCAGCCCATGTTGGTGTGTGATAGATGTTCTAGGGGTTGGCACATGGCGTGATTCCACCTATGGATGTTGTTCCCGTTGGACGGTGGGTTTGTCCTCGTTGTACTTTGGAGGGGTAGATGACTTGATCTTCACATGGTATGGATTGCAGATGGGCGATTAACGATGGGGCAACATAGCACCTGACCTTTTGATTCGTGCACCCGCAAAGGTGTATAGCATGTAGAAGATGTATAAGGCTACCTGGAAGTTAGAAGGACCTAACCACCAGCCAGGGGGGCGAGTTGTGGTACACATGTATTTGTGTATGCTCTCATCCATGTTATGTGTTTGTGTGTGTATGTGAGTATGGTATGTCAGTGATGTATGTTGTATGACGATATGTATTCGCACGACAGCTGTCATGACCATATGTGTGTTAGCCATAACATATAGTGTGTTATGCTAGTGAGTAGTGCCTACTTAGGGTTTCTAGGTTTAAGGTTAGAGGAAAGTGGCTCTTCTGGTAGGACCCACCTTCAGGTTGTGAGTGGGGGTATAAAATGAAAGAGAGGGCTCAAAGAACATAGTTCTTTGAAATGAGCCTAAAGCGTTGGGAGTAGTTGGAGTTAGTGGAGCTTCGAGCTATGGTGTCCCGTTAGCATCGGCCTGAATTCTCTGAGTGGAGTGGGCTTGGCTTGACTATATGTGTATGCATCACGAGTTT
>Ga0209208_10000826_pt1 | contig 41987 bp, 22 predicted proteins | sample S1TSphfallax_3_FD_187694 | JGI IMG/M metagenome (GOLD analysis project Ga0209208, IMG submission 187694) | Host-associated microbial communities from peat moss isolated from Minnesota, USA - S1T2_Fd - Sphagnum fallax MG (SPAdes) (version 2) | ecosystem: Host-associated > Plants > Peat moss >... | reverse complement strand
AACAACACTTTTTAATCAACTAAAACAAGTTGCAAAATAAATTTTTATTATTAATGTGTTGCAACAGAAATTTTACTGAAAGTAATAAAGTTATGTCATTTGCAACTATTTTGATCTCAAAAAAAAAAAAAAAAAAAAAAACAACAACACTTTTAATCAACTAAAACAAGTTACAAAATAAATTTTTATTATTAATGTGTTGCAAACAGAAATTGTACAGAAAGTAATAAAATTATCCATAAAGTCACCCTCTCTTTCACCCCCTATCCCATCTTTCAGTGGAATCCACAAAGCAAGGGACTTTTTATATACATCTCAGAATGAAATGTTGAAACTCAGCAATTTAATGCACAAGGTTCAAGAGTAATTATAGTAGTTATATAAAGCTTGGAGCAGTGAAAAGAAATGTAGCAGCAGCGGAGGCGCTCAGGAAAACGGAAAGAGGGGATGATGAAACTGAATTTACGACCAAAATTGGTGGAAAAACTTAGGTTGGAACTTGGGTCCCAGTTATTTATTTCGTTTTGTTAAAATTTCATTCCCAGTTACGCATCGATGCTCTGTTATGCTGAAACTGGCTGTTCTCGCCCCCTAAGTGCCTGGCTGTATGGATAACTTTAACGTGCCCTTCACATACAGTACAAAAATGTACCAGTTATTAACATACTAGAAGAACGTGGCCTAAGAGGCAGACAGATTCTGCGTACTGGGCCTCACCCTAATAACTCCCTACAAGACACTAGCATAAAGATCAGCAGGTAGATTGTAAAGTAGAACAGGCTGGTCACTGTGTAGCATAGGTAGGTAGGAAATATCAGAATGTGCAGTGCCAGCCGATTCTGTCATTTATCTGAGGATTTTTTAAAGGTGATATTTTGGCTTGTGTTGAAACTTGAGATTAGTTATTATAGAGTTATAATCATATCTTGAAGGATTTTGGTTTTTTTTTTTTGAGGATTTTTTTTTGAAGATTATATTTTTGCATGGTGAAATACTTTGAGTTTCCGTAATTCTTCTTTTGCCTTTAAAATGTAAATGTAAATACTTTTAAATGTAAATGGCAAGGCCACGGTGTGACACACCCCTGTTAGAACAAGAGGTCAAGGGAGCATGCCTATTGGCGTGCCTATTTTTTTTTTAATGGTTTTTAAATGTGTAAAAATACAGAAGTTCATATTTTCAAAACATTAGGCATTTAATCCAAATACTCCTCTTTTTTTTTTAAATGGTTTTTAAATGTGTAAAAATACGGAAGGTCATGTTTTCAAAACATTAGGCATTTAATCCAAATACATAGCAATTGGTACACAACTACTCCGAGCAAACATGGTAATATGGTCGCAACTATTTCCATATGTTACTAGGTCTAGGCATAATACCTTCTTGGACCGAAGGAGAATTTTCTCTTAAAAATGAGCATGTCCCTCCCCCAGCTTCCTACCCACCCACCCACCGTCCACACCCGTGAATATTTATTGACTTGGTATGACCCCAGAACTTCCAGTCGGCAATGGCCAAGGGAGTTCAACCCTAAACCCTAAACCCTTTGTGGAGGAGAAGAAGAAGAGAAGCTTAGCATTTTCCCTCTCTTCCCTTAGCAAATGAGGTTCAACTCCATGGATGCCATGCTTCCAAAAAAGTTTTAAAAAATTGTCATTGAAAAAGGCTCAAGAGAACCCAAACAACACCACATTACATTACCGGGTCCAATTATAAAGCATATGCCATTCCGTATATATTAGATGCGAATGATATTTACTTTCAAAAACATGGAGAGTGTGTCCGAAAATGGTGGGAACTACTATAGCTCAGTGGGGGTACTACTACTAGGAATAAATTTTTATTTTGGGGGGTGGCGGGGAGGATGGTGGGGACCTAGAACCTTGGGTATCGAGCACAAGAAAGTTCAGGTTTAGAAATTAGAGGGGATGCTTCTTGGGTCAATGACTTTCTTAAGCAAAAAAAGTTGAAACAAAAATGAAAATTATCACAAGCTTTTTGGCATTTTTGGTTCAAAATGGCCCTTGAAAAAGGCTTATATTTTTGGAAGAGCCTAAAGGGACCCACCCATTTCACACTTCAAAAATACGGAGTTGCATGCCCCTTTGAAGAGATTAGGCATGTCCTAATAATGCAATGGCTTTTCATATTATACACCCTTAATAAAAGCATGATTTGGGCAATTTATGCCATGAAGATTGTGGCCTTTCTACACCAAGGTAACTTAGTGCATATATATATATTTAAGTAGTTTCTTTGAACATAATGCATGTATATATATGGAATGAAAAGCCTAAGGATGGATGTAAAACCTCCATGAAACAAGCAAATTTTAGATATAAGCTTTGGATGCATATGAAAATCAAGTTTTCATTTACAAGTTTTAGCATTTCTTAAATGGTTTTCCTTTCGGGGTGATACACATACAAAGCAAAAATATGTGAAAATTAAAATATGTGTCAATTTTGGAACAAGATTTGGTTGGTTCCTTGCAAGAGCCATTTTCCAAATCTAAACCCTAATTCAAAGTTGGGTACCCCACATTTTATTATGCTTTAAATAAAAAAGGGGTGAATGACTTTTGATTGGAAACAAATGTGACTCCTTTATGGAAAACTATCCCGCGGGAAAGGACTATCACCCATTCTAACATGTTTTAGCCAAGCTCAAAAAGTAGTGAAAGTTTGCAAAGTCAAAAAGCCTTTAACTTATATGGTTGAACTTAGGTTTCAAAAATGTCGGTGGAAAGAGTTGTTCAAATGTATCGAATCTTCAAATTGTCACACATATTCAAGTATTTTTCTATTCATACTTTGGACTTTGTATTCATATGAATGCAAGCTATCTAGATGGCCACACTAAGTTCCATATGAACTTTGAAGGGAAGTGCTCCACGTTGAACATAGTCTTGTGATTGATGCCATCCCAAACTCATTTTGCAAAATACTCTTAGAGCCACCCCTCCCCTCCCCTCCCCCCTTGGGAAGAAGTCAATTTGTAACAAGGGACAAAAACATAGTTGCATTAAAAAAATTCATTTGCCCAAATTCATATGTCACGTTTGTGTTTTTGTTGACAATTAGACAATGGTATTAAATTTACCTTATTCTTTTCATTGTACATTTAGTAATTTTGCCTATCAATTATGTAATTTTACATATTTTAATGCAATATTATAAAGTTATCTATAAAGTGGGCACAAAATTAGCCAAGTTTGGCAAAACAAACAATCAAATGACAAAAGTAAGGAAAATTTGAACATGATGAAAAATTGGGGAATGAAACTAGCTTTTGCTCCAAAACTAGGAAAACAAAAGTTTGGGTCCTAGGTTTATAAATCCATGTGGCAAAAATGCCCTAATGGCCGACCTTTATTGCCCACCTTTATTATCTTTAACAATGAAATGTACCTTGCCATTAGTACCTCAAATAATAATTGATTAGTGTGACTTATTCCGATGCCCCAAGTGTGAACAAGACCTTGATGATAGAGCTCAATTATGAAAAAATTAGTTTAAAATTTAAAATAATTTTTAATGATGAAAGTTATTCAAAATTCTATATCTCCCCCATCTTAGATCTAAAAATTATGAAAACACCTTTAAGATATCCACTCATCAAGGGCTCTCCAGCAATATCAAGAGCTTGCCCCAATTTTCCTAAAATATTTAGTTTCTAATTTTGTTGAATTTTCTTCGAATTTTTTTGTTCAATATTCAATAGCTCTTACACCATAGGTCTAAACACTACCAAACCACCTCGATGCACCCCTACTCATCAATAGCTTTTCAACACCACCAAAAGCATGATGGAGGGTGCCATGGTTTTCAAGATTTCAACATGACAAACAAAACAAAACAAAATACCTATTAATAATTAATTAATAGTACTCAAATTGGATGATTAATTAATAATGGGAAAAGTGTGAAAACTTATAAGTTTCACATTGGTCATTTTTTCCTCTGCAAGTTCACTATTTGTTATTTTTTCCATTATGTGCACCAAGTAGGGTATTGTTTGGGGAGTATTATATGACAGAACTTTATTTTTTTCACCTTATTAATATTCATATACTTAATCCACCCTAAAATTAATTAAAATTTTATGTTTGCATTAAATTTTAGCATCATTTATTTATTTGAATTTTTTATTTTAGTTTAAAATGTGAAGACCAATGAAGGATGCAAGGTGATTATGCGTGACTAAAGAAGAACCATGAATGAAATGTTCAATTTTAGTTTTAAAAACACATCAACAAATTTCTCAATACTAAATCATAGTTCAGATGATGAAGGTCATGTATAACACCCACAAAATCATACCAAAAAACAAAAAACATTAGGTTTATCTCCATGGGAAAAAAATTCAAAAGACAAATTATGCTTTTTTTAATTCTAGAATCAAAGCAAACAAGGTGCACATTACAAACAAGTAAGTGCATTGTCGATTTGCTACATCTAGGCCTTCATCAACTCCTTGCCTTCACCAAGTAAACACCAAAGCATTAACTCTAGGCCTTCATCAACTACTTACCCTCACTAAGTAAATACCAAATCATTAGTGTTGCTTCTTCTACTTTGAACCTACTAACAACTAATGTCTATTATACATATCTTGTAAATATGCTCTTATTATTGTTTTGTTAAAACCTATTATTGCATACCAAATGTTAATGAAATTTGAGTTTTGAGAATAAGAATAATCCTATCATAAAAACAAATTGAATTATAATTTTTTTCCCAACAACCAAATATGGGACCTTATATTTTTAATCACGTTGGTTTTTTTATACGAAAAAAAATGACCCCTCCTTCCCCCCAAGTTTTTAATATTATATGATAAACAAATGTTAATTGAAAATTTGTAGTAGGGTGCCTAGTGGTCTTTAGATCTTTAAGGATGAAATTCAAATAAAATACCAAGACAAAATGGTTCATAAAATTTTTAAATGGCCCTCACAACCCTTGTACCACTTGTAGTTTAGTGGTGTGTTTATTTTGAAAGCTTTTTCACTTGAATGGTCAATCAAAAGTTAGAATATTGGTTTTATAAAAAAACTTATTGGTTGAAGGCTATAAGTTCAAATTATGGTCAGGACAATAATCAATAAATGTGTGGACAAATGGTCAACTATGTGGGAATAATGGCCAATTTAAAAATAAAATCAATGTTTTTTATACTTCAATTGCAAAATATCCAACATAAATCCAAAAATCACAATGACATGTTAATGACAATTTAAGTTATTAAAAGTCATAAAACCCTTTTGTGATACATGTAATATTGCCATTGACATATGCATTATGAACCTCAACCATTATTTTGTGTCAAAATTAAATAAAACATTCACTCATGGAACAAAATAGTTCATAAATATTATTTTAAACTCCAATGCCCAAATTCATAATTCATTATACATTGCAAGCAATAATATTTGGTGTTGCTACCTTAGTCTTGGGGTCAACTAAGGCTAGGGCAAGAATAAAGGGAATATTGAGCCAAGAAAAAGGCCAAACCTTGAAATGATTCAAGAAGAGTGAAAAAACACTTTCATATGGAGTGGAAGTATGTGGAAATGAAAAAAATACAATTTCAAAACTCTTCAATTACACTTTCTCTTTGAAAATTGGGACTCAAAGAAATCTTAAATTTTTGGAATGAATGTTGATCAAAACTTCTCCAAAGGGGGTGATTTTTGGCTTGTTGAAAATATCTTGTTAAGCACAACAAATTCATGGGCTTTCAATTTGAAATAGATTGCATTTTGCATAGATTATGATCCTTGCAATGTTATTACAAAAATTATCTCCCAACCACTTAAATGTCAATTTGAAAAGGTTTGTGTACAATTCAAAATTTTCATCTAGAATTGAAATTTTATTTTTAAAGGCTACATGATAATGTACTTGTATATTCAATTGATTACATTAATTACAAAAAAAATTATGAGCCTATAATTCATGGGACAACAAAATAATCATGATTTTGGAAAAGGAATTTGGAAGTCTTCGACAAAATGTCATGTCATTGAAAGGCCATTGAAAGCTACATATTATATCTTAAAGAGGAAGGTGTGCCTCCTTTGAGTCTTGGCTATGATGAGAATGGTTGTTTGTGAAAAGTTTATGACCCAAAACTAGTTCACAACTACACTAACCACACCCTTTGAGTTTTTGTGTAATTATCAAATGATCAAGAAGCATCTACAAATCACTTCATTATTCACATAATTACCCTCTAACTATAACATTTTCAAACATTGAAGTCTATTCATGAAACATTATTTACTTCAATATTGTATGTCATTATTTTTGTCAATTTGGTATTCTATGTTTATTCATAGTGATTGATTTTCAAAAAAACATTCTCACAATAAATGCATTTCAAAATGATCATATAATGGCACAACTTTAAGCAAAGGAAATGACTAGGGTGAGGTGAACCTATTTCATTTTTAAGGTTCCATAATGATTTAGGCTAATGAACAACACCACACTTTGGACTAATGTTTGTGTATGACAAAGGACTCTAATAACATAATGAAATGAATTCAATTTATGGGATTCTAACTTCATGAATAAATGAACACAAATATGTATATTATTTCATTAAATCTAATAAATAGTGCAAGTATGGTTTTCATTACAATCAACAAGTGTATTTGGTTCCTTTTTATGATTAAACCCTTTAGACTTGCAATTGGACATGGTATGCAAAAGATTGGCAAATTTATTCAAAGGAGGTCTACCAATAAGTCCAATAATAATTTTTGAATTCATAATTAATAAACTATGAATGCTACACTTTTCAAAAATATATACAATGGCCTTATAAATAGCATATCATGAGGAAATGATTTAAAATATAGGCTTTTCATGATGTATATTTTATTTTATTTTTTATTTTGTTGTAGGCAATGTTTCATTACCAATGTTTCAATTTTTTTGGTTATTACATTCCTTCTTTTTTTATTGTAACGATCATCCCAAACAAGATTTAAGGTCAAGTGGCAAAGCATTCTATGCATTGTTTAAACAATAGATAATGAAAACTACCCCAAACTTCACCCTCCTCTCCCCCTCCACAAGTGTGTTGAAATGTAATGGAATTTTCCCCAACAATTTTTTCTCTCAAAAGGTTGGCAATTGTTTTTCCTTAAAAGAAATTTATGGTTTTTTTTTCAGGTTGAAATTTTGTAAAAAAATGTTAGTAATTACACATTTGAATTCAAAAACTTGATACAACAAATTAATTTAATATATAATAAAGTCTTCAATTTTGTGTGATTGCAAGGAATTATCACAAATAGATGTATAATCTTCAATTTATGATAAATGTTGGGGAAGTTTGACATTGACATCAACTTAAAGAATTGCATTACAATCAATCAATATTGTGTGTTATGGACAAGGTTTCTTTTTGTGGTAAACTTTCGAACTATGATGACAAAAAAAAATGCTTCACAACTCATATTAAAGACAAAAATACAACTAGTGGATAAATGAAAATTGCCCAAATTGTATAAATAATCATGTAGTCATGAAAATATGTATGTCATGTATGTCATACTTGTTTTTTAATGCATTAAATTTTTTTTTGTAATTGTGAAATTTACATTTTATATTAGGGAGTTTTAGTTTGTCTGAAGTATGTGTTTAGTATGTTCTAACCAATGTTGTGAAGGTATTTAATTTGCAATGCTAAAATCAAGGGTTCAAGTTCAGGTCCTTGTGATTCACACCTTATTATTGGAATTGACATAAAAATTGAACTATGGAACTAGTCTTTTGCTAGATTTAGAACTAAAATTATGAAAAAACATTCTTGAACACAAGGTCATGTTTTTTAGTAGGCAAGCTTATTCTTTTTAAAAAGTTGATAAGTAAACTACAATTTATAATCAAATATTAATTTAATTTAGTTATTGAACTTTGTATGAACATAGACCCTTGTTTTGTTTGTTGTAAAGTTCGTATTCATACAATCTCTAACATTGGGAAATGTGTAATGTGTAAATGGAACTAGAGATTCATTTTTTGAACCAAGTTTGGAGGTTTTTGAAATTGAAAAATTATGTTCAAACCAAAATCAAAGGGTTTAAAAATTGAAACAACTTAGTTCAAACTCCCACCCAAAAAAATTCCAAATAAATTTTAAATGTCAAACCTTAGACTAGTTCTTTTAAGAAAGAACATTTGTTGTTTTTATATGAGTGGCTTGAAGTTCCAAAGGATATACATACTTGATTTGTTCAGAGGCAAATTACAGCATGAACCTAGAGCCTAAGCCTAGAGCTTATAGTTGGAACTTGGGATTTTTAAATGTCTTTTCCATTGTACACATGCAAATAAAATTCAAAAATTTAATTGCAAAATGAATATTGTACCAATAAACATAAATCCAAACATGGTGATGAATGTAAGCATTTATCTTCATTATGGATGAATATTTAATTTTATAATTAAAATTTTATGGATAATTTGTTTTCCCATAATTTTAATTAACTAAAGTTTCATGAAACACAATCTAATTTTATATGATATAACATTTGTTGAATAATATAATGTAAATTCCATTATAGATGTATTTCATGGTTATGGTTTTAAATGCCATTATTTTCAAGAAAAAATAATTATATAATTATTATTATGCTAACATCCACCCCATGGTCATTATTATTATTTTTATTTAAAAAAACAATTGTGTTCAACCCTTTTTTTCAAGATCAAAATGTGAATAGGGTGGCTACAATTGGAATGAAATGTAAACAAGTTATGTTGAGATTTTGTTTGAGTGGCAATTTTATTGGCTATAGTTTTGGCCATTACAAGTTGACATTAGTGAAAAAAAAATTTGGGTGTGGTTGCATGGTTACAAATACCTTAAAATATGTGAAAGTGTAATTGTTACATAAATATGGGTGACAAACTTAAGCCAATGAATGTAGGTTGGCAACAAATTATAACACAAAAGAAGTTCGTATCAGAATTACATTACAAATCCAACAAAGAATAAATTGACACTTCAACCATGATTTCATGACTTCTAGCTTCACAATTAATGTTATTTTTTCCTCGTAATTTTTAATAGGGGTTTGAGTCCAATGGAAAAATAAGATTGCTAGTTTTTTTTTTTCCATCAAAAGAATGATGTTTTATGGGAACATTTTTACTTTCATAAATTCAACTAATTTTGTTAATTTCTTTAAAAACAATTCCTATTTTTTAATTTCACAAAGTTGGAAAAAAAACCTCTAGCCAAGACTAGGACAAGTTTACAATTCAAGTTGAAAATTCTATCATTTAAATTTACGTAAACAACCAAAAGATGTGTAATATCAATTTGAGCCTAATGGATTTCATGGGTTCACATGGACTTACAAGACTCACCACAACTTAGACTCCTTAGAGAGGGCAATATTGCCCTTACAGTATATTCTATAGCTTACCATGGGAATTACATTTCAAAAACGTTTTCCCAAAATCTTTCAAATCCTCTCTTCAAAATTGGGACACAATATTGTCATTCTCCAACATGTAATTCATTAGGGATTCGTGTTGCTATGGACTACTAGTGACGATCTACCATTTTATTTTTATAATGTGTTTGAATGCGAGTGTTTAGGGAATGGAGATATAGTTTTATTGTTTATGTTGTGATGCAAATGTGATCAAATTGTAAATAAAATTTTATGGGCTAAGTCCAAATGTCATATCGGCTACATATGTTATTATGAAAAGTCCACAAAAATTGTTTAGTTATTGCATAACATTTGCATATGAATATAATAAATGTTTTACATTTATGATGTTAGTTAATAATTGCATGTTGTCGTTTGGTAAGTTTTTTGTTGTTGGTCTATTTGAATCATGTATTGTGTATGATGTAAAATGACATTTTTGCATTTATTATTCCTATTATTTCTCTAGTTCTTACTTGGTGTCTAGGGTTGACTCTCGAAAAGTTGTGACAACATCATGGATTGTGCAAATTTCACCTTTAGATGAACAACTTGTTTGTTGTGCATATGAAAGTTGTCACATTCTTGTGTTATACATTATGCATCTTTTTTTTTGTATTAGCATTAGGGTGCCCTTGGTTCAGAACAAAAAATTGGTTGTTTGACATCAAGAGCAAATATGTATGCATGACATAGTTAAAAGGAAATTGTTTTTGTTCTTGGCATGAGCTGCCATTGAATAAATAAACTTTTTCACATATATAGCAAATAGATGGAACATTGGTGACAACTTGTTTGATGGCTTGTAAACCTCCTTATTATGAGCTGCTTCCAACTGACATTGTCTGTTGTGTTGTAATCATCTTCAAAATCATAGTATTGTTGTTCTACTACCTTCTATGTAGGCCTTTTTATGCTTCAGGCTTATATGTTTGCTTGTACATGGATAAGTAAGCAAATGGACAAGCTAAAATGAAATGAAACTTACGATCACAAGCTTGTTGTAGCTTAAGTAACGATATTATTTGAACTTTTCGGTTTAACTATTTTCTTGAATGCTTGCCAACATCATGGGTCAAAGATTATGTATACATACCCACTACAAATGACCAAGAGAAGGAAATGCATGGAATACTATCAACCAAAGGTTTAGTCTCTTTATGTAATTTTCATGTTAGTCAACAAGCTTTCATCATGTTTTAATACAAGTATGTCTTTTAAATTGTAAAAGATCTTATAGAAAATCCCTCATAGTTTGAACAACCTTATGTATACTTGTCACAAATACATGTGAGCGAGTAAAAAAATAACAAGAGGGTTTTTGAATCAACAATTGTTTGTATGGTCCTCAAAGTGCTCACTAGGTTGGCTCCTCAACTAGCTTGCACATGTGATCCCAACACAATGTAGATATACCAAAATGGAGATCAAGCTTGTCAAGATTAAGAGCATTAAGTGGAATTTAGGGTGAATGCATTCTTATGTTTGAATTGCTTCCAATTATAGAAATTAACCACAAACAAATGATGCTAGAAGATATTTAAGAAAATGATACGACATGGTGGTCATGTTTTGCTAGAAACAACAAAGGCAAGTTGTAAACTATTCAACATTTTATTTTCTCCATGTATGTAATGGATTGTTCATTCAAAAAAAAAAACACACATTCAATAAATTTGGTCACTAGCCTACAATTGAAGGGGCACACATTGATGCAACAAAATGGCTATTTGCCCTACCATTTGGAAGACACTTGCCACCACCAACAAAGATGTTTGACAACAATACATAGCCTGCAACATATATGGTCCAAGTGGTTTGCTATTAGTAGTTTCGACATATTTACAGTCCCAATTTCAATTTTATGGGTGGGGTTGTAAAAAAGTAAATAACTAAACTTGGATGTGAAAAATACTTTTGCAAGGTTGCATTCTTAGTGGTGGGGATGCTCTTAGATGAGAATTTATCAATATGAGTCTCAAAGTATAGTAGCACAATTGAAACATGGATGTGGGGATCAAATAATTGCACTAGGAATTTTTACACTAACCAACTAAAGGTTAATAACCTTTGTAGTTTGTTGCACAATCATACTTACACTTAGTCTTCCATTTCTTTGAGAGGAAAGTGTGAAATTGAAAAACCTTCTTCAAAACAAACAAAACCCCTTACAACAATAGTTTGAGACTATTCCTCCTTTGTCCAATTTAGAAAGAAAGCAAGATATAATTGAATTCATGGTTGTTAGGCCATGCAATGTCTCTGATGCATAAGAAGACTACAATTGTAGCAATATGGTTGCTTACAAAATTGTGAAATGAAGGAGAGAAACTATTGTGTCTAAGCCCTTCCAAGCACTGGAGATGATTCAAAACAACTTGGGAGGAGGATTTACCTTTTAATTTATGATTATAGGATCAATGAGGTGTTGATTCCTTGTGAAAAGTGTGACTCTCTTCCTACAATCTCCACAACTTTTTAATGAGAATGTTGATTGAATATCATGGCAACAATGATCACAAAGTTGATCAAAACTCAAACTGTAAAAGAACACACAATAAGATTGCCATAATTCACAAAATACATCCTATTAGTGTACATTCAAATATGGATGCTTAATCATGCCATGGATAAATAAAAACAGAGAGATGTAAAATTAGTATAAAAAAGACAAAATTCATAAACAATGTCCTATTTTTTGATAATTTACTATTGTAATATATGCAGTTGTCTAGTTGTGGGCCAAGCAACCCCCCCCCCCCCCCCCCCCCCCCCCCCATCCTCTCCCTTTTGTTATTTTTTAATATTAAGATTCTTCAATGGTGTGCAAACATTTGAAATATCATATTTTCAACATTATTCATAATTTAGTAGAATATTGTCAGTGTTCATTCACACAAACTCATTTTAACAATGTTCTTGTCATTATTAATAGATTTAATTAAAATGCAAACTCGTAATACAATAGTCTTCCCACATACACAAAAGAGGGGGTACATTAAGCTTTTTGCATTAAATATAGGACAAAGCCTTCCCTCTTGAAGGGTAAATGTGGAAGAAAATTTTGCAAAAATAGAAGGGTTATCTCTTTCTTCCAATACAACATGCCCCCCAATCTGTCAAAACATAATAAGATTCGTCATCAATTGTTGCAACCTACATCATATCTTAGTGTTTATGTTCCCATGTTGGATCTCAACTAAAATTACATTGCGCAAAGCAAACAAATAATCATGGCAACAACAAAATGTTTCATCTGCAAAAATCCAACCTTTTGTTTTAACCATTGAAGCATGTGTTTGACCAACAAGGCATGTCACTAACATAGGTGTGCGACACCAAGGATGGTCACAACGGCCTATGGGGGATTCCTTCAAGCATGGCCTTGGGTGCATAACTCTACTAAACCTTGCTATCTATGGCAAAAACTTGTTGAAAACACCCCACTACTTCATTATATTCAACACATGTGTAGTGTTATAATTTGTGGAGCATTTGTGATTACAATTGCCCCCACTCTTTCAATTTGTGGAACATTATACCCACATCATTTGTAATATTGTAATCCATGGAGCATTGTGACCACATCAATTGTAGGATTGCAAATTGTGGTTTTAAAAATAAAACTTTGGCATCCACGTATGAATGGGTAGTTGAATGAGTGATCAAAAGACCTAAAGTTCTTTCCAATTCGGTTAACAACCCTTATTAACTACCACCATGGTCATTGTTATTTTTTACTTACACTTCTTGCAAAGGAACAACACCATACCAAAAGGTGTTATGTGTCCATTGAGAAAACACATAAGAATCTACTACTGATGAAATGTTTCCAATCTAATTTCAAACATTACAATGTTGGTTGTTTGCATGCCTTGCATCCTCCACATGTTTTGTGATTTCTTGCTTTGTTTCTTCTCTATGTTTCTTTTCCTTCCCAAGGTTCTTGTGCAACTTCTATTGCACATGCAACAATTGTGCATTTTTTCGAGCAATTGTCAATGCAAAAACACAAGAAATTTAATCAACATCACAATATGTTTAATTCATATGAGAACATTCAACAACCAAATTATATGAATTTTTCTCTAGAGCTACCAATTACCATGATGTTGTGAATCATGTGAAACCACATCTTCATAGTACTTTGAAGCTACTAGCCAAAAATGCATTGTAACCAAAAACAAAAGCAACAACCACGGCTTTTCATCATTGTGGTGAGAGTGATGATCACAAAAATGACTTTCTAGATGAGGAAGATAGTCTATATGGTAACAATACATAGCAGCAACTTCCTCAAGCCCAAGAAAAACCTATTAATCTTCAAATCCAAAACAATGTACTATGAGGTTAATGCATCACCATCTTTTCTTGAAATTTTGTCCTTCATTTTCGCACACATGGGAAAAGCTAGCCTTTAGACACATAATTTTTTTTGATGGTGTGATTTCAGGGTTAGGAATCAAATGAAACTGGTAGAGATGTTAGGCAAAGGGATATGGCTTTCGAGATTTCCAAAACTTAACCTAATTTGCCATCACCCCTTCCTATTTGTCAACAACAACAAACCTCTCCAATGCATAACAATAAACCTTCTTCTTCTTCATCCTAGAAACGACAAAGCAAAGCAATAACAATGAAAAGCAAGCCTACCGCCTAAACTATAAAATGGAATCCAATTCAAATAGCACATTAAAACCAAAATGTGAAAAACAATTACATGTCAAAACATCCATGGTGAACATACAAAAAGAACCCCATATACTAGTTCCTCAAAATTCCCATCATTGGTATAAGAATGCTACTTGGGATCTTGGGAGTCTTTCCCTTAATTCCCAGACTCCTTTTGAATTTTTGTGAGAGTGTGTTTCACTTCCTTTGACTCATGTTAAGCCTTATGGCTTGTCCTCAATTTGAATCACCTTGTCTTTCTCTAGCCTCGCTCATGAAATTAAGACTAGGATCATGACAAATAACTTATCTATTTAATATAAAATCATTCCTCCCTAATGATTTTATTTCAACATGTTTCTTGCACAAATCAACAAGTTTTTTATACATGATTTAATCTACACCCTAGTAAGAGAAAATTTTATCTTGGCCCTATGGCTATACAATAAAAGAATGATGATTCATACATCATGTTAACCAACACATTGATACCATAATAACATTACAAGTGCACATTGACAAGAGATAGTTTCAAAGAACTTACACTTATATTAAAAGGTCACACAAAGGACGAAAAGTCATTAACTTACAAAAGTATAGTTTAACAACCACTACAAGCTACAACTTTTGTAATTGCTTTCATAACTAGTATTTTTGTTCTAAGATTATGCTCTAAGATTAAGTAATGAAATTCATCAATATTTGTATTCACTTTATTCTTGACCTTAAATGTTTCTCTATTCAAAGTAAGATTGATTGAAATCTAACATTGACTCTTGTAGTGTTATTTTACAAGAAAGCTATCCAAGTAAAATATGAATTTATTGTTTTTTCTTTATGAAATATTTCTTTTACATGGATATTAACAAACAATTTTTAATATGGCTTCCCATGTGTGTGGTAATATATTTTGATTATGGTTGGGTGTTAAATGTTACGTTGAGTTCATAAAAAATAACAAAAAGTTCACAAAGTGCATTGCATGATGATAACACAAATAAAAATTAATGGGTGACATGAAAGAAATTTTTTGAGTCTTCCAAATGTTGCATAATTCAAATTTTCAATAGACAATTTGTTGGAGTCAAATATTATATATTTGTAATGAGATGCATGTGGATCAATGAGTAACAACATCTAGTGAATTCCATTGATGTGAACATGTTGTAAATGTTTATGTTTATATTGAATCCTTTTACATAAACTAGAATATGAATTGTTGAAAGGCATAGTGTAAATCTTTCAATAGTAGCTAACAATATTTTTGTTAGTCATATTTGGTATTTTTGGAAAATTTTCAACAACTAGGATTTTATAGAGGTGATTTCATAATTTTTATACATAAGATGCAATATATATTGATTTTTGAGTGATTTTTCCATATGAAATTCAATAAAAAATAAATCAAAGAATTTTTTAATAAGAATTGAATTTTAAAAAACCAAAAAAACTGTTATATGGGGTTTAAAAATTTACAATTTTGGGCTTTAACTTCATCAAAACAACTTGGATCAAAAGAATTTTGTCTAATGTTGACTAGTGGGCCTTTTGCGTTGTTGGCCCAAATGTGATCATTTTCAAGGCTCTAAGAAACATAACCAATGTGAAAAGTGATCATACGAAAAAATAAATAGGATGGCCAATGAGAAATTCCCCATGCATTTCCCCACAAGTGATGTGAAAGGACAAACAAAAAGGCCAACCATGTTTGTAAGTTTTGTGTGAAGGGGCAAATTGAATGGCCATTTGAGAAATTCCCTATGTATTTCCCCATATGATTGTGATGCAAAAAGGCAAATAAAAGGACCAATATGATGAAAAAAATAATTGATTGGTTGAAAAAAAATCATTATTATAATTTTAATTAATTTCAAAAATCATTATAAATTCAATAACTTTTTTCTTTGTTGGTCCAAAAATTGTGAAACAAACACCATGCACATTGTCACATTGAGGGCTTTTTGATAGTACCAAAAGTGCAACGAAGGGCCCCATGGTTTGGGAGGTTAAGGTGTGGTCACAAACCAAAAAAATACAAGTTAACTTTATACACGCACACATGCACACACACACAAAATTAAACAATATTTCCACTAATGGTATAATTTAGCAACCAAAATCAAATTGTTCAACAAACATAAACTCAAACTTAATTTAACTTCCTTCTAAAAGGACCACTATTTAAACATGCATCTATAAGAACCAAAACAACGTGTATAAAACAACCAAAATATCCCTTCTAGATAAGAGGAGGGATATCGTGCATGCTCATCAAGAGTGGGTGTAAGAACCCTTCCTCATCTCCTGCACCTCATCACCTAAACCCTAAACCCTAAACCCTAACCTTCACCTCATGCTTTATGATGAGATTGGTAAAGCCCATGGGATGGGGACATTCCCAAAATGCAAATGCCCCCACACTGGGGCTGTAACCTACACTAAAACCACATGCCTAGGAGGGAGAGACAAGCTCACTAAACTCAAGAGACCTACCAGATGTAGGTTTAGGGTTGAAGGACTTTGGGGGATGAGTAGCACAAAATGGGGTTATCATATTTGTGACAGAGGAGGGCATGCCCGCCCACCACTTCATTCAAGTCTGCATAATGGTTTTGAATGCAAAGAATACAAACTTGACAGTTCACTGACAGCAGCAACAATCATGCAGAGGTTTTATGAACACATCATTCAGTAGGGTCCTTTCTTTCTTACAACATCTCTAGTGTCTGACATTCACTTGCCAAGCATCCGCACAGTTTCTTCAGTCACACACCATAATTCACACCTATGTACCAGAGACTTCACAAGCTCAATCTGAAAGTGACTATGATTGCTTCCTTCCTGTACTTCTCAACTTCCTTCGCATTAGAAATAATTAGTCGTAAACTCAATAAAGCACCAAACTTAGCAGATACACAAGAGCTTGCACTAAATTGACATCAGAACCCTTCTCAAAAGTCTTCTTCAAAATCAGATAGTCAGCCCTAGTGCCCTGGATTTAGTGAGGATCCTCATCGGTACACTAATGGAATCAGTACTGCTACTATCACAACCCTTGTCTCCCAAAAAACTGCTGCTCACTGAGAGTTCAACCAACATAGGTAACAAGGGAAAAAGGTTGTATATTATGAGGGGGATCTTGTAAAGCAGTATGATATGCTAATTCCGATCTATGAAATTGCTGACAAATTGAGAAATCTCTGGAATGCCAATTTGAAGATAACATAACCATGAGTGCAGTCATGATCATATGAGAGTCTGAATCTACATTCAAACAACATATATTAGTAGACACTAAACCAACTGTGTGCACAGTGCACACACGAGATTCCAAGATACACAATGGAACATCAGCTGACAGAGAATTCAATAGATTTGTGAGATACAAAAAACAGGTGTACATTGAAAATTGTGAGAATATGGGGGTGGTTCACACCAATTTCATGGGCCCTGGGAAGCCATGCTATTACTGCACATCTCATATGCCATTCCTTGCCATTGAAGACATTCTGCCCTGCAAACTGAGAGTGATGTAATCTCTGCCTTTCACATCTGAGGAAGAAAAGAAACATTTAGAGTAAAGAACAAGTTGGAGGAAGGAATGACACATGGCATCAGATGACAAAGATCCAAAAGAAGAGAAACTCAATGGTTTGCTAGCCAAGAATAACATAACCCAAAAAAAGTAGTCTGAGATCATGACCCAGTGTAAGTTATAGATATCTCCAAATATGATGCTCACACTGTAATGTGAATTTCAAATGATCTAATTTACCTTGACTGATGCTATCCAGCAATGGTCCCAAGACCCTCCGAATCCAGCTCCGATGTCATGCTCATGCCTGCTGCTTGTGCGGAAAAAAATGGCCTTATTCTCCAAGTGGAACTGGACTCTTTCCATTTTGAAGAGGGGCAATTAAAAAGGTTTACAGCTGGTCCTGCATCTGATTCTGCTTCTTTCACTTGAACCTCTTGGAATAAAAGATGACCAATAGAATCCTTACTTGGCCTCAGTTTAAACAAGAGGATTAAAATGTTGGCCCACAGAGCTGATTAATGGGTCTCATATTGATCACAACATTCACACAAGCCACATCCTGTCTCCTGGTGTAACACTATGCAAAACCATTTCCATAGACCACAACACAAGTCTCACCCTGCAAACAACTCCAATTGCATTTGATTGCAATTACATTGCACTGAATAGGCACTTTCCTCCTCCACTGAAAAGACATATGATCCTGAGTGCATATGCCTGCTCAGATGTGTTTTTTGTTTACACATGGTAGCCTTGCACATCACTTTCACAACTCGGTGTGCACTCCATGTCATCAATAGAAAAGCAATTACACACTAAAGATTCAACAGGTTGAAGACTTCCTGTGCACATAGACCTGAACTGAGCCTGCACTGATCTGTAACATTTCCTCAGGTAAATGCCACACACTGGAGACATGCAAAACTGTAGTTTTATCGGTTTCTGTGATGTGGACTTCATACCTGGCACTATCCTAAGGGCCCCAAAGAGTATCCGGCCAATCCTTGCTCAGGTGAAGGATTATTATGAGAAACAGCTACAGCAGGAATTGGAGTCCAGCCTTGATGTGCCTGGTGAATAGCATTCTTCTGCATCTCAAGCATCCGTGCTGTGTTCCCACTTTGCTGCCGACTTGGCTGTTCCCAGTGTGGACTTGAAGGTCTCTCAAATGCAACAGTGATGGTTTGACCTGGAGAAGTTTCTGATGGTCCCCAACATGCAGGGGTTGATTTCTCAGAGCCAGTACTCCAAAGACCCTGCCCCTGCCCCTGATCAGCTTCTAACTGGGACACAATGTGCTGTGATCCAGGGAAAAAATGTACTGGCTCAGAGTAGAGGGCTGGAGGTGATTTGGATCGGGAGAACATTCCACTTGATGCTTGCAGCCTATGATGCTCAAAGTGATGAAGAGGACTCACATCCTCTTGATGTTGAGGCTGGCTCCCTATAAAATGTGGCACAGCTTGCTTTGACGGTGCAGTGAAGTAATAGCTTTCTTTGCCAAAATTGGTTTCATATCCAAGTGTGGATGACCTCTGCCCATTATTGAGGTCTGGATCCTTGAATGAAAACTGTGATCGCTGCCTTTGTGATGGCAAAAACAGGTCATTGCTCAAAGGTTGCTTTGTGAAATGTGACTTAGAAGATTGTGATCCTGCTCCATTCTCAGAGACCCTGCCTCTCTGCAAAACTAAAGGTGAAGACCCAGAGAGTCTATGATCATGCTGCATGCTGTCTCGACGCTGAAAATGATCTTCCCAGCCCTCTCTGCCATCATTCCCATGATGTCGCACTGTTTCATGCAAGTGGCCAATCTCAAAATCACTGTGATGTACACTTCCAGAACTTCTTGGGTCCACATGTGATTCATGTTGATCCAAATGCCTATTCCCTTTCTTGTGTGCAAGAAGAGCAGAGGCATAAGCCCCATTGCCAGAAAATCCATCAAGACTGATCTCAGAGGCAGTATGATCAGACCCTATCATGGTTGCTCTCTCTGGCTCTTCTCTAGTCAGACAACTCCTTGCGGCACCCATGGTGGCTACACTCTCCACAGGCTTCACAGGGTCCCAAAAGTCAGCAAATAACTTCATCCCATGGATGTCTCTGTCTTTACTAGCTGGTTCCAGAGATTCTGCAGATGAAAGGATTTGTGTATCAGGACTAACACTTGTCCACATCTGATGGATTGGCGACTCCTCATCTGATACATCTTTACCCTCATGTATAACCAGATGGTGAGCAACTTGTGGACTTGGAGGGCTCTCCTTCCCAGCCTTGGATGACCTCAGGCATTCACCTGCAATATCTAGTGGGCCAGGAGGCTGGTGCAATATGTGTGTGTCTTCAATTGATGGATCCTCATCATATGACCTGCTCAGTGTACAGGAACCAAATGATTGAGGCTCACATCTGCCTAAAGCTGTCAATGGTGCTACTGCTGGCTTTTTAAGCCCTTGCTGCTCCCTGTCTTCTGCAGTGCTGGCTTGTTGGTATGAAAGTCTTCGTTGATCCAGTAAATTTGTGCTCAATGACTCCTTTCCAACTCTCTTTACCACTGCCTCCCTGTCAGCAGCCACATGACTGTAGCTCTGCAGATAGCCATCACCAGGCAAAGTGACATGAACAAATGTTTAGAAATTACGGAAAGCCTCTTTAACCAGACATTGAAGCAAAAGCTATTGTTGGAATGTAGCTTTGGAAGATGGAAGCTTAACAGTCATCTCGGCACAAGATAAGTCCAAACCCAACAAAGATACAAAATACAAAGGGCCTACCAGATGAGTTGGGGAGAGCACATGCCCCCGTTGATGAACACAAAGCTGAGCAGCTAACAGGGCACGCCCTGCTTGCTGCACTTTTCTCTTTGTAAAATTTTCGTGTCCGGATGGCAGCTCTCTTACCACCTGCTTCTGCCTGTAGCAACATTAAAGATATTTTGAGTCATAGACTTTAATACCAGGTAATGTTGTCATTGCCCAAATCAGTCTGTAAACATAGTCTCTCAAGCAGAAACAGATGTCATCTTGGAAATGGAGGAAAATGATTAACAGCAGCCACAGCCTATGGGTGCCCAAAGTCATAATTTCATCCTAAATCTACACCCACAAACCAGACTACTACCATTTCTAATTTCTGTTCAAATCATTTGATCAAAAGAGTCACTCAGATAGCTAAGACTACAGACTTATCAGGTGGGTGAAAAGGGTTAATAGGCCACCAGTGGTCCTGAAGAGCATCACTGCCTGCTTGTTCCACACTGTCATCCAGAACAGCTTGTAAAGTGTGCAAACGAATATCCTCCCCCGAGTCTCGTTTCTCCATAAGGGCTGCAAATTGGCTTTTGCTGACCTGAAATGGTTTTAAATAAATCATAGACTGTTTGTATTTTATACAGGAAATCCACCCACATCACTAGCTGACAGAGCTGCTTCTTGTGCAAAGGCTTGACCAATTCATTTGTGATTGACAGACAAGTATGAATATTGAACTTACCTGGATAACACGTACTCCAACTGGTGGTTCTTCACCTGTGCGTGGATCTCTTGCAGAGGTTACCAAGTGCTTCTCAAGCCACTTAGACATAACTGGACGAACTGAAGCATTCCCATGCTCCAAATCTTCTTGAAGTGTGCTGACCTTGCGCTTCTTCCCACCCTGCCTTCAAATCCAAAGAACAAAAGGAAACATATTTAACATCCTTCTGCTCTTGGGGGAGTGGCTAGGGTGGGCTGGAAGAGCACTACATGAGTACATTTAGCAGTTTCACTATCAAGCACAAGAAAACCACTGAGACACTCACTATATTGGCAAGCACCTAATAGCTGTCCATTCCAGGGAACAGGAGGTGTCCAAACTCCAGCATTACATTTATGCCATTTCATATCTTCAAAGAGCTTGAATGGCTTTCCCAATATGCACCTCAGATTAACAGTGTTGCTTATATTGTCAATATGTCTCTCCTCCTTTGCATGGTCTTCTTGGTTTCCAGCATGAATGAGTTGCCTTGAAGATTGTTGCAACACATTCTGTAATTGACTTTTGTTCTGGGATCCAGAAGCATTGGATTTCATCCCTTCCCTGCCCCCAATTTTCAACAAAATGCTCACAATCAACTCACACACTGACTGCTCCTGAAGAAGTTGAAATTTGAAACCTCCATGGACAAGAAACCGCAACACTTGGCCATCACCCACCCACCCCTCAGTACATCTCCTGGCTCAAAGATTCTATGTCGGTCACATTCATTTTCACCTCCAAGAGTTGCAGTCCACACAGAGCCAGTACGATTGCTCTTTAGCCTACAATTGCTTTCCAGCCATGACATGCTTATCTGAGAGCATCAAGCTTGCCAAAACACAGAGCTCCTCTGAGGGATTTCAATAAGATAAAGAGTACTAAGAAATGAAAGAGTAGTATACCTTGCAACATGGGCAGGACTGTGATTATCTACACCCCTTCTCTTGTTCCATAGAGCTTCCAACCTGTTCAAGTTTTGAGACGTTGTTAGCTATCTGAGTATAATAATATGAAAGCCTTTGCAACAAGGCATGATGATCCTAAATTAATTACATAGTCCACAAAACTGTTCAAGACATCAGCTTTAAACTTAAGACCATCATCACTAATCTCAAATTCAAAAGCAAGCAGACAGAGCAGCAAGGACACTACTGGCACATAGTGCGATAATACCAATGTCACAAAGGGGGTAAGTATCATACATTGACAACAAAATGTGCCAGTACTTACTTCTCATAGTATCTCCACACTCCTCCACTTTGTGTTTTGCCAGTGGAGAGAGTCTGAAAACCTCCAGAGGCTGCAAGGATATCAGGGTGCAGGGAACCATCACAAACAGCAGATCCCCTGCAGCCAACAAGCGGTAGCAATGTGTTTTGCGAGTGAGGGTATTGGTGGCACAAGACCATGCAGACATGTGCAGAGGCAGTCACTTGACAAAAACAAGACCTTCAACTCCAAAGAAGGAATTCCCCAAGAAAAACCTGGATACATCTGGCATGACACAAAACACACACACTCTATAAACTAACTCACCAAAGCAGAAGGGGAGATTTGGCAAAAAGGTTCTCTTCTCCTTGGAGCAATGAGCTCACTGCAGCTTCCGTGTCAACACCATCAGGGAGGTATTGACACAGGTATTGCCTCTCATCCTCTGTAAGGCATGTCCTCCATGTCTGCAGCAACAAAAAAGCAATCACACACCATGTCAGTCAGCTGGGCACACACACACACACACACACAGGTTTGAATGGGATCTGAAAAATATTCCATTGAAAGAAGTCAATGTCGAACTGCCTGCCTGCTGGATCTGAAATATTCCATAGAGAGAAAGTCTGAGGCACTGTCTCGTGGCCCAGTTACACTTTCCGGATGCTGCTCTTTCTCTCAGTGAAAAGCCTCATGAAGCCACAGTGAGAAGAACTGATTCCCAATCCTGGATCGGACTGAATGAAATGAAACAAGAGCACAACGGCACACAAGGAGTACTACCTCCAAGGAGAGTATGGATTTGAGATCCTTGAGCTGAGCAAGCTCATCGGGCACCACAAACGTGTCCACAAGACCTGTGCGTTTGTTGTAACAAGCGGACTCCCGCGCAGACGGTGAAAGATGGCTCACCGACAGTCCCACCTGCATCCGCCGCGCCACAACTTTCTTTTGCACTTCGTCCCACTCTAGCACTGCGGACGGCCTTATCCTGTTTCTCCATTTCTCCAAACGAGAAGCATGACGGCTCGCCTCCTCTTCCAACAACGATCTCCGCTCTTCTCTACCACCACGCCCAGCCTCAAGCACATCCATAACGAAACTGACCTCTTCCCCACACACACACACACACACACACACTCTCTCTCTCTCTCTCTCTCTCTCTCTCTCTCTCTCTCTCTCTCTCTCTCACTCACACATACACACACGAAGGCAAAACCTCCACCCACTCAATCAAATCCTGCACAAGGACATGATCTTCTCTTCTCTCCTTCCATGGCCAAGTTGAGGCACTCAAGGGTTTGACCCATCGACCTGCACTTGCTGCCCTAATCGCCACCACGAGCCTCTCGAATTTAGAACTCCAAAGCACGGGCGTCAATCATGCGCAGCACCGCAAGCATCACAAACACGTAGAGCTACAGCACCAAGACGAGGAGTCGCCGGCAACGGAGAAGAAAACCCTCCCTCGCGAGGTTAGGGTTGCTGCACACTTCCCACTTCAAAACAGGCACTCACTCTGCTGCAAAGGCGTAACATCCCCTGCACCCATGTGATTACTTGCTGCTGTTTCTCATCGTTTGTATGGCAACCACAATGGACACAGCCCCCGTAGTCTCTCTCTCTGTCTCTGTCTTCTGCGGCGCAAAAGTCAAGTTCTCAGCCAGGCCTACCCCCCTCTCTACTACCCGTTTCTTAGACCATAGAGACCCAAATAGTAACGCTCTTCTGTCTGCCTGTCCGTGGTGGGACGGAGGAGAAGAAAGACTTTTCCAAAAGCTGCCTGCGTGGTAGTGTCAAAACGGCTTTACCGCAACCCACGTAAAGAAGGAAGGAAGGATATCCGCCCTTGGCTTCCAAATTTTCTTTTTCTTCTTCGTTCCACTGTTTGCCTTTTTTCTTTCCTGACGCTGCTGCTGATGGTCCAGACGCCAGAAGTGTGGAATCAATCTAACACATCTTCAATCTTCAACGAGCGCAACACAATCAATCTGATCTCAAGAGCGTGATCTACTACGGTTGATGCACTACTGTTCCATGTAAACCCGCGACAAACTACTTGGGCTTTCTCAAAGATTTCGAAGAACAGGAGTCAATCTACCAACTACCCATTTATGCGATTCATCTTCTTGTCTTATTGTCAGAAACAACAAGCGATTGTTCAATTTTCGAGCAGCACTCAATAAATGTTTTGGCTTGCAATCGCTGCAAAACTGAAGGCGATGATGATGATGCTGATGAAGACTACTACTTTGCATGAAGAAGCAGCAGCATTAATATATCCTCGGAAGTATATTCAGCTGAGATGATATTGATAGAAGAAAGCTAGCCCGCAAAACCAACAAGATCTTCTCGCATTCCCGATCACCCATCACATTTGTGTCTCTTTCTTCCGCATCAGCAAACTGTCGCGAGTTTTTTAATTTCTTAATGAATTATTTTTTATAATTCAAAATTGGGTGCGCCTGAAATTCGTGAACCAAGGAAGGAAGAAAGGAGGGCAGCAGCAGCAGCAGCAAAGCTTTCTCTACTAGTCTTCATCATCTCCGTAAGTAAACTAGGTCATCATCATCGTCGTCAGAGAGTGGGTCATCTCCGACATCTTCTGTAAAAACTTTTGTGATTCTTTCACAGCTGCTGCTGCTGCTTACACAAATTGTCTTGTGATCAAGGCTCGATCCGATGTATAAAGCTTCGATCGTTTGATCTTTGATGCGACCCCAGGACCGCGACAAACACGAGTCTTGCGTCACCAACAGCAAGCGCAGCAACGACGACGACGACGCCATGGACGAAGGCCAAAAGAGACGACAGTGCAGTACGATCGCAATGTGAACAGGGTATCAGTTTTTAGGGTTTTTATACTTAGGGTTTTAATGAAACTTTTTGTAGCCATAATAATTTGAGAACCTATATAATTTCAATAATATGAACAGGGTTTCGGTTTTTTTGCTTTAGGGTTCTCAGTTCTCACTTTTGAGACATAAAGTAGGTGAAAGGTGTACTCGCAATGTGAACAGGGTTCCATTTTTAGGGTTTTGATGAAACTTTTTGTAACCATAATAATTTAAGTACATAATTTGAACAGGTGTGAACGGGGTTTGAGATTTTTAACGGTTCTCAGTTCTCACTTTGGAGACATAAAATAGGGGATAGGATTCTTTGACTTTTTTAAGAACCACGGTTATGGACCCTAAGAACCGCCCTCATAACGTCCGGGGCTGTTCCTTGTTTCTAATACCCGCCCACCACTGTCTTCTTTGGGGCCTCGTCTGCTTGGGGTTTTGGTAGTTTAGGGTTTAGGGTTTTACTGGTGCGGAGGGTTCCTGAAGAGATGACGAGGAGAGAGGCAGGAGGAGAAAGGGGAAAATTGGGAGTGAAGAATGTAATGCAATACTGTGTATCTCTTGAAGCTACATGAACGAAATCGGATTGTGCTAAGTCTTAGACGCCAAATTTTTTGTGTTGTGTGTTTTGTGATGACTTTCTTCTGGTTCTTCAATTGTTGCATTTGCAATCTGTGCAGATTGTGCATTGCTCCTGTCACATGCATATTCAGGTCTTGATGAGCATTTCTCATTCCATTTTATTTTTCTTGCTGTGGTTTACTAGCTCTTTCTTTCTATGGTGGGTGTCAGCTGCTCATCAAGGTAGATAGATGGCCAAGCCACACCTACAATTGTCTTGATGTTAGGGAATTGTGCAACTACGCGGTGACGCAGATAGTTTGATTCAATGGCGGAGGCTTTTGCTGGATTTTGTGTGACACCATGTTGTGATAGGGCTGTTGCCCCTCACTCCCTTCCAGGATTTCTCTGTGTAGCATCATGAAGCTTTTGTAGAGAACAAATTTCAATTGTTTTTGCAGTCACGCACAGGATTTGTTAACACTCTCTAGAAGAAGAACTCGTGGCTCTCCCATGAAATGCACAGTTCTCAAAATTAACAAAGTGAGACAGAACTAAACCCTAGACCCGTCAGGCACTATATCCTTCAGTTGATTCTTTCTTGAAAGGATTCCATATCTACTTGAATTGCTGGAGTTGCAGGAATTTCATGTCATGCTGCAGAAAAGTACCGCTAGCCGTCAGTGGGTTCGTCGCCACCGCCACTCCCCGCACAAGCACAGAGTGCATCCATACTACGAGGACAGGCTGAGATTGACGGAAGAGAGACGGTGGGACCGGCAATCCCATGATCTGTAAGATCGGAGGAACGACGACGGGGTTAGCTAGCTTTTCATAGCAGCTGCGCTCGCTTGTCGCCGTAACCCTGGTCGGAGTTCTCATCGCATCGCGGGACCGAGCACACCAGCGGCAGACGAAGAAGAAGAAGCACTTCGCGCGGCGTGGCGGAAATGTTGGCAATTGCGGGTGGACCGTTGCTTTGCTGCAACAAGCCTTCTTCACTATTCTCCTCGCAGATTTCCAAGAGCAGCACGGGAAGATGCAACAAGCTCATGAGTCCGATTGAGACCCGCTCAGAAAAGCAAAACACGACGAGGAATACGCGTGACTCTCAAACACCCAAAACGGAATATAAGGATTCTGTGTTCGATCTGCTCTTCATCAATGGTTGCCGGCAGGCTTTTGGCCGAGTTGCTGGTTGGCAGGTGAGCCAAAGTGTGGGCAAAGTTTCTGTCCTCTGTTTCTTTCCTTTGGACATCTGTGTTTGGTGTTTCCGCCCATTGCAGCAACAGCTATGTTTTCTTTTACCATGCAGTCACCAAGAAGCTGGAATGAGGGATATCAAGGCATGGTGGAGGTGTCACATGCTTTGGCGGCTGGCAAATCTGCAGCAGAACAACAGACTGCAGTCCTCAAGGTGCAATTCTATATCTTTCTTTTCTGATGGTAGAAAACTTGGAGAAGCTGCTTCTCTTTTGAATTTTAGGAGCTTCTCATGTTTGAGCTTTGCATGTGTGAGAGATTCACTCAGAAATTTCAACTGGATTGACAAACTCTCCAAGAAGTGATAGACCTCCTGTATGCCATTCTTGACTAGTACATATTCCATGGGAGAAATGCATCTCTGCAAGGCTTTTATGCTTTACAAATAAAAAATTCAGAGTCCTCCTGGAGGGGTATGGGAGAGAGTTTACTCTGCAAATAATTGGCAAACTGCAGCAGATTTCTTTGAAGTTAAATATTTGTGCCTTTTGGAGATGTTGTGAAGTGTGGTGAAGAAGTTCAACATGGAGGTCATTGTGTGTTTGTGCATGAAGGGCTTCCCTAGAGTGCCCACATGGTTCCGACAGTTATTTCCTTACTCAGATTGGGGAGCTGCTCTGAATGCTCGCATCACTCCACTTTTCTTCTCATGGCTTGTAGGACCTTGTGAGGTAGGATGACTTTCCACCCCCTCTTCCATGCTACATTGCTTCTTCACCTGTCTGCTGTCACATACAGTCCACAAGCATACGTTCAAATGTGTTTTTGTGAGAACAGTTGCAAATAGTTCAAAGTCCACATATCTGCAACATTCAAGCTTGTTGCAGCATGATGAGGATACAATTGACTGTTGTTTCCATTTAGCTATGGTTTTGGAGTGGAGTGCTGCTAGCCAACATCATGACTTAGTATTCCACTTTTAAAAATGCAACAAAAAAACTCAGAACACAGATTCTTTTACATTTCTGTCCTAAGTTTTGGGCAGATTATCAGATACTCTTTAAGTACACCCACTGTTGGGGGAGCTGATCAAGTCAGTGGAGAGTAACGGGAAAGCTGATCACTGTGCCATGCCATTTGTGATGAGGCTGATGGTCTAGTACTTTGTGACACTCACTCAGAATGTTATTCATTCTTTCTTGTGTCTTGTTTTCAATTGGCAAGAACTGACACTAACACTAGTTTGGTGTACTTAACTTGTCATTATGGAGTTATTTTCGCTGTAATTGGATTGATTCCATTTAAGCTATGTCTCTTGAGTGCTAGCTAACACCATGACTCAAGTCTTCATGTTGCTTCCAGAAATGCAATAGAAACTCAGGAGGCAGATTTTGTATAATGGTTTGCCCAGATTTTGGGTGGACTATTATTTATACACCCACCATCAGGGGCCAATGAAGTCAAGGTGATAGTCTGAAAGTTTGTGAGCTGATGAAGTCAGCGGGTAGTCATCACACCTTGTCACTGCTTTCATGATAATGAAGGCTGTTGCCTGAAACCTTGTGAACAATTCTCATCACTTTATTAGTGCATCTCAGTGTTATGTGTCACCTTTATATTGTTGTTGTGAAGATTTGTTTTCATTTCATTCATATCATACTATTATATCTAGATTTAGTGCACAGCAGAAAGATTGTTTGATACATCTGAAGGTATAAGTATGCAGCATTGTGCACAAGTACTTCAATTTTAGTTAGTTCTGTGTATCATGTTTGCTTCTTCAAAAATTTTGAGTCTGATCAAAGCTAATGCTCTATATTTCTTGGATGTGCAAAAGGTGGTTGAGGTGACAATCCAAGACAAGAAACTAAGGAGTGGTGTGCACATACAAAAGTGCCGGTATCTTGAAACAAGTGGGTGTACAGGACTTTGCGTGAACCTGTGCAAACTCCCAACACAATATTTCTTCACAGAAGAGCTGGGGTATATCTAACCAGACATGCTTACCTCTCTATTCAGAAGATTTTGTCAGTGGATTGTTTAACTCTTAACAAGCATGTTCTCCTCTCTCTATTCAAAAGATTTTGTCAGTGGGTTTCTCTGTATATCTATTGACAGCAGTTGTAGAATTTGATTGCCCCCTTGCTCAACACTTGAAATTTTGCTGAAAAACAATTTGTTGGTGCAGGATGCCATTGACAATGGAGCCCAATTTTGAAGACTTGAGTTGTGAAATGATATTTGGTCAGATACCACCACGACCTGAGGATGATCCAGCATTGCGGCAAGGCTGTTTTAGTAAATGCCCAACCTCAAGTACTTCTGCTGTATGTCCAAAGCTTAGATGATACTAGAAAAACTTTCCAAAGCAGAGACATGTAGAGCTTGTTGCAATTGACTGCAAAAAAAAATCAGAATTTTGCACATACACACCAAATGGCATGTTATATACTAAAGTTTTCTTGTACGTGCTTGGAATGTACAAGAACAATGTAACATACTGCATTTTGTTCCTGTCAATATCTATTGTTGCCCGATTCCTTTTTGATCTGCACAACTGCAGTGTAAAACAAGCTTACCAGATGTGCATGTATTGTACTAATTATCATCAAATCTCCACCAGCAAGCTTTCCTGGCCATAAAATTATTCTGTAATGCATCAAGCAGAGATCCTGAGCTTCTAAGTGTATCTCCAAATGGAGAACAAGCACTGCAGACAATAAAAGTGCAGCACTTGGCAACAACTGGGTGTGGTTCTTACCTCCTTCACACTCCCAAGACTTTAAACATTCTTCATGCAGGAGCAATCCAGAACACACTAGATCAGTTGAGCTGTACATAGATCAGATACCCACATTGGACCTTTCATTTTCAAAACCAATAATGAACCTTTTTCCAAAGTCTGATATGTTAGAGGATACTCTAAAATGTTTCTGCATCAACACATGCCAGTACCAAACTGATATGTAGAAGAGGAACAAGAGTCAGTCCTGAAATCATTGATTAACTTCAGAAAAGCCCTAATTAAGTGTCAGAGTTCAAACAGAAATCAGGACATCCTACTGTAGATGCCTCATCTGGTACCATGAGTAAAGAAAGAGACAGGGATATCACAAATTCATTAGACAAACACAGGGGAATCAATCTGGGGCAAAGGAGTGTCTGTGATCCATCTTCTTAGACAAAAATCCATTATGTACAGGGAGAGACCAGGAGTTTCTTTTGTCCACATTCAGTGTAGCAGAGACAGTATTCACATTGTTAAAGGAATGGTCAATATTCATCACTTCCAAGTTATCTAAATATGAGATGCTTGATGTGTGAGACTCTGCCACCTGTGATTCAATTTACCAAACTCTCTTCTTTCCTTGAGCAACAAGGTTGCCCCCCTCCACAACCTGAAACTCATGTCTCTATACTAAGGGTGGTCCTCTCATGTACCTGTTGCAGTGAAAATGATCTGAATAGCATCAAGGATCAAGGCAATAGAAATATCCAACCAGTGGCAAGCATGCACACTCGATCTCCCATTTTCTCTGCTTAAAGAAACCACCTGGATATTTTGGCATGAGGAATCCAATCCCATACACAAATACATACTTGTGGTTTTGGTTCATTTGCTTGTCTCAGACAGACGGAATATTGGAGAAAGAAAACCCTTTGTAACCTTTGTAAGCATAATATGCAATCCTGGTATAGTAAAAGCCAGGCATAAACAGAAGAGCTCCAAGAATTGAGAAAGCAATTCCTGACACAGAAGAAAACAATGTAGCAAGTTACGAACTATTTCCAAAGCACCATTACTACTACCGCACTTAGCACTAACCCTAGTCTTAGTCCCTTTTCTACTAACTTAGCACCTTTGACTAAGGATCTCGCATCCACAAGATTGTGACAGAAACATCAAAAAGACTTGGACTGTTTATTATTATCTCAGCCGACCGTCAAGACTATCCAGTCATGAGAGAAAACCAAAGAAAGTTGCAGAGTGAGGGAAGAAAGAAGGGGGAGGGGGAAAAAAAGAAAGAAAGAAAGAAAGCCTTACCGTGGCCCCTATCTCCCCCGACCTTGTTATAACTCATGATGATCCCGAAAATCAAACCAAGCGCTCCAAGTGACAACAAAGCAATAGCGAACGCAATCTCTTTCACAGGAGGCTTGTTGTGCACGATGAAAGTGCCTGTAGAATCGTCGCTTATAGAAAACGTATGATCGACGTACGACATCTTTTCTTTCTCGATCCCCGCAATAAAAGAAATTCTAACTTCCTTTACAACAATTTCCAGAATTTCTTTCTTGGAACAAAAAAAAACAACAATAACAGAGACAACCTCAAAGCCTCTGATCTGTATTCCAAGACAACCAATTACTCTAGACGGAGGACGACGACGACGATGGAAAGAAGCACAATGCGAAAAAGCACCAGTTAGGGTTTGCGTGCTCATTGTTTGCTCTGATTTCTTCTTCGCTTCGTTGCCATTGGATTGGTTTCAAACTCATCTCTGCCCTCCATCTCCATCATCTCTGTTTCCCATATGCATGGGTTAAGTACAAACCATACCTATAAATAGTCCATAGTCCATACCTATACATAGTCCATACATGGGCTATGGTTGGCATTTACATTAGGGCTTAAGCCCAACAACTATTGAGAAATGAGGTGGCTCATTTATATGGCATTATTTTGGTGCCAAACTCTTGTAATCCTATTCTAGCTTGTGTCGCCGGCCCAAGTGTGAACACATTGAGGGCTCAACTGATTTTTCGATCCAAACCCAATTTTTTTGCAATTTGTTTGAATTTCCAGCAACAAAACAAAATCTGCTCAAAAATCAAATATCTTCCACACCTTAGCTTTGAAAATTATGAAATAAACCCTATTTAAATCTGACTCACCGAGGGCTTTCCAAACAACACCAAGAAGGCCCCCAAATTCCAATACAGTTTTCACTTCCAATTTTCATTTTTCAAATGGTTCAATAATCAATAGCTTCCACACTGTAGCTTCAAGCATTCTCAAACCAAGTTGGTGCACCCCTACTCATCCAGAGCTTTCCGAAGATACCAAGAGCATAGCATGAAGCTTCATGCGGTTTGGGAGATCTCAACATGACAAAAACAAAACAAAACTCATGAAATTGGAAGAATGCTTATATGTTTTTTTACTTTCATATATTGTTTAGAAGAATGTTGGCATGTCTTCGGGCCTCATAGAAGTTAACAAGGCCCATATAGCGGTCATCATAGGAGAAGTTCATTCTATGTGCACTCTCAATGAATGTCTAGGATGTCATATTCAACCCATATAGAATACAATGTAAAACCCAACTCACTCATGCACAAAACCATGCTAGCTAGCTACGAAGATGTGTGTTTCAAACTACCCTCGCAGGCCTTTCCACTTTTTGGAATTAGAGATGTTGGAATAGGAAACGAGCATACAAAATGACATTCACTTGATAATCCTTGCCAAAGTTTATTAGAGGAAAAACATCAATCCAAAAGAGGAAAAGGAGGAATAAAAAGGGAGTCCAAAAGCAAACAAGATAACATGCCAATGTGCAATCTATGTCTTCAATCCCTCGCCAATGATGTAAAAGCAAATTAAAACAAGGAAAGGTATAGGGTATGGGAAACCTAAAGAGAACAAAGCTTAGAAGAGCCCTCCCAACAACAATGAATCACTTTAAGATGTAATAACCTACACTTTCTATAGAGCCAGTGACACCTTCTACATATAAAATGTGCATAAGATCGATAGAGGAAAGCCTCTAGTACCTTTGGTGGACAACTCAATTACTACAAACACATTCTAAAATCATATGTAAAATATTCACAACCAATTACACCAAATAAATCTAGGAGACACAACACCTATCCAAATTTTTTACACTTACACTTATCCTGTTGCAGTGTTTTTTTTGTTAACACTCACACGAGGCCAGTGTAAATATTTGTCAAATACACTTGCATGGCCCCTTGTAAATGTTTTGGGGTGTATAAATGTAAACACTAAAATTATTTGTAAAGTCACCTTGTCTCTGGGCCTCCTTTCACCCCAAACCCTTCTTTCAGGGGTATCCATAAAGTCAGAAAATTTTATTAAATTTGGGAATGAAATGCTGAAAGTCAGCATTTAATGCACAAGGTTCAAGACTAGTTATAGTCGCTTTACAAGTAGGAGCAGTGAAAATATATGCAGTAGTAACACTGGAGGCGCTAAAAATAAAAGGAAAGACAGGGTGAAACTCAGTTCACCACAAAAACTGAGGTCCCCCACTCTTTGAATGCTAATGTTTTTCTTTTTTGGGGTAGGTTTTTCTTTTTTTGAATTTCTTCCTATTTATGATCAAACTCAGGGTTCTAGTGTTGTTTTCTTTATTTTATAGATATTTTTATCATATATTTTTAATGACCATACTTTCTTGCAAAGTCATATGAATTAGTTGTTGTTGTATTTTTTGATAGTTTTTTTTTCTTTATTTTTTTGCAATGGGCCATTTAGTTGGCTTCTCGTGAAAAACATTATGAATCCTCCCCTCCTCAAATAAAAATCATATATTTTACATTGTTTTACATAACCATGTAAAAAAATATAAATATATGTATTTTTACATTTACAATGTTTTATTGGACCATGTAAAATTATATAAACATATTAATTTTTCCACTTACATTGTTTTACACAACATAAAATAAATTTACATGATTTTACACTTACACGTTTCATATTCCACATTTACACTTGCATGAATGTAATTGAATATTATACATTTACACAAAGTGTAAGTCCCAAACCATTTACATGCACAACACTAGTTAAAACCCAAAAGCAATCAACCTAACAAGATCAAATCTCCACTTTTGTTTGCACCCCCATCCCACCTTCACCTCATTGCATGCACTTCATTTTCACATGTTTAATCCAAAAGGTGTGTCAACTTCAAACGTTTACATCTAACACTACAACACATTTTGAGTTTTGTAACTTCCATTTGTGATTGAATGTTAGTTGTGAAGGACATATGTTCACAACTAACAACTTATGAATTGTTAAACCCATGTCATTTCACCCACCTAATTGCAAAAGACAATGACATGATCATTAGTTGCAAAAGTTAGTCATATTATCAAAAAAAAAAATCTTATTTTATGATTTTTTTTTAATTCAATGTCATAAATTTTCATGGTGTGACATGTAAAGTGTAAAGTGATGTGAATTTCATTTAAACCTAGTTGTTTTATTTGACTATGTGTTATAAAAGATTTTTTCTTGTAAAAGTGGCATGTGTCAAAAAATTGTTCACACATGTTCAACTATGAATCACACATGACTAAGAATGAATTGATTATAAAATCTAATTGTCAACTTTTTATTGGATGTTAAGGTTTGATAAATATGTACATGTTTGGATCAATTCATTACACCAAAACTTGACATATATGATTAAATTTCAAAACCTAAACTAGCTAAGTTAACCTATGTTATGTAAATGTTAGGTATCCTAGGTCACCTAGGTTATGCCACCTAAGTTATGCAACCTAACCTACCAAACCTAAATTGCCTAGGTTACAAACATGTCTTAGGTAGGAATCTAGGTAGCATAGCCTACACACATGAGTCAAGATTAACCACATGAACTACCCAGATTAAAGTAAATCAATTGCAAGAGTAAAGATTTTGACGCACTCCCAATTCCTTGAGGGACTCAAAAATGAATCCAAGTACAAGGCAGCAGAATGGGGAGGAGTCGAGGCACGCTCCCTTGTTCACAACACTTTGAAAGGTAAAGGGGCGTGTTGGAGCTTCGGGATGGGACTAGGAAGAGTTAACAAGCTTCACTCACTCACACGGGCCTGCACACAACCCACATAAAGTGGTTAGTGCATAGTTGAAGCACCTTTGGTGCTAGGACGAACCACGGGCAACACGGACACACAAGACTCACCACGGCCCAAACTTGGGAGAAGCCACCACCTTCCCCCTTATAATATACTCTACACCTCTCCACAGGGCCCACATCCAAATGGCTTTTCTCTCCCGAGACTCCCGAATGGGAGTCCCGAAAATCGCGCCAACGAGGATTCCCACGATTTTGGAGCCCCATAACTTTGCGAGAAGACCTCGGATTGAGGTGCGGTCTGAAGCAAAGTTGTAGCCCTCGTCAAGAGCTTTCCAACGGTATGTCGCACGTCATCTGTAGCTAAGTAAATAGGGTCGATTCCTGACTTTTTCTATTCGAGAGTCAAATTGACCTTTTTTTTGGCCATAACTTGAATTTTAGATGTTCAAATGAGCAATGTGAGCCCATTTTAGACATCTACGTTTCAAAATATTTCCAATGATATAAAGAACGCCACAAGTCATTGAATTTTGACCCCTAAAATTGCTCTCTGAAATTTTTGGAGTCCATCGGGACTCCATCTCCCAAAATGGGAGTTGCCTTGGGAATGTGAGGATTCACTCCCTCACACTTTCTTACACTCCCAAGAGTATGTGATGTGACTCCCGGGCTTCCTCTTGGCCCGCAACCTTGCAACCCCTTTGCCTTGGTCGCAAGCCCAAGGCTAGGGTTGCGACAAATTTGAACCTCTCATTTTCATATTGAAGAGCAAAGTCCTTACCAGTACACCAATTTTTTTTATCTAACATAAAATGTAAATAACTTACCTAAATGACCTATTCAACCTACCTTATATTACCCAAGTTATTTAAGCACCTACCTAAGGGTTACTTTGGTTACATAAAGGCTTATTTATAATGGTCTACCTAGGGCCTACTTAGGCTACCTAAGTTAAGCTACTTAGGGATTGTTTAGGCTACTTAAAGGCCTACCTAAGGGCTACCTAGGCTACGTTTCCATTTGCAATATCTATGATGCCATGTGTGAATATCCCATTAAATAACTAATGACTTGCAATTACAGCATTTATCTAATATTTAATGCATGTATTGTGTTCTATTGCACTCATGTGTCAAAGTTTTATTTGATATTTCTTCACTTGGAAATGCAAACATTCAATATTAATCACACGTGGGGGACTAGTTGTTGTTACCACTTTTCATGATTATATTGGTCACAACAATGCATATTTGGGTTTTGTAATTTTTCTTATGATGCCATGTGTTAATTTACTATTTGATGCCTAGGGACCTACAATTGCAACGTTCATTTAATAATCACATGTATCATATTATGTTACACCCATGTGTCAAGTTTCCATTTAATATTTTTTCATTTGAAGATGCAAACATTAATTATTAGTCATTCAATGGGGGCTAATTGTCGTTGCCACGTATCTTGATCATATTGGACATAATAACACATCTTTGGATTTTGTAACTTTTAATATGATGTCATGTTCAATCTATTATATGATAACTAAGGACATAAAATTCCAAGGTTCATTTAATAGTTGTGTTTTGTTACACCCATGAATCGTGATGTTGATTATAGTCACAATAGCTTGTCATCATATGAGATTAAGTTGTTATTAGTCACAAAAGGTCAATGGTATTTTTTATTAACTAGTAAATGAAATTCATAAAAACTAATGTCATGAGTCATGATGTTGACTATAATCACAACAATTTATTATCACATGGCATACCATGTCATCATCATGAAAAATTGAGTCATTATCAATCACAAAATTCGATAATATTTTCAATTAACTAATTCCATGTCACATATACATATTAACACGAATTAAAAATAATGAACTATTTTACCCCAAAAATTAACAAGTTGGCATATTGATTATAGTCACAAAACCATGATGCCATGTTGCATGTTGATGTCATTTGTCAATACCTAGTGACTTATGTGATTAAGTAATTACAAATCAAGTTGAAAAAAACAAGAGCCATTTTTGGGTCTAATTGAAAATGACACAACATGTGTTGTAGTGTAATCCACATAATAGGGGTCCCTACAACCTATGAATGCAATTTGGACACAACTACAAGCTTGCAAGTACTACATCTTTAACAATGCACCTTTAGATTTTTTATATTACTACTCACACCATAAATGGGATTTTTATACCACCAAATACATATGTTCAAATGTTCCCATTATAATTAATAACCCCAAGGGGGACATTAAGTGTTAAAATTTTACACTGGGCCTACATCAAAAATGGTATTTCTGAGGGTCTTATATGAAGGATTTTTTTCTTTTCCCCACCCTATTATTACTTCTTCTTTTTTGTATGCACATATTTAAAGCACTTTTTTTTTAAATGAATTTGCATCAAAGTTTGATACATTTCATTTATTTAAAATTTTAATTTTAGTACTTGAAGTTGTAAGGAGTGATGAGGATGCAATTGAACATGGTAAGATCACATTAACAAAATAATATGTTTTCAACATATCACATGTACTTAACATATCTTCCAACTAGCTAATGGGGAGGTGGAAAAGAAAAATATGAACTAGTAACCTACTAACAATCAATATCTAAAAAAATTAGTACAAATTTTCTATTTTTTTCCAACATTGGAGATTAATGCACATCTCTATGTTAATTATATTTTGGTTTTCAAAATAATCTTAGTATAAAACTAATTCAATTATTTCTTTTACCCAACAATAATAATATGAAACCCTATTTTATTCACATTACATTTTGTAAATTCAACAATGAATGTTACCTAACTAAAAGTTCAAAAGATTTTCAATTTAATGCACTTTAAATGTCACATGCAATAATGCAACAATGTTGTACATTGCATCTATGCATGTGACCTATGCACATGCTCAAGCTTATGTTGGTAATTTGATACATATTTCTTACATTATGATGGTCAAGCTTTATGATTCAAATATTTACATACATTTTTTTCTATTTGTTTGTTCAAATATTATCATATATGATTGAATAATGGAATAGTATTGATATTTTTTGAAACCATTGGCATTAACATATTCATTATTTGATCTCTACTAATGTATTTTTTCAATATGCCATCCCAAGTATGTAAAGGACTATTTAAAAGACTTTTTTCACTCATTTGTCCTATATTAAAATCCCAATGTCTGTTTTTATATGTGTAAATCTATGTCAATAGGTGATAACAATTGATATGTATAGGATGTATAGGTAACATTGAAACCATGTAATTTGGATAATGAAAAGTTACATAGAAAGTTTTGTATGAACTATATTATTGTTTATCATGCTTTATGCGAATATACATTAGTTTGTCCAATTTCATTTGTAATATATTCAATTATTATACCAATTTTATAAAATGAAATATCATAAGTATTTCTTTTGAAATGTTGATTGTGATGGCTTCAATTAACAACACCACATTGTGCACAACATTTCATTTTTGAAAATGTATTTGAAATGTCCATTAATTGAAATGTGCATTTCTTGAATGCCAACCGTGATCATATGGTTGATATTGTTGAACATGTCTTCTAGTTACAAAATGGTAAACATGTATTAACATCCATCAATATGTTAATTGTGAAAATAATATTTAATAATAATTCATATATATATATATATATATATATATATATATATATATATATATATATATATATAACATTTGACAACCTTTATTATCAAAACTTAAATATAAAATTGGAAGTCAAAATTAGGTGAATTAATTTAAATTTTTAAATCAATCAACAAATACACATTAGCAATTTATTTCATGGTGAGATTACAAAATGGACTATGAAACCTTTGACAAAACATATGTAGGTTGAATAAAATATTCATCATGAAAAAAAATATTGACAATCAAGATTAATGTTCCTAGGCCCCTTATTGTCTTGGAAACACCCATACCATTTACTACACCACTTACTGATGGATGAAATATAACTATTATTACCACCTAATGAAATAATTTTTTGGATATTAATATTGAACATACGAAAATCTCAAATCAAGACAAGTTGCAAAAAAAAGGTTGTGTTACGTGTATACCTTTTTCAATGCAACATTTATGTTCAATCCTATGAGAGGATTCGAAGTGCCTTTGAACCTTGTTTCAAACATAACCATGATTCAATTATTGCAATGATGTAACTGACCCACCTCCTATTATGTTCAATTAGCAAGGTCCAATAGTGATTATGGAAAGAAATGTTAAAAACAACCCAAAAAATAAACTACCAATGAACTAGGGAAATCACTCCAACAAATATCCAACAAATTGTAAAAGTTTTGTAACATACTTATTGATTTGCCTTCAATTGTTGAATTTTGCATCATAAACAATTACATCAAATCAAATTTAATGTATTTAGAAATGTAAACCTACTGTAGCCAGACAATGGGTGACCGTGCACAAGACTCTCTGGCCCTGTGAACTCAAGAGCTGTTCTGCCGCCCAAGTTGATCAGTGACGGCGAATCTCGGTTCCATTAGTGCAAGGGGAGATTTTGTTTGCATGGGATGCTTGGGTGTTTGTGTTCTGGCAGGGACTTGGAGAAAGATGGCGGCGGATCGATGAGGATATGCGGCGCCTCATTGATGAGTGATGGGGGGAAGTGATCTAGGTGAAGAATGCGAGGACGAAGAAAGCTTCGAGAGGAAGCCAGGAACGGGAGGAAAGGAGATAAGTAGGAGAGGAAGCAGTTTTTGGAGGACAGAAAGTAGTGAGTAAGAGGCAAGATAGACAGAAGCTTAGGGAGCATCTTTGAGTCGGATTGCTAGTTTTCTCTTCCGCTGCGATTAGCAACTGACATGTTCTAGCTTCTGATTTAAGAGTAGCTGAACAGATTAGATGATGGCAAGGGTCTGGAAGCTTGTGCTGTCGGAGTGTTTTCTGTGAAATAAAAGACAAGAAGTTGAGTTTGTGAAGTCTCTTGGTGTCAGTCCGTGGTGTCTGGCTATGCCGATGCACTGCAGAAGTTTTAATCTGAGGCCACGAGTCTAATTGTTTGTTATGTTATGAGGCATGAGGTTCGTACTCTCCATCTGTGTGATCGCAAGTTGCATTGTGTGGTCCTGCACAACAGCCTTCAAGCTGTAGCAAGTCAGGGAAGTAGCGGACAGACTGGGCCTCTGAGATGACATAACAGGGTCCTAGGGGGGGGTCAGACAAGGCGCTTGGAAGCATTCTGGGTGTTCCTCCTTTTTTGGTTATACTACAAGTTTGAAATCTTGCAAGATTTAGACCTAATCAATAAAAGGACAAAAAAATCCAAAGATGTGTAAGTGGTGTAATTGGTGTTATATGAACAAAGTTGACAATAATACCTCCTAGCAATGAATTGTTAATTGGAGCTTGTTTTTTTTCCTCCCTAATCATTAACTTCAACAACCTAATCATATGCAGCCCCATGAGGAGGAGCATCCAACTTCCATAACCTACTAGTGTAGATTAATGGATAAGCTTTAAAAGTTTAACACTTCCAAATCATGAGTAGAGACTATTATCATGATGTTATGTTTCCTTGATTGATCACACTTGTGTTACTTGCTTGATCCACAAGAAAAACCTACCACATTTACTAATATTGTTCAAGATATATTAGCTAAGAAGTAAATATGATTTATGCCCACGGGGGGTGGGGGACACTAGTAAAAAAAAAGTAAAAAATACATGAGTAAAAATATAAGGTGCAATATATTAATTATTGGGTAAAAATTATAAGTTTAACAATTAAAAAAAGGGTACATTTTACTCAAATAATAAATTTCATTATAATATAGGGTAGTTTTAATATGTATATATTAGATAATAATAAAGTGATAAAAATTGGGTTGGACAATTATCTAATATCCCAAACTTTACACTAAGTGTCACCTTCGAGGATTTCTAATTGTGTTTAACCCTAGGAGAGAAAGGTGCCAAAAAATCATAAGTTAGTGGTTGACTACTATGAAGTTCCTCATCCTTTTTTTCAATATTTTTTTCAAAATGTGTCTTTTGTTGTATTTCCTATCCGTGTGGCTAGTTTCATCATTTTTTTGTTTGTGGTAATCAATTTTGTTTCTTAAGGATGGAGTTGCATTTATTTATTTTATTTTTTATTTTTTCTTTCCAAGGATTGAGTTTGTTCATAACATGGTGACAAATAGATTGTCAATTAAATTGTGCATGTTTTTTACGTGTATTATAATTTGAATTGTTTGTTACATGATATTTTACAATGTTTCAATTTTGTTCACTTATTTAGATGTTGGAGGGTAGGAAAAGAAATTGCTTGATATTAACAAAATTCAAATTGCGTACATGAAAAGTGGTGTGTTATAATATTTGAAAAGTTTATAATATAATAAAGTTTTATATTGAATGTAAATAATAAATTCATATTACATATGAATAAATAACAAATTCATAATTATTAGTTGAATAGATATTTTAGATTTAATAGTAATGTAAATAGTTCATGGGAAACCAACTAATAAAAGAAGAAAATTATATCAAATCAATGTAGGCACATGATTTTTTGACTCTTGAGTTGCAATAGAATAGTAGTATGAAATGATAAGTTGCAACTTTCATTAGCTTGCAATGATCCTAACTAGCTTGTTAAAACTAAGTAGCAAAAAAATCAAACCTAGAGGAATAAAAAAAAAGTTGATCAACTAGCTAGCTACCTAATTGGGGGTTACTTGCAAATCAATCACATGAAAACACAAAAACAAGGATGCAATTGTAAGTAGGAACAACAATAAGCGATGTAGTAATGATAATGTGATTATTAAAAGTGGAAATTTTTTCATCATGAACATTAAGAATTGTTGTAATCTCCACACTAACAAACAAACAAACACTAGAATTTGTAATTAAGTTTTGGGCAAGTTTTAATATTCATGTTCCCATAAGTAGCAACTAATAACTTCTTGCCAAAACTACATAACTACATTTCCAATTTTAAATTGTTAATACATGTTCATCACGCTTAGTCATGAATTTCCTGCATCATTTTTATGTGTATAACATCTAGTGACATGTCATTGCAAGTACATGATCAACATTCAATTATGGTGTATCTTGA
>Ga0209208_10000825_pt1 | contig 41987 bp, 30 predicted proteins | sample S1TSphfallax_3_FD_187694 | JGI IMG/M metagenome (GOLD analysis project Ga0209208, IMG submission 187694) | Host-associated microbial communities from peat moss isolated from Minnesota, USA - S1T2_Fd - Sphagnum fallax MG (SPAdes) (version 2) | ecosystem: Host-associated > Plants > Peat moss >... | reverse complement strand
CCACATTGTTTCCAATATCTAGAACACCATTATCTATGTTTCATCTACATCATAATCTTCATTAAGTTATAGGTTAGTATACAAGTTGATAGGTTGTTAGTCAATTGGTAATCTAGTATATTAGAACAAGTTTAACACAAGTAGTGAAACAAGGTGTAATTTTTCAAAATTTTGGGATTGATAGTTTAGTATTGGCAAATGATTGTTATGACTATTTAAATTTTGAATTAATTAGTATAAAACTAAGAGGATAGACATGTTCAAGGATACTTTTGATTTTATTTTTATTTTGTGTTTCTCTTGCATTGAAAACATGGAAGCATTTTTGTTTTCAACAATACTTTTCTTGAAGTTATGTGCAATTTGAGTACATGTTATGTATAGGAATTGTAGATAAAATTAGTTTAGTTTAGTTTAATTTAGTTAAAGTGTACTTGTTATTTTAAGAACATGTTGCTAGAAATTTAAAAGTTTAAAACCTTAAATGCAAAAAAAATCATGTCAACATTTGGTGATCATGTAGTGGATCAAAAATTTAAAAATAGTTATGTTTAGAATTTTTGGTTAAACTCAATGATTTTAGTAAATCAAATTGAAAATCAATCATGTTTGAAATTCTAATTTCTAACATGTTTTGCTTGTTTTTGTGAATTTCTTAGGATTTGAGTTACTATTTCTTGATTTAATTTGAAAGCATTAGGAGATAGGCAGAGGTTAGTTTAAAGTTTTTGTAGTAAAATTAGGCATCCAATTTGTAAGAAAAGTTTTCTACAAACTCTTGATTATTGGGAAGGGTTGTTCCGAATTTTTATGTTAAAAAATAATGCAAAGGCTTTCGTAAAACTTGTTGATTTCCAAAAATGCCAAGGGTAGTCATTAGAAGTTTTAGAAAACAATTAAAACATATCACACATCAACCTATTCTAAAATCTACACAGAAGCAAAATGAACAACAAGTACAAACCTACGAGAATCAAACCTATGAATGCACCAAACATAGATGTAACACAAAGGGGATAAACCAATGACCAACATCAAAATGCAACTGAACAAGTTGTGCAAAGAGACCCAATTGCGCTTTCAACCACTCATCAAACAACACCATAGACATTAACCCAACCATGGGTAGTGAGTGTTAATCACATTAACAATCATGAACCTATTTGGCCGTTTGATGAAGTTATCTCTACAAGACAACCATGGCAATTTGCAACCCTAGGTTATTATTGACCTAAAACTGGTGCACCTAAACCAATTGCAACATCTATTGGTTTTCAAAACCAACTACCAAATACCAATTGATATTAATTTGGTACCTACTAATTCAAAAATGGAATGACTTTAACTATTCAACAAGTTAAAACAACTTTGTCACATTGATTAAAGAGTTCTAATCAATCAATTTCCATACCCCGAGCAAGACTAATAATTGTTCGACAACAAACCACATACCGATAAGGCACCTAATCAATGAGATCAATATAATGTCAAGGTCAAATATTGCAAGTTCCGCACCATAAACTGGTTTCAAGAAAAAGCCAAGGTGTTGGAATTGTAACTTGTTCACATTATCAATAGGTGGAACACATGTTCAATTGTTGCCCATTTGTTGATGATACATTAAGGCAATCAAGGAAGGAGGTGATGAATGGTTATTAACTTGTTTTTCCAAACATTACAACAACAATACCCAATGTGTATATATTAGGAACTCAAGCCATGAATCCTAATATAGGTCATACAACAATACTTATTAACTATCAAATAATTTGGTCACAACTTATTACACCAATTATACTGGTAAAACTAATGTGTTAACCTACTTTGACATACCCAATGTGGTATAATATCATACCCCCTTTTGTGCTTTTAGATCTTAGTTTGTATCTAACACACCCAATTAGAACAAAAAGGACTTGATCTTTCGATCTTTAGGAATTATATAGGTTATGTACTTGGGTATGTGTACCTAATTGTCGCAACCCTAATCCTGGGCTCATAACCAAGGCAAGGGCTTGCAAGGTTTTGGGCCAAAAGAGGAAGCCTAAGAGTGAAAGAAAATGTGAGGAAATGAACCCTCACACTCCCAAGGGAGCTTCCACCTTGGGAGTTGGAGTCCCGGTGGACTCCTGAATTTTAGAGAGAAATTGCAAGGGCCAAAACTCAATGGATTGAGTAGTTTTTGATACCATTGGAAAGATATTGAAACGTAGATGTCTAAAATGGACTCACATGACCCATTTGGACATCTGAAACACAAGTTATGGCCCAAAAAAGAGCTAGGAGTCAAATTGGCAATTTGAATCTCGACCACTAAAAGTCAGGAATCGACCCGATTTCCTTGTGTGCACATGGCATGCAACATATTGTTGCAAAGCTTTCAACGAAGGCTACAACTTTGCTTCAAACCTTGTTTCAATCGAAGGTTTACATGCAATGTTATGGGGCCCCAAAATTGTTGGAGTTTCGGGACAAAATGCCATTTGGATGTGGGCCTCGTGGAGAGGCACAAAGTATATTATAAGGGAGAAGGTGGTGGCTTCTCCCAAATCCGAGCTGTGGTGAGTCTTGTGAGTCCAAGTTTGCTCGTGGGTTATCTTAGCACCAAAAGTGCTCCAACTTTACACTAACCAACTTGTTGTTTGGTTTTGTGTAGGTCGATGTAAATGATTAAGTGCTTATTAATCTTCCTTGTCCCATCCCAGAGCTCTAGCATGCCCCTCTACCCCGAAAGTGTTGTGAACCAGGGAACATGCCCCCAACTCTTTCATTATGTTCATTTTAGACTCATATTTGAGTCTATCAAGGAGCTTGGGAATGCGTCGCTAATACTTAAACAACCTATTATACCACCAACATATATACCACATTCTATTGGCAATGAGTTTCTTATAGTGGTTCAACGATTAACCAATAGAAAAAAACATATTATTGTATTAATTTCAACATTATATAGGTTAACACCAAATTACCAACTTATGTACCCAAAGGTTATGCTCATAAACCCCAAATGGAGGACAACTAAGATATTCACTTGGAGGAAGTTCACCCATAAGAGATTTGCATGAAAGACCACCTTTTAATCCATTAATTGGATCATACGGATGGCTAACACCAGACCCACACATGTTTATACCACCATGTTTTCAACTACCTATTATGTAACTTATACTAAAATTAGTAACCAAGCTATGATATATGTCACAACCCCACTTTTGGAAGAGTGTGAGAATGACACTCACACTCCCGAAATGGGGACTTGGGAGACTTGGAAGTCCTCCGGGACTCTCAAAACTTTAGAGTTCGATTTCAGGGGTCAAAACACCTTGCCTTGAGGTGTTCTTTATATCATTGGAAAGCTATCAAAGTGTAGATGGTGAAAATGGCCTCGCATGAGCCATTTGGACATCTACAACACAAGTTATGGCAAAAAGAAGGGTTGGGAGTCAAATTGGCAGTCTGACTCCCGACCACTAAAAGTCGGGAATCGACCCGACCCCGGTGTGTGCAGGTGGAGTGCAACACACTGTTGGAAAGCTCTCAAGGAGAGCTACAAGTTTGCCTTAGACCTCATCCCAATCGGAGGTCTGAGCGAAGAGTTATGAAATCACAAAGTCCCGGGGGTCCAAACCAGGACAATTTTGGGTCTCCTCCTTGGGAGTCTTGGGACAAAAAGCCATTTAGATGTAGGTGCCACAGAGAGATGGAAAGAATATTATATAAGGGAAGGTGGTGGCTACCCTCGAGTCCAGGCCGTGGTGAATTTTGTGAGTCCAGGGTTGCTCGTGGCTTGTCCTAGCATTTAAGATGCTCCAAAATGTGAACTAACCAACTTGTTGGTTGGTTTGATGCAGGTTTGAATAAGTAACTAAAGCTTGTCCCTTTTCCTAATCCCATCCCGGAGCTTCAGCACACCCCTCTACCCCTTTTAGTGCCGAAAGCTAGAAGCGTGCTCCAAATTCCAAACAATTCCGCTATTTGACTGACTTGGACCCAACTTGGGTCCAACAAGGAACTTGGGAGCATGTCAATATAGGAAGCTACAATATCCAACCTATGTCAAAGACACTAATCTCGATGCTCACATCAAAATGTTTAAGAAGGTCATTAAAGCCAATGGTGAAACAATGGAAGTTGACATCATCAACCTATTTGGTTTTACTTTTAGAGATAATACCTCAAATTGGGGTGAAAATTGTGTTCAAGACCATCCAAATTGTACTTTTGAAGAACTGGAACAAGCATTTTGAAAGTGATTCAGAATTGTGAAGAATGATGAGGTTTATATGCAATTATGAAACATACAACAATAAACCTCCGAATGTGTTGACGTTTATTATGAATGCTTATTGAAATTAGTTAATTGTCTACAAGTTAAAACAATAGATCTTTTTCTCACCATTGTTTTTAGAGTAAATACATTACCTTACCTGATATAAATAATAGCAAGAATGAAAAAAGATACCTTGATTCAACACAAGTTGTTGTAGTATGTGAACAAAGTGGACTTGTTAATTTGAATTATAATGTTTTATTAACCACACTAGAAGCTAATACAATAACTAAACCAATAATACATGTTGTTACAACCAAATCATCGTCAAACTATACCAATTGTGGTAAAACATGTCGTACACTTGAAACTTGTCATAATACAAAAAAGAGGTCCAACCACCACAATCAAGTCTATAAAACATGTAGCAAAAACTAAAAAAAAACTTGCTAACTAATTAGAATACATGTTTGATATCCATGCATAATCTATTATAATGTAAAACATAAATATGGAGGATGTCCTAGGAAGATTGAAGTATCACATGTTCAAAACTAAACTTGTTAGTTCCAATGCTATAATAACACCTAAACCACCTAAGCTTAACAATGTGCCAGTCAATGTGGTAGTTGATGTTACTACTCGTAATCAACAATCGGAACAACATGTGCTAAAAGAAAGAGAAGCTAAAGGAGCCGAAAATTGGCAACAAGAATAACATATAGGAGATTCATTTATTTAAATTGTAAAACAACTATGACGTGGTGGGATTGAAAAATAATCTACTATAACTAATGAAAAACCACTACACAACAATTGGGCTAAACTGCATGATAATATTACTACAACTCAATTGGTTGAAAATAATCAAATTGGTGATGTAAATTAACATGTGATTCCAGAACATGTTACAACAAATAAGACTTTAGAAGAAACTTTAAAAGATATCAATGAGCAGGTCTTAGAAACCAGATATACTTTGAATTAGGGACGATTGTTGTGAGTGATACTTGATATCAAACATTACATATTTAATTTGGTACCATCAAAACTCGCTTTACCAGAATCAGTAGTTGCTTCAATTACTATTCATCATCAGATGGTAATGATACATGTTCAAGTAGGAATAAACTTCATAGAAGATGTATTTCTGGATGGTGATTTTGGAGTTAATATCATAATGGAAATTGAGAGTGCAATTATGTCTATCAAAACCAAAACTAACATCGTACAACTTACATATGGTTGATTAAACGATTACTAACCCTTTAGGTCTAATCAAAGATGTTAAAAAATAAAATCCATGGAATTTTTGATGCAATAACTTTTATTGTGATACATAGTAGTGTCCTAGTTTAACTTATTTATGTTGTTAGGTTGTCCTTGATTGAAAGATGCCAAAATGTTTCATGATTGGGGCAACAATACTATCATTATACAAGGAATGGGTATAGCCAAAACTATACATGTTACAAAGAAACTTGGAACACCAACTAAGCATCTAAAAATGTAAGTTTTTTATGATTTCCATTTTGGAATATCTGAAAAAGAAGAAGATTTAATGTTTGCTACTTAATTAAGACTTTTCAATAGGAACCATATATGTTCCTACACTAGTAAGGTTAAAGAAACTTGTTAGTTTGATTTCATCAACAAGTTTGAACTTAGTTGAACAAGTATTTTTGTACCTATTGTTAGAAATACTATTCGTTTCTAATTCCCAATGTTGATGAATGTGTTAAACATTCATCAAAAGGATGAATAGTATTCACATCCTTATAATAGTTAGGTTAGGTTGAATAGTGGAGGCTATTTAGGGCTTGGCGATGGCTAGGGTTAGGGTTTGGCGACGGCTAGGGTTAGGGTTTGGCAGCGGCTAGGGTTAGGGTTTGGTGGCGGCTAGGGTTAGGCAGCGGCTAGGTTAGGGTTAAATGGCGACTACTTAAGGTTAGGAGTTAGTATATAATGGAGTGGTTTTGAGTAGTCTTTCATTCTTTCCTTTCATGGTTTTTGAGTGCACATAGAACCTTCAAGCTTTGTTAGTTGTTGCAAGCCATAGTTTTGTGATTGTAGCATTCAAAGCATACAACCTTTGTAATCTTCTTGTTAGTTAATACAATTGTTCCATTTCATGAACATTGAAGCTTTCATTTCTTACTTGTTTTCAAGTTGTTTCCAATACCTATTGAACTGATATCTATATTGTTTGTTTTATATGATAAACCTATTGAATTGGTATTTGTATTACCTATTCAGATAGATATACCCCTTGATATTTTCAAGCAACATTTGTAGAGACTTTTTTCCAACTTGAAGTAGGAAAAATGGAGAGTAATGGGATGTTTACTTGAATATGAGTTAAAAACCTTTGCATTGTTGGCTAGACTATGATCAAACAAGAACAATTGACCAAGATTAACCTTGATTCTAAATAGAACTTGCAACATGTTAAAGTCAACATTGATATGGAACATGTTGTCAATTCTTAACTGATTAAACTATTGAAGGAGTTCAAAGACATATTTGCGTGGACTTACAAAAACTTAAAGGGCATACCACATGAGATAACACAACATTGGATTGAGCTGGATATGTCAATACCACGTGTTCATCAAGTAAGGTACCAGTTGAATCCTATGTTGACAAATAGGAGATCTACTCAAGTGCAAACATAAAACTTTATTGAAAGGAAACTATAACATGATGTTCACAACACAAAACATAACATTAAGATTTCCTCAAGGTTCTTGTCGCATGAAATACACAAACTTGTGTAATGAAGAAAAGAGAAACAAACCATTAACACCAAGGTATTTAACTACAAGACCAAACCACAAATAACCAAACTAATATAAATTTAAAAAGTAAATCAACATTGTGAAAGTAACCCAATTACTTTCCTATTCCAGTAACTAATGAAACCTAATTAGTTGAGCTTGAATTCTCAACACTCCCCCTTAAGCTCAAATCCACTTCAAGTACACCAAGCATTTGTCAAAACTTCTTTAGCTTGTATGTACCTAAAGCCTTTGTGAAAATGTCAGCAACTTTATCTTCAATACTAACATGACTAAGGTCAAATTTTTTTGTTAGAACTTTTTCTCTAATAAAATGGTAGTGCACCTCAATGTGCTTTGTCCTAGCATGATAGACCGGGTTGTTAACAAGTAGTATGCTATTGATGTTATCACAAAAAATGACAACATGAGCATCCACTGATTGTCCCAAATTTAAGAATAGTTTTTGTAACCAAACTACTTCACATGCAACAATTACTGCGTCTCTATATTCTGCCTCCGTGTTTGATAATGCAACTATTGGTTGTTTCTTACTGCTCCAACTAACAACACCACTTCCAAAAGAAAACATGAAACCACTAGTTAATCTTCTATCTGAAACATTGTCAACCCAATTAACATCCATGTATCCATGTACTTGTAATTTGCTCTTGGCTTCATAAAAAATTCCACATTGCAAAGTATGTTTTATGTACCTTAGTACCTCACTACATCCAAATGTTGCTTTCGTGGTGTTTGCATGAATTGACTCACCACACCAACTGCCTAACTCAAATATGGCCTTGTGATGGTCATGTAAATCAAACTCCCCACTATGCATATGTACATAGTGGTATCCTCCACAGGGTCTCCTTCATCTGCACTTAGCTTCACATTTTGCTCCAATGGAATTGAAATGGGTTTGCAACCCATCATCCCATATTCGGACAATTTGTTCAAGGCATATTGGCTTTGTAATAACCAAATACCTTTGGGGGATTGGATTACCTCAATGCCAAGGAAGTAACGCAACTTTCCCAAATCCTTCATCTCAAACTTTTGCTTCAAAAGCTTCTTCAAATCAAATATGTCTACATCACTATCTCCTATGATGATCAAGTCATCAACATAGATGACTATGACAACAATCCCATGATCTATTTTTTTCACATATAATGAAAAATCTGCATTAGATGTTTGAAATCCACTTGTGACAAAATACTGACCTATCTTGTCTAACCAAGCTCTAGGTGCTAACTTCAAGCCATATAAAGCTTTCTTCAACCTATAAACCAAATTAGCACATGTTTGGTCCACATAACCTGGTGGTTGTTCCATGTACACTTCTTCCTATAAATCTCCATGAAGAAAAACATTCTTTACATCCATTTGATGTAAAGACGATGATTTTGTTGCTGCCATAACAATGATTGCTCTTACAGTTGTCATTTTGGCAACTAGACTAGAGGTCTCCTCATAGTCTATGCCATAAGTTTGGGCATAACCTTTGGCAACCAATCTTGCTTTATATCTACTCATAGATCCATCTGCATTATGCTTGACTTTGTACACCCATTTGCACCCAATTGCTTTCTTGTCCTTTGGTAAAACTACCAACTCCTAAGTAGCATTAGCATCCAACATCGCCATCTCTTCATCCATGGCATTATCCCATTTAGGGTTTCCAACCGCTTGTTCAAAATAAGTGGGTTCAACCTCTTGTATGACTTTCACCATGTATGCGTAATGATGACATACAAAGCCATCATATGTGAATCTTTGTACAGGGTACTTGATTCGTGTGGATCTTTGTACTCCATTGTTGTTGTCAGGTGTTTTCAAAACGTTTTTGGCCATCTGAGCTCCAGGAGTAATAATTGAAGAGATTCTTGATTCTTCACCCACACTTTTCTTTGAATCACTTGATTCATCATCTACATGAAGATTTCTACATGATGTTTGAGAACTACCATCTACAATGTTTGAAGATCTTAATCTTTCTTTCCATGGAGTGTTATTAGACCCACTAATTGAAGATTCTTGTGGTCCACTAATTAATTGTGATTCTTGTTCCACATTTGACGGAACATCACCATTTTTAGCCTCTCCATCTTTTGCTATCTTCAGTGATGGGTACCAGCTAACCATTTCATTAAACACAACATCTCTACTCATTTGCAACTTCCGAGTGGAAGGATTGAAGCATCTATATCCTTTTTGTTCTAAGGAATATCCAATGAAGATACACTTCTCAGCTTTTGGATCTAGTTTTGATCTCTTCTCATTAGGAATATGCACATATGCAATGCAACTAAACACTCTGAGGTGTGAGACATCTGGTTTTTTGCATGTGAATTTTTCTTCGGGTGTCATGCCATGAACTACTGTTGTGGGTGTTCGATTCATGATATACACTACAGTTACTACTACTTCAGCCCAAAAGTAATTTGGCAAATTCTTTTCATTCAGCATGGCACGTGCTATTTCTACAATGTGCATGTTTTTCCTTTCAACAATTCCATTTTGCTGTGGGGAATAACTACATGAGTACTTCCTTTGAATTCCATGCTCCTTCAAGTATTCATTGAATTCATTTGAGAAATATTCTCCCCCTCCATCAGACCTTAGGCACTTGATGTTCACACCCTTCTACTTCTCCACCATTGCTTTGAAATTCAAAAAATGTTGAAACACTTCATTTTTGTGTTTCATGAAGTAGACCCACACCTTCCTTGTGTGGTCATCAATGAAACTCACGTAATACTTGCATCCTCCAATGGATTTTGTCTTTGTGGTTCACACATCTAAGTGGATCATTTCCAAAGGTTTGGAATTTACATGAGTTTGAACTAGGAATGGATGTTTAACTTGCTTCCCCAATTGACATGCTTCACAAACTTTTGACATCACCTCTTCTGTTCCAAATTTGGGAAAACCTCCAACAAGATTTTGTTTCTCCATTAGCTTAAAACGTTGGAAATTAACATGGCCAACTCGCTTGTGCCAAATTCCAATGTCTCCAGCTCCTTTTCCATGTGTGAATAACATGGAATTCACCTTAAGCATGTTCACATCCAAGGTGAACATTCATCCATTCCTTTCTCCTTTGGTAATTAATTTGCCTTGGTTCTTCATGTCTTCCACAAAACATCCATTTGGGTTGAATGTCACTTGTAAACCTTGTTCCACCATTTGGCCTACGAAGACCAAATTTTTTGTTATGGTTGGAACATGAAATACATCTTTCAAGTACTTCGTTTACCCATCTTGCATGGACAATGGCACCTTGCCGATTTGTGTGATGGGATGTGTAGTGTCATCACCAATTTCCACAAAACCTGGTGTCTTCAAATCCTTTGTGTCTCTAAAACATTCTCCATGACTAGTCATGTGATTTGAAGCTTCAAAATCCACATACTAGACATTGTTATCTAATATTCCTCCTAGCATTGAATTTGCCATGTGCTGCATCACAAACAGTTGTTCATCGCCTTGATTGCTGATTGATGCATAATTCCCTTATTGTAGCTTTCCATTTCATGCATCATGCTCCTTTTGATAACAATTTTTTGCCATGTGCCCAGGTTTCTCGCAGTAATAGCAATTTGAGTCATTATTTGGTTGTTGACCTCGATGACTTTCACCACGACCTCCACGACTTCCTCTTCTAAAATTTCCTCGTCCACCTCCATGAGACTAAGCTTCATGTTAATGATGTCCACCATGAGAGCTTCCGTGTTGGCCTCGAAATGAAGTTTTAACACCTCTACCTCTACCTCTATTAGAATTTGAATAGAAAGCATTTTCTTGTGATCCTCCATTGGATGAAATACCAACAACTTTCATCTCTTCACCTATAAGTAACATTATTAAATCTTGGAAATTGGGAAATGTTTCTTGAACTACAATTGAAGTACGAAACTGGATATAGTATTTTCCAAGACCATTCAAGGTCATAGCCACTAGATCTTCATCATCTATAGAGGGCTCCTATAGATGTAAGAGCATCTACAAGGTTTTTCACCTTTGTAGAATAATCACTGATGTTCATATTGTTTTTCTGTAAATTATGCAACTCTTGCTTGAGTTGCATTTTGTGGACTTGTGTATTGGTGTTATACATTTTCACCAATGTATCCCAAGCTTTCTTGGGTGATTTTTCATCTTAAATATGCACAATCATGGAATCAGAAACATTCACAGAAAGCTAATACAAGACTTTCCTTGCTTTTTCATGCCAAGTTTTATTGGCTTGAATTTGTTGTTATGTGGAATTTTCTGGGAGAGGAGGTTTTGTCTCATCGCCAGTTATGAACTCCCAATAACCTTTCCCCATCAAGAAATTCATAATCCTAAATTTCCACGCTTGGAAATTGTTCTTATCTAATTTCTCAATTGAAATTTGAGAAAGACCGTCCGCCATTTTTCAAGGCAACATTCAATATCTTCTTAAGGTTTCTAGGATTGGATTAGGGTTTTCCTTCCTTAGGTTTCTAGGATTAGGGTTAGGATTAGGGTTGAATAAGATGGACCTTGTATATGTATGTATGTTTCAAGTATTATATAAAATTTTATACTATACATAGGTTTTACGTATATGTATGTATCTCGTATAATATTTTGTATGGTATTAAGTACATGATTGCATACCAAACTTTCATATGAAGGTCTTGATAATGTATTTGCGCTTCCCAATCTTCAAACTCCTTTCAAATTCTACCAAGTTATATTTGCTCCACTTCAAAAATTTGTTTTCATGTCTTCTCAATGTAAACTTTTGTCATAACAACTTTGCGAAGCTACACCACTCACATATGACCTTGAATCCTTTTGAAATTTTGCTAAAACATGTAAAGCTATGTCTACTACTCTCTCAAAATTTCAGCACATTTGACTTTATAAAATGAGAGGTCTTGCTACTTCCTTGAAGTCATCTCAAACTGGGACCTGAACACAAAATGACTTACAATTTGCTTTTAACAACTCCAAACTCCTTGAGATTTTGAGAGACACATAAGATATATGTCTTCTATCTCTGTTCAAAATTTCAGCTCTATTGGTGACAACCACAAAGAGTTATCACTCTCAAAAGAAACTGACTTCAAAAACTGAGGCTGAAACTTTAGATACTTGAATCTCTCTCAATATGAAATTTTTCTCACATATATAGTCCTTTATTATCTATAAGATCCCAAAGCTGCAAATCTAAAAAAGCTCAAACAAAGGAAATATGACCAAAAAACTAAATTTAATACAGAATCTTCAAAAACTCATAACTCTCACAAAACACATATTTTTCTTCTGAAATTTTGAAAATAGAAGCGTCTTATAGTCTTCTACAATCTCTCCAAGTTTCACTCCAACATGTTTTCATAGTAGATTTAGATCTATATTTAAAGATTTGACTTCCATAACCTTTGATATGTGGATCTCCTTTCACCTCTTTCTTTTCTTTTCTTTCTCTTCATTTCTTTCCTTTCTTTATTTCTCTTTTACACTTGACAAACTCCTATGATATTACTAGAGACTCTCAAGCTCTAATTCTATAGACTTTCTAGCTCTAGATCTCTTCCAACCTTCTCATCAAACAACCTAAGCTCTGATACCATGTTAACAAATAGGAGATCTACTCAAGTGCAAACATAGAACTTTATTGAAAGGAAACTATAACACAATGCTCAAACACAAAACATAACATCAAGAACTCCTCAAGGTTCTTGTCACATGAAATACACAAACTTGTGTAATGAAGAAAATAGAAACAAACCATCGACACCAAGGTATTAACTACAAGACTAAACCACAAATAACCAAACTAATATAAGTAAAGAAAGTAAATCAACCTTGTGAAAGTAACCTAGTTACTTTCCTATTCCAGTAACTAATGAAACCTAACTAGTTGAGCTTGAATTCTCAACATCCTAATCACGTAACCATTGTTAAACATGATATTAACAACTTGCTTATTGCATGTTTTATTGAACATGTTGAAGAGCCTATTTGGCTATCACCTATAATTGTAGTGCCTAAGAAAAATGGAAAATTAAAAATTTGTGTGGATTTTAGAAAGTTGAACGCTACCACCAAGAAATATCCATACTCATTACCTTTTATTGATGATGTTATTAATACTATAGCTAGACGCGAGGTTTATACATTTTTAAATGGTTTTTATGGATACTATCATATTTTCATAGCATAAGAGGACCGGTATGAGGCCACCTTTGTTGTTGTTTAGGGGGCTTTTGTATGGGTTGTGATGCGTTTTGGGTTCAAAAATGGACCACAAACCCATCAAAGGGCAATCACCAAAGCTTTTGTGAGTAGATTGATGTATTCATGAAGATATTTTAGCTGATTTTACTATTTTTAGTGACCTATCCACCCATTTCAAAAGACTCAAAAAATGTTTCGAAAATGGAGATAGTATGGCATTAGTTTGAATCTATAAAAAAATGCATTTATGGTCTATTCTAGAACTATCTTGGGATTCATAGTCTCCAAAGAGGGGAAGACATGATCCTAAGAAAATAGAGGCTTTAATCAAGATGCCAATACCCAAAACATTTCAAGAAATCCAAGTGTTTAATGGAATGGCATGATTTTACAAATGTTGAACATTAAAATTTTTGTTTCTATTATGGCACCAATTACCAAGTTACTTAAAAACACAAAAGTATTCGAACGGGTTGTTGAATGTTAAATCGCTTGTGGAGACATTAAAAACTAATACATTCAAGTTCCTATACTTATCAATCCTAGCCGAGAATTAGAATTTCATGTTCACACTAATGCATTTCAATTTGTTGAACTTATTGAAGGAACCATCAACCAACAAGTTGTAAAAGACCAAAAGAACTTAGAGCTTTGAGTTAACATTTTGAAGATGAAATTTATTTTTCAAGGGTGGAGGTTGTTCCCAAATTTAATAACACGTGACCTAACAAGTTATAGATTTATGTAGGTTGTTATATTTAACATGTGATTTAATTAGCCTAACATGTGGCATTAACCTAATTAGTTTATAGAACATGATAGGGAACATTATACTAGGTTTGTAGACAAGTTCATAGGCTTTTAATCAACCAATAGTATGTATAACAGGTGGACATAACAAGTAATGAAACAAGGGGTTAAATAGGATGTAATTTTTTATTTTTTGGGATTGCTAATTTAGTATTAGTTAATGACTATTTAATTGTTTTGTTATGAATATTTAAATTTTGAATTAGGTAGTATAAGACTAAGAGGATAGACTTGTTCAAGGAAACTTTTAATGTTATTTTGATTTTGTGTTTCTTTTCCATTGAACATAAAAACATTTTTTTTAACAAATTTTTTTTTGAAGCTATGTGCAATTTGAGTACAAGTTAAGTATAAAAATTAATGTAACTAAAATTAATTTAGTTTAATTCAAGTGTACCTATTATTGTTTGAAAAACTTGTTGCTGGAAATTCAAAAGTTGAAAACCTTAAATGGGAATAAAAAATCTCGTTAACCGCACATTTTGTCTCCTTGATCTAATGGCCTCTTTGTAAACAAAAACCATAACATTAAAAAGAGGTCAAAACCTTAAAATAATTAAGATGTATGCATGAAAATGCAGTTAAACTTATTCATAATTGAGATTAATTTTCGTTTTTTTCTTGATGGGAAAATCATCATCAAGATTAAAGACATGCTGAACAACAATTTCACCTAACTTTACATCCAAAAGTGGTTTTAGCATTCCATAAAAAAATTTGGATCAACTTCAAGTGTAAGGATGGGCTTCCCCAGAGCTTGACAAACACAAATATTATTACCTACAAAAATTAGTAAATACATAAGATAGAGATAGATCACATCGCATAATAAACTTAAAATTAGAAACAATTATAGATAAAGGAACTTGTTCATGTGCCATTTTAAAGGCCTACTCTACTTGCATATGGAAAACCATGCACTTGGTAAAGCTTCAGCACTTAGACTTACTTTGTTACCTTGGGTTAACCTTAACCTCTAGATAGGTGGGACTAATACAAACTTCTCAAGTGGTTCAAGGCCTTGTCACTTGGGATTACCATCTCTCGTCTTTAGACTAACCGCAAACTTCACTTAGTTCAAAAACTTAATGCGTCACAATTGATGCCCCAACCTGCATTCCTTGAACCTTCGCTGATTAACACCTATTTAGTTCATGAGCATGTCAAATTGGGAGTCAAACATAGTCCTACATTTAGACTTGTAACCCAAGCCCACCACAGGGGTTGCCCCATGGTGGTATGGGCTTGGTCCTCAATTAGGCGAACCCACACTTGAACGTCCGCCTAGAAGGGCATGTCACTCTCCCCCACTTTAAAGATGTCCACATCCCTATCAATGTTTCTTTGGGGTGATCACCTTGAACACTTATGCCATTTTCTTTGTTGACCCATTTTTGGATTAGCTAAATTTGATGCACCCCCAAGCTCCTTGATGGACTCAATTGCGAGTCCAAAGGTGAACAACAGAAGGAGGACTTGGGGTGTGCTCTTTGGCTCGCAACACTTTGAGGGTAGAGGGGTGTGCTGGAGCTCCGGGATGGGGACTAAAAAGATTGACAAGCAATTTAATCATTCACATAGACTTGCACAAACCAAACAACAAGTTGGTTAATGTGTAATAAGAACATTTTGGTGCATAGACGAACCACGGGCAAACATGGACTCATAAGACTCACAATGAATTGGACTTGGGGGGAAGTCACCACCTTCCCCTTATAGTATACTTTGTGCCCGGCCACATGACCAGCACTCAAATGTCATTTTATCCCGAGACTCTCAAATGGGAATCCCAAAATTCGCAAAGTTGGGACTTTTGCAATTTTGGGGGCCCATAACTTTGTGTGTAGACCTCTAATCAAGATGAAGTTGTAACCTTTGTTAAGAGCTTTCCAACGGTATGTGACACATCACCTGAGTGCAAGGAAATAAGGGCCATTCTCGACTTTTAGTGGTCGGGAATCAAATTGCCAATTTGATTTCTGACCTTTCTTTTGGCCATAACTTGTGTTTTAATGGGTCATGCAATCCCATTTTTGACATCTACGTTCCAAGATCTTTTGAATGACATAAGGAACTTGTCAATCCAATGGGTTTTTACCCCTGCAATTGCTCTTTGAAGATTCAAGAATCCATCGAGACTTCAACTCCCAAAGTGGGAGCTCACTTGGGAGTGTGAGGGTTCATTCCTTCACACTCTCTTGCACTCCCAAGAGCATGAAATGTGAAACCTAGGCTTCCCTTTGCACCTTCACCCTTTTGGCCCTTGCTTTAGTCGCGAGCCCAAAGTTAGGGTTGCGACATATTTCTTGATCAGCCCATTTGCATTATGTCTATGTTTTCAATGCATGAGGTTTTATTAGATGTGTTTTTCATTTTCACCCAATGCGTTCAATTAAGGTCTTCCATCAAATCCCCCTTATTCAACCATCATTTATTTTGTTTTTGAAGCTCGTTTCAAGTTTTTTGCTTAGGAGTTCTAACCACCATGCTAGACAAGGGTTGCAAATGCACTAATAGATGGTGTTGGATTGAGCTCAATGGTCCAAATCCCCTTTACCCAATTGGGACATGAGTCTCAAGTTCATGTGCAATAAGTCTGACTTCTCCATTTAAGGATGTGCCATTTTTTTCACACACACCACCACCCTAATCTTGCTTAGTCGAGCCTTTGAAGTTTTTTGGTTCGAGTTCAACTCCAAGTCCATTTCCGTTGGTTGCCACTCCCTTGCTTATCCCAACCATTAGCTCCCTACGGACCTTAACATTTTCATAGCCGACCACATTCATGAAAACCTTTAACCTTCGTTTAGTGAATAATTAATTTTTGGGGTGTTTTCCCCCACTTTAGAAGTTGATGTCCCCATCAACACTTAGGTTGTTTGCTAATATTTTTTAATTCTATAAAAATGAACAATCCTATTTTAAATGAATTAATTCAAATATTTTCCAATTAATTATATAGCCTATAACTATACATATAATTAAGAAACCACTTGTATGGAATCAAGATATTTTAGTGATTATGGATTATGATTATTCATAAAATATAAGTATGCACAATTGCAAAATACTTTTACTTTCACATTGTTTTATTACTTGCTTTCAATAGTTTTAGGACTATAATCTAACATGTGATTTATTTGGATTTTGAAGGTGGTATCATAAGATATAATGTGATCCAAGTCATTTTCATAAATCAATAATGAAATTAAAAGAGAAATGAAAACAACAAAACTATATAAGTAAACGACAAAAGGTTTTCAAACCTTTTGATAGGTCATGGATTGAAATTGGAGCATTGCATCCAAATTGGAATAAATGTACATTTTCATTCATCAAGGATATGAGATGTTATGGATTTTGTGGATTCACGAAATGACACCTTCAAGGAACACATTTTAATGTTGTTCTAAATACATTTGGAATTATTGTTGGTGCAACACCGTATTGTTGTTCAAACATTATTATGTCTACATACACAACCACTAGTGATAGTTTGCATGTGTATGTATGCAATGCATGTTTAAAATTCTATGAACAACCAAAACAGATCAAATATATTATATTTTCAAAGCATGGATTATATAAAACAAATCCTTGCTAACAATCCCTTGGATCTTCAACTTTTTTCACTTATTGATATATCAATGAAAATTGAACAACGAAATTATGGATTCATGCATGGCCAAATACAACCCTCTGGGTTATTTGACAATCCTTTACTCTATTGGAATTCCAAGTTTCAACCAAGTAGTACATCAAAAGATGTTAATTTGGCCTTCAAAGATCTTTTGCACCAAAATTTGTCTTCAAAAATATTGAAAAACCAAATCCAACTCATGGATTATGTGTTTTATCTTCTTTAATTGTAGAAGAAATATTTGCAAAAACTAGTACTGGTGAAAGGCCTTTTTAAAGTATGGATGTGGAACCTTTCATTCAAAATTTGTCATTGTTTTTTGACATGCGTCTTAGAATTCTTCACAATTTTGATGATGCCTTTGAAATCGGAGGATTAATTATCGCAACAATGATAACCTTTTTAAGATTGAAACATTATTAGTTCGAGAAGATGGCATGTGCACTAATCCAACATTGAACAAATCACTTGAAAAGACATTATTCCCATTTCTAATTCCACATGGATGTGGGGCATATGATGGAATTGGTAGTTTATTGCCTTATTTGAAACAAAGAATGTCTACATTATTTTTTGTTTTTACATTATATCCACCATACTTATTCTCGATGTACCAAGTGTGACAAGCAATTCAACTATTGAATTTTACAAAACATTTATGTTTAGAGAGAGATGTACAAAGATTAAAACACCAACATCCTCAATGGTCAGAAATTGACGTTCTTAGGAATATTGTGAAGTTCAAGTTACCGCCCTCTATTCCATTAATGCCACAATGGCACCATACCCAATTCAAAAAGTTATTGGTGATGGTGGAGAACTTTGGAATGCCTCATTTTGTCATCACTTTGACTTATGATGAAACATCAAATTTGAGATGGAAAAAATTTGAAGATATTGAAAATCTTGTTATGTTTTTCAATAACACGTTTTTTTGTAAGGATTGCCCAGTTGAATGTGTGGCATTTTTTTGTGCAAGGTTACAAGCTTTCATGTCAACCTATGTTTTTGGTGGTGAAAACATTATTGGCATTGTCGAACATCATGTAACATGATTGGAGTTGCAACATCGAGGTGGGTGAAAGCATAATTAATTTATTATGAAAAAAATACTAAACAAGTATATTTTGATACAATCATTTATTAGACACTTAAATCCAACAACATAGAGCTTGCAACCTTGTCAAATCTTACCATTTAAACACACTTACATATTGCTTCAAATTTATAACAAGTTTAATATTGCATAACTTGTTGGAAAACCTTAATATAATAATAATCAACCATAAGTCGAATAATATAATCATTATTTTCATTGAAATAATTATACTTTTTAGTTTTATTAAATATGTGTTCATTTTATGGTACATTCCATTAATGTTAATAGTAATCCAATGTTGTCTAAATTTGTGTTGTACTTTCACCTAGGTTTTGTACATGCACACATCATATTATGGATAAATGACGATGTTAATTGCATCATGAATGAAATAGTTGTCATGATACATGTTACTATTGATGAACAATCTTGAAAATTCATATTGTTAAATAATGAACATGATTTGACATTGTTCAAGCTAGTGGAACAAAAACAAATGTATCAATGTGATTCACAATGCAAAACAAATAAGCACATTGAAACTTGCAAATACGGATTTCCCACTACTATATTTGCTGAACAACATGTGGCTCAACATCCAATCATGCAAAGGTGGGTTAAAAAAATAAAAATAAAATGCGTGATTTTTGAGATTTTTGAGTTAATTAGTCAGTTATTATCATCTTTATATTGATGCAATCAATAATCTTTACTATTAAGAGAGACCCTAATCTTATCTTTGCAAAAAAATTCTTAATTTGAACACTTGATTATTCAAGTTCAAAAATCTTCTGTACGTTTTTTAAATGTGAATTTCAATACGATATCAATTCCATGACAATCAAATTTTTCATTTAACCCAATTTCCATTGTTAACATGATATTCACATTTTAATGGATATTTAAGTATTCAAAATTTAATCATTGTTTGAAATATTCAAATGGTTTTTGACTTATTTTAACTACTTATGAACTAGATGGCAATATTATTGTCCATGATACGAAAATCAAAATGTGGTGCCTTATCATTGTATTACATTGATATTGTGGGGTGCACACAAGAACATTCAACTAATCGCATCTTCATATTGGTCATATTATCTTTTGAAATATGCTATGAAATGTGAACCACAAGGCATTATTAAATTGGATGACATTAATGCAAGAAGTTTAGGATTGGTTGATGCAACCCCTTTGCAACTTCAATTGATTTTAGCAACAATAACAACCAAACTTGTATCTCTAGTTGAAGTAGCCCTTTCATGTTTACAAATCCTAATCATATCAAAAAGTGTTGGTGTAAAGTATGTTGATTCAAAACCACCAAACTTCCGTACAAAAATTGTGACTAAATCCAAGATACTTGGATTTGATCCCATTGATATATATTGTGCACGACCTTCTAACATGGCCCAATACACATTTACAAAGTATTGGAAACAATTTTCTCTACAACAACAAAAATTGAAGAAGAAGACATGTTTGGGCAAAGATAAATTAGGGTTTTTCTTATATAAAAGTGAACACTTAGTGCGGTTCACAGACTTCAATCTTGGCAAACATGTTGAACCATTTTTTTTCAACATATTGTTAAACAATGTTGGTTTTTTTAAAGAACGCGAATTGATATCTCCCGCAAATTTAGCAGGATCATATTTCATGAATGTTTTGGTCATGGTATCGTGAAAACTCTTAATTGTTTGCAAGACCTCATATCTGAATATGGGAAAAAAAACTTATATGACGATGAGAAGCAAAATCAGATATACAATAAGTTTTTGGAAAAACATCCTTTTGAAAATTCACAAAATTTACTAATCAATGTCAATATTGATGTTACATGTGTTGGATCACAAATTGGTCTAGTTGATCCAAATTATTTGGATACAGGATGTTGGTGATTCTTTGGAAAGTAAATTTTGTCACATGCACAAATGCATATATTCAACATCATTTGTTCTAAAATAAATGGTTTACATGTCATTTTAGGTACATGACTTATTTGATTTTATTTCATTTAAAATATTAAAATAACTACCATTTAGAAGTTATGCATATTTCTATTGCATGTATGAAAGATATATTATGATAATTAATATTAATATTATAAAAGAAAAATTCTATAAAATGTTATGCATATTTATTAAATTTTATAATCAATTATTCTTATAGCTATGCATATTCATTATTTGTGAACATATTTTATGTTAAGAACTCCTGGTAGTGGAAATACATTATTGCTTCTAAACATTATAAATACATCCCTTGGATGAAGAAGCACCAACATTGGTACCATGGTAAAAATAAAAAAAATCATCTAAATTGTTTCTAAATATTATAAATATCCCATAATTTAAACAAAATCAGGGTCTTTGATTCCAAATCTAACATCTCTTGGGTTTAATTTGGCCACTAAGCTGCCTCACTCTAAGTTGAAGGTGACCAACCAGTCATCAATGTAGGTGCCGCAAATTGGCCAGGGTGAACCAGCACCCATGTTGGTACTTTGACCTTTTTGAGTGAGGCCTCTTAGTGGCCATATTAAGCCCAAAAATTGTTAAATCTGAACTCAAACACCCTGACTTAGTCTAAGCATGGGATATTTGTAATGTTTATAAATAATTTAAATGGACTAGCTTGGGTTCACCCAAAGGCTCTTGAGTCACTGTGCCCTTGTTAGCTAATTGAATATCATTGAAACTACAGTAGAACCTCTCAAATTTTATAAGGTTGGGACCGGGTCCAAGCTATAAATTTTGGGAGGTTATTAATTATAGGAGAGGCATCAATGACGTGGCTCAATCATTGATACCAATGATAGTTTGCCCATTATTGTATCATTGCCCTTTCAGCTCCAACCTTCAACTCACTCTCTTTCAATCGACTCTCTCAACACCCGCAACTTCCTTCTCTTATCACACCATGGGCAAATACAACAACACCCTGGGACACCTCGCGGAAGGGATGTGCATCGCCCTGTGCCAGCAGAAGCGCCGTCGTCTGGCCCTCACGCAGGGAGAGTTGAAGGAATGGTTGTGGACTATGCATGGCGTATGCATCACACAAGCTACCATTAGCCTCACCCTGAAACGTAGTGATGAGTTGTTGGCGATGGCGGCGGAGACTAGTGTTCTGCCCCCGCGACTTGCACTGCGTACCCATCAGGTTATGTAGTACCCACAGATGGAGCTTGCGCTCAAACGCTGGTTCCTTGAGCAGTAGGACAAGGTCAACCTAAACGGAAACATGCTGCGCGCTTAGGCGGCACGCTTCCTACAAGAGCTTCATCCTGATGCTCCAAAGATGGCGTTCTCACAAGGTTGGCTGGAGAAGTTCAAAGACCGGCACGGGATCAAGTCATTTCATCGTTTTGGGGAAAGCGGCGCGTTGGACATGGAAGCAGTTGGCACAGTGCTACCGGACATCTGCACCGTTGTTGATGCATACGCAAAGAAGGACGTGTTCAACATGGATGAAACCGGCCTCTGTTGGCGTCTCCAAGCTGACAACTCGTTGGCAACCCATCAGTTGGAAGGCCGGAAGATCAACAAGGAGCGCATCACTCTTGTCATTTGTGCAAACTCGGACAGCAGCGAGAAGATTCCGTTGACAATCATCGACAAGCACTTGAATCCACGCTGTTTCAAGGGTATCAACCGCGATACGTTGGGCGCCTGTTATCACGCCAATGCAAAGGCGTGGATGACCCAGAACGTCTTTCAATTCTGGCTGCTGGACTTTGATCGTCGGATGCAAGGTCGCCAAATCCTCCTTTTGTTGGACAACTGCCCGGGCCACATCTCCTTGGAAAAGTTTGCGGAGATGAACGTGGTCCTTCACAACACCCGCGTTTTCTACTTGCTGCCAAACATGACCTCGACAGTCCAACCTTGCGATGCTGGGATCATATGCACATTCAAAGCGTATTACAGAAAGCGATTCAACAACCTACTTCTGGATGGCTACGATAACAACATCGACAATCCGAAAAAGATCAGCATTCTGGATGCGTTCCGCTTAGCAGTCCCAACTTGGGTGGAAGATGTTTCGCCTGCCACAATCGCCAACTGCTTCCGCCATTGCAAAATCTGGACCATCGACATCATCCACACACAACAAGGGGAAGTTGGTCCTCCCACCGTCCTTATCCAGGAGCTGCAGCATCAAGTGGTTCAGCTTCCATACGGGAATCCCATGGACATTCGCAATCTTCTCAACTATCTGGAGGAGAACAACTACATGGTGGTGTCAAATGATGAGGACATCACCAACCGCATCATTGAGGAGCTCCGCCCACAGCAGGATGAAGACGCGTTAAGTGACAACGACGACAGTGTGGAACCGCCAAAAATTAACACCCGTCAAGCTCAGGAGTATTTGGAGGGTCTGACCTTATTCTGGATGTAGCAAAAGGAGAGCTATCACGAGTTTAGTGAGAGCTTGAAGGAGCAGAAGGAGGCTGTGAAAAAGATCAGCATGACAGGCTTCAAGCAAAAGTCTATTCTTGACTACTTCAACTCCGCTTAAATAGGTAATTTAGTTAATATATCAGCTAAATTGAACCAATTCAGTTAATATATCATCACATTATAAAATTTGAAAATGTCTGGGTCAGCCAAATCTTATAAAAAATAAATTTATAGAAATTTAGCTGGGCCCAACTTGGGCCATCGATTTTTTATAAATTTCGAGAGGTTATCAATATTGAGAGGTATAAATTTTGGGAGGTTCTAATGTACTTAATTGCTAGATGGGAATTTGAAAAAGTTTATCAAAGTCCACAATTTTTTTATAAAAGCAATCAAGGCATTGAGACTAGTGTTGCCATGTTATTGGGGAATTGTTTTTTAATAAATATGCTGGGTACTAATAAAGGGCACAATGATAGGCTATTGCAACCTACATGCTCGTTCTCACTAGCAGCAATATTTATTTTGGGGAAAAAAAAAAAGGTGAGCTAAAGTTGTACAAGAAGTCCAAACTTGATGGACCATTTAATTCATAGGGCTCTTGTGAAAATCCCCTCCGATCTCATTTGTATCATGGAATCCATCAAAGACATGTCTGTGGACATCAGCTGCAGAAAGCGTCCAGGTGTTGAATAAGACTTATGTATGACAGTGATTTTGCAGCTGCTGCTGGCTTGTTTAACCCACCCCCCATGTAGTAGGCTAAGTAGTAGACAACCTTAGTGCTGCAGGAGCAGTACTACTCTACTTGAGAGAGAGACGGACATAGTCAATAAAAGACAGCATTAGGCCTACCTCCACTCCAGGTCCCAGAAGGGACCAACTAGTTTTGTGTTCATTAGATTTAAGAATTGTATTAGATCTTGTCCATTCATTCTAACTTTTGCCATTGTTTGATCCTCATTTAAAGTACTCTTTTACATAGATTAAATTGTTCAAGGCCATCAACATCCAACTTGTTAAGATTGACCTAGTATATTGACCGTCTATTAGTTGCATCATTTACTTTGTGTTGTGAGATTTAGTTCAAGAGTTGAATTATATCTTGGCCATTGATTCAAACTTTTGAAACTACTCAATCCTAACTTAAAGTACTACTTTACATTGATTAAAATTGACCATTGATTTAGTTAATCTCCACCGTCAAGAGTGGTCTTACATCTAAGCCATTAGACCTTCCACCATGAGTGAATTCATGTGGAGTACTGCCCACGTCGTGGGGCATTACTGAAATAAGGACTCCCCAGCCAGAGCCGAGGGGATTCTTATTTTAGTAATGCCCCTGTTCTACGAGCGTTGCCTAACATAAAGCAGGGCCAAATGGGCCGCCGTACCTTTGATGGTGAGCATTCCGTTTTACGAAATGCCTGCCCCGTTATTACGTTTTATAACGTAACAGATAGACTGCTAGATTTGGAGCAGTGCTTTACGATTTATGTTTGTTTCACGCTTTCGCGACAACTACATCTGTGCCATTCGTTGAAAATCACCATTGTTGGTGCGGAGATAAAATAAGGTGTCAATGCACCTGCCTTTCATTACAGCACATGACGTCAAAGCTCTAGTCTGTTTTTCCCCACTGCAGTTTTTCGGCTTTTCATTTCAAGCTCTATTCAAGTTTTCTTTAAATGAATGGCTATGTCATTCTGTCCTTCAAGCTTCCGCCTAGTTTTCAATTCTCTCTCACATGCTTCATTGCTATATTCATTTTGGTGGTGATATTTTTGTTTCTTTTGGTTCTTTAATCCTTTGGACATGGTGCACATCCTTGACCTGCAACCTGCCTCCTCTTTCGACTGCTTTTTGTGATTTTTGACTCTGACAATATTCTTCCAAAATTGTTATAATTCTTTGAAGATCGATTGCCACAATCTTTCTCTGCCGTGCTACTGAGTTTTGAAAATGTTGGTGACTTGGCAACCTTGTTGGAAGTGAAATTGTTGTATCATCATTTTGTAGTTGTTTGGATTTCTAACTTGCATATCTATTTCATTATGTTGCTTTTCATTTCTTTCTGTATCGACTTCTGAATCTTGAATTGTAGACATTAACATCTGCTGTGGCTTGGCAATATTTTTGTTGACGCTGCATTTTTACAAAAAAATTATTTGAGATCCACTCTTTCACTGCGCTGGGAGTTGTTTTGATCTGTCTTTTGACTCTAAGTTGCAACTCATGTGTTTCTTTTGACGCACAAGTCTAATTACTTTTTATTTCAACTTTGATCTTTGTCATAATCGGAATGGCTTGAGAGCATTTGTTTTGTTGTTCCTTTATTTCATGCAATCGTAAGAGTTCACGCTTATCAATTTTTAACAAATACCGTTTCATCCTTTAATTTCTTTTTAAAATCTGTCTTTAAAAAATATTTTAATAGACTGTTTTCAAAATCTGCTGTTTAAAACAACCATGTTTTAAAACATGCCTTTTAAAATGAACTGCACATCTTATATCATACTTAAAATTTTCAATTTAAATACAATTTCTTATTCTCATTGATACTTTGCATCTTTTTTGTGTGTCTTTCTGTTGTCAACATTGTCATATGAATCAACAAGAATTGAAAAGATAATAAAAAGAAAATTGTCATTGTCTTTCAGCTAGGTGAAGCCCTGGGGTGAGGGCATGGGCATTACTGAAATAAGGGCCTGGGCAAAACCTTCATCTCCATGCATCAATTTTGTTACAGAATGCAGGGTAAGGAGATAGTTGCCAAATTATTTTCTTGAGGTCTGCTATGGTTAACAGTATCAGAAAACTTAACATAAAGAACAAGAGTTATGAAAATTAGCAGCAATCAGTCTGCTGATACAATTGCCTATTAGAACTTGCTAAAATTCATTTACAGCAGTTACATACTAGGGGACTATCAACATAAGCTCAAATGTACACCACACTTGCTACACTTGAGAAATTGGGAAAGCTTGTTCTAGTCTGAAATCTACTTTGCACAGAGTATTGAGTATGTTCAGGTGACAGTTTTAGCCTCAACTTTAGCTAGACAGGATAGTTGTGCTCAAATGTGGCTGTAGTGACAAGTGTCCTGCCAGTTGACTCAAGCCTTCAGTGCCACACTGCATTTCTACAGTGTTGACACAGTCTTTCAGATAATACAGTGCTAATGACTCTTGCTAATGACATACAATTCAGTTAAAACAAATAGTCAAATTACTTAAAAGACTACATGGAAAAATTCTAGATACTCTGATTGAGAAGTGACATATCACACAGATCTGTTTCACACATTAGAGATTGTCTGGCAACAAGCCAGAAGAATTCAGAGGCACCACAGAGTTGTAATGTTCCCCTAACCCGAAGGCATGTCGGTGATAAGAGATCCTAAGTGTTGGAACCACTAACAATCCTGGATCTGAGTGCTTGCATGAATATTCCTTCCCCATTTCTACATCAGGTGAATTACCTGCATAGACCACGATGTGCCTCCTCAATGCGTGTGCAAGTGCCTCCAGCTCCAACTGTCCTCCCCAAGTTGCTGTTGACTCGATTTCTCTGCAGCATCCACATTTTGTGCAAGTATGTGAGCAATAGAGAGAGAGGCAAATAAGAAACTTAAAGTCAGAAGTATCAGTCTAGAACACTTCTAAGGCATCAGAGAACAATGGGAAACGATTGCTGAGCAGGACCGTAAAGAAAAGACACCACCAAAAAAAAACACCATCCTTTTGCATTCAAAACCTTGCAAAAATTAGCCAACATGATACAAAATGATCATGGTCATTGGAAATAACATATAGGTGGTGTGCAGTCTGGCTGAATGATTGACTCCATTGCACAAATTAGCCACTGGATTCAAGTGTGGATTTACCGGCAGTACACCTCAAACTTTGACTGCAAATCCTTGCCTGTAGGAGAATCCCCTGTAGACTCTGCAGCAACAAATGGCAAGAAAACATCGGCATGTGTGTGCATATAAGCTGCTGCCAAGGATCGAAGCTGCTGGTATGAATGCTGGGGACAGAAATCGGGATAAAGTGATAACTGGTCAGCAACTGCCCTATACAGGCAGTGCCCATCCGGTTTCATTTCCTTCAAAGAGAAACCAAGTGGACAAAGCTTCCTCTCTAGCTGCTGGTCCTCTCGCACACGATCACTGACCACACTCTCCTGTTCTTGTTTGATCCTTTGCTCCCTCTCAGCATCCTGCTGCACCCGTCTGTCGCGCCACTTCTGGCCTTTCGACAGCCGAGCTTGTTGACTAGGAGCTGTTGTGCTAACCCCTGCAATCGCCTTTACCAAGGTTTCTATCCCCTTCACATCCTTGCTGTCCTCACTCTGGAATCCTAGCAATGCAAGCTCCTTTGCATGTTGAGCTCGCAGTTTTGTATCTAATTTTGACACCTGACTTGACCAGTACATCACAAAAGTCAGCAAATTTTGTGGTCAAACAATGCAATAAATCATTGATCCTCGCCTAGTGAATGAAAAAATCCTAAACAATCTACTTCAAGGAATCATGCCATCACGAACATCCACAATACCAAAGGAGTGATATGACATATAAAACATGCAATGTTACCTCCTCTTCTGCGATTTTTTTCTTAGCTTTCTGTTCGGCCTTGCTGCCTTTTGCTGCTGCTGCCTTCTTCAATGCGATTTCCTTGCCTTGCAACTCCTTGATTTCTTTCCTACAGAAGTGAAGGAATTGTCGAATTACTCATCTGCCACCATTTCCCATGTCTAGATCTAATCCGACGAGGTCGACGTGAGAAATGCTCGACATTTGCAGGAAGCTGAGAGAGGACGAACAACCAAGCATCAGAATTGATAAGACGAAATGCAATGTAAAGAAAAATACTCACAAGTGGCGGGAGAGCATTTCCGAGCGAGTCTCCTTGACTTGAGTCTCTCCAGCAGCAGAAGCAATATCAACTCCTGGTGCTGCTTGTAGAGCACCATCACCGGCCACTTCTGGAGCCTCTGTTTCGGCAGCTTCCATATCCGCCATCGAGTCCTTACACGATCTCAGGGATGATGAGTGCGGCTCTGCAATCTACACTCTCAGTAATATATGTGACTTTGCGTCTCGCTATTTCCACTCTCGATCTCCAGAGTCCAGTAAGGTTAGGGCTTGCTCTTTAGGGTTTGGTTTTGCAAACGTAGCAACAACTCGGGATTTACTCCATGCGTACGAGTGTGCAATCCTCGGACAGAATCGATGGCCTCTAATTGTCCGGTGATAAATCTGTAGTGCAGTTCTGCACGGATGATGGGAATTGGGATGCAAAGGCGTGAGATGGGGAGAGATAGGAGGAAGTGGTGCATCATGGAGGAATGGCGATGACGCAAGGGGCAGCTACGCCAGGATGGCGGCCTTCAGCGAGAGCCTCCCTCCTTACCTCCTCACTCCTCTCTTTGTCTTCGGGAAGAGAGTTCTGGGCGCTGTCGAAGTCTCGCGGTCGTTTGAGCCAGAATTGTGTTTGCTTTCGGGAGAATGCAGGAGGTACATTTCGATCTTCCTTCATCACAAAAATGCAGGACTTCTTGCAAAAAGAAATTCTCTTCCATGTCTGCAATATGGCCGGAGCTTAAGGACCGGTGTGTGTATGCGCATCTGGTTGCGTGTTTGCGGATTAGTATAATCCAGATTCTGTGGCGTAACTTGAGTTCAGCTGTCATACTTCTCTCGCTTGCATTGCTGAATTCTTCAGAGAGAATGCACGTTATGATTATGTCAATTTCGCATTGTCGTCATAAGACAGATTTCAATACAAAATCTCGAGAGGTCATCGTATTTTCCCTTAAGCAGGAATTTTGGATTTCTCTTATAGATTTTCTGATGTCGTGCTCAGCTTTCTTTGTCAGTAAACAGGCACTTCAGTTTGCCAATTGTTGCAATCTTGGAGCTCAGACATCCTTAGAGGAATGACCAAGTCACCCAGTTAGAAGGCTTTCCACTTATAGGAAGATGCAATGGGTGCATGATGGTTCTAACATCATGGTTTGCTGAATAAAACGTGCACACATTTGAGCAAAATCTCAGGAGTTTCGATCCCTTTCCTACATGGTTTTCAATGTGACCGAAGTTATGGCATAACTGCTGTGTTTTGGCAGCAATGAATGAGTTGTGAATGATTCAGCTCATCTGTTTGGGGTTGGATAGTTAACTCCAAGCTTTGCTCTTTGTTCATCTTTTGCAGGGGTTTGGACATCATCAAGGAATGGGGGGGTCCAGAGAATGTCTGGTACATGTCTGTGAGGAATGCAGTCGCTTGAGAAGATGGAGCCCCTGTGGAGATTCCCAGCAGGGAAATGCAGAAACAGAAAAAGGAGAACTTTGGAGTAACTCCCAATAGCCAAGACTTCAGCAAATGATGTTTGGATATGATTGATACTGCAGAGCTTGCTGACAATGGTCCAGTAAGAGGCACCATGATAATATGACCATATGGCTATGCTATCTGGGAGTTCATTCCAAGCTTGCTGGATGAACAAGGAGATGGGCAATTCTAACATGTACTTTCCTCAGCTCATTCCTTACACTTTCGTAGAAAAAGAGGCAAGTCATGTTCAAGGATTCAGCCCAGAACTTGCACTGGTCACTTTTGGACATGGCAAATAGCTTGAAGAAAGTCTTGTTCTTCAGCGTACAAGTGAAACCGTTTTGAACCACATGTTTGCACAGTGGATACAAAGCTACAGGAACCTTCCTCTCTTGGTCAACCAATGGGCAAATGTGACAAGGTGGGATAGTGCACATGACCACTTGTAAAGACCCTTGAATTCTTGTGGCAAATAAGGCCATAGCACATTATACTCCAGAAGAAGCTGAAGAAGAGGCAATGAAGATGACAAAGGTGTACCACTCAGTGGATGGAGCTGCTATGCCTGTTGTGGTAGGCTGCAAGTCCAGAGCAGAAACATTTAGAGGAGCTGTTTGCACTTACACCATTGTGGCAATGATGAGAGACTGTTGAGCTCTTCAAGCAGGCACAATCCAGAACCTAAGCCAGAATTTTGTTTGTGCATTTGGGACTCAGTCCACATATAAGAAAGCAGAGTTGCAGTTTGTGTAGCAGACATCTTGGGGTATGAGCACACACATGGTTGGAGGGATCATTATGACCCATGGTGATGACATTGGACTCCTACCCCCTAGAGTTGCACCTATTCAGGTGGTTATTGTCCCCATCTGGAAGAAAGATGAACAGACAGAAAGTATAATGGCAACTGCATTACAAGTAGGTCTTAAAAAGACAGATGTATGTGTGAAGCTGGATGCAACTGAGAAAAAGACCCCAGGCTGGAAGTTCAACTTCTGGGAGATGGAGGGAGTGCGCAGTAAGATTAGGGGGTCCATGAGATGTGGTCGAGAATAATGTTGTCCTTGCATGAAGAGAAGTACCAGGCAAGGAAGACAAGGAATTTCAAGTTTGTTCATCCAATCTCACAAGTGCATCTATACTTGTGAGGACATGTGTGTTATTTTTGAAGATAACAAAGAATGACAAACCTAGTGTGACAGGACCTGTGTCAGAAAACTTTGTTGTATGACTAAACCCTAACAGGATGATGGATGGGAAGGTTGCCCTAATGGATAATTAGTGGCGTCAGATGTGACTGGCTGAAAGTGCCAAAGATGGAGACGGTTGGCAATCATGAACCCTGGAGGAAGCCGCATTTCCTTTACTTCTTTGCTATTTTGCTTGTGTTTTCTTGTTTGCAGGTTATGGATGTTGGTCTGTTGGTTCTTTATGGTGTGCTGGTGCTCAGATCAGGTGTTGGTGATGGAGTGTAGTTTTTGTGATTTCTTCGTTTGTGTGATGGAGATGACTCAGGAGTTGCTGATGGAGGACATTGTGCTTGGTTTTGGAGGAGGATAAATACAAGATGACTGGAGAAGCTAAGCACACTAGTTTTTCAGACTCTTCTTCACATAATTAAGATTTGCTGTTAGGAGTTTGGGAAGAATGCCTGAGCTCAATGTTTGTATGTTCTGCCTGTTAACTTCATGAATTCTGCTGTGCTGAAGTTAATGAGCAGAACACTAGGTATTAGCAAGTTGGTAGGGACCTCATGAGAGAAGAGATGACAGGCTCTAGGGGATCAATGGGCTGGCCTGTTGTGGGGTATTCTGCTCAAGTCTGACGTCCTTGGGTTTTCTGTTGGGTTCTGGGGAGGATCAAGTACCTAAGTATTTGGGAGCTCTGAGCAATCTTTCTGTAGTAGGAAGTTCCTGGGAAAATTGAAGAAATCAACTAATGAGGTTGCTTGTCAGTATCTTCTCCATCTCCAATACAAGGTCAACAGTGGGTTTGGGCATTGGCACTACATTGATCATATTTGTTGTTGGGATGTCCACAGTTATAGGCCACAATAGCTCACACTGAGAGACGATCCAGAGTGAACTGATCCATCAAGGCCCATAGAATCAGCTCTGTTGCTATGTAGTATATAGGTTTAGTTTAGTTGATTTGAATTCATGCTTAGAATGAAGCCGTGTTGATGCCCTGAAGACCATAATTCTGTAATGCTTGTTTGATGTCAGAGTATATGCAAAACTCTGTGTACCCTCCTTTTTAGTGACACTAGTTCTATAAGCATGATATTACACTAAACCAAAGATGACACTGCTGGAAGACAGTTGCAAGACATTGCTAGTGTCAATGGAAAGAAAGAGACATGACATTCTGAACAATTGTTTATTGCCATTGTAATGTGCACATGAGTAAGGAAGAAGTCTACCAACAATGTCTTCCAGCAGAACACCCAAATCAATACCTCAAGTTATTCCCTCAAAATATGTTTCCAATTCCCTCTCCTATCACTTGGTGGCCCAAATGTATACCAAATTCCCCCTAAACAGGAGCTCCACTGAGAAAGCATGTGCAACAGTAATTAGGTGACGAGAATCAAGAACTCCTCAGGATCCTGTACCATTGCAGGAACACCAAGTGAATGTTCCAAGCCTCATAAGCACTACTCTTTTGCTTTCTATCACCATTCTGCCTGCCTAACTGCAGTACTGGCTCAAATCAGCCAATCAAGTGCATGCCAATGAAGAACCAATATCCACCCATTTGCATCCTGCAACACCCGTGAACAGGAAACAACCCATTTCTTATTTCTCTTTTGCAATAGACAACAACCATGATCAGATGACAATACCATGCAAACAATGTGCACATGTATGCTTTTCACATGAGCTACAACTCACACATTTTATCCATAGTGGTCATAACGAATCATGTCTGACTTCATGATGGAGTCCAGCACGTGTATGGAAGATATACCATGTGGTTATGCCTGTTCTTGCAGGTGATGGTTGGTGTTATTTGAGCTATCCAAGCACATATACTGTGCAATGATTGCCCTTATGTCAGAGTTCATGTACAACTGCCATCCCCACATTCCAAACCTCACCTCCAGATCAGTCCAAATTTACAAGTGGAAGCAGAGTAACAGATGCATTAGCATCCTCATACTCCCGACAAAAAGAGCAGATAGATGCATACCCAGAGTTGGTGCTTGTATGATGTAACTACCTACGTCAAGCACCACAATACTGGCAAGAACAATGAGGAAAACCAACAACCATCCAACTCTTGATTGTTGGCTCTCACTTTTCCCTGCAAAGTTCAGATATCCTTGAAAACACACTTTCTAAGCATGCTATGAATCACTGGGGAGCCCCTAAAAACACAGTAAAAGTTTCTATCATGAAAACCTGACAAAGTGAAAGCACAACAAAACCATTCTTTAAGTAAAGATATCAATCTCTGATACAGGTATTGTGTTCTCTGATGTAGAGGAGGTCACTTGAGCAATAGCAATCATAGCCACCCCATGGGACATTGCAGTGATGCTCTAGACACTGACATTTTTTCCTCTCTTTGCACTCATCAATATCTGCACAACAGAAAAAACTGGCTCTCTCATTGCTCTCCTAATTAGTTAGCGTGCCAAGGGCAAATCAGAAAGCCCCTTGGCTACATTGTTTCAACGTGAATGGAACCATAAAACAGGTTAAGTAATGCACTCATCAATACCATCAGCTCTGAACCTTCTGGACACTGGCATCCTTTATGGTCAGAAGTCTGCTGCAAGGGAAAAAGACAGCAGCCCTATCACTTCATGACACTGTCAAATGCATCTGAAATGCTAAATTTAGTGCAGACCTTGTGCAGAAGCATCTGCTAAAACAGTAAACAGCTACAAGCCAATTCTTAAACTGGCCATGACAAAAAAGATCAGGGATGGATTCTGAGTTTTGAACCAAGCAAGCAGAGAAAGTTACACCCCCACAAGTTTCATGCCAGCAACCACCATTATCCACCTCACACCATTCCAGTTCTATGGCTGCTTGAAGTAGGAATGTTCAATGGCAACATAATAAACTGAACACTTGATTCATTGAATTTCTCTGGTATTTTCACTCAAACTGAGATAAGAAGGTTCAACCCAAAAGACATAAACAGAGTGTTCAGGCAGGAATCCAAATACAACTGCTTGGTCAAAATAAGATTGCCAATTTGACAAGTATAAACTCCATATGTGCATCTAAAATGACAAAAGATGAGTAATGAGTACTTTGAAAGAGCAAGGTAAGCATTTTATGGGTTTGTATCTCTGTTGCTGTACACCAGCAAGAGCTCCTTACACTACTTACCCAATCATTAAATCAGCATCCTGTTCACTGAAGCAACCAGGAAAGGCCTGGAATGCACAAATGGGCAAACCACAAATGGACATTCTAGCTTGATTCCTCATATGGCAGTACATTGTCTAGCCTGCCCCCTACATCATGGACAGCCAAGCTGACATAATCCAAGGAAATATGAAAGTGATGCAGACATTGACATTCACAAGATGTATAACCCTTGCCCTGAAGCTGCACACCATTGAACAGTGGACAATGGCAAACTCAGACACAAAATTGAGCTCCAGTGTTCACACAAAAGTCCCACAACAGTGACATTGCAAAAGACTACATGATCTTCAAGAGGCAAAGTGATGGTACAGAAATCAAACAGACCTTGGTACTGCCTCTGATTGATGAGAAGTGTTTGGCAAAATTATGATGACATCACCTTGTGTACCTGTTCCAACCTAAAAATTTGCACTTCAGTCGTCAAGTGAAAATAACCAATACTTAAAATCCAATACTGTTACAGAAACTAGATTGCCCATCAAATCTCTTCTTCCACACTCTCAATTTTGAATCTTCATTCTGAAGTAGGGACCTGTCCAAGTTCTGATTGGTGAGGTACAATTTAAGGGTACCTGAATAGAATTGAGAAATGACCATTGACTAAAGTTATAGAAAATTCAGATCTGACAATGTATCAGCCAAAAACATTTTAAGAAAGAGGAGGTGCAACCCACAGAAACAATTCAGTGGTTTGACAAATCCAATTGCCCCACACACATCCAATAACCTTTAACATGGACATGTATTGGTTGTGAGCAGCTACCATAACAAATCTACTGACTTCCTCAGCTTCCAGTGGTGTGGAGGTCATTGTCAACAAGCTCAGTTTCTATCACAAGGCTGGCAGTAATAAGAAGACTCATCCATGATGCTGGCTGGCTCAACAAACATAAAATGAAGGAGATGGCAACAAACCAAGAAGAAAAAGAATGCAAATTGAAGAAAAGACAAAAGAGATTCATTAGATCTTGAAAGAATGTCTAGGACAGATGAATATTACATGTCCATGGTGAGGATTCGTAAATCTTTGCAAATTTGAACACCCATAATCACTAATCATTATCTTCTGCACTTCCAAAGTGGTGCAAATTCTCTGCAATATGTTCAAACTTGAAGAATCCTTGAGCTAAAGATTTCAAATGATTCCAGAGTACAAGTGGAGGAGACCAAAACCATTTAAGGATGAGAGGAAGACACCACTACATGAAACTAGGGAGGTGCCAAATAGATGTGAGATGTACCAAAGACTGAAATCAGAGATCTCTAAATTGAACCTGGAATTTAGAGGGGATGGTACAATAATACCAAACACTTCTCCATACTTAGACAATATGTCAACCTGAATAGAATTGAAAGATAAACCGATAATAAGGAGACAAAGATTTTCAGATTTGATGACAAATCAGGAAGCAGGATGGAGAGAAAACCCAACCCAAAAGAAAACAGTTGCAGAGTGGTTTAAAAAACAGTGATAGCCACACACATGTTCAGAGCCCTTCAACAGCGACATGTACCGGTAGTGACCAACTATCATGACATACCCAATGACTTTGTCAGCTCCCAGCATTAGGTGGAGCCCACTGTCTTACAGAATATTAACATGTTTAGGTTTCTGTCACAAAACTGCCGGCAGTAACAGGAAAACTCAATTACAATTCAACAGAACTTAATTTCAGATGTGAGATTAGAGAGAAAACCTAACCTTTTTTTGTAATCTCTACACCCAAAAGCTCTATGTGAAGGAAGACATGTATGAATGATAGAATACAGTGACAAATCATGAGATGGGAGAATCCCTCTCCATGAAGGAAAGTAATGGAAGAAAGGAGGAAAAGATTGAACTTTGAGGGCTCCAAACCTCAGTTCTAGCATAAAGAATTAAAAGGAATACAGAAATTTTCTACACAAACACAAAAGTAGATTTATGACCACTGGCACTGGGTATCTTTCTGCTACTTGATTTACCTTCAAAGTTTATACTACGAAAGAAAGAATGAATGAAGGACACTAATACCATTTTGTTTCTACTCGATTATAGCAGATTTGAACCTTCTGGAATCATCCAAATCCATAAAACTTTGACAATTTTCAGCAGGGATGACCCTAAGAGAATGAGAAACCTCTTTAGCTAACATCAAAACATAGGTTTGGAGGAGTTTTGAGTTTGGAGATGCTGGTAAATCCTAATATTCTAATATCATTTCAATTCAGTTTTCTGTTCTTGTACATATCCAGTTTTAGTTATACAAAATTTGTACTAGAATTAAAAAATCTAAAATGTTTCTGCAACAAAATTTCTGAAGGCCCAAGTATCTACACAATTAGGAATCTGTCACAATTCTGCCACACTTTACTTCTCATACTGACATGAAGGAAAGAAACAATCAGATCCTGTAAAAAAATTACAAAAAAAACAAAAGCTCCAAGATCATAGTTCAACGACTTTTGTGTATATCCTCAAAATTGTTCTATTTCCAATAACTATTGTTCTTTTCCCTATCTTCTCCATACTACCAATATTGAACATCCGAAGAAAAAAACTAGTTAGGAAAAAAGTCCCCAAAAATATATCCAAAGCCTCCTTAATCCTCAATTTCCTACCTAAAGCACCATTTGAACTCCACCTCAACAATCCTAATCTCACCTACCTTGTACTTACTGAACCAACTCTATCCAACCTATTTTAGAATAGACATCACAATGCCTACTCCCTATGCTTATTTGGTCTGATTACTATAGTACAATCTTGCTTTTAACATAGACCCCCCCCCCCCCACCTTTGTACTTTGGATTCCATCCTCAAAATCCTATTAAAGACCGGGAGTCACATTTCATGTTCTTAGGAATGTAGGAGAGTGTGAAGGAATGAACAATCACACTCCCAAGTGAACTCCCACTTTAAGAGTTGGACTCTCGATGGACTCTCGAACCTTTAGAAAGCGATTGCAAGGGTCAAAACCCATTGGATTGAGGAGTTCCTTTATCATTGGAAAGCTCTTGAAACTTAAATGTCTAAATTGGGCTCGCATGACCCATTTGGACACTTATAATACAAGTTATGGCCAAAAGAAGGGCCAAGATTGACTTTTGACCATTAAAATTTAAAATTTAAAATTCCCAACTAAATTAAATGTTGGGAATTTTGTAATTCATTGGGAGTATGTCTTGGCAACACCATAGCATAGAAGCAAAAAATAATAAATTGAATCTTACTTGTAGGGTTGGAGGGTTGCGGTAAATGCAAAATAATACATTGAAAAATTGTTATTAGTAATCTCATTAAAGAACCATCATGTGTCAAATCGTCACCTAAAGAGGAATTAGACAATTCAATGAAAACAGAAGATACAAGAATGTTTGAACATTGAAGGAAAATGTTGAAAAATTCATGCTCAATTTTTGCAATTTTGACAATCAAACTTATGTGTCGCAACCTTAGCCTTGGGCTCGTGACCAAGGCAAGGGCTTGCAAGGTTGCGGGCCAAGAGAGGAAGCCCGGGAATGAAAGAAAGTGTGAGGGGATGAACCTTCACACTCCCAAAGGAGCTTCCACCTTGGGAGTTGGAGTCCGAGTGGACTCCCAAATGTTTAGAAATAAATTTCAGGGGTCAAAACTCAATGGATTGTAGAGTTATTTATAGCATTGGAAAGCTATTGAAACATAGATGTCTAAAATGGGCCTGCATGATTCATTTGGACATTTAAAATACAAGTTATGGCCAAAAGAAAGGTCATGAGTCAAATCGGCAATTTGACTCCCGCTAACTAAAAGTCAATAATCAACCTGATTTACTTGCATGAAGGTGGTGTGCAACATATTGTTGAAAATCTCTCGACAAGGGCTGCAACTTTGCTTCAAACCTCATCTCAATCGGAGGTTTACACAAAATGTTATGGGGCTCCAAAGTTGGGACTCCCGCAACTTTGGGACAAAATGCCATTTAAATGTGGGCCTCGTGGAGAGGCACAAAATACACTATAAGGGGAAAGATGGTGATTACCCCCAAGTCCGGGCCATGGTGAGTCTTATGAGTCTAAGTTTGCCCGTGGCTCATCCTAGTACCAAAAGTGCTCCAACTATGCATTAACCACTTTGTGTTTAATTTTGTGCAGGTCCGTGTGAATAGTTAATGCTTATCATTCTTCCTAGTCCCATCCCAAAGCTCCAGCACGCCTTTCTACCCCCAAAGTGCTACGAGCTATAGAACGTGCCCCAACTCCTTGTTTTTCCGTTGTTTTCAATTTAGACTCACATTTGAGTCCATTAAGGAGCTTGGGAGCATGTCACTGTGGTTTTAGGCTTGAGAATGGTGTCTTGAGAGTTGTGAGAACAATGTGATAACGACCACAACTAACAACCCACTAACACCCTTGAAAAAAGGTGGTAGGAATTTGGTATAATGAATTTGAAACCAAGTTATTATAGTCATACAAGATGTCCTTGGATGGATGTAAATAACATGATTAAAAAACAAACATGGCACATAAACATTATTCAAAGATAGAGTGGTAAATACAAAATTCTTATCCTATATTTTGATCTATATATAGATTTAAACATATCATGAAAATAATACTAATAAAATTTGCTCATTCAAATTTATTTGTATTTAGATTCAAAACTTCAACTAGTTATGAAAGTATGAAAAAAACATCAAAACAACAAATTTGGCTATGGAATTGAAGCTTTCCAGAAAGTAAAATATTCTTGTTTCATACTCCATCAAAACTCAATGTTCTATGATGAATGAATTTCTCTTCTTCTTCCCAAAAAATGATCATTTTAAAAACAGTTCTATGATGTATTCAAATGCAAATAATGACAAAAACTATATAAATTAACTAGTAATTCCTAAAACAATAATTGGGTAAATAAATATAAATTAATTAACTATTTACAATGAGTAATTATTCCCTTAACATTATCCCACTTGTACTTTGAATTACGTCCTAGAATTTTAATCAAAGTGTGTTAAAAAAATAAAAATTGATGTTGTTTTAAATCTTGTTGTGAGCCATGGATTACAAATTGAGTAATTTGTTAAATTTTAACTCCATAAATTTCCTTGGTAATAATGATTTGAATCCTTATAAAATTCCAAGTAATAATTATTAATAATTGAATTAGCCTTTAGATATTTCCAAGCGTAAAAAACCCTTTTTATTTAATTTGTTATATCATTTAAATAATTCTATAACCTATTAAATCTTCTAAAATGCATTATCCTTTTTATGTTGCAAAGAGGTGGAAAGGGATGTAAAATTAGATGTGGCTTTGATATATTGGGAATACAAGCCCATATTAACATTAACATTTTGCCATGACAATATTGAAATAATATTGTAAAATAATTTTTAGGCACTAATGATGTACTTATAAGATTTCTAGAATGTAATCTAGGACATCCTTGTCGCAACCCTAGCTTTGGGCTCGCAACCAAAGCAAAGGGGTTGCAAGGGTGCAGGCCAAGAGGAAGCCCGGAGTCACATCATAGACTCCCGGGAGTGTAAGAGAATGTGAAGGAGTGAGCCCTCACGTTCCCAAGCCAACTCCCACTTTGGGAGATGGAGTCCCGGTGGACTCTTGAAACTTCAGAGACCAATTTGAGGGGTCAAAACTCAATGGCTTGTGAAGTTCTTTATATCATTGGAAAGCTCTTGAAACTTAGATGTTTAAAATGGGCTTGGATTTCTCATTTGGACATCTAAAACACAAGTTATGGCCAAAAGAAGGGCCGGGAGTCAAACTACCAGTTTGACTACCGACCAGAAAAAGTCGGGAATCGACCCAATTTACTTGGCTTCAGACGACGTGCCACATACCGTTGGAAAGCTCTCGACGAGAGTTACAACTTTGCTTCAGACCGCACTTTAATCCAAGGTCTGCTCGCAAAGTTATGGGGCTCCAAAGTCCCGGGAGTCCCCGTTGGCGGGATTTCGGGACTCCCACGCGGGAGTCCCGGGAGAGAAAAGCCATTTGGATGTGGGCCCCGTGGAGAGGTCCAAAGTATACTATAAAGGGGAAGGTGGTGGCTTCCCCCAAGTCCAGGCCGTGGTGAGTCTTGTGTGTCCGTGTTGCTCGTGGCTCGTCCTAGCATCAAAGGTGCTCTAACTATGCACTAACCACTTTGTGTGGGTTGTGTGCAAGCCCATGTGAGTGAATAAGCTTGTCAATTCTTCTTAGTCCCATCTCGGAGCTCCAACACGCCCCTCTACCCCCTCAAAGTGTTGTGAGCTAGGGAGCGCATCCCGACTCCTCCCTCTTCCGCTGTCTTTCGCTTAGACTCACATTTGAGTCCTTCAAGGAGTTGGGAGTGCGTCAATCCTTATTCAAACTTCACTTATATTAGGTTTTTAAATAGTTGAGATCAAATTTAGATACTAGCATTTCCACCTTACTAATTTCATGTAAACTATGATTTAATAAACAATTTAGATGGAAAATATCACAACTACAAAAAGTCTAGAATGTGGCGAATGGTGCGAGTTAGGTATTCAATTCAATGTTCCATAGAAAGGGGCTTGATTAAACCTCATTAGCAACAATAATGGCCATCATCGGGAATCCAAGTTCGATAATGAAAACAAACATCATCATTTTCGCACTAACACTCTTCAAATATTTCTAGTGTGATTCCACATGTAGGAAAAATTCTAAGTAGATAGCTAAGGCATGTGGATTAAGAGATGATTGACGATCCCATGCTAAACAATAAAATTAGGTGTGCACCACTTTTTTGGACAAATTTTCTTTGCACGATCATTGGGAGACATTTATGTTAAATAATGTTTCTTCAAATTATTCATCTTTTATTAACAGAACTAGAGGATTCGAAGGCATAGTAACATCATCCACCATGATTGAATCTTCACTTACATTAACAAAAACTAAAAAGGTAGTAAGAGTAATTTGGTACTTACATTCAAAAGAGGTTAATGTTTTTATTTAGGAAATTAGGGTAGGGCATAATGTGTGGTGGTGATGGGTACACTACATGAAAATTTTTACATCATAGTTCCAATGGATTCATGAAACCCTAATTTCAACGATGGATTTTTTAAAAAATGGGAATTTTTGTAATGAATATTTTATTTCCAATTTACTATGTACTACATGATTAATTAGTACATGGTAAAGAATAATTAAGGGCCATTAAATAAGTAAATATTACATGATAATGTTACTAATGTTATTAAATTGACTTGGTCAAATGGGAATTCAAGGATGTTTATTTATTACTAGTAGTAGATTATCCTAGGAGTTAGTTACTTTAAAAGAAGTAGGATGTTGAAGTCGAATAGATGAAATTAGCAATGATCAAGTTGAAAGACCCCATCAAGATATCAAAGGTAGGGAAAAAGATGAATCTCCCAATTTCATTGGTCATGAAGATTATCATCCTATTTTGATTATAGGATGAAAATTTCTTAGTGTTTCATTGGGCACAATAATTCTCATCATAAATTCCATTAGAGGGTCAAATCATCTTCAATTCTCATTGGTTCATGAAGGATGTAAAGGCCATTGATTAGAGGAAAAGATTTCACAAACTTCCATAAGACAAGGAGAACAAGCTAAAAGAGGGGTCATGGGAAACTTTTTTTTTGAAAATTTTGTCTTATATTTTTTGGAGGAGGAAAGAGATTTAGGAAGAGGAGGAAAACGAGTGTGTGAAAGGAGATCTAATTTTTTGTCGCAACCCTACTTTGGCCAAGTGTGGGGGTGAAGCCCAACACTTGGAAAAGTTAGGATTTGGGGTCCTCCGGGACTCCCGAATGTTCAGAGCTCGACAGCAGGACCCAAAACACCTCGCATTGGGGTGTTCTTGGTGTCATTGGAAAGTTCTTGAAGCGTAAACATCGAAAATGCCCTCGCATTGGCCATTTGGACATCTGTCGCCCAAGTTATGGGCAAAAGAAGGGCCGGGAGTCAAACTAGCAGTTTGACTCCCGACCACTAAAAGTCGGGAATCTACCTCTTCCCGAAGTCCGAATTGGAATTGCAATGCGTCGTTGGAAAGATCTCGACGAGGG
>Ga0209208_10000824_pt1 | contig 42026 bp, 35 predicted proteins | sample S1TSphfallax_3_FD_187694 | JGI IMG/M metagenome (GOLD analysis project Ga0209208, IMG submission 187694) | Host-associated microbial communities from peat moss isolated from Minnesota, USA - S1T2_Fd - Sphagnum fallax MG (SPAdes) (version 2) | ecosystem: Host-associated > Plants > Peat moss >... | reverse complement strand
GTGGACGCCTCCGGCAAGGTGCTGCAGGACATCGTCTCGGGGGTGAAGAAGGTCACCGACGTGGTGGCCGAGATCGCCGCCTCGAGCCAAGAGCAGGCCTCCGGCATCGAGCAGGTGAACAAGGCCGTGATGTCGATGGACGAAGGCACTCAGCAGAACGCCGCGCTGGTCGAACAGGCGACCGCGGCAGCGCAGTCGCTGAACGTGCAGGCCGGGAACCTCACGCAGATGATGTCGCGCTTTCAGATCGGCAGCGAGTCGGCGCGGACCCCGGCCGCGCGCGCCACACCTGCGAAATCCCCCTCAAGAGCCGCCCCCGAGCGGCGCGGCCCGAACCGTGCCTTCGCGAAGGCAGCTGCGAAACCCGCAGCTACGAGCGTGTCAGCGCAAGCGTCCGCGGCAAGCGGCGGCGGCAACTCCGACTGGCAGGAATTCTAGTGCGCGGACCCGCTGTGCATACGATCATGGATGTCGATCAGCCATTATTTTGGCATCCTGACGTCGTAACGATCCAGATTCATCACCTTGTTCCAGGCGGCAACGAAGTCCTGGACGAATTGCGGGTGCGCGTCTGAACTTGCGTACACCTCGGCCAGCGCGCGCCACTCGGCGTTCGAGCCCAACACCAAGTCCACACGCGTGCCGGTCCATTCCAAGGCCCCGGTCGCCGCATCGCGCGCTTCGAACACATCTCTGCCCTCGGAGGTCGCCTTCCAGGTCGTACGCATGTCGAGCAGGTTCACGAAGAAATCATTGGTGAGCACCCCGGGGCGCTTGGTGAGAACGCCATGCTGACTCCCGCCCGTATTGGCGCCGAGCGCACGCAGGCCGCCGATCAGGACGGCCATTTCGGGGGACGTCAGCGTCAGGAGTTGCGCCCGATCGAGCAGCAGTTCCTCGGCCGAGGCGGCGAGGCCCGGCTTCTGGTAATTGCGGAAACCATCGGCATCCGGCTCCAGCACCGCGAACGCCTCGATATCCGTCAGCTCCTGGGAGGTGTCCATGCGACCCGGCGTGAAAGGCACTGCAATGGGTTGACCCGCCTTCTTCGCGGCGTCCTCGACTGCGGCGCAACCGCCCAGCACGATCAGGTCGGCGAGCGAAATTTGCTTGCCTCCCGACTGTGCCTTGTTGAACTCGTGTTGAATTCCCTCGAGGGACGCGAGTACCTTTGCGAGCTTGGCAGGCTCATTGACCGGCCAGTCTTTCTGCGGCTTGAGCCGAATCCGCGCGCCGTTCGCGCCGCCGCGCTTGTCGGAACCCCGGAAAGTGGACGCCGAGGCCCAAGCGGTAGACACCAGTTGCGCGATGGTGAGCCCGGCGGCGAGGATCTTGGCCTTGAGCGCCGCGATGTCCTTCGCATCGACCAGCGCATGATTGACGGCAGGAACGGGATCCTGCCAGAGCAACACTTCCGCCGGAACTTCGGGACCCAGGTAGCGTACCCGCGGACCCATGTCTCGGTGGGTGAGCTTGAACCAGGCGCGCGCAAACGCATCCGCGAACTGATCCGGATGCTCGAGAAAGCGCCGCGAGATCTTCTCGTAAGCAGGATCCACCCGCAGCGCCAGGTCGGTGGTCAGCATGTTGGGTGCAATTCGTTTGCCGGCATTGTGCGCGTCAGGAACAGTCCCGACGCCGGCGCCGTTCTTCGGCCGCCACTGATGCGCGCCGGCCGGGCTCTTGGTGAGTTCCCACTCATAGCCGAACAGATGCTTGAAATAGTCGTTGTTCCATTTCGTCGGCGTCGTGGTCCAGGTCACTTCCAGACCGCTGGTGATGGCGTCGCCCGCGATGCCGCTGCCGTGCTTGCTGCTCCAACCGAGACCCTGCGCCTCCAGGTCGGAGGCTTCCGGATGGGCGCCCACATGGGCGGCATCGCCGGCGCCATGCGTCTTGCCGAAGGTGTGGCCGCCGGCAATCAGCGCGACGGTTTCCTCGTCGTTCATCGCCATGCGCTTGAACGTTTCGCGGATATCCCGGGCGGAACCGAGCGGATCGGGCTTGCCGTTTGGACCCTCCGGATTCACGTAAATGAGGCCCATCTGCACGGCACCGAGCGGATTCTCGAGCTCGCGGTCGCCTGAATAGCGAAGGTCACCCCCCAACCAAGCCTTCTCCTGGCCCCAGTAGACATCTTCGTCGGGCTCCCACACATCGGCACGGCCGGCGCCGAAGCCGAAGGTTTTGAAGCCCATGGATTCCAGCGCCACGTTACCCGTGAGGATCAGTAGATCCGCCCAGGAGATCTTGCGGCCGTACTTCTGTTTCACGGGCCAGATGAGTCGACGCGCCTTGTCCAAACTGGCGTTGTCGGGCCAGCTGTTCAAGGGGGCGAAGCGCTGCTGGCCCCGGCCGCCGCCGCCGCGGCCATCCGTGATGCGGTAGGTCCCGGCGCTGTGCCACGCCATGCGGATAAACAAGGGTCCGTAATGGCCGAAATCTGCGGGCCACCAGGGCTTCGAGTCGGTCATCACCTTGAGCAAGTCCTGCTTGAGGGCTTGGTAATCGAGAGTCTTGAATTCCTTGGTGTAATTGAAATCCTTGCCCATCGGGTCGGACCTGGAGGAATGCTGATTCAGCAGATCCACGCGCAGCCGGTTCGGCCACCAATCCTGATTCGAAGCTCCCCCGCCAGCCATATGGCCGAATGGGCACTTTTCTTCAACTTTCGCGTTCATTGGTCGTTACCTCAGTAATTAAGGATTGATGCGGTGCGCACGGCGCTAGACATCGGCCGAGCGAAGAACTCTGCGCCTTTATGTGAGCTTCTGTCTGTACGCGGACACACTCACCAAGCGGTCAGGCAGGGCTACCGATTGAATCAGGCGACAACTGTCTTGACACTCACCGCCGGTATAAACCGTTACCCATGTGCCCGGAACGGACATTTTGCATTGTGGTGCGCCCGGACGGATTCGAACCGCCGACCACCTGGTTCGAAGCCAGGTGCTCTATCCAGCTGAGCTACGGGCGCGTCGTGAGGGGCGCCAAGTGTGCCAGTGCAGGTGCCGGCAGGCAAACCTCGCCCCATTCCGGTTTCTTAGTTTGCCGTACCATCGACCGATGCCGGCGGTCCGGCGAGCGTGCGGACCGCCCCATCCGGCGTCACGTGGATGACCGTGGGGACACCCGGTGCGGCCCGATTGCCTTCAGCGTTCCTTCCGGAACCGGCGATGATGGAAAGACTCCCGTCTGCCTCCACCACGACCGCCGTCGGTTCTGGCAGCCGCAGCGCTCTCGCTTCGGCACCGGGCGCGCCGCGCGTCATGAGCGTGCTCACGACACCCGTCGGGGTGATCTTGCGTATCGTTGAATTGCCGCTGTCTGCAATGAGCAGGTTGTCCACCTGATCGATGCCGATACCCCGAGGATGGTTGAAACGCGCCTCGGGCCCCGGTCCATCGTTGCCACCCGTTTGGCGAGGCACGCCGGCAAACGTACTCACCTGTCCAGCCGGCGTGACTTTGCGGATGACGCTATCCTGTGAATCGACGATGAAGAGATCGCCGTGTCGGTCTTTCACCATCCCCACGGGATCGGCAAAACGGGCGGCTTCGCCAACGCCATCCCGTGATTGCGCCCGTTGATCGCCCGTGCCCTCGGTCGCCGCGTCCAGCCGAATCTTGATCTCGTTGACAAAATGTTCCGTCGGCGAATATACGTCGAGCACCACGTTGTATGCATCACGCTCCGCCTCTGTCGCCTTGAATTGACCGACGACACCGGAGTAATAGGCGTCACGCCACACCGGAAAATCCCAGGGCGCATAATTGCGGCGCTGGCACCCGCCGGACGCCATGGTAAGGGACTCGGCAACTCGAGCGGTGTCGCGAATCTCCCAGCAATCGCCGATCTCACGGGTCGATTCGCAAATGACCCCCTGGTTTGCCCCAATCGGCCTCTGTCCTTGGAAACACCGGGTATGACCGTTCAAAGCTTCTTCACTCGCGATTCGCAGTACTCGCTCGTATTCCAAGCGAAAATGCGTGCCATAGACCGTCACCACGGCGCTGGCATGAACCGCTTGCGCGGCGGCGAACACGTCAGCCGGTAACGAGACGCTGAGCGCACCTTGCAGCGGATTGGACACATTGGCATGCACCCAACGTCGGCTGAAATTAACTCCGCCCAAATATTTCCCTGAGAGCTTGTGAATATCTGGAGTGCCGCGCGGTGCAACGAGTCGCAGCACCGCCCGATCCACGAACACCCGATCATCGGTGTTAGATCCCAGCGTGACGACGGGGACCGAGAGTTGCACCGACGATGCTTTCGGCTGACCGGTCACCTGCTGGGACCTCCGCTGGAACGTCACCGATTTCGAGGCATCCACGTCAACGTTCACCGCGGTGTCAGCCCTGCCACTTGCAGCCTCTTGAACGCGAACCACGGCGCTCACCGGCATGAATGCAATCGCGGGCTCGAGTGCAAAGACCAGCAACAGAATCCATCGCAGTCGGTTGCTGGTTCGCCAGCGCAGCTGTAACGGAATCGCTATCAATAGAACAGCGGTGTTGGTCAGGGTGAGGATCCAGGCGACGATCCAGCCTGAACCTGTGGGAGTTCCGAGCAGCGGCGGCTTGATCGCTATGAACGCAATCAGTTCCGCGATCAAAACGACTATGAGGGCCACCACGAATACCAATGCTTCACTCAACGTTGCGGTCACCGCGCCAATCAGCGCAGCGGGGGCACCGACGACCAACAGCAAACCGACGCTTCGCGACGCGCTCGCGGCCAGCACGGCGAGCATCGAGAAATGAGCAGCCATCCCCAGCGCCAAGTCGCACAAGAACACGGGCGCGAGACCCGCCACCACGACGAATAGACACTTGGCCGCAAACAACTTGGCGCGCGGAATCGGCCGCGTCAACCAGTCTTGCGAACTGCCGGGCAGGCGGTCGAGTTGGATGACGCCGATCACGAGCAGCGCGAAGCCGAGCCATTCGATCGCGGGCAACGCAAGATTCGACACCACACTGTAGTCGCCAACGTCGTTTCCGGCAGACCGTGCAAAGGCACCACCGCCCATCAACAAGAGGGCGTTGAGAAGATTCACGGCGGCGACACCCGCTGCAACGGGCCATAGGAGACGCAAGTCCTTGCGGACGATGTGCCAAATCATCGATTCACCGAGCGGCCGCCGCTGGTGCGGGCGAGCGCGGTAAAGATCGAGCGTAGCGCCGCCGGCCGGGCCTCGACGTCCCGTATTCCATCGAATCGCATGTTCAAAGCGCCTCGCAAGCGCTCGGGCTCATAGGCGAAATCGAAAAAAGTCAATACGTTGCCATTTTCGGCAAGATCGATCCAATTGTGGGGCAGGCCCGCCGGCATGCGCGCGGCGTGTTCGAAAATGACCCGTACTTCACGAACCCGGGCCACTAGACTCGACATCGATTCCTGCAAGAGCAACCGCCCACGCTCCAGGTAGCCGACGTACGTGGTGCTGGCCTCGATCTCGTCGAGTTCGTGTGACGAGAGAAAAATCGTCATCTCATCGGCCTGGCTGAGTAATCGTTCCATGAGCTCATCCCGAACCAGCGGATCCAAGCCGCTGAACGGCTCATCCAATACGAGCAACTTCGGGCGAAAGCTCAACGCGCATGCGAGGGCTACTTTCATGCGCATGCCATGCGACAGATCGCGGATTTTCCGTCTCACCGGCAGTTGCAAAGCCGATATCAGCGTGCGCTCGAGGTCTGCGTCCCAGCTCGGATAGAACGGCCGGAGGAAATCGACATAAGCGCCGACGGTGAGACGCAGCGGCAGTTCCTGATTCTCGGAGACATACCCGATGCGAGTGAAATCTCGCGCGGATAGGTCCCGGCTGTCGACGCCCAACACCGATGCGCGACCACCGGTGGGTGCGAGAAGATTCAGCAACGTCTTGATCGTGGTCGTCTTGCCCGCTCCATTGGCACCGATGAGGGCATAAATGTTGCCCTCCGGCACGGCAAGCGATACGCCGCGCAGTGCGTCATGGCCGCGAAAGGACTTGTTGAGACCTTCACTCTGGATAATCACGGGGGCTCCTTGCTGCTCAACTGTTTCGGGTCATTCCATTGGTGGGTCAGTTCGTCGATGACGTCAGGGAGACTCGCTCCGATGCTTTGCGCCCGCCGCAGCAGTCGTTCGACGTCGTGCTGCAGCAAAGAGCGCCATTCCTCCGCTTTCTCACCGCCCCGGGAGGCGACCACCGTGCCGATCCCGGGGCGGGCCTCCAGCCATTTCTCGGTGAGCAAGTGCTGTATGACCTTGTGGGCCGTATTCGGATGAATCTTGAGATCCGCGGCGATGGCTCGCACCGACGGGAATGGCTGCCCCGGGAGGTATTCACCGCGGAGCATCGCGCTGATGGCGGCGATGACGACTTGGTCGAAGAGAGGCGAGCCGCGTCGTAGAGAAAAATTGAAGACCGTCACAGTGCAAATGTGACACGTGATGGCGGGTCCGGTCAATGGTCGGGAGGAACGCTGGCGGGCCGTGTTGCTTGGCCGTAAGATCATCCTGGATCTGACTACCATCCGCACGATTACAGAGGACTTCCGATGAAGGCTTGGATACCGCTCACCCTGATTTTCGCCATCGCCAGCGCCGCCCACTCCCAGGCGAGCTGTACCTACCCCGCGGCCCCCGCCGCGCCGCCTGATGGCGCCACAGCGACCAAGGACCAGATGATCGCGGCAAAGCATGACTTCGATCGCTACAATGGAGAAATGAACGCCTATCTCGACTGCATCAAGCTGGAGATGGATTCCGCCGTGCCCAAGGACACCTCCAAACTCTCGGCCGACGACAAGAAGAAGGCTGAGGAGCATGAGAAAATGCTGGTTGCCAAGAACAATGCGGCGGTCGATGAGCTTCAGGCCAATGTCGGCCGGTTCAACGACCAATTGAAGATTTGGAAGGCTAAGAACGCGAAACCGCAATAACATGCGGGGCGCGACGAACTTGGGTTTGCCGCACCTGTCTCGAACACCATGCAGGCTAGTCCGCTCATCACACCGCGTCTGGCCGAAGAGGCGATCAACTCTCGGCTGACGTGCCTACCCATCGAATCACTGCCCTTGGCGCAGTGTGTCGGGGGAACCCTGCGCGAGAACGTTTATGCCGAGCGCGATACGCCACCCTACGATCGTGTCACCATGGACGGTATCGCCGTGGACAGCGAGCGGCTGCGCCTGGGCCTGCGCCACTTCCATATTCAAGCCTGCCAGGCGGCAGGCTCACCGCCCTTGAAGCTCTTGAGTGGCGAAGGTGCGATTGAAGTCATGACGGGGTCCATTCTGCCGGTGGCCACGGACTGCGTGATTCCCGTCGAGCTGTACGACGTGGTGGACGGGGTGGCCACGCTGAAGGCAGGCGCTGCTTCGACGCCCTATCACAATGTCCATCGCCGGGGCAGCGACAGCCGCCAAGGTGCGCTGCTCTTGGAGAGCGGCACACTGCTGCGCGCTCCTGAGATCGCTGTGGCGGCATCCGCCGGCATGGCCCGAGTGCGGGTGAGCAGCCAGCCGGCGATCATGGTGGTCTCCACCGGCGACGAATTGATCGAGCCCGGTGACCCGATCGCCGAATTCCAGGTACGGCGATCCAATGCCTATGCGGTGGCGGCAACCCTGCGTCGTCGCGGCTTTGGCCGCGTCGGCGATGATCACGTGCGCGACGACGAGGACATGCTCCGCGAGCAGCTCAAATTGCACCTGACCACTCACGAAGTGGTCGTGTTGAGCGGTGGCGTCTCCATGGGCAAGTACGACCTCGTGCCCAAAGTGCTCATGCAACTGGGCGTGCAGGAGGTGTTCCACAACATCGCGCAGCGTCCCGGCAAACCCATGTGGTTCGGCATCGGTCCGCAGGGTCAATCGGTATTCGGATTGCCGGGCAATCCCGTGTCGACGCTGGTGTGCCTCATCCGCTACGTCATACCGGCGATAGCCGAAGCCATGGGCACGCGCCGCGGTCAGCCCGAACGTCTGGCCCTCGCGGCCCCCGTGACCTTCGACCATCCATTGACATACTTTCTTCCGGTGGCCATCGAGCACGATGATTGGGGTCGTGCGTGGGCAAAACCGCGCCCGCCCAATGGCTCGGGCGATTTCCTGAGCCTCACGGGCACGGATGGCTTCGTTGAGCTGCCGCCGGGCCCGAATACTTTCCCGAAGGGATTCGTCACCGCGGTTTATCGCTGGTAAGGCTGCATGGAATCCATCCTTCACGACAGCCGCGGAGTTCTCGACATTCGCGGGACCCATCATCCGCTCGATCGTCTGGGTCGGCCGCTGCACGACCTGCGGATCTCGGTCATGGACCGGTGTAACTTTCGCTGTCCGTATTGCATGCCGAAGGACCGGTTCGATGATCACTACCGCTTTCTACGCTCCCAGGAGCGGCTGTCCTTCGATGAAATCGTGAGACTGTCGCGGCTGTTCGCGTCCTTGGGCGTGCGCAAGCTGCGGCTCACCGGCGGTGAACCGCTGCTGCGCGCCAATCTGTCCGAGCTGATCGGTGACCTGACCGACATTCCCGGAATCGAGGACATCGCACTCACCACCAATGGCGTGCTGCTCGCGAACCATGCGGTCGACTTGCAGGCCCACGGTCTGAAGCGCGTGACGGTGAGCTTGGACACGCTGGATCCGGACATTTTCGCCCGCATGAGCGGTGGCTTCGGCGCCTTGCAACAAGTGCTGCAGGGAATCGATGCCGCGATCGCGGCCGGACTCAAGCCCGTGAAGATCAACTGCGTGGTGGAGCGCGGTGTCAACGATCACACGGTGCTCGATCTGGTGGAGCACTTTCGCGGCAGACCCGTCATTGTCCGCTTCATCGAGTTCATGGACGTCGGCAATAGCAACGCCTGGCACCCGGACCTGGTCGTGCCCTCGCGTGACCTCGTCCGGCAAATCGGCGCACGCTGGCCCATTGAGTCGGTGGCCGAAACTTATCGAGGCGAGGTCGCCGAGCGCTGGCGCTTCACGGACGGCAGCGGTGAGTTGGGCTTCATCTCCTCCGTGTCACAGCCGTTTTGCAGCGCCTGCAGCCGGGCGCGGCTTTCCTCGGAGGGAAAGTTCTACACCTGCCTGTTCGCGACCCAGGGTCTGGATTTGCGCGCCGCGCTGCGCAGCGGCGCCGACGACGCCGAGCTCGTCGATTTGATCCGCGGGATGTGGCTGGCACGCAGTGACCGCTACAGCGAACTGCGCGAGGAGTTGCGCCGTACCGATCCCCACTCCAAGAAAATCGAGATGTACTACATCGGCGGTTGACCATGACCTTTTCACACCTGGACAGCGAACAACGGCCCACCATGGTCGACGTCAGCGAGAAGCCACCGTCCAAACGGACGGCGGTGGCCGAATCTCGGGTGCGCTTCCCGGCTGCGGTGGCCGCCTCACTGCGCGACGGCGGCCTCAAGTCGCCGAAGGGTCCGGTGTTCGACACCGCCATCATCGCCGGCGTGATGGGCGCGAAACGGACCCACGAGCTGATCCCCTTCTGTCACCCCCTCGGGTTGGAAAGCTGCCGTGTCGCGATCGATTTCGACGGCGATACCGCCGTGATACGCTGCACGGTCAGCGTACATCACAAGACCGGTGTCGAGATGGAAGCCCTTACCGGCGCGAGTATCGCGGCGCTCACCCTCTATGACATGTGCAAAGCCCTTTCGCACGACATGATCATCAGCGAGACCCGCCTCATCTCCAAGGACGGCGGCAAGAGTCCCTACGCCGCCGTGGAAGGCCCGTGAACTGCCCCGCGGCACCTACGGCTCCCGTTCCTCCGGTCCACGCCCTGATCCTCGCCGGCGGCAGCAGCTCGCGCATGCAGCGAGACAAGGCGTCGCTCCTCTATGAAGGCAGAAACCAGCTCGACCGTTTGCATGACCTTGCGGCCCGTCATTGCGCCAGCGTATTCGTCTCGGTCCGCGGCAGCCAGATCGCCGATCCGGCGCGCGCCGCCAGGTCGTTGATCGTCGACTCCCTGGAGGGCGAAGGACCGATCGTGGGCATTCGCTCCGCGCTCGCCGCCCACCCCGACGCGGCGTGGCTGGTGATCGCGTGTGATCTGCCCTTCTTGTCGGATGTTGCGCTCGCACAGTTGCTGGCCGAGCGCGATCCCACGGCGTTGGCCACCGCCTTCGTGAGCGCGCATGACGGCCTGCCGGAACCCCTGTGTGCGATCTGGGAACCCGCCGCAGCGCCTGCGCTCGCAGCGTACCAACAGGCCGGCCGTCATTGCCCACGCAAGTTCCTCCTCACTCATTCGGTGCGGCTGCTGGAACCGCGTGATCGCCGCGCCCTCGACAACGTCAATACGCCGGACGAATATCGCGCAGCACACTCTGCGCTCGAGACCTCGCCGGCCTCACGCAGCGTGTCGATCCGTTATTTTGCACTGCTCCGTGAGCAAGCCGGACGCTCGGAAGAAACCGTGGACACTCGCGCGGCCACCCCCGCGGCTCTCTATAGTGAATTGACCGCGCGCCACCGGTTCACCCTGTCGCGTGAGCAGCTCAAAGTGGCGGTGAACAGCGAATTCGCCGACTGGTTGCGCCCCTTGAATGCCGGCGATGCCGTGGTCTTCATCCCGCCGGTGGCGGGGGGCTGATGCGCTTTCGGTTCACCGACGGCACCATCGACACCGCGGCGGCCCGCCGAGAGCTTGCGGATCCCGGCGCCGGTGGCTACGTCAGCTTTGAAGGCTGGGTGCGCGATTTCAACGAGGGCCGCGAGGTCACGCGGCTCGAATACGAGGCCTTCGAGGCCCTCGCGCTCAAGGAAGGCGAACGCATCGTCGCCGCGGCGGTTGCCCGCTTTTCCGTCAAACACGCGCTCTGCATCCATCGATTGGGTTCGCTCGATGTGACCGACATGGCGGTATGGGTGGGGGTGAGTGCGGTCCATCGGGGCGAGGCCTTCGAGGCCTGCCGCCTCATCATCGATGAAGTGAAGCACCGACTACCGATCTGGAAGAAGGAACACTATCGCAGCGGCGATTCGGGCTGGGTGAACTGCGAACGGTGCGCGGCGCCCCCGCAGGGCGCCGCTCTTCACGTCCATGACTGAACGTCGGGTCGCGGCCGACTATTCGCGCCAGATGGCGCTCAAGGAGATCGGTGCCGCCGGCCAGGCACTTCTCGCGGCGGCCCGCGTCCTGGTGGTCGGTGCCGGCGGCCTCGGCTCTCCGGTACTTCAATACCTGGCGGGGGCCGGAGTCGGCCATCTCGGAATCGTCGACGCGGACACGCTCGAGGCCAGCAATCTACATCGTCAACCGCTCTACGACGCCGCGAACGTGGGTGAACCCAAGGCGGCGCTCGCGCGCGCGGCCATACTGGCCCTGAACCCGGATGTAGCCGTCGACACGTTCACCGACAGGCTCGATGCCGGGAACGCCATTTCACTGATCGACTCCTACGATTTGGTGATTGACTGCACCGATAACTTTCGCAGCAAATTCCTCATCAACGACGCCGCCGTCCTGACCCGACGGCCCGCCGTGTTTGCGAGCGTGTATCAGTACGAGGGCCAGCTGCAGGTGTATAAACCCGATCCGGGTCATGCGTGCCTGCGCTGCGTGTGGTCGGAGGCAACCCCCGACGGCCTGGTCGGCAATTGCGCCGAAGCCGGCGTCTTGGGCCCCGTGCCCGGCACCTTCGGCAGCCTGCAAGCGTTGCTCGCCCTGAAGATTCTCCTGGGAATGCCGGGGCAACTGGCCGGCGAGCTGCTGTTGCTCGACTTCAGCAATTTCTCCACGACGAAACTCAAGGCGCCCCGTCGCACCGGGTGCCGCGCGCCCCTCTGTGCCCGGATCCACCACATCGCACCGGAGGACGTCGACATCGAGCTCAGGCTGCCGTCGCTGGCCGCGGCCGTCGCGCAGCGCCTCGAGGTCATCGATATCCGCAGCGCCGCCGAAGTCGCCGCCGAGCCCCACGGCTTGCGCCACATCGCCATGCCGACGCTGCTCGCCCATCCGGACATGCTGTCGCAGGGCAGCCGTTATTTGCTCGTGTGTGCCTCGGGCACACGCAGCCTCGCCGCTGCGCTGGAGCTGCGCAAACACGGATTTTCTGTACAATCCTTGGGCGGCGGCTTGAGTTCCGTCACGGGTTGACCCATGCACTTCAACAGCAAACTGCCCGACGTCGGCACGACCATCTTCACGGTGATGTCGCGCCGCGCGACCTTAGAGAATGCCCTGAATATTGGCCAGGGGTTTCCCGACTACCCCGTCGATCCACGCCTGTCGCAGGCCTTGGTGGATGTCATCTCCGAGGGCCGCAATCAGTACGCCCCCATGGAGGGCGTGGTCGAACTGCGCACCGAGATCGCCCGCAAGCTGGAGACGTGTTACTCGGTGCGCTTCGATCCGGAAAGCGAAATCACTGTCACCTGCGGCGGCACGGAGGCGCTGTACGACGCGATCCAGGCCGTGGTCCATGCCGGCGATGAGGTCATTATTTTCGAACCCGCCTACGACGCCTATGAGCCTGCGGTGCGGCTCGCCGGCGGCCGCTGCATTGCCATTCCCTTGGCTCCGCCGCACTTTTCCTACGACTGGGACCGGGTGGCGGGGATGCTGTCCGAGCGCACCCGCCTCATCATCATCAACAGTCCCCAGAACCCCAGCTGTACGGTCGCCGACGCCGGCGATCTCGATTCGCTCGCGGCCCTGGTGCGGGACCGTCCGATCAGCATTCTTGCCGACGAGGTTTACGAACACGTCCTCTACGACGGGAGACGTCATGCCTCGGTGCTCGCTCACCCGGAATTGCGGTCGCGCAGTTTCGCGGTGTTCTCGTTTGGCAAGACGCTGCATGCCACCGGCTGGCGAGTCGGCTATTGCATCGCGCCGCCCGACATGACGCGTGAGCTGCGCCGTGTGCATCAGTTCAACACCTTCAGCATCGCCTCGCCGCTGCAACATGCCATTGCCCGTTATCTCGGACGCCATCCCGATGCGTGGATGGGTCTCGCGGACTTCTTTCAAGCCAAGCGCGATTTATTGGCGGGGCAGCTCAAAGGCTCGGGCTTCGAACCCCTGCCGGCGGCGGGAACCTATTTTCAATTGGTGGATTACAGCGCCTTGAGCGGTGCCGTCGATATCGATTTCGCCGACCGTCTGATCCGCGAGGCGAAGGTGGCCACCATCCCGCTGTCGCCCTTTTACAAGACGCCGCCGGCCATGAGCCTGCTGCGCCTCTGCATCGCCAAGCGCGATGAAACCCTCGGCCAGGCCGCTCTGCAGCTGCGCAGTTTCGCAGCCCGCCTCTAGCCGAATTTCTCAGGTGCCGTAGCGCTCCTTGACGGACGGCAGATTCTGGCGCTGACGAATTCTCGATGCATCCATGAGCATGCGTCCCGCCCAGCGATAGACGTTGTTCTCCTTCACCGTCCGGCGCATCAAGCTCATGCGGTCGCGCCGCTCCTCGCGCCCCATGCGCATGGCGATTTCCATCGCATCCGCGGTTTCATTGACGTCGAAAGGATTGATGAGCACGGCCTCGGCGAGTTCGCGCGAGGCGCCGGCGAAGGTGCTCAAAATGAGCACGCCGTCTTCGTCGTCGCGTGATGCGACGAATTCCTTCGCCACCAGATTCATGCCGTCGTGCAGGCTGTTCACCAGACAGAAATCCGCCGCCCGGTACAGCTCGAACACCGCGGTCGGTTCCTGGTGCTGGTCGATCAAAATGATGGGTCGCCAGTCACCGACGCCAAACTTCAAGTTGATGCGGTTGACTTCGTCATAGGTTTGTCGCTGCAGTGCCTGGTAGGGGGCCAGCGTGCTGCGCGAGGGGGCGGCGATCTGCAGCAGGCTCAAGCGGCCGCGCAGTTTCGGATTGCGGTCGAACAACGCCTCCAATGCGTGAAAGCGTTCGATGATCCCCTTCGTAAAATCCCAACGCTCGACTCCGAGACCGATCGTCACCTCGGGAGCGATCGCATACCGGTCGCGTACTGCCGATCGGCACGCCGCCACATCGGGCAGGAATTTCAACCAACGCGGCGGCCACTCGATGGAGATCGGATAGGGAGCCACCCGGCACACGCGGCCCTGCAGCGTCACCGTCATGTGCTCGTGATCGATTTGACACTCGATGAACCGGTTCACCGTCTCGAGAAAATTCTGGCAATGATAGCGGGTGTGAAATCCAAGAATGTCGGCCGACAGCATGTGCAACAGAATCTCGCGCTTCCACGGACACACCCCGAAGGTCTCCGCATTCGGCCAGGGAATGTGCCAAAAAAGACTGATGGTCGCCTTCGGAATGCGCGCGCGGACCAATTTTGGCAGCAGCGCGAAATGAAAATCCTGGATCAATATCACCGGGCTATCCGTGCTCGCTTCGGCGGCGATCACCTCCGCAAACTGCGCATTCACCTCTTCGTAAGAGGTCCAGTCGGACGGTCTGAACGCCGGACGTACGTAGGCCAGATGACACAGCGGCCACAGACCCTCGTTCGAGAATCCATAATAGTAGCCCTGTTCCTGCTCACTGGTGAGCCACACCCGGCGCAGCGTGTAGGCCGGATCATCGGGCGGCACGCGTATGTGATCGAAGCGGTCCACCGTGTCGCGATCCGCGGGTCCCGCTCCATGCGCGATCCATACCCCTTCGCAGGCGCGCATGATGGGCTCCAGCGCCGTGACCATGCCGCTCGCCGGCACCTGCACCACGGGTCGATGATCGGCATTGTAGTTGTGAATGTAGGGCTCGCGATTGGAGACGATGATCACCTGCGAAGAATTCAAGTGATCGTGCACCACCTGTTTGAGCGCCTGCGGCGTCCAATTCTCGCGAAAGTCGATCTCCAGGCGCTGCTTCTGTTCCGCCTCCGCGAGAACCTGCCGCACCTGGGAGAGAATCGGCTGCGATGAACGCGGTGACTTGGCGTTGTCCAGGAATCTCTTGCCGCGGATGTCGCCGACCAGCACCTTGACCCAGCGCCGCAGCTGCAGCCAGGCCGCCAGCACCACCAAGAGCGCCAACAACAAGACCGAAATGCCGATGAACACCAGCACGAAGTCGCGCGCCGTACGCTGCCGTCGATCGACGAAGGACAGATCGTGCAGCATCAAGACCCGAAACGGCGGGTTGGCCGAGTCATAGTCGAAGCGCGACACCTGCACCGAGCCCGAAGGTAGCTGGACGACGCGCGCTTCGACGGGCACGGCGGCGCCGTTTTCCTCACAGGAGATCGCCGCCGGCGTCCGCTCCGTCTTGATGATGGTGCTGCCGTTCGGCCGGCAGATCAGCACCGCCAGCAGTCTTTCATCCGCCGTCACTTTGGCGAGGTAGGCGCGCAGTCCGTTATCGTTGTCCTCGCCGACCAGTTGGGTCACCGGCTCTTCCATGGTGTGCATGACGAGCTGCGCTCGCAGCTCCACGTCGGAGCGGAACCATTCGGCCAGCAGGCGTTCGATGTACGGCAACCCGAAATAAGCCACGACGCATGATGCGAACGCCACCGGCAGCACGAAACGCAACATGACCGAACGAAACATCTTGCCTCCGCGTTTCCGCGATGCACCTGAAAGGGTTGGCCCTTCAAAATACCGAAAAAATGCAACGCGGGTGTATTTTTTGATGACCCCGGCCGATGCGCGCGCAATGTAAGAATTACATGATGACGGCACCGCCCACCGTGCCCGATGACCGCTGCGCACCCTGCCCGAACGGCTGCTCACCGTGCCTGATGGCGGCTGCGCACCGTGCCTGATGGCTGCCGTCCGCCGTGCCGATGCCCGGTTGCTCGAGGGTGGCAACGACGCACGGCGTGAGCTATGGTGTTTTTCAATGATATACGACCGACCTCCTCCACCGTCCCGTGATGCGTGCCTGTTTCTCGATGTGGACGGCACCTTGATCGAGCTCTCCGATACACCCTTCGATGCCCACGCCGATGACGAGCTCAAGCGCCTGCTGCAGAACGTATCCAACCGCATGGGCGGAGCCCTGGCATTGGTCAGCGGCCGGAGCATCGACTACCTGGACGCGCTCTTTGCGCCGTTGCGGCTGCCCTGTGCGGGCCTGCACGGCGTCGAGCGGCGCACTGCCCAGGGGCTCTTGCACGGTGCCGAACTGCCCGCCTCATGCCTCGACCCGGTGCGGCCTTTGCTCGTCAATCTGGTCAAGGAGCACGTCGGCACGCTGCTCGAGGACAAGGGACCGACCATCGCAGTCCATTATCGATTGGCGCCGCAATTCGCGGACGAGGTACGCGCGAAGGTCGAATCCATCGCCGCGAGCTTGAGTGACCGGTACCAGGTTCAGTCGGGCAATATGATGCTGGAGATCAAACCGCGCGGTCCGGACAAAGGCACAGCCATCAAGGCGTTCTTGGGCGAGCCGCCGTTCAAGGATCGCAAACCGGTGTACGTCGGCGATGACCTCACCGACCTGCATGGCTTCAAGGAGGTCGTTGCCCAGGGGGGCTTTTCCATCGGCGTCGGCCGGCGGGTGACCGGACAATTCCAGCTCGACGATCCGGCAGCGGTGCGCGCCTGGTTGCGCGAACTCTAAAAATCCGGCCGGACGACGTCAGCCCTCGCGCACCTGCCCGTTTCCTCGGACCAGGTACTTGTAACTGGTGAGCTGCTCCACGCCCACCGGACCGCGCGCATGAAACTTATCCGTGCTGATGCCGATCTCCGCCCCCATGCCGAACTCGCCGCCATCGGCGAACTGGGTGGATGCGTTATGCAGCACGATGGCGCTATCCACCCGCGCCAGGAAGCGTTCCGCGGCGGCAGCATTGGCGGTGACGATGCAATCCGTGTGCTGCGAGCCATATTGCGCGATGTGCGCGATCGCCGCGTCGGTGTCATCCACCACTCGAACGGCGATGATGGCATCGAGATATTCTGAGTACCAATCCTGCTCGGTGGCAGCCTTGACTCGGCTGTCCACCATGACGGTAGTCGCGTCGCCACGCACCTCGCAGCCGGCATCCAGCAACATGCCGACCAACGGCGCCAAATGCGTCGCGGCGCAGCCCCGGTCCACCAGCAATGTCTCGGCGGCGCCGCAAATACCGGTGCGCCGCAGCTTTGCATTCCGCACGATGCTCATCGCCATCTCGAGGTCGGCCGCACGCTCGACGAAGACATGGCAAACGCCCTCGAGGTGACCGATGACCGGCACTCGCGCGTCCTGCTGAACCCGGGCGATCAGGCTCTTCCCGCCGCGTGGCACGATGACATCGATGTCGTTCACCATCTCCGACAGCATGTAGCCCACGGCAGCGCGATCCGTGGTGGGAACCAGTTGTATGCACGAGCCCGGCAAACCGCCGACGTTCAATCCCTGCTCCAGACAGGCGTGGATCGCGGCGCTCGACTGCGCACTCTCCGAACCGCCACGGAGAATCACGGCGTTGCTCGACTTCAGACAGAGCGCGCCCGCGTCCGCCGTTACATTCGGGCGGCTCTCGTAGATGATCCCGATGACGCCGAGCGGCACGCGCAGACGCTGGATCACCATGCCGTTCGGCCGTGTCCACTCGGCCAACAGCGTGCCGATCGGGTCGGCGAGCCGTTCGATGTCTTCGAGACCCCGGGCCATGGACTCGACGCGTTTGTCATCGAGTTTCAGGCGATCGAGCAGTGCCGCGGAAAGCCCTCGCGCCGTCGCCTCGCGCATGTCGCGCTCGTTGGCCGCGAGTATCTTGTGACGGCGCGCCCGCAGTGCCGCCGCCGCCGCCTTCAGCGCCAAATTTTTCTGCTCGCTCGAAGCGACACTCAAGGCGCTCGCGGCAGCGCGAGCCGCCTTGCCGATCTCGTTCATGAGTTCGGGCACCGCTCGCAACGAACCGATCGATGCGGCGCTGTGCGCCGTCGAAGGTGAAACCGTGTCCTGATTCATCGCTTTCACACCACTTTCAACAACACCAGATCGTCGCGATGCACGATTTCATCGCGCCCCCTGAACCCTAGCACCTTTTCGATCTCGGCGGTTTGACGACCGATGATCCGGGCGGCATCTGCGTCCGAGTAGGCGCAGATCCCGCGCGCAACCTCGGCCCCGTCGGGACCCAAAATACTCACCGTGTCACCGCGCTCGAAGCGCCCGACCGCCCGGATCACACCCGCCGGCAACAGGCTCTTACCGCCCATCAGGGCTCGTACGGCGCCCTCGTCCACGGCAATGGCGCCGGCCGGTTTCAATGTACCCGCGATCCATTGTTTGCGAGTGGCCACCGGCGTGGAAGACGGGACGAACCACGTGCAGCGGGCGCCCTCCTCGATGCGCTGCACCGGATGCTGTGGAGCCCCTTTGGAAATGCATAGATGGCAGCCGGCGCCCATCGCAATTTTCGCCGCGGCGATCTTGGTTTGCATCCCGCCCGAGCCCATGGCGCTGCTGACGCCACCGGCCATGGCTTCGATCTCGGGCGAAATCTCCAGCACCCGGGAAATGAACTGGGCGTTCGGATCCGACGCCGGGTTGGCGGTGTACAAGCCGTCGATGTCCGAGAGCAGCACCAGGCAGTCGGCACCCGTCATCTGCGCCACGCGGGCCGCCAGCCGGTCGTTGTCGCCGTAGCGGATCTCCGCGGTCGCCACCGTATCGTTCTCGTTGATGACCGGCACCGCACCCAGCGCAAGCAGCGTGTTGAGCGTGCCGCGGGCGTTCAAATAGCGCCGACGCTGTTCGGTGTCGCCCAGCGTCAACAAGATCTGCGCGACGGTGATGTCGTGCACGTCGAGCAGTTCTTTATACGCATGGGCCAGCCGGATCTGACCCACGGCGGCGGCGGCCTGGCTCTCTTCCAGCTTGAGCTTGCCGGTGCTCAGCTGCAGGTGACGCCGTCCCAACGCAATGGCACCCGAGGACACGAGAATCACTTCCTGACCCCGCTTGCGTAGTCTTGCCACATCGGCCGCGAAGCTCTCGAGCCATTGGCGATTGAGGCGACCTTTTTCAGCGTCCACCAGCAATGCCGAGCCCACCTTGACCACGATGCGCTTGGCATCGGTCAAACGGCGCGCGGCGATTTTGCGTTCGGCAACAGACATGGGGGAACAATTTTGCCATTTACTTGGGCATTGAGCCTCCCCTAATATCCGGCTTCATATTTGCGCACCCGAATCAACAGAGGCGACCAGACGTGGGCAGAGAGTACGAACCAACGGTTGGGCAATGGTACGAGGACCTTGAGAACGAGGAGACCTTCCAGGTGCTCAAGGTGGACGAGGATAAGGAAACCGTTGAGATTCAACATCTCGACGGCGATGTTGAGGAATTGGATGTCGACGGATGGGCGGAACTCGATCTGGAACTCACCGACGAGCCGGAGGGTTGGTCGGGCTCGAAGGCCGAGAAGGATGCGGAAGAAGAGGAAGACGACGAAGACTGGGATGATGACGAAGATGATGAGGACGAGGACGACCTCGACGACGAGGACGACGAGGAACACGAAGAATACTGACGGAAGGTCCTTCCTGAACGGCGGGACCGGACGTCCTGCCTCCGCGCCGCTGCCGTTTAAGCCTAAGAGGCGGCTGGATGCCGCCTAGATGCACTCCAGCCAACCATGCCGGTCGGGCGCATCGCCCTGCTGAATGGCCACCAACTGCGCACGCAGGGCACGCGTCAAGGGACCCACCTCTCCATTGCCGACACGGTGCTCCGTGCCGCGATGGATGAGCGTGCCGACGCCGGCGAGCACCGCCGCCGTTCCGGAGAGCGCCGCCTCGCCGGTCTTCGCCCACGCCAGCATTTCCTCGACGGTGAACACCCGTTCCGACACGTCGAAGCCCTGGTCGCGGGCGAGCGTGATGAGCGAATCCCGGGTCACGCCATGCAAAAACGAGCTGTCGAGGCTGCGCGTCATCAAGTGGCCTTCACGCAGCAGCAGAAAATTCGCGGCCCCGGTTTCCTGAACTTCGCCGGCCGGACAGAACAGCACCTGATCGACTTGGTATTGCGCGCGCGCCGCGAGGGTCGGACCCATCGCGGCAGCATAGTTGCCGCCCGTCTTGACCATTCCCATCTGCGCGGCCGAGCGGGTGTGCTGATCGTCGACCAGGATGCGCAACGGCTTCATGCCGCCGGCGAAGTAATCCCATACCGGGCTGGCAAGCACCAGCAGCGAGGCCTCCAGCGCCGGCGTCGCGGCCGCACCGATGTTCGCCGTGGTGCCGATCAAGAGGGGACGAAGATAGAGCGCGCCGGGCGCCTCCGGGACGGCCTCGCGACAGCGATCGATGACCGCTCGCACCATGTCGGCGAGTTGCACGGGATCAGGCTCGGGCAACACCAGCAACCGAGCACTTTGGCGCATGCGTGCAATGTGCCGGTCCATGCGGAACACGTGCACCGATCCATCGGTGCGGCGAAACGCCTTGAAGCCCTCGAAGCAGGTACTGGCGTAATGCAAAACATGCGCTGCGGGACTCAGCTCAATGGGTGCCACCGGCATGATCTCGCTGGCGCTCCACTGCCCGCCCTGGTAGGACGCGACAGCCATATGGGACGCGAGGACGGAGCCGAACGGAGGCCTTAAGGGTTGTGCGGTCATGGGGTCGTCACCTTGGGTATGAAAATCGTCGCCGGATGTTCGAGCAGTTCCTTCAACGCCTGAATCATCGCAGCTGCATCATAACCGTCCACGAAGCGATGATCGAATGAGGACGATAAGTTCATGATTCGCCGCACCGCCACCCCACCGTCATGGACGACCGGTCGCAGGGTGGCCTTGTTAAGTCCAATGATGGCCACCTCGGGTGAATTGATGACGGGAGTGGACGCAATACCGCCCCATTTACCCAAACTGGTCACGGTGATGGTCGAGCCGTTGAGCTCCTCGCGGGTCGCTTGATTGGTTCGGGCTCGCTCGCTCACCCGTCGTATGGCGGCCGCGAGCTCCCACAGCGACAGCGCCTGCGCATCACGCACCACCGGCACTTTGAGGCCGTCGGGCGTCTGCGTGGCCACGCCGACGTGCACGGACTGATGACGCACCAGCACACCGCGGGCGGCGTCATACCGAACGTTGCACTGCGGAAACGACTGCAGCGCGCGCGTCAAGGCCAGAACCACGAAGGGCAGGTAGGTCAGGCCGGCAGCCGGTGCTGCGCCAGCCGGTGCTGCGCCAGCCGGTGCTGCGCCAGCCGGTGCCGCAGCGGCCGGCGTACCGGCGGATGCGCCCCTTGCGCTCGGCGCTCCGGCGGCCGGCGTACCGCTCTCGTTAAGGTGCTGCCGCAAGGCCTCGAGCTCGGTGATATCGACCTCTTCCACATAGGCAAAGTGCGGGATGGTGCGTTTAGCCTCGCTCATACGCTCGGCGATGACCCGCCGCACACCGATCACCTTGATTTCAGTGGTTCGAGGTTCCGGCGGGGCGGACGTTTCCGCGGCAACGGCTTGCGAGACCTGGCGCGGGCCGGCTAGCGCGTCCCCGTGGGCATCGGCGGAGGACGGATCGGCCTCGGTCGCGGCCTTGAGATCGCTCCTGACGATCCGCCCGCCGGGACCCGTGCCTGCGATCAGCCGCAAGTCGATGCCGGCCTCGCGGGCACGGCGGCGGTTCGCCGGCGAGGTCTTGATCCGGCCGAACGGCGCCTCAGAAGGCACCACAGTCGCCGTAGAGCTCACCGCAGTCGCCGCCCGCGCTGCCGCGATGGTCGCCGGCACTGCGGCGGCGTCCGGCCTGGTCTCGAACACGATCAGCGGCGAACCCACCGCTATCTTGTCGCCTGGCTCACCGGAGATCGACAGGACACGCCCACTGACCGGCGCCGGCACCTCCACCGCCGCCTTGTCGGTCATGACTTCGCAGATCACCTGGTCTTCGGTCACCACGGCCCCCGGTGCCGTGCGCCAGGCGACGATCTCCGCCTCGACCGTGCCTTCGCCCAGGTCCGGCATCTTGAAAATGAACTGGCTCATGCAGCCTCCAGCGCGGCTTTGAGCGCGGCCGTGACCCGCGCCTGGCCGGGAAAATACTCCCATTCGAAGGCATGCGGATAGGGAGTGTCCCAACCGGCAACGCGTTGAATCGGCGCCTCGAGATCCCAGAAACATTCTTCTTGCACGACCGCCAGGATCTCGGCACCGAAACCGGAGAAACGAGTCGCCTCGTGCGCCACCACGCAACGTCCCGTCTTTCGCACCGAGCTTAAGATCGTGTCGACATCGAGCGGCACCAGCGAGCGTAAGTCGATGATTTCGGCGTCCACCCCGAGCGCCGCCGCCGCCGCGAGCGCGACGAACACCATGGTCCCATAGGTGATGACCGTGACCGCCCCGCCGGCGCGCACGACATCGGCCTTGCCGAAAGGCACGCTGTAATGGCCCTCGGGCACCTGGCCCTTGGGATGGGCGCTCCAGGGAACAGCGGGCTTGCCCGGATCGCCGTCGAACGGTCCGTTGTACAGGCGTTTCGGCTCGAAGAAGATCACGGGGTCGTCGTCTTCGATCGCCGTGATGAGCAACCCCTTGGCGTCATGCGGATTCGACGGCATGACCACTTTGAGTCCGCTCACGTGCGTGAAAATCCCCTCTGGGCTCTGCGAATGCGTTTGCCCGCCACGAATTCCGCCACCGCAAGGAGTGCGGATCGTTACCGGCGCGTAAAACTCACCGGCACTGCGATAGCGGATCCGTGCCAGCTCGCTGGCGATCTGGTCGAAACCCGGATAGATGTAATCAGCGAATTGGATCTCCGCCACCGGCCGCAGGCCGTTGATGCTCATGCCGATCGCGGCCGCCACGATGCCGCCCTCGGCAATCGGCGTGTCGAGGACGCGATGCTCGCCATACTTGCGTTGCAGACCTTCCGTCGCGCGAAACACTCCGCCGAAGTAGCCGATATCCTCCCCCAACAACACCACCGAGGGATCCTGTCCCAGCATCACGTCCATGGCGGAGTTCAAGGCTTGGATCATGTTCATGCTGGCCATCAACCGCGCTCCGCTCGCATCAAAGCGCGTTGCCGTTGCAGATTCGCCGGCATGTCCTTGAATACATCCTCGAACATCAGATCGGCATCGAGTCGCGGACCCTCGCTCAGGGTGCCGAAGGTCACCGCTTGTTTCCAACTCGCCACCACCAGCGCCTCGAGTTCCTCGCTAAGCACCTGATGTCGGTCTTCCGACCACTCGCCCAAGCCGATCAAATGCTGCTTCAACCGTTGAATCGGATCGCCCAGGGGCCAGTGTTCATGGTCATCCTTGGCGCGATAACGGGTTGGATCATCGCTGGTCGAATGCGCCGCCGCGCGGTAGGTCACCAATTCGATCAAGGTCGGCCCGGCGCCGGTGCGGGCGCGCTCGGCAGCCCATTGGGTCACCGCATAAACCGCGAGAAAGTCGTTGCCGTCGACCCGAATCCCGGCAATGCCATAGCCCGGTCCCCGAGCTGCAAAGGAACGCTGTTCGCCGCCCGCGTAACCTTGAAAGGTCGAGATCGCCCATTGATTGTTCACGACATTGAGGATCACGGGCGCTTGGTACACCGAGGCGAACAACAGGGCATGGTGGAAATCGGCCTCGGCACTGCTGCCTTCGCCGATCCAACCGGCGGCCAGGTGATCCTCCCCCTTGATCGCCGCCGCCATCGCCCAACCCACCGCCTGCGGAAACTGCGTGGCGAGGTTGCCGGAGATCGAGAAAATGTTGCCGGCCTTGGAGTGATACATCACCGGCAGCTGGCGGCCCTTGCACATGTCATGGGTATTCGACAGCAACTGATTCATGAGGTCGACCAGCGCAATGCCCCGTGCAATCTGCAACCCCTGGTTTCGATAGGAAGGGAACAGCATGTCGCCCGGCCGCAGCGCCATGCACTGGGCCACCGACACGGCCTCCTCGCCGAGCGAACGGATGTAGAAGGAGATCTTGCCGGTGCGCTGGGTGCGCTGCATGCGATCATCGAAGATCCGCGTGAGTAACATGTGCCGAAGGCCGATTTGCAAATCGGCCGGCTCCAGATGCGGGTGCCACGGACCGACGGCGGTGCCATTGTCGTCCAGCACTCGAACCAGTTCGGTGGACAGAAATGCGATGTCGAGTGCGCGCGCCGTGGTGTCGGGACGCGCCACAGCCCCCGCCGGCGAGAGCGCCACGTAGCTGAAGTCCGGCGCCTCGCCTGGCCGTGCCGGTGCCCGAGGAACATGCAAACGCGATCGACTGTTCATGATTTCCCTCGAACGACTATGCCTGGAGGAGATCGCCCGGCTGGACAGCAATCTACGTCGCCGCCGGTTTCGATGTTGCTTTCATGAGGACCGACCCCGATACTTCGGTCTACACATTCCAAAAAATCGGTAATTATGGAAAATCTGCACCGACCCGCGTTGGACCGGCTCGATTTACGGTTACTGGACGTGCTGCAGCGGCGGGGTGCGCTGTCGGTGGCCGAAGTTGCCTCCGAGTTGCGTCAATCGACCACCACCTGCTGGCGGCGCATTCAGCAATTGGAACAGCATGGAGTCATCAAGGGACGGGTGGCGCTGCTCGACCGAAATGCCTTGGGATTGGACGTGACCATGTTCGCGCACGTCAAGCTGGCCTCGACGGGCCGCGAGGCGATCGCCAACTTCGAGGCAGCAATCCGCGACCGGGCCGAGGTTCTCGAGTGTTACACGCTGACCGGAGAATGGGATTTCCTGCTCAAGATCGTCACCCGCAACATCAAGGCCTACGAGGCGTTCTACTTGGATTACCTGTCGCGCATCCCGCAAGTGCAGTCGGTCAATTCGTCGGTCGCGGTCACCGTCATCAAGGAGTCGACTGCCTTGCCTCTGGGGGTGTGATCGGCGCCTCTGCGGGTGTGATCGGCGCCTCCGGCGGCGTCGCCGGTAAGGAATGCACGAAACGACGGATCCGGACGCAGGCGTCGCGTAATTGGCGCTCCTCCGCCGCAAAGCAGATGCGCACGAATCCGCGGGTCGCCTGGCCAAAGGCGCCGCCGTCGAGCACCGAGACTCGCTCGGTCTCATAGAGCCGCGACATGAACTCGCGTCCCGATAGACCCGTTGCGGTGACATCGACCAGCAGGAACATGCCGGCATCGGGCGCGACGCAGCGAAGCCCCGGCACGGTCCCCAGGCCCGCCAAGAGGACTTCCCGGCGACTGGCGCAATAGCTACGCATGCGCGCTTCCGCTGCCGCTGAAAGGCCGATCGCCGTCAGGGCGGCTTCCTGGATGAACCCGGGCAGGCCATAGAGCATGGAGATGGCGAGCGCATCGATATGCGCGATCAACGGTTTCGGTCCCACCAGCCAGCCCGCGCGCCAGCCGGGCATGGCGTGCGACTTCGACAGGCTGCTGATGGTGATCACCTGCTCCGGCATGCTGGCCGCGAGGGAGGGTACATGACCGTCGGGCGCAAGCCCTGCATAGACTTCGTCGGCCACCACCCAAAGCGAATGACGGCGTGCCAGTTGCCCGATCACCCGCAGCTCGTCATCACCCAGGATCCTGCCGCTGGGGTTGTTCGGCGAGGCAAAAAACAGCGCGCGGGTGCGCGGCGTGATGAGTGAGGCAAGGGCTGGCAGATCGATGCGGAAATCCTCGCCGGCCGGCGCGCGCAGCATCCGCGCGCCCGATACCTCGAGCGTGGCAGGATAGGTGGGATACAGCGGCTCGAAGGCGATCACTTCATCACCCGGTCCGGCCACACATAGCGACGCAGCGAACAGCGCATTCTGCGCTCCGGCGAGAAAAGCAACGTGATCCGCGTCGACCTCCTGGCCACTGCGGGCGTGGTGCAGAGCGGCAATCGCCGCGCGCAGCGCGGGCCGGCCAATGGACACGGTGTAATGTGTATCCGCTGCGCGTAGCGCAGCGATCGCGCGCTCCACCACCGGTGGGGGAGTATCGATATCCGGATCGCCGACACTCAGCACAATGACGTCCTCGCCACGCCCCTGCGCCGCGCGGGCACGATAGTGAACGTCCCAGGCGTCAGCGCCGTCGCCCGAGATGCGTTTCACCAGGCTCGAATATTTCATCCTTGGAAGATCCTTGCGCAGCTTGCAACGCCGTGAGGCGGCCAGCATACTTTTTGCATGTCGCGGACCATCGGCTGCTATCTCGTCGAACTGCTCGCGGCCAATGACATCGACACGGTGTTCGGCATCCCCGGAGTGCACAATCTCGAATTATATCGCGGATTGTCCGCCGCGAAGATACGCCACGTGCTCGTGCGTCACGAGCAAGGTGCGGGCTTTGCGGCGGATGGCTATGCACGCCTCTGCGGACGCCCGGCGGCGGCCTTCACCATCTCGGGTCCCGGAGTCACCAACATTTTGACTGCGGTGGCGCAGGCCTATTCTGATTCGGTGCCCTTGCTGGTCGTGGCGGCTGCGCCGGTAAGGGCATCGCTCGGCAAACAATGGGGCGTGCTGCACGAATTGCGCGATCAATTGCTGCTTGCGTCCGGCGCGTTCGGTGTGGCGCGCCGCGCAACCAGCGCGGACAGTGTGCGAGATCATCTACGCGAGGCGTTGAGTTCACTGCGCTCCGGACGGCCGCGACCCGCCTATTTGGAAATCCCGCTGGATGTGCTCGCCGAGGTCACCACGCTGCCGGTGGTCCGTTTCACCGATCCCGCACCGCTGCCGCAAGCCGCCGCGGCGCATATTGACGCAGCGGTGCGCCTGCTCGCCCTGGCGGCGCGGCCCATCATCATTGCGGGCGGCGGCGCGCGCGGTGCGGCCAAGACAGTGCAACATCTGGTCGAAGTACTCGATTGTCCACTCGCCACCACCGCGGCCGGGAAGGGCATGCTACCGGCGAACCATCCCGCCAACCTCGGCACGTCGCTGCCGTATCGACCGGTCCAGGCCTTGATCGCCGACGCCGATGTGGTGCTGGCGGTGGGCACCGAGATGGGTGAGACCGATGTGTACACAGGCTTCAAGCTGCCGTTCAGCGGCCTGCTGATTCGCATCGACATCGATCCAGCGAAACTGGCAGATCACTACGCCGCCGATGTGCCGGTCTGGGGCGATGCCGAGAGCTCCCTGCGGGCGATCCTCGAGCGCTTGACCCCGCGGACCGGCTGGAATACGGCGCTCGGCGGAGCCGCCCGGCTGCGGCGCGAGATCGACGCCGGGCTCGATCCGCAGCTGCGCAGAGCGCAGGCTGCGCTCGCCGCGCTCCGCGCGGCCCTGCCGCGCGACGCCGCCGTATTCAGCGACATGACCCAGATCGCCTACCTCGGCAACTATGCCTTCGAGACCGACGCGCCCGGGCAGTGGTTTCATCCGTCGGGTTACGGCACCTTGGGGTTCGCCTTACCGGCGGCGCTGGGTGCCAAGATCGGCGCACCCGCACGCGCGGTGGTCGCGCTCGCCGGCGATTTCGGTCTGCAGTTCACGCTGCCAGAGCTCGCGACCGCCGTGGAGGAAGCCTTGAATTTGCCGATCGTGGTCTGGAACAACGCCGCACTCGGACAGATTCGTGATGACATGCTGGCGGCTGACATTCCGCTCACCGGCGTCATCGGCCGCAATCCCGACTTCGTTGCCTTGGGTGCAGCTTATGGCGCGGCGGCGGTGCGTGTCAGCGATGCAGACCGGCTGAGCGAAGCCGTTCGAACGGCGCTCGATCAACGCAGGCCCACCCTCATCGAAATCGTCGCTGCAGATTTCAAGGTGGCTTAAGAACCCGTCGCCAGGAGCTCGGCGATCGCCGGCGACGGATTGCCCCCGCAGAGCAGCACCACGCATTTCTTTCCTCCAATGCGCGCTTGTCCCGCCTCGCTCGCCGCCTCCTTGAAATACGCCGCGAGCGCCACTCCGCTGGCGCCCTCCATGGCCCAGCCGCGGGCGCGGCCGAAACGCATGGCCTCGAGGATCTGCGCCTCGCCCACCAACAGGCCGCGATGGATCACTTCGCGGCATAGCTCGAAGGTGATGGAACCCGGTTCGACGCCGCCGGCGGTGCTCTCGCTCAGCGTGGTCGACTCCGGCACGTCGATGATCCGCCCGGCCTTGAGGCACTCGTACATCACGGGCGAATTTTCGGGCCAGCATCCGATGATCTCGACCTGCGGCGCCGCGTGGCGCAGGTAGGAGCCGATTCCGCTCACGAGGCCGCCGCCGCCCACTGCGATGAAGATGGCTGCGAGATCGGGGACCTGGCGCAGAAGCTCGACCGCGATGGTGCCCTGGCCCGCCACGACATACGGATCGTTATAGGGCGACACATAGATACGACCGGTGGCAGCCGCGGCGGCGCGCGCCGCCAGCTCTGCCGCCAAAGGGTCCGCGCCGACGATGCGAATCCGCACCCCGCGCTCGGCAATCCGCTGGCGCTTGGAAGTAGAGACCTCTGAACTCAAGAACACTTCGGCATCGATGCCAAGCAGCTGCGCCGCGGTGGCGACTCCCAACCCATGATTGCCGGTGGACGAGGTGACGACGCCGGCCAAGCCTTCTGCGGCGTTCAAACTCATGAGCTTGTTGGTTGCGCCGCGCAGCTTGAACGAGCCGGTGATCTGCAGTTGTTCCTGCTTCACGACAGCTGCACCTGCCGACACAGCGCCCGTCGGCGTACCGTTTGCCAAGGGTATGACGGCCACCGGCGTCTCGCGCACGACGGCATAGATGCGCGCCGCAGCCTCCTCGATCAGAGGTACAAGCCCGGCGGAGTCTTTCACGTGAGCCGCGTTGGGCTTCTCCATCTTGCTATTATTACCGCGAATTTCACGGCGCCGGAATTTTTCGAAAGCGGCGCCGTGCGCGTTTATCAACCAAGGGGATACGAATGAACAATGTGTCGGCATGGATGATTGCGGGCGCCTTGACGGCGATGGTAGCCGCTCCCGCGTTCGCGGCGGAGCAGATCAAGCTGGTGGAGCGACCGGTGGGCGAGACCACCGTCGATCTGACCACGAAGGGTGATTCGATCGGCGACATGCTGGTCTTCGCCAACGGCGTTTTCGACGCCGCCAACAAGGTTCAGGTGGGAAGCGATCAAGGCTACTGCGTGCGGACCATCGTCGGCAAGAGCTGGGAGTGTATCTGGACGCTGACCTTGAAGGCGGGACAAATCACCGTCGAGGGTCCCTTCCTCGATGAGGGCGACTCTTTGCTGGTGGTCACGGGGGGTACCGGCAAGTACGCGGGCGCCAAGGGGAGCCTGAAATTACATCCGCGGGACGCGACCCCGACGGGCTACGATTTCACCTACGATCTGCTGTAATGCCCTTCACGGCCGAGCACAGCGAGCGCTGCCGCCGCGACTTTCCCGCCTTGCGGCCTTCGATGGATCGGGAACCCGTATTCCTGGATGGTCCCGGCGGTGTGCAGGTGCCCGACCTCGTCATCGACACGATGGCGGACTTCTACCGGACCTGCAATGTCAACACGCACGGCAGCTTCCCGCCTTCGCAGGAGGTGGATCGGCGCATGCACCGAGCGCGCGCAACACTGGCGGCATTTCTGGGCGCAGCGGGTCCGCAATGCATCTCCTTCGGGCAGAACATGACCACGCTCAACTTTGCGCTCGCCACGGCCATCGGTCGCACGCTGCAGGCAGGCGACGAGGTTCTCATCACCCAATTGGATCATGAAGCCAATCGCGGTCCGTGGCTCGCTCTCGAGGAGCGCGGGGCTGTCGTTCGCGAGGTGCGGGTCACGGCGGGCGGTGTCTTGGACTTGGACGACATGGCGGCGAAAATCACCTCGCGCACGAAGGTTTTTGCCATAGGCGCCTCATCAAATGCGCTCGGCACCGTCAATGATCTCGCCCTCGCACGCCGCCTCACCCGTGAGGTGGGGGCACTGCTGGTGATCGATGCCGTGCATTTCGCGCCGCACTTCCCCATCGATGTGCAGGCACTGGACACCGATTTCCTGCTGTGCTCGGGCTATAAATTCTATGGTCCACACGTCGGCGTCTTGTATGCGAAACCCGGCGCCCTCGAGCGGCTGCCGACGAATCGGCTCAGTGTCCAGGATCCGGCGGCTCCCTACCGCATCGAGACCGGCACCCTCAATCATGCGGCCATCGACGGCATGCGCGCGGCGGTGGATTATCTCGCGTCCTGGGGCGCGGGAGAGACATTGCGTGTGCGCATTGTCGATGCGATGCGCGGCATCTCGGCCTATGAACATGCGTTGGCCCGGTATTACTACGATGGCGTCCGGCAATTGCCGGGCGTGACGACCTACGGTCCGGGCTTCGAAGCGCGGACCCGCGCTCCGACCGTGTCGATTTCGCTCGAGAGGCACACGGCCGATGCGGCGGCCGCCGCGCTCGGCGCACGGGGGATCTACGTCTGGGACGGTAATTTCTATGCCGTTCGAGTCGTCGAATTGCTGGGCCTGGCGACCCGGGGTGGACTGCTCCGCACCGGCATCTCGATGTACAGCGCAAGGCGCGACATCGACCGGTTGCTCACTGGGCTGGCAGAGCTGTCGTAACCCAAGGCCGCGTTGGGAGCGCTGTCAATGCGGCGCCAAATGACGGGCGAGCGCCTCCGCATGATTGCGCAGCTCCGCCACGGCGGTCGCCTCCCAATGCCCGGCCCGCAACATGGGTCCCACATAAAAGAGCCGTTCGTGGGGCTGTCCGTCGGCACCGATACAAGCCCCGCTGGCGGTGGTGCGGAGGCCGAGATCCAATGGATCGGCGGATATCAACCCGTCGTCGCGCAGCGCCCGCAGCAGTCCGCTGCGGCTCGTCCGAAGCGAATAATCGGGACCGGTGGCATTGATGACGGCGTCGACGACCGAACTCTGCGTCGTGGCGCCGCCGCGCGGGCGCCACGTCACCCGCAGCTGCTCACCCAGCGACTCCATCGCCAGAATCCGGCCGGCATTGACGGTCAAGAGACCGCTGCGACGCAGTTCATCAAGGTGAGCGGCGATCGGCACCGGCATCCGATGCCGATGCACATCCCACACCCCTTGCGCGTGCCGCAAGAAGCGGCGCCGTTCGGTCTCATCGAAGCGTTGCCACAATGCCGGCGCGTAATGACGCACAAAGGTGACCACTTCGCGCCAGTCACCACCGAGCTGTTTGACCTCCTCCGCCAATGACCGGCTCGCCGCCATGACTTCGCGGACGCTCGCCATGTTGGCAAAGAAGTCCGCCCCGCCGCGCACCGCATTGGAGTGAAAGGTGGATTGCGGCAAGGGTATCAACCCCCGGCGCGACAGGGTCATGAGACGGGGCGTGCGGGTCGCATCGCGGCTGAGATGGGACACCACGTCTGCCATGGTGAGGCCGTTGCCGACGATCAATGCGCTCTGCCCGCGGCGAAGGCTGCGCGGAGGGTTCCAAGGATCATCAAAAAGAGCCGGATGATCGCGCAGGAGTTCCGCTCCCGGCAGCGTGCGCGGCGGAGGATTGCCGAGCGCCAGAACTACTTTTTGTGCAACGATCGGCGGCCGCCCGTCCAAGTGCAGCAGCAGCGGGCCGTCAGGTCCGGCGGGCTCGGAGAGCCGCGTGACCTCCGCATGCATTCGCACGAGTTTGATCCCGGCATGAGCTGCCCGCTCTGCCTGGCAAAGACACTCCTCGAGGTAGTCACCATAGAGCCGTCGCGGGAGGAAATCCTCCGCGTCGGTCGCCGGCAGCGTCCGTTGGGCAAATCTCAAGAATTGCAGCGGATCCTCGGAAGTCGCCGACAACCGACCGGCGGGAACATTGAGGAGGTACGGAAAGTCGTACGCTGCATAGGCGACCCCGCGACCGATTGCGGCACCGCGCTCGAGTACCAGGATTTCGTCGACCCCCGGCACCTGTCGCCGCAGCAGGCGTCCGGCCAGCACCGAGCCGCAGAAACCGGCGCCAATGACGGCGATGCGATTTGACATCCGCCCATCCTGCATCAATCGTACCAATCAGTCGAGTCGCGTCAAACTCCTGCCGAGCCGCGCCAAACTCCTCGGCGCTCGACTTCGGGGGTGTTGAACTTCGTCGCCCCGCCCATATCTAAACCCTCTACTGGTCAATTCGACCATTTGGGGGCTCGCTATGCGAAAGTTAATGGCTGCATCTCTTGCCGCATCGACACTGACACTGGCAATGTCGTTCAGCGCACCGGTGTTTGCTGACACTGCGGCAGATCCGACGGTGAATCAAATCTATGACGCCGCGGCGGCCGGTCATTTCGACCAGGCCCAGCAAATGATGGACCAGGTACTGCGCGACCACCCGAAAAGTGGAAAAGCCCATTATGTGCAAGCTGAGCTCTATGCGAAGCAAGGCAAGTTGGGTCCGGCGCGGACTGAATTCAACCAGGCAGAGAGCTTCGACCCAGGGCTCACCCATGAGAATCCGCGGTCGGTGGCCGAACTCAAGTCTGAACTTGGACTCGGCGGCGGTACGTCGAGCGGTCATGTGATCGGCATGAATGCGCCGACGCCGGCTCCCCACTTTCCGTGGGGCACGGCGTTGGTGCTGGTGTTGGCGGTGGGCTTACTATGGATGCTGTTCCGTCGCCGTAACCCCTCGGTCGTCTATACGGGCGGTGGTGCCCCGGTCATGGGCGGCGGTCCTGGAACGTACGGACCGACCGGCTACGGCGGTGGCGGTTACGTAGGTGGTGCGCCGATGGGCGGTGGGGGAATCGGTTCGGGTATCGCGGGCGGCTTGGCTTCCGGTCTCGCCGTGGGCGCTGGCGTGGTTGCCGGCGAAGAGTTGGCGCATCACTTCATGGATGGCGGTACTCGTGAAGCGGGGGTTGCGCCCCCCGTCGAGAACAGCGACTGGCAGCAGTCGAGCAACAGCGACATGGGTGGCAACGACTTCGGTGTCAATGATCCCGGCTCGTGGGATGATTCGGGCGGTGGCGGTGGTGGGGGTGGCGGCGACGATTGGAGCTGAGTGCTCCGCCACGGCCGTTCGCAGCGACGGCCACTCACAAAAAAGGGCGCCGACGAGCGCCCTTTTTTTTACCCTGCGAGAAGGTCCACGTGACTTGTCTTCAGGTGAGGATGATCTTCGGACTCGCCGCCAATCCCTCGACGATCAGCTTATTGACGCGTTTGACGAAGATCGCCGGATCGTCCAGATCGCCCCCCTCGGCAAGCATCGCCTGGTCGTACAGCACATGGGCCAGTTCGCCGAAAGCCGCCTCATCGGCCGTCTCCTTCAATCTCTCGACGAGCGCATGCTTGGGGTTGAGTTCGAGTATCGGCAGCGTCGCGAACGGATTGTTCTGACCCGCTTGCTTCAAGATCCGGGTCATTCGCAGACTCACACCGAACTCTCCGGCCACGAGCACTGCCGGCGAATCGGTCAGACGCCCGGATACACGGGCACTCGCGATCTTGCCGGTGAGCGCCTTGCCCAGGCGCTCCACCGTCTCCTTGTAGCTCGTTTCGGCTTGAGCCTTCTCGGGCGTCTCGATGGCGGAAGCCACATCGGCCGCAGCGCTTGCCACGTTCGCGAGGTTTTTGCCCTCGAATTCGTGCAGGTGACTCACCACCCATTCGTCGATCCGATCGGTGAGCAGCAGCACCTCGAAGCCCGACGCTCCGAAGCCCTCCAAGTGCGGACTGTTGCGCGCGGCTACCAGGGTGTCGGCCGTCAGATAATAGATGGATTTCTGATCCGGCTTCATCCGCGACACATAGGCGTCGAGAGTCACCTCCGGCGCCTCGCCGGCCCCACTCGTCGAGTGGAAGCGCAACAGCTTGGCGATTCGCGTCTTCTGGCCGGCATCCTCGATCACGCCTTCTTTGAGCACCACGCCGAAGGTCTTCCAGAACTCCGCATACTCCGACGGCTTGTCTTTCGCGAGTTCTTCGAACAGGTCCAAAGAGCGCCGCACCAGCGCCGACTTGATCTTCTCGACCGTGCGGTTGTTTTGCAGCAATTCGCGGGACACGTTGAGCGGCAGGTCGGCCGTGTCCACCAGGCCGCGCATGAACCGAAGCCAGGTCGGCACCAATTCAGCAGTCTTGTCCATGATGAATACACGTTTCACGTAGAGCTGGACGCCGCCCCGCTGGTCGCGCTCGAACAGATCGAAGGGCGCGCGCTTCGGCAGATACAGCAACGAGGTATATTCGATGTTGCCCTCGACCTTGTTATGCGCCCACGCGCGGGCGTCCTCCGAGTCATGGGTCAAATGCTTGTAGAATGCCTGGTAGTCCGCATCGTTGAGCTCGGACTTCGGCCGCGTCCAGAACGCCTTGGCCTGATTCACCGTCTCCTGTGTGTCGCCGGTTTTCAAGACGATCGGGATGCTCAAATGATCGGAATACTTGCGCACCAAGGAGCGTAGCCGTGCGGCTTCGAGGAACTCCTTATCCTCATCCCGCAGGTGCATGATGACCTCGGTGCCACGATCGGCCTTGTCCGAGGACTCAATTTGATAAGACCCCTCGCCGTCCGAATTCCAGGCCACACCGGGAGCGTCGGTGCGTTTCGTGAGGACCGTAACCCGGTCGGCAACGATGAACGAAGAATAGAAGCCGACGCCGAATTGACCGATCAGTTGAGCATCCTTGGCGGCATCTCCGCTCAAGCCCTCGAGGAATTTTTTCGTACCGGAGCGCGCGATCGTCCCCAAGTTGTCGATCACCTCCGCCTCGGTCATGCCGATGCCATTGTCCTTGACCGTCAATGTGCCGGCCTCCGCGTCGGGGATGAGCGTCACGGACAGCTCATCCGACCCGAGCAAAGCAGGATTCGACAGCGCCTCGAAACGCAGTTTCTCGCATGCATCAGAGGCGTTGGAAATCAGTTCCCTGAGAAAAATCTCCTTGTGCGAATACAGCGAGTGAATCACCAAGCGCAGCACTTGCTTGGTCTCGGCTTGGAATTCCTTGGTTGTGGATTGGGTTTCGGTCGTCATGGCCTTCACTTTCGTGTGGTAAATCAACGGGAAATGGGGGCAAACTCCACCGCCTGATTTGGGGGCGCGGCGCGATACTTCAAGCGCCGGGCGACGTCGAGAAAAGCGGGGATGGCTTGGGAGCCTCAGCTCCTACGGCCAACCCGCGCGCGGATTGAAGTTAAATTCCTTGCGCAACCGCTCGTAAGCTTCCTTCTCCTGCGCGGTCTCGGCGGCAGGCGTGACCACCTTCACGATCACGAATTGATCGCCGGGCGGGGATCCCGGAAACCCGCGCCCTCGTAATCGCAACTTTTGTCCCGCCTGGGCGCCGGCGGGAATGGTCAGTTCAACCGTTCCCCCGAGCGTGGGCACGGGCACCTTGGCACCCAGCGCAACTTCCCAAGGCGCCAACGGCAAATCCACATGGACGTCCCGCCCGTGAAGGACAAACGTCGGATGAGGCCGCAGCTTCACCCGGAGCAATAGCGCAGGGCGCCCGCCGACACCCCCTACCCGCAACGCCTGACCGTCGGCAATGCCCGCGGGAATCTGCACGTCGACCAGTCGCGCCCGCCCGTTCTCAGTGATGGTGACGCGGCGTCGAGTTCCGGCATAGGCCTCCTCGATGGACACGTCGATTTGACCCGCCTCCGTCTCGGGTTGGTTGAACGCCGACGAGGCGCCACCGCCGGCGGCACCTCCGCCGGCCGCCCCGAACAGGCTGGAAAAGAAGTCGCTGAAGCCATTGATGTCGGAAAACCGATGCCCACCCGCGCCGGCACTGAAGCGTTGCTGCCAATCGGGCGGCGGCCTGAATTGCTGCCCCGACCGATAATCGCGGCCGAGCTGGTCGTAGGCGGCCCGCTTCTCGGCATCCTTCAGTACCTCGTAAGCCTCTTGAACCTCCTTGAACTTCTCCTCGGCGTTTTTTTCCTTGCTGACGTCCGGATGGTACTTGCGGGCCTGTTTTCGATAGGCTTTCTTGACTGCGTCCGCATCGGCACCGCGAGGCACCCCGAGAATCTCGTAATAGTCCTTAAATTGCATGAATCGACCTAAAAAGTTTGAGTGCTTTCGTTTCGAGCCCTTTGCAGGCGCAAGCGTCGGGCAAATCCGCAGCCTAATGCCTCCGCCGCATCAACGCATCTGATTCTCCATGCGCATCGAAAGGATGAACATGTCACTTGAAAAAGCGCGCTGCGGCGCGACACTCGAGCAGACAGCCGGTCATATTGTGGGCATAAGCCACAAAAAAAAGGCTGCATCGATGGTTTTTCCGGTTTGGTCCAACCGCGCAACCAGGAGCCTGTCTTACGTATTCGCGAATGGCCGGTTCGACGGCACAAAACGCCGCCGGTAGTTTCGAATCTGAGAGGCCAATGCTACTCTCGCCGGCGCGAAACGGCCGCAACTTTGAGGTGCGACGCTTCGGCGCCGACCAGTTTAGGAAACTCACCATGAATTCAGAGAATCGCATCGTGCAGCCGCCCCGGCCGACGCGGGTCGGCATCGAACTGTCCCGCTGGTTCGACAATCGCGAATTTGCCGACCGGGTCAAGGCGCCGGACGCCGTGTTCGAGCCTCCCGCGCATGCTGAGGCGGCGCGGGTCGATTGGGCGCGGATGCTGCCCTTCCTTGCCATGCATGCCGCCTGCCTCGCGGTCTTCTGGGTGGGCTTCAGTTGGGTCGCCTTGATGGTGACCATCACGCTGTATGTGGTGCGGATGTTCGCCATCACCGGCTTCTACCATCGCTATTTTTCCCATCGGACCTTCAAGACGTCGCGCGCCGGTCAGTTCATCTTCGGACTTCTCGGGGCATCGGCCGTGCAGCGTGGTCCGATCTGGTGGGCCGCCCATCATCGGCACCATCATGTACATTCCGACAAACCGGATGACGTACACTCGCCGGTGCAGCATGGTTTTTTCTGGAGCCACATGGGATGGTTCATGTCGCACAAGTACTTCGCGGCGGACCTGTCGCGGGTCAAAGATCTGCTCAAGTACCCGGAGCTGCGGTTCCTCGACCGCTTCGACATCGTCGTGCCCACTGCTTTGGCGGCGGCCGTATTTCTGTTGGGCTCGGTGTTGAAACATTTCGCACCGAATCTCGGCACCTCCGGCGGGCAGATGCTGGTGTGGGGCTTCTTCATCTCGACGGTTGCGGTCTATCACGGCACCTACACGATCAACTCGCTCTCGCATGTGTTCGGCCGGCAGCGGTACAAGACCGGCGACGAGAGCCGTAACAACGTCTGGCTGGCGCTCATCACCTTGGGCGAGGGCTGGCATAACAATCATCATCACTATCCGGCTTCCGTCCGCCAGGGATTCTATTGGTGGGAGTTCGACATCACCTTCTATATGCTTAAGCTGATGTCGTACTGTGGTTTGATCTGGGACCTGAAGACGGTACCGGCGGCGGTGCGCGAGGGCGGCGTCAAGCGCCGCTGATCCGCGGGTCGTCGGCGCTGCGGTGGGGAGGACGTCTGGAATCCGTTCATCGCGCGAATGCGAAAGGCTTATGGACGCCGTATCGAGCGGCATTAAAACGGTGAATGTACGGAAATGCGCATCGCGGTGGTTGGCTCGGGTATTTCGGGATTGGTCGCGGCTTATCACCTCAGCCGCAGTCATGATGTGACCGTCTTCGAGGCGGGAGCGTACATCGGCGGTCATACCCATACGGTCGACGTGGATCATCAGGGTCAGCATTACGCAATCGACACCGGCTTCATCGTCTATAACGACTGGACCTACCCGAATTTCATCGCCTTGCTCGAGGAACTCGAGGTTCCATGGCAGCCCAGCGAAATGAGCTTCAGCGTGCGCTGCGAGCGCAGCGGGCTCGAGTACAACGGCACCAGCTTGAACGCGCTGTTCGCCCAACGCAGGAATCTGCTGCGCCCGTCGTTCCTGCGAATGGTGGCGGACATCCTGAGGTTCAACCGCCATGCTCCCTCACTGCTCAAAGCCGATTCCGATCACATCGCCCTCGGTGACTATCTGCGCGACGAGCGCTATTCGCCGCAGTTCCTCGAGCACTACATCATTCCGATGGGGGCGGCCATCTGGTCGTCGCGCCCGGAGGATATGCTGAAGTTTCCGGCGCGCTTCTTCGTCGAATTCTTCGCCAACCATGGATTCTTGAGCGTCGACGAGCGACCGACCTGGCGTGTCATCCGCGGCGGCTCCCGCGAGTACGTGCGCCGCCTGACCGCCTCCTTCGCGAGTCGCATCCGTTTGGAGACGCCGGTGGAGTCGGTGCAGCGCCTGCCTCACAAGGTATCGTTGCGCTTGCGGAACGGCAGCGTCGAGCAGTTCGATCAGGTGTTCATGGCCTGTCATAGCGACCAGGCGCTGAAGCTTCTGTCGGATCCCTCGCCCCGGGAAACCGCCATCCTCGGCGCCATCGACTATCAGCCCAACGAAGTGCTGCTGCACACGGACGCCCGGCTCATGCCACGCCGGAAGCTGGCGTGGGCGGCCTGGAATTATCATCTCCCAAGTCAGCCGACCGAACGCGTCACCGTCACCTACAACATGAACATATTGCAGTCGATAGCGGCGCCGGTGCAATTCATGGTGAGCTTGAATCGAAGCGCCGACGTGGATCCGCGCACCGTGCTCGGCAGCTTCCTTTACCATCATCCGGTTTACACCCGGGAGGCGGTGGCCGCGCAACAGCGTCGCCACGAAATCAATGGCATTCAACGCACGTACTATTGCGGTGCTTACTGGAGTTATGGCTTTCATGAAGACGGCGTCAAGAGCGCCTTGAGCTCCCTCGAAGAGTTTTCCCGGCAAGGGTCGCATGCACAGCCGCATCTACAAAGGGTGGGTTAGCCATCGGCGCATGGCGCCGACCCCGCACCAATTCCGCTATCGCCTCTTCATGATGTACCTCGATCTGGCGGAGTTACCGCGACTGTTCGACGGCGTCCCGTTTTGGTCCGCGCGCCGCCGCGCGCTTGCCTGGTTCAAACGCAGCGACTACATGGGCGACCCGGCGAAACCGCTGGACGCCGAGGTCCGCGATCTGGTGGAGGCCCGCACCGGATCACGGCCATCCGGGCCCATCAGGCTCCTGACCCACCTGCGCTATTTCGGCTACTGCATGAACCCGGTAAGCTTTTACTACTGCTTCGATCCAGCGGGTGAGGCCCTGACGACGATCGTCGCTGAAATCACCAACACGCCCTGGGGCGAGCGCCACCAGTATGTGTTGCCGGTCACCGGCCGGGGCAGGTTGAAACGATTCGAGTTCGACAAGGAATTTCACGTCTCGCCGTTCCTGCCGATGGATATGCAATATCGTTGGTGTTTCAGCGCGCCCGTGAGCCGGCTGTTGGTGAGGATGCAAAACTTCAGGGACGGCGAGCACTCGTTCGATGCCACGCTTGCCATGCGGCAGGAACCGATCACGGCCCGCACCCTGCTCGGTGTGCTGATGGGATTTCCCTTGATGACGGCCAAGGTGATCGGTGCAATACATTGGGAGGCCCTGAAGTTATGGATCAAACGCACTCCGTTCTACGCCCATCCGCGCCTGGCCGCGGCGGGCCCGCGTGCGCCGTCGAACCCATCATGAAAGAAGACATCATTCCTGCCGACGCGGCGGAACTCGCCGGCGAACCCTTGTCGCCGCTCACGCGAATCGCCCGACGTTTGCTGATCGGCCAGCTGCGCAAGATGCGCCATGGCCGGCTGCGGCTCATCGATGCGGGAGTGGACGAATCGTTCGGTTGCGTCACCGCGGATGCGCCCTTCGAGGTGACGCTGCGGGTGCGAAACCCGAGGTTCTATTCGGACGTGGTATTTGCCGGCACGGTCGGTGCCGGTGAGGCCTACATCAATGGCTACTGGCATTGCGATCATCTTACCGGCCTGGTACGGCTCATGGTCATCAACCGGCATCTGATGGATGACGTCGACTCGGGCTGGTCCGCCTTGAGTGCGCCCCTCTTGCGGCTCGCCCACTGGCTGAATCGCAATGACAAATCGGGCAGCCGGCGCAACATCGCGGCGCATTACGATCTCGGGAACGCTTTTTTCCAATTATTCCTCGATGAGACCATGGCGTACTCTTGTGGCATATTCGAGCGCCCGGATTCCACGCTGCTCGAGGCGTCGACTGCCAAATTCGACGCCGCCTGCAGCAAGTTGGCTCTGCAACCGGGCCAGCACCTGGTCGAAATCGGGACCGGGTGGGGCGGCCTCGCCATCCATGCGGCCCGGCACTATGGCTGCCGGGTGACCACCACCACCATCTCCCGCGAGCAATATGAATTGGCACGCGAGCGCATCGCCCGCGCAGGTCTTGACGGGCAGATCACCGTGCTGCTCGAGGACTACCGGGATTTGCGCGGCGAGTATGATGCACTCGTGTCGATCGAGATGATCGAGGCCGTCGGCCACCAGTATCTGGATACCTACTTCAGGCAGTGCAGCAAATTGTTGAAGCCCACGGGCGCCATGCTGTTGCAGGCGATCACCATCCGTGATCAGTTTTACGACGAGGCCCGCCGCTCCGTCGATTTCATCAAGCGATTCATTTTTCCCGGCAGCTTCATCCCCTCGGTGAAGACCATCAGCGAATCCTTGGCGCGGGCCACGGACCTGAAGCTCTTTCACATGGAGGACATCGGCCCCCATTATGCAACCACGCTCCGCGCCTGGCGCGAACGCTTCATGTCGCGGCTCACGGAGGTGCGGGCATTGGGTTATCCGGAAAGCTTCGTGCGGATGTGGGAGTATTATCTATGCTACTGCGAGGGTGGTTTCGAGGAGCGGCAGCTGGGGGACGTACAGATGTTGTTGACGAAGCCGAAATCTCGCCGTGCTACGATCGCCACGATCCATGCCGCGCCCGCCCTCCCTTAAGACCCTGAACGAACTGCGAGCAGTGGTCGGCGCCGGCCATTATGCCGACTCGCCGACCGATATCGCTCCCTATATCAGCGACTTCAGGCGGCTATACCATGGCGCCACCCCGTTGGTGGTCTTCCCGCAGAGCACGCGGGAAGTTGCCGACATCGTCTCCATCTGCGATCGCGCTGACCTCGCCATCGTGCCGCACGGTGGCAATACGGGTTATTGCGGCGGAGCAACACCGGACGAGAGCGGTGCGCAGATCGTCCTGTCGCTCAAGCGGATCAACCGCGTGCGGCGAATCGATCCGGCCAATGATTCGATGATCGTCGAGGCCGGTTGTACTCTGGCGGTCGCGCAGGCCGCTGCGCGCGAAGCCAACCGATTGTTCCCATTGAGCTTGGGGTCGGAAGGCACTGCGCAGATCGGCGGCAACCTATCGACCAATGCAGGCGGCACTGCCGTGCTGCGCTACGGCATGATGAGGGATCTCGTGCTCGGCCTCGAGGTGGTGCTGGCGGATGGTCGTGTCATGTCGACGCTGAAGAGTCTGCGCAAGGACAACACCGGGTATGACGTCAAGTCACTCTTCATCGGCGCCGAGGGCACGCTCGGCATCATCACGGCGGCGTCGCTGAAACTGTTTCCGCAACCTTCGGATACGGCCACCGCCCTTGCCGGTGTCGCCTCGCCACAGCGGGCGTTGGATCTGCTCGGTCGATTGCGTACCGCCGCGGGCGCAGACCTCACCACGTTCGAATTGATCCCGCGAGTGGCCGTCGAGCTGACGGTTCGGCACATCGCCGGGGTGGCCAATCCACTCGATCAGGGAACCCCCTGGTATGTCTTGATCGAACTGACGTCGCCGAATCCCATCGAACGGCTCGCCAATTTGTTGACGGCGGAACTGGAGCGCGCCGCCGCCGACGGCGTGGTCGAAGATGCCATGTTGGCGAACTCCATCGCCCAAGGTCTCGCCATGTGGAAGCTGCGCGAATCCGTGCCGGAAGCACAGCGCCACCATGGCGCGAGCTTGAAGCACGATATTTCCGTGCCGATCTCCTCGGTTCCGCGCTTGATCGAGGAAGGTTCCGCGCTGGTCGATCGTCTCGCGCCGGAAGGCGAGGTGGTGAGCTACGGTCACATGGGAGACGGCAACCTGCATTTCAATGTCAGCCAGCGGCCGGGCACCGATGCCGGGGCGTTTCTCGAGCGGGGCGCGCCGCTCGAACATGCCATCTTTGATCTGGTCGACAGGCTTGGCGGCAGCATCAGCGCCGAACACGGCATCGGCCGCCTGAAGAAACATGAGTTCGCCAGCCGGGCGGATCCGGTGGAGCTCGATGTCATGCACACTGTGAAGCGAGCGCTCGATCCCAAAGGCATTCTGAAT
>Ga0209208_10000823_pt1 | contig 42061 bp, 39 predicted proteins | sample S1TSphfallax_3_FD_187694 | JGI IMG/M metagenome (GOLD analysis project Ga0209208, IMG submission 187694) | Host-associated microbial communities from peat moss isolated from Minnesota, USA - S1T2_Fd - Sphagnum fallax MG (SPAdes) (version 2) | ecosystem: Host-associated > Plants > Peat moss >... | reverse complement strand
TACCTTTGTAGGGCTGGGCCTTACCTGGCATACAGAATTGTAACTTGGACCTCTGGGCTTATGCTTGCCTTTCAGTTCCTGATACCCTTAGGACCTTACACACCAGGCTTATACTGCTGCGCCTTCAGTTCCTGATGCCCTAAGGACCTTACACACCAGGCTCATGCTGCTGCGCCTTCAGTTCCTGATGCCCTTAGAACCTTACACACCAGGCTTATTATGCTGATACGCCTTCAGTTCCTGATGTCCTTAGGACCTTACACCAGGCTTATGCTGCTACGCCTTCAGTTCCAGATGCCCTTAGGACCTTACATTGTGTAAGGCACTGATGTCAAGGCCCTTAACTTGTGTTAAACGCGGAGGCAGGCCCTGTAGCTATATGATGTAAGTTAGAGGCTTCCTTTCCACACATAAGGCAGTGCCTCCCCATACAGGACACCCTCTAAAGGTCAACTCCATCCATTAAAGGCAACCTCCAACTACACTTAAAATATCAATTTTATTTATAGTCAGGTGGAGATTGTTGAAGTGCAAGACATTTATTGATGTTTTCTATTGCATTTCTTTAGGGGCCCATGTTCTATTACCTTTATGGTAGGGAATTCCCAAAAATACATCTACATGTTAGTCACTACTTGGAAACTACCAAATCCAAGTTGTCAAGGTGGAATAAGGAAAGGAAGGAGAGAGACAATTAGATCACCAAAATCCATATCCGAAAACTGATTGTAGCAATTAGAATCATAGATACACTTTATAACCAACAACTCAACAAATATGTTTATTACTGTTGGATCCAAAAATCTATCCATAGAGGTTACCATTTGTTGGACCATATCAACTAGGCCACTAAAGCCGCATTTTGCAATTCATTCCAATAGCCTGCACAAACAAAGTTGATGTAACCTAAGAGTGGAAGGATTTTTCGTATTTCCATGCTCTCATCACTAGTGTTTCGAATCTACATTCTTATGTATTACATGTCTATCTTGACTTGACAAACGTCTTAATTTCTTGGTTTTTGTACATGAAAAAGGAAAAACATACCTTTTGGTCAATCTAGAGTGTGTACGTCCTACTTGCCCAAGGCTTGAGCTAGGAGGAGCAAGACCAACATGCATATAATAGTGCATCACAAGTGGCGATACAACTTGCTAGAACATGCAAAACATGACAAGGAAAATCTACCCCCCAATTGTGCATTAACAATCAATCAAACTATACCTATAAAGAAGAATCAAACCAAATCAATAATCATGAGAGGTAAATGGACAGATGAAGCATTAGAAGAATCCATGGATGTTGTTGAGAGGGGATGCATTCGTTGAGGGGGGCAAGTAGGGCTTGGAACATTTTGATCACTTCCCTGTCTAACCACCCAATAAGGAAAACAAGATCCAAAAAAATGGGGCCTCTTGGAGTGTTAACAAAGGAATAATATCAAGATGGAGTTACATGGACTTTAAGAATGCAAGAATGTGGGTTGTCCTAACATTACAACAACTAAAGATGAAGGTTACAAAGGTTACCCAAATAAAATCGACTCCATTCAAGAATGGAGTGCCAAGAAAGTTTTAGTGGCATTGGTTCCAAAATAGGCACCTTGATATATCAATTGGGGTTACTAAATGATTGAAATACTTTAGGGCACCGGGACAAATTGCCAATTCATACACCACCTTCTACAACAACCTACAAACTTTATTTAGCCAAAACAATTACAAACCAAATCATGTATGGCATTTAGATGAAACATGTATTTAGGCAGTTCAATAGGTTAATGTTAAGGTTATTGCCAAAAAGGGATCACACATAATTTACAACACCATCATTAAATATTAGGAATGGTTAATCATACATTATGTGGTAAGTGTCACCATATCAGCTTTACCATGGTTTTACATTTTCAAAAGAGAAATAATGATAAACGATTATATAAAATATTGCAAAGTAGGGTCATCTATGGTGATGGAAAGGAATGCATGGATGACAAGCTTTCAGTTCAAAAAGTTCTTATCATTTTTCAAAAAAAATATTATAGGTGGCATTTCATAATTCAACTATCATTTATTGATTATGGATGGGCCTAGATCACATGTAATGCTAAAAGCCATAAAACATGCATAGGAATTTGAATTAGACATGGTTACCTTGCCTAATCATACTTCACATGTGCTCTAACCATTGGATGTCTTTTGTTTCAAACCTTTCAAGATTATTTTTAGAAAAGAAAGAGATGAAGCCATGGTTCAAAGCAAATTTAGTGAACTTGACAAGATTATTCTTGTTGGATGGGTGGATAGAGCCTTAGATGAATTCACGATCAAGAAAAACATCTTGTCAAGATTTAAGGTTACAAGGATATGGCCTTTCAACCCTAAAGCTATGGATGCCAAGATTGGACCAACAAACATTTACACAATAGTGAATTTAAACCACGAAGCAAAGGGTGAAGGTCATTACACATTAAATGGTGAAGTTTGTCCCATTCAACAAAAAGAGCAAGAAACTGCAACTATAGATTTTTTTTAAACATAAATGTTGAATCAAACATTGAATGTCACCAAGAGGAACATGACCACCAATATTATGTGGAAATGCCCCATAGTCCTCCTCCAATATATAATGTTGAACATGAAGAACATGTAGTCAATCTAGATGATCCATCTCCATTTCTTGAACAAGAATTTAAAACACAACCAAACTTAAGTCAGGAGGTGACGAACTTTTACATCTCCTTTCGTTGCCCCATCTACCCGCAAGACGAACAATAGGGAAAATACATCTAGTATATTATTCACAATCTCATGTTGTAACATTTGTTGATTATTTAGCAATCATGAAGAAGAAAGCTCTAGACAAAGCAGTAATAGAGACAATTAAGGAAGAGAGACGAAAGAAAAGGGAGGAAAAACGAACTAGGAAAATAATGGATGTTCATGTTGTGGTAGCAGTAGCAATAGAAAGACGAGCAAATAGGGAGGCCATGGCATGATTTATAGTAGCCTTCTCTACATTAACAATGAGTGAAACTAATGAATTTTTTCAACATAAAGTAGTAGCATCTTTGCTCGTAAACCCATTCAAGTCGTACATAGTTGTAGATGTCGCTCAAACAACAATTTTATACTTATCTTGACAAGCAACACAAAAATCAAGGAAACATGTTATGGACAAGAATCGAGCACACAATCACATTGCAACAAGGTTACATCCATCCCTCTAACAACCCAATTTAAATGAAGGGAGGGGGAGAGAAGGAGGAGGAGGATCAAGCTATGAGGAGTAGCAACAATAGGATCAAAGGAGGAAGAGCAATCTATGGGAAACATCAGCAAGATCACAAGAGGAGGAGCAAGACCACATGAGCACCGAGACCAAGAAGAGGAGGAGGATGAAACTCTTTGGAATAGTAGCAAGATTGAATGAGGAGGAACACTAACACATGATATCAAGACTAAGAAGAAGGGGATGGAGCTATTTGGAACAATAGCAACGGGATTAAAGGAAGATGAACACAACCTCATGAGCACTAAGACCAAGAAGAGGAGGAAGATCAAGATCTTTGGAGTAGAAGTGTAGGATTGAAGAAAAAGCACCACCACAAAAGACTAAGACTAGGAAAAAGAAGATGGAGCTATTTGGAACAATAGTAGCAAGATTGAAGGAGGAGGAACACCACCACATGAAACTAAGATCAAGGAGAAGATGGAACTCTTTGGAGTAGCATCAACATGATTGAAGGAGGAGGAGCACCAAGACCAAGAAGAAGAAGAAGACTAATCTCTTTGGAACAATAGCAATAGGATTGAAGGAGGAGGAACACTCCCACATGAGACCAAGGTCCAAGGAAAAGGAATAGCACATAGGTTTTTGGGGAACAACAATAGCAAGTTCAAAAGAGGAGGAACAACCTTTGGTGAGTAATAGCAAGTTGAAAAAAAAGGAGGAAGAACACATGAGCACTAATACTATGAAAAGGAGGAGGAATTCAAAAGAGCTTGGAGGAACTCAGAGATGTTCACTTGGTTCAAGCATGGAGCGCAACACAATTGCCTTTCAGGATAGAAAAGAAAGTAATGGGAATTTTCATGAGAGCAAGAGGAGGAGGAGTAGCCATAGTTCTAGCCACCACGTGCACACTTGAAAGTTTAGGGTTAATGAACCTTCAACCACCCACAACCATGGATCTTTATGCCCTATTTGGCTCAAAATCTATGCCACATGTTTAAAACTGAACTTTAATATCTAGCTTTTTATCATCTACTCTTCCATTCATCCAACACATGGGATAAGTAAAGTCTATCCAATAGGATCTTTATGTTTGGTTAAAGGGGGTGAGGTGTCCCAAAATTATTTTTTTAGAGATATGGACCCCCCTACTTTGGGGTAGCATATCTTTTCCATTTTATCCATTTCTTGTGATTTTTTGTGCATTAGATGCATTAGGAATCTAACTACATTTTCTTTTTGTACACCAAGTGCATTGGATGCCTTTGGGATTCAACCACCAAAAATGGCTTGAGTGCACATACACTCGGCTGGTTTACCCTTTAATTTGTATATATAAAGCTCCCAATAAGGTTACATTTACAATGGAAGATGATGCTTGGATATTCAAAATCTTAACAATACTACCAATATTATCAATATCAACGTGATATGGGTGTAAATTATTGAAAAAATTAAGTAAGTGAAAGTTTAATTGAATAATAACAAACTTATTGAACCTAAGATCAACAATTTAATGGGTTTGATTCAACTTGAGCTCACAAGTGCATGTTGTAGGAAATTAAAATATTTGCAGCTTGATCACTTCCATTATGATGAAAATGGTTTAAGGTTTTTAATATCACCTTCCCATTTAAATACAAATTTTTAATGTGTTTTTTTCTAAATTTGAAAGTTGGTATGTGAAATTTATGGAAACTTAATAACATCTTGATAGGTGTTTCATGAAAAATAAATGTAGATTATTATAACTACTTGTCTAATAAAGGCAAGTCAATTTTTTTTGTCACTTGCAATTGCACATGCATAGAACACATACTAGTAGAAATAAGATATTTCATGTAACTTATTTTGACATTTATGGATGAAGTTCATCCATCAATGTCAAATTTTCATTCATAATCATTTGATTCATTTTTAAGAAATTATTTCATTCCATGAACATCTATTTCTATTCCTAATGAATTTCATTCATTATCAATTTCAATTCATAATAAATATTCAACATATCCAATTTTGTCTGATCTCTAGCCAAATTTGGTTAAATCTTCTTGTCGATGATCACTGGTTCACCTACTTCACAAAATTGAAAAACAAAAACCATGAACGTGACATATAATTTTGACCCATAACTATTATTTGTATTTATTCTTGTTCACATTTTTAAAGTTTTCATATTATGAATAAAATTTCATTTTAGTTTTTTTTTTACATATTTCATGTCCTTGTTCAAGACCATGTTTTTGTGAGGTTGGACTTACAATTTGGACTTAAGGGAATTTATGAAGGTGGAAGAGTGAGGTGTGCAACATAATAGATCCAACAACCATTACACAAATCAATGAATTAAAATTCCAAAAGTTACTTAAACATTGCCCATTTTAGGGAGTAGGTCAACATGCCAAACATCCTCTGGGATGGCATCTTTGATAAAGGACGATGTGAATGACATAATGCCCAACATAACCCCCAAGACTCTAATTTTTTTTAATGGGGTGTTAAATTAAGATGGGGTGTTAAAATCAGACAATAGGCCAAAGGGGGAATATGCTACACATTTATGAGGTTGGATAGGAAGACCTATCACATTGAGTTTAGTCTAAAAATGCTCATATGCAGACAACACGATGAAAAGGGGGCTATGATGTGAGTGTCATTTGAAATGGATGGAAATAAACAAAAGGGAAAATGGTTAGTTATAGAACGTAGTGTTCTAAAACGAATTAAACCAAACAATGTTCTTCCCATGATATCACCTTAATGAGTTTTTATGGTGTATGGGATGACCATGACATTGCCATTATGGTTATAATTACTATAAAACAAAGGATATTCAAATGCATAAAACGTACAAACAAAAGGGATGAATTATATGATGTCCCCACTTACTCCAAAAAGTTCTTAAAATATGACCCATTTTGGCATCAAATTGAAAACATTTGCCATGTCCTGCTAAAGAACAATTGAATAAGGGTGAAGCTCCAAGTCCACTTAATACCATGGATTTTTTTTTAGCATCCACCTTTGGTTGTTATTATAAATTAGTGTGGGGAGAAATGTGTTACAAAGCCATTGTAGATTGGAAGCATAAAATGTGACTTGTGAATTGATACAATGTTTCCCCTATGACAATGGAACAAACTTCACATAAGGGCTTGGTCATGGCTAAAGGCAAGCCACCCCCAAGGACCTATGTAATTTGACATAAAATGTGACCTTGTGTGATATGAAAGCAAAATTGAAACAATTGTGGGAATCAAATTGCAAAAAAAATTGGGTGAAAACAACCTTGAAAATGTTCAAAAACCATCCCAGAAATACCATTTGTAAATAAATGCAACATGCATTTGAATGCTAGCTTGAAGTAATCAAATGAAAGTTTATAGTCTTAGTTTGGTTTGTAATCTTTAAGGAAAAGCACAAATAAACCATCTAATTCATGATGTAAAATGCTAAGAGTTGAGGTGGTGTTGAAGGACATGAGTGTAAAAAAAGGTGTTAGAACATGAGCCGCTTGAAAATACTCCCCTACATGTTTAAGAACAAAATTGTGGAGAAAGTGTTTATGAACCAAAGGATCATATTGGGGAAAAGGCATTGAGCTTGAACTTGCCACTAAAGCTTGGGTTCATAAGAATAATTCCTTTTGTAAGTTTTCCCAATCACCTACTACAAATCGTTTAACTTGAATCCGCATTTCCCTACGGCCAATTACCCCCATCAAGGGGGCAAAAACAAGATACCATTGGGGTAACAAGAGGAACAAATGCCAAGCTGACACATCATAAGGGTCATGCACTAACTTATATAATGGAAAACAAAAACCACTTGTACATCTCATCCCATAGTGGTAGGGATGCGATTGTATAATCGAATATAATGAAAGCCTAAATGGAAAGACTAGAGGGCATCCAATGTCAAAACCCAAGTTTAGGCTAATGTAGGTGAAATGGGAGTAAAAGAGGGTATTAGACTGAGATGGTCATATAAGTTTGGATTAGAAAAATTGGATGTAACATGAATGATAGTGACAAGATAACCAGTGGAAGGTATATTGATTCCTATAGGTGGGGCAAAAAGCTTTGGGTGGAGGTTGCAAACATGTCAGGGAGATGGGGGTAGGTTGCAAAGTTTGATCACGAGTAATTAAAAGGGCTGATAAAGTGGAAGGGGGGGAGGTCCTACGTGTGCATTATTTAAGGGGATTGGGAAAGTGTTGGGTTGGGTTGGGGCCCCGCATTCACATGAAGGGTCGAAGGTTGGTAGGAGGAGTTAATGGGTGGTCGCATTGGACAAATCACATGTGATAATACTCACAAACAATAAGAAATTTTGGATGAAAACCAAATCAATGAAATACACCTTCATCTTTTGATTTGCCATATACATATTGTTGTTTATGATTAATAATGACTATTTTGGTGAATAATCAAAGTAATGATCTATTGCCACATGTCATATTAATTGAATTTCAAATTTAAATAAATATTTAGTTATGTAAGTTGAATTAGGTAAATAAGTAAGTAGGTAAGATCACATACATGTCTACTTAAGTTAGACACCTATCTTAAGTAAGACTTATTTACCTACCTAGGTTAAATACCTACTTAGGTGGGTGGGTATTAAGGAATAGGTAAGTGGTGTATATTTATATTTTATTTTGGGTTAAACCTTTTCAATCAACTCATCCCATGTGTCCAAGTTTTTAAATATGAAATGTAAGACAAAACATATGAGATAAGCTTTTTAATTATAAGTTGTTCCCAACTAAAAATGTTTAGTCACAAACTACTTAAAACTAAAAGTTTTATCTTGTGTTTTTATCTTCATTGTAATTTTTATAATTTATATAATTAAGTACGTAAGTGATTAACCAACTAATTAGCTAATTAATTTATTATTAATATTACTAATTCATTGACAAATAAATTATAAACTAGTTGATACATTAATAAACATGCCAATTAATCAAATAAAATATAACCTAAAAACCAATTAATTATTTATAGTAATAATCATCAATAATGTTGAATTAATTGAATATATAATATATTATTTTAATAATAATAATAATAATAATTTAATTCAATAAATATTAACTACATTCATCCATTTGTTAATTTAATTAACTAGTAATTGCCTAATATGGAGATAATAACTAATTATTAATAACTTATTAATTCATAAATAGACAAAGTAATAACAAAAATATTGAATAATTAATAATTATAAATATTAAGTGCTAATTTTTTTAACTCTAATAATATAATTAATAGGTATCCTAAGCTAAGGCTAGGCTAGGCGCACTATTTTGTTATATTTTACCCATTATTTTTTCATTTTCATAGCTAATACTACTATTATAAATAAATATTTAACAATAATAATAACATCAATTGAATTATTATTGTACCTAGGTGATAGCCAAAGTTAGCTATTTTATTTTTATTATTCATATTATTATTTCACATGTTGTGGTTATTTATGAAGTACTATAATAAGATTTTAATATTTTTAATAACTAAACAATTAATTTTTTTCTTCCTCTGAAAATAAAATTTTCATGTATATATTAATTTACTATATTTAAAAACTAATTATTAATGTCATTTGTAATAATTTCAAGAAGTAATAGTAAAATAGTTTGGATAAACTTGTAATATGGCCACAATATATTTAGTAAATATTTTACATACAATTTTAATATACTCAAAATATACACATGTATGCATAATATTGAGGTCATTTGATGTTAATAATAATCCTTGAATACCCATGTAATATGGTTGTTCATATATATTCGAAATATACATTTGTAGATTTTAATATACCCAACTATACCCTTTAAAAAACACAAAATACAACTTTGCATACTCAAAGGGCTATGATTAAATTAGTCACATTTGCAACTAATGGGACATAAATTGTTCTTTTCGAATGAAAATCAAACTAAATGTTGTTTCACATGGAAAGATGAAAACCACAATAGTTGCAAACTAGTTGAAGTGTAGTCATAAATATGACCAACACAAGAAATAGTTACAAAAGTGTCCAAAGGTAATTGTAAATGACTAATAGTTGCATGTACGTAGTCATAAATAAAGTGGTTACATCTTGGGTAATCTTTACTAATGAAATAGTCCTCACTTTTTAAAGATTGCCTACTTTTACATGGCAATTTTAAACCTACAAAGGCAACCACACAAAACTAAAGGGATCAAAACGGGAAAAAAAATGTTGTCACAAAAAAAACAAATCTCATATTAAATATATATAAAAGCAACAGTGGTGGTGTCTGTCTGTCTGTGTGGGCAGTGCCTGGAAGATTCTTCCAGTCACTGCCCGTTCCCTATGGGGCTTCCCCAGATGTAACTAACTCCAGAGAAAAAAGAAATCAGGGGCAGTGTGATTTTTTGAGGCAAAAGATTTGGTAGTCCAGAAAAAAAAAATTTAGGCCTTGGACAACCCAAAATTATTTTTATTTTTTTTGTATTGACCAAGACTACCTTTTTTTTCTTTTAACTACTGTCCGTCTCGATTAAGGCGATGGATGAAATGTTCGTCCGGCTTGATGATGGGACGAATTTAGGGGAAGACTAGAAAAAAATATTTAGGCCTTGGACAGCCCATAATCATTTTTTATTTTTTTTGGTATTGACCAAGACTACCTTTTTTTTCTTTTAGATACTGTCCGTCCCAATTAAAGGGATGGATGAAATGTCCGTCCGGCTTTATGACGGGACGAATTTTGGGGAAGCTTTTTTTCTTTTAGCTATTGTTTGTCCCGATTAAGGGGATGGATGAAACCAAGTTTAAAGAAACCGGGGGACTTCACAGTGGCCAAAGGTCACGGGCACCCACTAGTATTAAATAATTGTTGAATCTTAACTTTTCCATAGCCTTGGGTGCCATGGTCATTATTTTATTGGGTTCAAAATAACCTAGATGCTTTTGAAAATTAATGTGGAAAAATAAAGGGTCAAAAAACTTCTAGACTTTTATTCTTTGGATTATCCAACTAAAGTAGTGCCTAACCCAAGTAACAAAAAAAACACTTTAAACTCAATCATTTGTTAAAAAAGAAACCTTGTATAATATATGATTGTTCAATGATTGGCCATTGCATATACACATGTTCACACCAACAATGTTTTTTTTACTCTCTCCATGACAAAAGTTAACCGAACTAATGAAAGTGTTTTGATCCACTAAAGATGGTTGGTAGGTCGCAAAATATGAGGTGGGAGAAATTATGTATTCAAAAATTTTAAAACATTCTATTGCAAAAAACTTCAAAACTTCAATCTACATACACTATGGCCTTGAATATATACCAAACATTTCTATGAAAATTTACAAGACAAAATCCTCATTCATATAAAGAAAGACCAAGCAAATGCATAGTGCAATTTTTTCTTTCCACTACAATTGCAAATGCGTTAACATATTTTGTTACGAACTTTGCTACAACCCAACAAATTGTCTCAACTATAGTTTTTTTTTTTCATGTTGTTCACTTATTATAAATATTACAACACATATCAAAACTAAAACACCATTGCACAATTTTTTCTCCCTCTCTCAAAACCCATTTTGGCTTCTCACAAGCTTTGCACTAATGTGATGTCTCAAAGGGATTAGTATTACATGAGAAGAATTAAAGGCATGATCATGTTCTACACCCGCTCTCTTTAGACCATTTGAAGTGCCACTTGGAAGGTCTTGTGTTGGAATATTATTCTAGTGAGTGATGTGCCCCAATGTAAATGTTACAAAATGACCTCATATTTCATGTCCTCTCTTTTAACCCACCATCTAATTATTTTTTTAAAAATTCTACAAACACGCATCAATACACAAACATTGAACTTCTATACAAACACATAATAATGTTCAAACACTCATTAATATTACATTTTTAGGTGAACATAAAAAAATGTGCAAACATATAAGCTTTTGCTACAAGTCTTGTTCCAAATATAATGCAACATTTGAGGTTCTATTTGTTTGAAGATGGAAGCTTATAGAGATTATTTGAATGCCCAAATTGCCCATGAACTTGGACAATATTGGAGCAAAACAATATTCAACATTTTCATAAAGTAATCAGACAAAATGTTCAACTCACATGCACCCAAGCAATGTGGTGGATCCAAGCATGGACAATCTACCAACATTCAAAGAGATAGGGACATTGGCAATGATAAACTATTTACAAATTATCCAAGTACATTCACCATCTGCAGTGAGGTGTGTTCAAAGTAGTGTTTTTGAATGACAAGATATTTCTTAAGAATTATGCATTTGGTTTGTGCATATGATTCAATTTTCGTTCACAAAAAAAATGATGTAGGTAAATTAGGGTTGTCTTTTCATAAAAAATGCATTATGGTTATGATGATGTTTGCACATGGCATCACTACGAATGTTATTAATGAATATTACAAATTATGATAAACACCATAATGGAGGTAATGAAATGATTTGCAATTTAATGATCAAGGCTTGTTTTGAGTCCACATACTTGTGGCAAACAACACAAAACAACTACAAATTATTGAAAAATAAGGGTCTTTTGGGGATGTTCACATCATTTGATTACATGCATTAGAGATGGAAGAATAACCATGTTGCATGGCAAGGGTAATTCCAAAACAAAATCAAAAGCAAGAACATCAAATTTGAAGCTATAAAAAACAAGTCCTTTTAAGTTTGGCATTTTCTTTGGGTTGCCTATAGGTAACAATGTCAACATTAACCTATTTGATAAATCTATTTTAGTTGTTGTTTTATGGGGGGGTTGAAACGAATGATTTGAACTTCATGAAAAATGATTCCACATATATTTACAAAATTTGTTAACAAATGGTATCTACCCAATATGGGTTTATTTTGTTCAAATTATACATGAACCTCAAAATGAAAATAAACAACATTTTGTTAAAATGTAAAAGCTCACACTTGGAAATACATTGAACAATGTTTTGATGTTTTATCATTGACATGTGCAATTATCAAAAACCTTTGTCAACAATGTTCCTCTTGCTATGGTTTCAAACATTATATATATATATATATATAGATATGCGTCCATGCATAACATGATCATTTTAAGTGTAAAGTAAAGCCTTAAAGCAAGGGCATTATTAAAATAAAGGTGTAAAGAAAGCTCTTATTCTTATAATGCCCTTGCATGAAGGCTTCACCAAGCATTTAGATTACATTTTTTTAAATCTAAGAAGAAAAAATCAATTAATAAAGAAGGAAATAAATTTTGATAAACCTAACAATATGTTCATATGACAAATGTTAAGATTGAAAAGATAACTACCAACATTAATGCAAATAAAATAATATTAATTTTGTAATATATTCATACTAATAAAAAATGAAAAATTATCCATTCAATTACAAAAATGGTGGAAGAAGAACATTTCAACAAATAATATCAATTATTAATTTCTAGAAATATCTTTCAAAACCAAAAATAATAACACCCAAAAAGTACACAACTTGGGGAGTCAACAAATGAGGACCATCCCATGGCTATTTGTATATTGCCCTATCATTGAATGCCTAGTGATATAAAGTTGTGTTTGGCATTTTTTATAGTTCCAACCAATGATCTAGGGCTTATGTTTGGTCATGGGAATGTCAAATAATTTTTATATAAAAAAATATGTTCATTTATTTAGTGGAAGGTGTTTAGTGATAAAGGATTAAACACTAGTGTAACACACATTTATGTGTATAATTATATAGTAAGTGACCACACTTTTGAACAACATTTTTTGGTGAAGGGGGTTTAAGGAGGTTGACTTATAAATTTTTATGTTCTATATGTGAAGGTAATGTTTGACCATGGGCTTAATAAAATCACAAAATATTACACACACTTGTGCAATTGTACAAAATGCAATTATACTTGGGACTAAAGGTGTTTGGTGTAAGGTGTGATTTAAAGCATGTCTACAAACAAATATTTTCATTATGTGTTTTTTAGTGTTTGGTGATAAGTACAACACTTTAACATTGAAAGGGGTACAAAATAGTTAAAGATTCTAACAACACATTAAAATGATCACATTAAATTGCAAAGTTTGTGAACGATTTAAAGATTTAAGAAACTACTCAGTTTGTTTTCTTGCCAAAACAACACAACACAATCAAAATAAATTGTAAGACATCAACTTAACCTAGCTCAATTGCAAATCAACATGTCTAGACTACCAAGCCATGTGGAGGTTGAGTTCCAAACATTCATAGAATTACTTTGTCCTAGTGTAATAGTGCTTAAATCAAAAGTGCCTAAGGAAAGCATATTAGTTAAAAATGAATTGTTTAGTAGAATGAAAGAGGAGAACATAGATTTGCTTAGCAAAGGGAAGGAGGAAACTATAAAGCTATAAAGCAAATTGAAAAAGTACCTAGTCTTGCATATTGAAGTGAAAGAAAAGAACATAGGGCTACCTAAGATAGAGAATCACCAAGATGATAGCACAATTACATGTATTGACAATATTTACAAGGAAAGTTTCAACAAGTTTATTGATTTCCATTGGATAGTTAAATCTATTGTCCTTATAATAGGAAAGATTGTAACAACAATGCGACAATGCAGATTTCCTAAAGTTCAAGCACAACGTACAATTAAATACATTCCAATAGCTTGCACAACAACAACATACGAAGATTTAGATTGGACTGATTTTGTAAGCATTTTTTATCTTATCAACACAAGTGTTTTCACATATGAACATGCATTGAACAAATTCACTAACTTAACACACTTTTTGTTTTCTTAGTCTAAACATAAAAAAGACAAGGGAATACCACTTGTGGGGCGTGAACACATGCCATCAAGCTTTTGGAGGTTGGGTCCGGGAAAACCAAAAGCATCATGATGTTCAATGTTCCTCGTAGGAAACAAAGTGCAATGGTGGACCAATAAGTAGTGGATAAGGATAATGTCCTTCCTCAAGCTAAATCAAACATGACAACACAAAGGCCAACAAGAACAAATAGGGTGCTGACTATAAATCCAAGAGGCACATGGTCAAATGAATCATTAGAGACAACCATGGATGTAGTTGAATGTGGCATTATTTCTTTATGGGGGGCTAACAAGATTTGGGGCATACTTGTAACTTCACTTTCCAACCACCTAAATGGAAAGACCATAAATAGGAAAATTGGACCACCAAGTGTACTAAATGAAAAAGAAGATGAAGTTGTTGCATGGGTTTTGAATATGCAAGAATGTGGGCTATTTATAACACTGTAACAAATCAAATGGAGGGTGGTAGAAGTTACTCAAACTTGACCCACCACATTTCAAAAATGGGGTGTTTGGGGATTCCTAGTGGTATTGGTTTAAGCGCATACATCCAAAATTGAACATCCATCTTGTAGAAGGATTGGAGATCAATAGAGCCCAAGGCCTCACCACCAATTCTTGCAACTTGTTCTATTAAAACTTGACATCCTTATACACCCAACATCAATATAGTCCATATCGCATTTCAAATTCTGGTGAATCTAGAATTCAAGCATGGAGGCAATCATGAGCTAAAGTTATAACAAAAAAAGGTCCTCATCATGTATACAACACCATCCCAAAATCCAAAGAATGACTAACCATCAATTGTGTAGTGAATGCAATAAGGGGGATTGATACCAAGATTATACATATTTCAAGGTGAAAGAATAAAAAATGATTACATTAAGCACTGTAAAGTTGGAACATGTATGGTAATCCAAACCAAAGCATGGATGACAAGTTTGTTGTTCAAGGAATTTTTATCATTTTTCAAAAGGTTATATAGTTCTAGGCGAAATTTCTCCAAGCAACCATCATCTATTAATTCTAGATGGGCATGGTTCACATGTTAACCTATAAGCAATAAAAACAAATTCAACAATTTGGGCTAAATATGATTACCCTACCTTCACACACTTCACATGTTTTACAACCTTTAGATGTGAGTTGTTTCAAACACTTCAAAATAACTTTCAATATATATATTAGCATGGTCAACAACAATTACAAGGACCCACACAAGATTATTCTTGCAAACTGGGTAGATAAGACATGATGCAACTCTATCCAAAAAAAACATTAAGAATGGGTTCAAGGTTACAAGGATATGGCCTTTTAATCCAAAGGCTATGGATGGCAGGACTAAGCCTAGTGAACTGTATACTATAGAAAACAATATCATTGCATCAAATGAAAATAATGTAAAAAACTTTGATGAGGGTTTAAATGATACCCAAGGTTGGGGTGGGCATGGAACAATTGTATAGTTGATCAACACATGCATTGCAGAGGAACTTGTTACTATAAGATTTGATGATGATGTACAAGAGCTCCTACAAGGTACTACATGGAAGAGCTTAAAAGTCATGTTATCTTAAAAGATACATCGACCAAAATTGATATGGATTACATAGCTAACCTAGGTGAACTTATAGATGTGTTTGAAGGGCAATTGCTACATTTTGTAAAAAGTCAAACTCCATTTTGCCTAAAGAATCTATTGTCTTTACCACATTTGCCTGCAAAGAAGACATGCGAGAAAGAACCATTAGTCGATTACATTCAATCCCACGTTGTTACCTCTCACAAATATCTACAAATTTTGCATAAGAAAACTATGGACAGAGAAGCAATAGAAATAATTAAATAACAAAGGAGAAAGGAAAGGGAGGAAATAAAGTGAAAATGTGCATGAGATTCACATACTACTACAAACAAAATAGTTAAAAAGCTAATTGAAAAATGATACAAAGCAAATTTCAACCGAACTTGGTTTATAATGGCAATTAAAGAAGTAAAAGGACAAATTTCACAAAAATTTCCAAGCTGGTTATAGATCCCATCCATTAGGGTACATGAGTGTAAACTTGGGCATTTCAACACCTACACAATCAAAAGCTAGAGTAAGGGCAAGGGCAAGGATGCTTGCAAAGGGCCATGTTCCAACATGGCTGCAACAACCTTCCCCTGATTAACTAGCAATAGATGGTGGGGTTGGGGGGCTAAAGGAGGGGAAGGTACAACAAGACAATCAAAGTCCAAAGAGGGGGTTGGAGGTTTAAGAAACTCTCCAAGTTATAGAAAAGGGTTGGAGGTTTAGGAACTTCTCCAACTTGGAAAGGGGGGCTTGAAGTCTAGGAGGAATTGAGCAGAGCACAGAGAGAGAGAGAGGAAAAAATCAAGGCCCAGGAGGAATCAAGAGGAATTGGGCAAAGAAAGAGGAAGGAACTTGAGGTTTAAGAGGAATCGGGCAAAGAGAGAGAGAAAGGAAGCAAATTGAGGTCTAGGAGGAATTGAAATGAATTGAACAAAGAGAGAAGAAACAACTTGAAGTCTAGGAGGAATTGAGCAAAAAGAAAAAGGAAGAAAATTGATGTGAAAGAAAGAGATAACAGTAGAGGAGTTGGAGAGAAAGTCAACCAAAGATAAGAAGGGGAGTTTAAGAGGTGGTCTGAACAAAATTGAAAATATTTTTAAAAAAAAAGGGAGTTCTTGCAGTTGGAGATGGAATCGAATAGAAAGAGAGAAAGAAGAGCCTTTTAGTTAAAGATAAATTCTACTAGAGAGAACGATTCACAAAACTGTCAACAAAATCGAGGAGAGTTAGTACCCAAGGATATTTTTGGTACAATTTACTATCAAATACAAGACCCAAATACTTTCCATGGAATCGACCAATAAGAGAAAAGAAATGGGACCCAAATCCTTTCAAAAAAATCGACCATCAAGTAAAGAGGTGGGACCCATATCCTTTCAAAGAAATCGGCCAACAAGAAAAGAGGTAGGACCCATATCCTCTCAACATAATCAACCAGCAAAAGAGAAGTGGCAAGACCCAAATCCTTTCAACAAAATTGACCAACAAGAGAAGAGGCGAGATCTAAATCCTCTCAACGAAATCAATTAACAAGAGGCAAGAGGTGAGACCCATATCCTTTTAACAAAATTGATTAACAAGAGAAGAGGTGAGCCTTATATCCTCTCAACCCTCTCAATGGAATTGATTAAAAAGAGAGAGACGGGACGTAGATCCTTTCAATGGAATTGATAAGCAAGAAAAAAGAGGTGGGACCTAGATCTTTTCAACAAAATTGACCACCGAGAGAAAAGAGGCAGTACTTCGGAATGAAATAAAATTGATTCTCTTCCTTCACACCCTACACATAGTCAACAAACATTTATGGTTTATTCAGAGTATGAAGAAATGACATAAAACAATCATGCCAACAAAGGGTTGTGAAGTCCATCATGTGTAAAGTTCATTCCATCCCCAAATACCACATAGTAAACTGAACTTGCCATTGCCTGCAACCATGGATCAACTATGACCAAAAAAACTCGACGACTTGCTAAGTAGCTATGACCAATGACCAAAGAGACTCAACGACTTCCTATTGCAATGTGCATTGGGAGACTTCTTGTTACAAAGTGCATTGGGATGAGAGATGTAGGATGCAATGTGCATTGGGAGACTTCCCTTTGCAAAGCGCACTAAGATGAAAGATGCAAGATGTAATGTGCACTAGGATACTTCCTGTTGCAAAACACATTGGGACGAAAGACATGTGAAAGGGAACATCACCTAAACCCTAACATGGTAGTGCCGAATGTAATTTAGGACATGAGGGTTAAAAGAATAGTAGTTTGCCCATCACCATTGATTATGACTTTTCAAACTTTTGATCATGGCCTTTTATGTTTGATGAACATTTTTGTATGAAAAGTAGTTCAATTTTGGCATCCATCCAGTTTGGACACAATTGACATGCTGACCATTTGTCATAAATTTGATGCTTGATGACAAGTTGCCATGTGTTTGCTCATGAAGGTTCTATGTGTTTGTTTTGGATTTTGTTTTTGTTTTTAAAGGACCTCTTTTTTGAAGGGGCATATCTTTCTCCATTTTACACCATTTGATGCGATCTAAATGGTTGTGGATGCACATATGGGAGAGGAACAAAATCTCTTTGGAAAGTAGGATGAGCCAAGCCTTCATTTATGTGCTATTTTTGTCCATTTGCTTAAGTGTTCAGTGACTAGTTTAGTTGCCTTAATTGCAAATACTCCCAAAAAATTTCACAAATGATTACAAGTTGCATATAGTTGCAAATGTAGTGGTTACATTTTGGTGGATTTATACTAGTGGAGGTAGGTAGGTAAGGTTGTATGATGGTAGCTAGGAAGTAGGAGGTGGGTATATAAGTAAGTAGGTTAGCAAGTAAAGATGTAGTATGGTAGGTGGGAAATAAGAAGTAAGTAAGTAGGTAGGTAGGTAGGTTTGTGAGATGGTAAGTGGGTAGGTATGTAAGAAAATTGGTATGTAAGTAAGGCTAGGCTATTGCTTAGCCTAATTAGTAGTTATTTTGACCAAATAGATAACATAAGATGTCCCATTTGACTAGAACATCATTGTCCATTTTGATTAAGGATGTCATTTTGTGTTGTCCAACTTAACTAGACATTTGAATTGACTAAAAGTCATTGGTCATTTTAACCGAGGCGGTCATTTTTTTTTCCAACTTGATTTATATGTCAAATAATCATTTTAATCAAGTTTACTAGTAAAAAATCCACATGTCATTCAAGTCCCATGTGTGTAGTCAAAATGTACATGTTCACTAATAAAAAAAGACTTGTTGGTCAACTTGGACCTTTTGAAAAACCATGAATTGTAATAGTGGTAGTTAATGGGGGATGAAACTACTTGGGTAATTAGTTTTTAAGGATAAGGTGATTGACATGAATTTGTCAATTAGTTATGAAATGTGGTGGAGATTTGGATATAGACCTATAACATAAGAGGGGATGAGGTGTGTATGACTTGTGGGGTGGGACCTTGTGGCCATTCATTTTTTCATTCCTTGGTATTTCTTCATGTTAATTTTCCTCTCATTTGTTTTCCTTGTGAAGTTTAAGGGAGAGACATAAAAAATTAAGGGAGGGGGGAGATTATACTTGTGTGAAGAAGCAATGGAATGCAAGATGAAAGGTTTATGCCACATCTTTTCAACTACTTTTAGCCCTCCATTTCTAGTTTTAATTTTTTCAAGGACATGCATTTTCAAAAGTTTAGATTTTTTATTCGAAGGTATGACTACCTTCTAATAGGTAGTCCCTTCCTAAATGTTTTTCCATGTTTTGTTGTTTACTTTTTTAAATTTATGTAACCTTTTTTTGAAATGAAATTTTGATTGTCAAGTTTGTAGTTTTACAAAGGAGGTTTGGACTTTTGTTAATCCAACTTCACAACCTAAGGAAACAAAGCAACATGTACAAGGTCAAAAATTTAATTTCAAACTTTCAAATGAATTCAAATTTTAATCAAAGTTCATAAATATTTGCTAGTCATCAACTTAAAAACCTACCTTCTAAAATTGTTTTATGAAGGTTCAATGTTTGTTGTTTTTTCTTTACAAATGATGAAATTGAACTTTTAAAGACATATTTGAACATGCATTGTTGAAATTGTTCCAACAATTCTTTCTAGTTTCAAATAATTTATGTAGTAATGTTAGTTGTTTGAATGCAATAACTTCCTTCACAATGCACAAGCAATAAGATGTTGTTTTGTAAAACCTAGTTGAAATAACACATAACCTATTTGTAACCACCAAATTTTAGTAACATTCAAGGTTCTTTCAAATAAAAAACCATTAATTATGCCTACTTAATTTGTACCATGACAAGGTTCTTTAGACTAATAAACCATAAAACATTTTTTTTTTGAAATACAAATAATTGACCCATCAAAGAATTGGGCCTTATGCAAATAAAAATAAATTGGGACCAAATAAAAATTTAAAAACCACACAACATGGTAAATACTTAATCCAATATTTGTTTTGAAGATGATCAAAGTGATGTGGCATTTTGGAATTATATGGAAGGTTTTTTTCTTCTAACAAATGTAATGGCAAGGTACAAAAGGAAACCTACAATAGTGACAAACATTGGAGAACACCAATTTCAAAATTATGTAGCAAACTACAACATTACATTTAGTTTTTTTGACCCATGTCCAATAGATAACTTTTTATGATATGTATGCAAAAGTTTCATAAATGACTTTGTAGTTCACTTTTCTTTAGACTTGAATCCTAGCAAGTTGCATATTGCATTGTAATTTTGTTTTGTTAACATTTTGCTAGTTATATCAATTTCACTATGGACTTCAATTTTTTTATAAACAATTTTATTGATGGTAGTAAACTACAATGTTTTTGCAATTAATAGTAAACCACAACATCTACAAAAAAATTCCATAATAAACTATAATGTTGTAGAATACTTGAAACTTGATCTATTAGTGAATTTTTAATAGGTTTGATAGTATGCTTCATGATTGATAGATCTTTTTCCCCTTCCCCCCCTAATTGTCTATCATAACGTAGATTTGCAATTTTAAAAATAATGTAGAAAGTTGACTACCTTTGTTATTGGGTTTTTTTCAAAAAATTGAACACTTTCACATCTTTCATGTTTGATCAAATAATGGATTTTGTGGGTTTATATTTGTTTTAGGTTCAATTGTTAAATCTTTGTTGTTTAATGTAAGATTAGTAGCCTCTTGTTGTGTTTATATATATATATTCCTATTATCATATGTATGTACATATTTTCTTGTTTTCAATGTTTTTAATATATGACATTTAATTTAATCCATGTAGCAAATAATTTCAAATTTTAATTACATGCTTGTAGAATCTTTTGAAAAAAATAAAAATTGAATAAATAGATTTCTGAAATTAAATAAATGAAATAGTTTGATAAAAGAAAATACATTGAGGCTAAATTGTAATTTAGATTTTTCATTTGAATAGAAGGAAACTTAAAATGAAAAACATGAAAATTTTGAATGGAGATAAACTTAAAATGGAAATAAAGGAACTTTTAGAAATTAAAAATCCCATCGATCAAATGAATTATTTTCATCATCTATAAATGAAAAAATATGTTGCAAAACATATCCTCCAAATATAGTAGGAATTTTTTGCATAATCTTTACACTGAACATGACAACAATAAAGAGGTTTTATTTTATCATTACCATGTACTTCAACTTTTTTGGGACATTTGTAGCATTACACCAAAACATGATTTTCATGATTACATTCATATGACTACATGTTTGAATAAGACTCATCATTTATGCCATTTTGACATAAACAACTACAAAAATGGTGTAAACAATAGGTTTGATTTGGTTACATTCATATTTTTGTAGTCATGAAAGTCACATTTTGGTATAATGTAGTTTACAATAAATGCATATAAAAACTTGACAATGCAAAATACACATTTTGCTTTGACATTAGGTTCAAATTGAACATTTGTGGGTCTTGAAAGGCACAAATGTTTTTTAAAATAATAAAGCACCAAAGCTTTCATCCTTGTTCTTTCTAGATGTTTTCATGTCTTATTACAACCAAAAAATGCGAAGAGAACAATTTGATCTTTGCATACACAACTCATCCATAAATTTTCACCTTCCCATTTGCAACCTTTCATCACATCATTGTCATATTGACAAATGCACAAAATTGTATTCAATGACAACCTACACTTAATCTACAAACATGCATAGACATTTCAACACATTTCGTATGTTCTAAACATATAAAAACATTTATAGCATTATGGGTTTTCACTAAAATAAAAATGGCACCAAAATTTGCATCTTCACCTCTTTTTTTCATGTCCTAGTGAAAAATTCATGACAAGTTGGGCTATATAAGATATGTGTGAGCATTGGATGGGGATTTACATAGGTCTCCCCAAGTTGTTGAATTTCTACTCATGTCAAAATTGAGGGGTGATGTGGTCATCATTGTTGTGTTGTGGGATTTTACATACGAATTTGTTGATTTGAGGCAAATGAGTTTGAAACTTCAACAATTTCACCTATTTACACAAAGAAAAGTTTTTTTTCCTTTCTATATTGCACAAATGTTCAATAAACATCAATAATAGGACTGAGGCTAGGTGGTCTTCAAGCGTTTTAACTTTATCAATTATCATTGTTGTTGCCATATTAGTAGTGACATTTGCTTATGCATGAAACACACATTTTTTGAGATTCTACAACTTTTGTGTCTCCTCCATAGTTTCATTATCTTAGAATGGCTTAATGAACTTCCTCCATTTTTGTTAAAAAACTCCATACCTCCCAATTCTCAAAGCCATCCACCATAATGCTATCGATAGTCACCTTGCACTTCATGAAGGTCTTATTTGCATTGACAATTGTGTTAACTCAATTGGGCATATATTTTGGAAGCATCTGATAATGAATGAAAGATAATGATGCACCTTTAAAGTGCTCAAACCTTATTGTAGTAAATCTTCAAATGAAGTTCCAAACTTCTTCAACATAAACTTTTGTCCATAACAACCCATGAATTTGGCTAAGTCATGATTAATGATCCCCAACTTCATTTCTAAACTACACACATGTTAATGTCATGCGCCCTATGGCTTGTGTTTGGAATAATGTATTTGTATGTGCTCCTAGAACATGCGTGATATTTGGCCATTGCCTATAGATTGAATCTTGAGAGACCACCATAAAACTTCAGCAAAGTTGCCATTCTTCCTTGGCATAGAAGTTTTTTCCCCTTGGATTGCTTCATGACATTACTCTTGCCTTTGGTTGGTTAGAACCATTGTTGTCACACTCCTACTTTGTAATCAAAACCCTTGCAAAGTGTACAACCAATGTTTAGCGCTTCACAATTGCATATTTTTGTAGAGCCTCAATGAAATTTTAACAAAGGCCATGAGCATTTTTGCCATGTTGGCCCATTGTTGGGCACACAAAAAATTGCGTTGGATCTCTAAACCCTCTACTATGGCATTTGGTTGCTATTTGTAACAAACTAGGGTGAGTACGATAATTTTTTTGTTCAGTTTTGTGAAGTAGGTGGACTTGTGATCATCCCACAAGAGGAATTAACCAATTTTGGCTATAGACCACAAAGGAAAACTAAGATTTGTTTGGGGAACTTTGTTATATTTTGGTGACATGCTAGAAGCTATGTTCTACACATGGCGATTTCAACTTTTGTTTTCCTCAATATATGGCGACTTTGCCCCCATCTAAAAGAAAACCTTTGTTGGATTCAAAGCCTTGCTTTTTTGTCACCAAGTGGCAAAATTGAGCCCAAAACAAAAAAAGCTGGTTCTAATGCAACTCTTTGAAAACAAGTCAAGGCATTAATTCAAACAATGTTGTTGGCCACCAATATTTTCTTGACCCAAGGCAATATGTTCTACAGACCCCATGGGCCTATAATATATTTGTGTATTATTTTCTACATAATATATTTGTGTATTATTTTCGACATAATATATTTGTATATTATTTTCTACATAATATTTTTGTGTATTATTTTCTACATAATATTTTTGTATATTATTTTCTACCCTAATGCTGTAAGTTCCTTTAGCCTAATCCTGGCTGAAGAGTGGCATCAGCATAGCTGTCTGTCACACACTGGATAGCCACTTGTTGCACCAGTACCAAGTCAAGTCCCCCTATACGTGGCAAGTGTGAATCCAATAAGCCAACACAGCATCTGTAAAGAGTCATCTAAAGACTTCAACCTACCCATACACAAGCTTCCAAGTGGACAAACAAAAAGGTTTCAAAATCCAGCTGGCTCCAGGAGTCTGTCGTTTCTTGTTTCGAAAGTGTGAAGTATTTTCTCCCTCTGAAAATTCAGTCTGCATAACAACCTGAGAGAAAGAGAAAAAATTCTGAGTGCAAAAAAGCTTGCGCCTCATGGAGTGAAGATCTTATGTATAGGAGAAGAAGGGCCTGAGTACAGGTCCTTTTCCTACGTAAAGCAGAGCTGGGATTTTTTCACTTTTTAGAAATAGTGACAGGCTGGCTCGTACCAACCTTCCACTGCAGAAGATCCCCCCTTGCTGAAAACAGGTTTCTTTAGGCAGATAAGCTCCAGCCAACCTTTCACTGCAGAAGATCCCCCTTGCTGAAAACAGGTTTCTTTAGGCAGGTAAGGAAGCTGAAAATACAGAGGAAAAATCTAGTGTAGGGTATTGCCCCAAGAGGGGGCATTACTGAAATAGGGCTCGGCCTCAGGGGGTTCTTCTTGTTTCAGTAATGCCCTCACTCAATGGGCATTGCCCGACGTAAAGCACAATCAAATTTATTATAAAAAAAACAGGGGCGAGCATTTTGCTAAATGAAACGGTTTGTCATGTTGTTGTACGACGAATGTTTTATTTTACGAAATGCTCACCCTAATTTGTAATGTACTCAGATACACTCATCTTTGTTTATTACACCGATATTTTTGTGTTTTGGGGGCGATCGAGTTAAAGGGAAGGAGCTCATATCAGTAAATTTCATTGGGGACCTCAGGCTCCACCCTCACTTCGGGGGCCCGAAAGGCATTCGGGTTTGCCTATACAAAATGTGCCCACAATAACATGGAACAAGAGAGTGAGCGTTCCTCAACAAGAAGGAACCAAATTACAAAAATGCCTTGTGAACATGCCTCAAAATGTGAGGGGATCATAACTGTACTCCCAGTTCATAATAATAGCCTAGTTACACATTATTTGGAATTCTGAAAAATTCGGTGCCTCCCATTGCCATGCTGAAAATCTGAAAGAAGCTCTCAAGCACACACTAGGTTCAATATTTAGTACAATGTTGAATTGCCAAAAAATAAAAATTATTGGGGCACCTTGCTGCCAAACCAGCATTCTAGGTACTAGGGTAAAATACAAAACCAGACCAAAAACACCAACCTAGTGAAGAACATGTCTCATGAAACAAGGGGCAAGTCACACTTTGGCCTTGCCATTTACAATAAAAAAAAGTATCTGAAGGCAAACAAAGATTTATGGAAACTCAAATATTTCAGCATGCACGAAATATAATCTTCAAAAAATCCTCTAAAAAGAAACCAAAATCTTTCTAGATATTATAACTCTATAACTAATCTCAAGTTTCAACACAAGCAAAAATATCATCTTAAAAAAAATCCTCATATAAAAATAGATCTATTATTACCTAGGGTGCCAAAATTCATTAAGCTACTATACTCTATAATCAATCTACCTGAACACAATATCCTTGCCTTGCAAATAAATAAATAAATTATGGGAACCAACTGAAAACCACCTAGTGAGCATTACTAAAAATGTGGGACCAAATGGAAAACTATTTGATGGGTAGTTTTCTCCCTCCCTTATATAACCAATCTATTGCTCTGAAGACTGATACCCAGTTGGTTTAAGAAATTGAGAGAAAAAAAAATGAAGTAAATCCCAAATATTTACTTGAAGCTGAAAATGGCTCTTGTGCACTTGCAATGACAAGTGGAAATTTGGTTTAGTGGGATTTTGGTGCCTTTTGGTGTCGAGTTTTTGGTGGTCTTTGGTGTCGTGTTCTTGGTGGCCTTGGGATTTTGGTGTCGTGTTCTTGGTGTTTTGGGTGCTTTGTTGCTGGTGTTGTTGTTGGTGCTCGGGAGTGAGGTAGCGGCGATGGCGATGGAGGAGGAATTGGTCAAGATGATGGAGTTGATCGGAGTAAGTGGGAGACCGGTGATGATGGCCATGGGAGTGTTGTTGGCTCTTCTGTCGGCTGTTGCAAATGGCAGTTTCACTGTGATTTTCAAGACTCGCTACATTCGCCGAGCTCAAGTCTCTCCCCTCATTTTCAGTTTCTGGGCATCGTAAGACTCTTCCTTTTTCTTCCCTTTTTTCTATTCTCGAAGATCTCCTCCTCTATCTCCTTCTCTCTAGATCCGTTGCAACAGAAATCCGCTCTTTCTCTCCAGCTTGTTGTATGGTTTTTGCATCAAAGAATGTAGGGTTCGTGTTTCCCTCATTCAATGCAAATCTTTTATTTCAAGGGTTTGTTTGCGGCAAAGAACTTTAAAACTGGTGTCAGTTTACAAAATGACCTAAATGGTCAAGGAAACAGGGGGACTGATGAGAGTGTAGAATCGTTGGTTTCTGTTTTGTTTGTTTGGGGGGGTGTGATGATGTAAATCACACAGCTTGGGAGTGGTGATCAGCAGTCTACTGGTGCTGTTCAACTGCACGTTTGTGTTTAATGCTCAGGCTGTTCTCAGTGGCTTCTTTTTTGTTCTCTCCTTTATCAGCTCATTCAAGGCTGTCCGAATCCTAGGCATCTCAGGTTTGCATTTCATCCCAATTCTAGCTGATTTTTGGAGCCAGCTTTCGAGTTTCATTGAAGAAGGAATTTCTCTCTCTCTCTCTCTATATATATATATATATTTATGGTTTTTGTAGTTTCGGGAGTGCTGGATTGTCTTTTGAAGATGTGAAGCTCTGGTTGTTTTCTCTTTTCTATTTTTTTTTCTTTCTAGGTCAAAGTTTCTTCACATGTGCAACGTAGTCTTATGATTTCCTATGTTCCTGGGTTTCCTGGCAAATGATTCCTATTGTCCCTGGATTTCTTTTGGTATTATAATTGCTGTATGTATATGGTATTTTGTGCCAATTGTTATCCAGCAAACAAGTTCAACTTCTTCTGAATACTAGCAAGTAGTTGGGCCCTGAGGATTGCACAAGGCTACAATATTTCCTGATCTGTAATGTCTCACTTTCTAAACAATTTTGTTCTTTTGGCGCGCGCATGTGTCTGATACAGTTGCTTTTGGAATATGGGCGGGTACCAGTGTATTGGGTGAGACTTTCCTGTGCTTTTGCTACCACACCCATAGTACAGTTACTTGATTATTAGTTCTGTTTTCTGTCATTAAAATTTGTGACATAGACAAATAGATTCGGGATTCTGTTCCAACAGAGGACATGGAGTATTCAATTCAGTAATATATCTCAAGGGAGTTTTGTGTCAATAGATTGAGGATACAGTTGAGGATACCCAAATGCACTGATAGTAGTAATGTCTGGTTTCACTTTCTGAACCTCTACTTCTGCTTCATTTCTTTGCTTTTGTGTGCCTCACGTAAATGATACCAATGCATTGTACATGTTATTGATCTAGTTGATACTTTCAGCCTGTGTGCACATAGCAAAATTACAAATGTGTCCAACTGACCCAATTTCCTGGAGTTGGAAGCACTTGTAAATTGACCCTTGTCTTGAACCTGTAAAGTTCAAGAATTGATTGTTAATGTCAGCTCTGTTTTTTAATGCATGTACATGGGACTTCAATTTCCTTATGAGTATATATCTGATGGCAATGTAGTCTCACATCTGGCATGGAAGTTGGTGGAGGCGCGAGGAGGTGTGACGGAAGTTTTGTTTGCAGCTGTTGCATTTCTTGTCACCCTTGCTGGCATTGGTATGTTGTTAGTTTCTTTTCCATGTTTTGGATTTGATTGACAAGTCACATTCTTAGCTAAGTTGGTAGGGAGGTGTGAGGTGTATAGGTTGGAAGTTGGACAGCATTTCAGTTGTGTTGTTTTGAAGATTTGGGTGCTGGGCAGTGGGTGTGGCATGGTCAGGCCACATGGAGAGAGTTGCATTTCATAGGGATGACCAGATGGAAACACTTCTTGAATCTCAGGTGTGTATACGTGAGGCTTGCCATACATTGCCCGAACAAATGTACAGATATTGTTTCCTGATATCATGCTCCAGAAATGATCTTGATGTTGTTGAAGTAACTCCATAATAATGCTTTGAGGGACCAGTGGTTCTGCAGCCTTCCTTTGCAGGTTGGCTCCTTCTCAAGAGGCCTTCAACTGCAGCTGAGCGACTCAAGTTGGAAGCAAAATATAATGTAAGTTACACATGGTGCCCTGTTGTAACCTTCAGCTCTGATGGGTTAAGGCAGATTCTGGATAGTGCTAAAATTATGTGCATTTTCTTGTATGGAGAATTTTGCAGTAAATTGGAGATTGTGGTGTGGGGTTGGACAGATCATGCCTGGAGGTGGTGCAGACCCTTCAACCAGCTTCTCTGCTGGAGTGTTTTCAGCTGTATTTGCAGGAGCAGTCTGTGCTCTTGCAAAGGTAGTTGCCTGCATGTTACATCTCATTGTTGTTTGCAAGGGCTTCAGTCAAATTATGAGTAAGGCATGGCTGGTCATGGAAATAGTTGTTGTAGATGTCAAGGAATAATTGGATGAAGAAAATGGATCAATGCTTTTGTTAGCTTTGGTTTCTGCAGAATCTCTTTCACCATCCAAGAAGAAAGGAATGAGCTGTGGCTATGCTTCAATATTGTACTATAGACTGAGCTGGGATAAGTTTTCTTCATAAAATGGGACACACAGCTGACTGATGAACAAAGTGTAGTATGAGGATGAAACTGTAGTTGTAGAATAGCAGGGACTGCAGTCGAAGGCCTGTAGATTAGATGTGGTTTGAGCTCCTCACAGTAACTTTGCACACAACATGAACCACTAAAATTGCCATCATGACATGTCAATTATCTTGGTGAAGATGTAACAATGAGGTTCCTAAATTTGTCTGACTGAAGCTTGTTTGTATGGTGCCTTTGTTGTGATGCACACAGATGCCAGAAACTCAAGTACCAGCATCCGAGCAGGTGATATCCACCTTCAGAATAGGTTATTCTATGTATAAGTCTTGTGTACCATTCTGATTTTACTGTATGATACTAATTCTCTTATCCAGGATTGGCCAGAATTGTTGGCTTGTCATTGTTTGACAAGTATCTTTGTCTGTTGCAAGATATCAGGAGGATCATTTGGATCCCAATTGAACAAAGAGAAGGCATGGTCATTGGGTGCAGAACAGCTGGTCTGACTTTTGGCTAACTGGTTGCAGGGTTTGGCTTATCTTCCATCATTTGCAATTGCAGTTATGATTAACACCTCAATTATGACTGCACTCCCCTATTTGACAACACCTCTGGAATGGCCTGATTTTGCAACTTACTCTGCTGCTGGTCTGGGAATACTCTCTGGAATACTCTGGAATATCGGTATGTCGGGTTGTACCTTGTTGTTGGCCTTGGAGTTCACTGACATTGTGGTTTGGCATTCATCTAATTCAGCTGAAATTTGAATATTTTGTAGGGAACATGCTGAGCATTGTGGCAGTTTCCTTCATTGGTCGTGATATAGCATATTCCATGTATGTTTATTCTTCCCTAGCTGCTTTGGCTTTGAAACATGTTCTGTTGACAACTATTGCATCAGCTTTCTGCTTTTCCACTATGTTTCAGCTCAATGTTAATGGCAGAAAGAGACAAAATCCAAGACTTGCCAATTGTTTCAAAAGTCTGAATGATCAAGTTAAGGGTTTTCCATCACTTTTTCTTTCTCAAATTACAAGTTTGTATGCAAATACAGTTGAAATGGTCTCCAGGTTGATGATTACTCTTATATGCATGAAGTTTTGACTTGTGAGAATCTGTTGATTGATTGATTTGAGGCACAGGTTACTAAATACTAGCTTTGTAAATTGGTGATGCAGATTCCAGTGTGCAATCATTATTGCAGGATTGTGGGGTATGATATTATTTGATGAGATAAATTACAATGCAATGTACAGTTACTGGGCTTCTGTTGTTGTTTTGTTGATTGGTGTAGTCTGTCTCTCCTTAGGCTATTGAGATCCACCTTAAATCTGTGGTGCTTCTCACCTGAGTGCTGCCCCCCTGTGTCTCATGATAAAATGTTTTCAATGTTCAGTGATCCAGCATGTCTGTAAGATGAATTCTTTGCATTCCTCATAGGACTCCACTCTGTCATATTCAATAGGGTAGTAGCTTGATGTACTTTTTTCCCACCTTTTGATCCAAATGAGTTGATTGTAACCACTGATGAGGGACTCTGCAGAGTGGGTAAACACAACAAAATCTTGTAACTTACAAAAGTCTGCTTTCTTTCAATGTACATGATGATATGTTATTTCCTAGATCAGGGTTCAAGCAAAACTTGAAGAGGGGGCAATGAGGAGAAACTTTCAACATGATTTTTAGGTTTTCTGAAGTGAAGTGCACATTTCTGTTTGTCACAGAAAGAGACGCTATAAGGCAAATGGCCATTGAGTTTACTGTTACTATGGCCAGGTGTCATCTCTTACTGCTGGAAGCTGTCAAATGTAAGGAGATTGAACCATCTAGACAGAACATGACAATTTTTGTTCATGTAGGAGACAGTTATATTCAGCCTTGCACACTTCTTTCATTTGGCTGATACACAAAAGTGGTTTGTAGATTTGAAATAGTATTCTTGGCCTCTTCATGCTCAGCAGTCATGGAAGTATCCCATTGTTAGGAATATTCCTCAAACAACAGAGGTTCTTCTGTTCTTCAAGTTGGTGCACAATGTTTTGAGAAATGTCCAAGTCCTCTATGAAATTAACTTCAGAAATGTCTGTCTGAATTTTTCACATATGGGCTACACAGATACTACAAATTGCTGTATTTAATTCTGCTGTAGTGTCACATTGCATGATCAAAATCTTGCTTTTGCAAAATTGTTCAGTAATTTTCTCTTCATATCTCCGCAACAACAGAGATATTCTACACACAAACACTGTAGTTGATTTGAATCACATGTGACATGGTTCAATTGAAAAGAGTGTGGGAACTTAAAACTGAGTTGAAATATACTGTTATTCCAACTCTACAAAATATTGCAAGGCCATACAATTTACCCCAAAAATCTCCAATCGCTTTTGTTTAGAATCAGCCACTGCATATGTATCTCTTCTCTTTATGGTATACCACTTCACTTGATGTATTTCCCAATATGCAATTTCACCTGGACAGTGCAAGAAGAGGCAAGCAACATCAGTACTTTCACATGAAATTCAGGAATATGACAACTTGGGCCTGCAGCAAGGAAACCACTTTCTGAAAGCTAATTGTAACAATGCAAGGGAACTAGGGAAATTGTTTATTCTATATGCACAGAAAGATACCCATAAGTATCGGTGACTTTGGAACTACTGCTAAGTAATTGCCCTGTGGACTAAAATGTGCCCAAAAAAGAGAAGGGGATTTTGTATCTCAGCCCAAACTACCAGTGTGCAATTGTGTAAAATTCAGCACATAAAATATAATCATGTTCTTTTACAGAAGTGGTCACAAGAGTTGTAGGGACAGAAGCAAATTACCAGCTATCATGTTAAACCCAGTAATTTTACAATACATATTTTGAGTATCAGTTCCAGTCTGGGAGATAACCCAACCCTTTATGATCAGGAAAACCTGATAAAATATGCTATCAATCTGAAGTTTGACCAAAACTGGCCATTGTTTATTTACTCATGATCTAAAGGTCTGTTAAATGATAGGCTATTTATTCACATATTACTTCTCAAGCATGTCACACAGATTAAATGATGTCCTGCTTCATTCCTCTCCCAACTTGTTGAAACTTAACAGCCGGCCATGACATCTCATCCATGCACATGGGACTATTTTTCATATGCTAGGTGTCTAAGAACTTAAGAGGATCATTTATTATCTAGACCACATCTAGATGAAGACAATATTTGGAACAGTAACCAACACCAGATTGAAAAGACCTAATTATACTTTTGACCTGACAATCTCCAGAGAATGAGCAAGTACCAAATGTTGTGGGTATAGCTCAAAGATGAAATGCACTGACTTTTTAGGGTTGAGGAGAAACAGAGAGGAACAAACTTGTAGAAGTGTAAAACCCTACATGCAAATGTACCTCGGCCTTGCAACAGTCAAAAGTCATGAATTGGCCAAATCTTTGCCTTTCCGTTGCTTCTCCAACTCAGACTGTAAATCTAAAACCTGTGCTTGTAAGGATGCTTTCTCTGTTTCCAGTTCCTGAATCCTACCCTTCGTCAGCAAATCCTTGGTCTCTGCCTCACCCCCCTCCGGTCTGTATGGTGTGGTCAAGTTCACTGCAAAAGATTTCAAAGCCTCGGTTCCTCGAACTTCCTCAGGAAGAAGTGGCAATTTGACAATGTGAAAATCCTCATAGAGTTCATGGAACTGATCAATATATTTCTGCTGCATCCGCACCCGTGCTTGCAGTAATTTAGACTCCACTGCATCTTCTTCAAAGAGCACTTGATTGATGATAATATTGTGAGTGTCAATCTCAAATCGTGCCAGTTCCTGAACCAGTCTCTCAGTCTCATACAAGGATAGGAATTCTGGTATGCATACACAGATAAACGTGGTCAAATCAGGATCTCGGAACTGTTCATTCACCTGCTCAAAACCACAGATTGCCATCCCCACCCCCCATCCATTGTTAGTAGTTATTCACACTGGAACTTTCAATGCTTAAGGCTCAAAGCAATTATTGAAAGTCAATGACACCAGAAGAATTTTATTAAACCAAAAAAATACTATGTTGAAACATCCAATACTGCAGTATTTCAGCAGAGAGAAACCCTATTCTGAGAATGGAGGAGAGGAAAATTATGACAGTAACTGATGAGAGAGAGTGTGGAGAGAGCATCTCTTTATATAAAACCCAAACTTTAAGCAGAGAGAAACCCTAATTTCTGAGAGTTGAGGAGATGAAAACCATGACAGCAGAGAGAGTATATCTTATACAAAACCCTAACTTTCAGCAGAGAAAAACCCTAATTCGTGAGAGTGGAGGAGAGTAGAACTATGCTATCAAACTGATGAGATAGAGCATCTCTTATACCAAATACTAACTTTGCAGACCGTCTCTCTCTTACGATGTTCCATGGGTTGGTTGGAGGGATACAAGGGTTTGAAGGAAGATGTGCTCACCTGTTCAATCACGGATTTGATGCCCTCCAGTTTGCCCATGAGAGCATTTTCACCAAACTCTTCTCCTGCTCCAAACATTCTGGAGACTTGATTGATCAAGCCGCCGAACTTATTCCTCAAGCTCATCATCTTGCCTAATCCCTTCTCTAGGGTAGAAGGGAACTGCAACAAGCGCAGAGTGTGACCAGTGGGGGCTGTGTCAAACACAATGACTGAGTAGTCCATATTCTGCACCAATTTCAGCATCTCCGCAAAGCTCATGGCCTCATCAACACCAGGAATAGCATTAGCAAGTTCCGATACGAAACTACCCATGCCTTCCATCTGCTCCAGGTTGTCGCTCTCCACGGTCGGATCCACTTCCATGGCAAACAGGTTGGAAAACCCCTGCACCAGCGTCGGTGTCTTGGTGAACTTTTGACTGAACGCGTCACTCAGATTGTGAGCAGGATCCGTGGAGATGAGCAGCACAGAGTTACGCACCCGCGCCAACAACACCGCCAACATACAGCTACATGTGGTCTTCCCCACTCCACCCTTTCCTCCCACGAATATCCACTTGAGCTCCTTTTGCTCCAACACATTCACTATTGTGGCCTCGGCCATGCTCAACTCCTCCTCTTCCGCCATATCTCCCTTTCACCCTTTCTTTTGGTTGCTATTGCAAAACAAGAGACAGAAGAGAGAAAGACACGTAAAGAGAGCACAACGGCCACCCGTAAGCAACCAGAGCTTCGCAGCAAGAGCAGCAGCAGCAGCAGCAGAAGCAACAATAGCAGCAGAGCAGAGCCTGTAAAGCAGAGCAACGCGCATCACAATATCAACAGCCACTTCTGTCTTCGTGGATGAGAAACATCCATTCGCGACACATCTCATCTATTAGACAGCGCAGCACACTATCATTTTAAATATCTGGGGTGTAAGCTTCGTGGATGAGAAGCATCAAATTTTGCGACACATCTCATCTATTAGACAGCCGCAGCACACTATAAATTTTAATCTCTGGGGTGTGAGTTTCGTGGATGAGAAACATCTATTTTGCGACACATCTCATCTATTTTTCAGTGCATCCAATATCATTTCTTAATGTCTGGGGTTGGGCAGATTAATGGATGAGAAACATCCAATTGTGACACATTTTCATCTATTAGACAGCGCATGATCATTTTAGGTCTGGGGGGTCACGGCAGATTATGTCATTTTCTTGACTACATTATATGCCATAATCTTCCAGTGATGATCATACATTTTGTTGTAATAATAGTGACCAAAATCTCTGTTGAAAATTTCTATATTCATTTTTTTATATATGAAAAAAAAATTTGTGAAGGAAAATATTGAATTCCTTACCAATTTTTATTTATTTTTTGACATGGAAAGTTCAAAATTAATTAATTATTCAATATATGCATGTGTGGGCAACACCCTAGTACCTTGGTGATAGCTTCAACACACACTAATTATATTACTTTCAAAGAAATTCAAGATTTTTAAAAGAGTGTTTTTTTTAATTTATTTTTGGCCCCAAAGAACAAAATAATTGTGAAGGAAAATATTGAATTTTTTATGAATATTCTATTTGTCAACCATGAAAATTTCAAAAGTAATTAATTATTCAATAGGCATGTTTTGAAGTTGCTCAAGGTACTAGGGTAGTTGATCATGTAAGTTAAGAACAATTTTGTCATATGCTTGTTGTGTTTGAACTTTGAACCATGTGAGACAACCATGGACAAAGTCTTTAGCTCTTTGTGTCTTCTACAATAGGTCGGATTTGAATTTTGTGATTGAAACAAAGGGTTTTATGATTCAATTGAGGGAAATGGAAATTATGCAATCCTTTGAACACGTCAATATTATTATTATTATTATTATTATTGTGTAGGCCATATTTTCATGAATGGGTGCTAAGAGTTGACGTCAATGATCATGATTCTAGTTTTTTTTGGGGGATTTGCAAAACATTGCAAAAATTTCACACACAAACCACGCATACCAAAACACGTTGTACCTTACAATATCATGCATAGATCACCTTTATTCGAGTGCTACAAAATTCTCCGCGTGAGGAATATCTTTTGGTGAAGTTCGGAGAAGTTTGGACCACTAAGCTTTTATATTAAAAAAGAGTAATATTATGTTGCAAATTCCCTATTTAAAAAATTCATCAGAAAAAAAAGAAATTTTATTTTAAAAAGTTCCCAAATTTGTCAAAATTGCCTAAAAATGAAAAGGTGCTTAAATTTTTTTATTTTCATATTTTGAATATTGCCATGTTTGGCTATATATACGTATGGATGATTGCCAATTGAGTAACACCACAAATTTCATTTTGAAAAAAACACACACACGCACACACAAACTTTGGACAGGAAAAAGTCAGATGCAAAAAGCATTACAAAACACCCCCCCCAAAAATGCCAATTATTTTAATTTTAAAAAAAGGGTGAGATAAAATGTCGTCTTTAACTCTGTTTACACTAAGTACTTAGAACAACTCCACTGGTGCTCAGTATGTCACCCCCTACTACTATACTACCTGGGCTGTTTACACTAAGTACTTAGAACAACTCCACTGGTGCTCAGTATGTAACCCCCTACTACTATACTACCTTGGCTGTTTACACTAAGTACTTAGAACAACTCCACTGGTGCTCAGTATGTAACCCCCTACTACTACTACCTTGGCTGTTTACACTAAGTACTTAGAACAACTCCACTGGTGCTCAGTATGTAACCCCCTACTACTACTACCTTGGCAGTTTCCACACGAATTATAATATTTTCAGGAATGTTGAATTATTTTTTTGGAAAAAAGAAGAAGAATTGTTGATGGAAAATATTGAATCTTCAAGAATATTTTTATTTGTGGAAATGGAAATGTTCAAAGTTAGTTAATTAATTAATTAATTAGTCGAAAAACATTAATTAGTTCAATTATACTTAAACATTAGTTTAATTTTAATTAGCAAAAGTTTAATTAGTTTGAACATTAGTTACAATGTTTAATATTTTTTAATCGAACTAATTAAACTTTTGCTGAGCCAGACTTTTCTTCATTCAATTTTCTGCTCTCAGTTGCCAAGAAATTGTATGCAAGTGGGAGAGATGAGTTCCCAGAAAATCCGTCTCAAAAATCGACCGACAATGGAACGCGTCCACAACAACACCAAGAAGAAGAAGAAGAAGATGAATAAGAAGAAGAAAAAGAAGAAGAGTTGAGGAGCTAAGCAAAATTTTCCTGGAATTTTGTCGGAGTTCCAAATCTCTGGTATGTTTTTTTTTTTTTTTGAATTTTTTTTTTTTTTTTTTTTTTTTTGAATTTTTTTTTTTTTTTTTCTTCTTCTGGATGGAGCCTGGAGAAGGAGGAGAGAGGTGGTTGTTCTTGGGTTAGTTTGAATTGTGCAATGTCACTCTTGATCTTCCTCTAGATCTTCAAAAGAAGAAGAAGAAGAAGAAGAAGAAGAAGAAACACCAGGTTTTGAATTTTTTGATGCTGTCTAGGGGATGATGGATCTGTTTGTTTGCAGAAGAATTTTGTGATGAATTTGACCAGAATTTTGGGTTTGGAGATTCATTGCAGGAGTTTGTAGCAATCTGGAGACAGACGCCAGCAGCAGCCGCAGCAGCCAGCAGAGAGATACCTATGGGCCCTAGTAATATGCGAGTTTTTGGTTGAAAATTTTCAATGGAGGATTTACCATCGACATCGCAGCAGCAGCAGAGTTCTTCCAGTGCTTCTTCTTTCACTGGTCTAGAAAATCTGCCTTCGATGAAAAAGTTCGTGGTTTCTCCCAAAGGATCAACTTCAGAAGCTCTAGAGGGATGGCGTAAAGCCAGCTTTACGTTGAATGCTTCACGCCGCTTTCGATACGTTGCTGACCTCAAGAAGAGAAAAGAAGCAGAAGAAATACGCCAGGTACTACCACCATCACCACTACTACAACACAACACCACCCAACACACAAAATCATCATCCTCCATCATTCCCCACCCTGAACCTTAAACCTATACACTTTGCATCTTTCTTTTGCTTGCTCGTTCTTGTTGTTGTTGTTGCATCAAGGAAGAAGAAGAGAATTGAGGGATTTGGGGATTTTGTGGGTTGTGTTTTGCAGCAGTTTCAAAAACTTAGAGTTTCTCTCACAGCAGTGAGAGCAGCTTGGCGGTTTCATGATGGTAAAAGCAAAACACTTGTGCTGAAATTTTGTTTAGAAAAGTCTTCAATGACAGTATTTTTTGCCCATGTTTCCAAATCCCTGGCAGAATACAAGCTGTTAAGATTGTGCACAATTTTATTTTTTTCCATGTTTACAAATCAGACATTTTTTTGGTCTTTCCAGGTAGCGATTCCTCTCTTTCCCAAGTCTTATTTTTTTTTAGCTGTGATTGTAGCTGGATTAAAGCATGCTCAGATCAACAGAGAATTATGGAAGTATGACTTCCATATCGACGTCAAATCACTTGCACAGATGGTGGGAGGTCAGGATACAAAAGCTCTTGAGGACAACAATGGAGTTGATGGTGTGGCAGAGAAGCTACAAACGTCTCTATGTGATGGACTGTGCAGTGATGCAATTTATAAGACACGTGAGGCATTTGGAACCAACACATACACAGAGGTGCCACCAAAAGCATTTTGGGTTTTTGTGGTGGAGGCATGGCATGATATGACTCTTATCATCCTCTCGATATGTGCCATTGTTTCCCTTGCCATTGGCATTCCCACTGAGGGTTGGGAGGAAGGCTGGTATGATGGAGCTGGAATTGCTTTCAGTGTCTTTCTTGTTGTATTTGTCACTGCTGTAAGTGATTACCAACAATCGCTCCAGTTTCGGGATCTTGACAAGGAAAAGAAGAAGATATTTGTAGAAGTCACTCGAGACAAGTGCAGACAGAAGATCTGTATCTTTGACCTGTTGGTGGGTGATATTGTCCACTTGAAAATTGGTGACCAAGTCCCTGCTGATGGGCTTTATGTCTCTGGGTCCACAGTGATGATTGACGAATCCAGTATGACTGGGGAGAGTCACCCAAGTATCAAAGATGAAAGTAAACCGTTTCTTCTCTCTGGAACCAAGGTGCAAGATGGTAGTGGTAAAATGCTCGTGACAGGGGTTGGAATGAACACAGAGTGGGGGCATCTCATGGCTAAACTTGGTGAAGAGGATGATGATGAAACTCCATTGCAAGTGAAACTCTGTGGAGTGGCAACACTCATTGGTCAGATTGGTGTTGGCTTTGCGGTACTCACATTCTTGGTGCTGTTAGGGAGGTTTTTGTATACAAAAGAGTCACTGAAGGTTTGGTCGTTAGAAGATGCTTTGACGACTGTTGACTATTTTGCAATAGCTGTCACTATTGTAGTTGTGGCTGTTCCTGAAGGCCTCCCACTAGCAGTTACTCTTACCCTTGCATTTGCCATGAAGAAGATGATGGCCGATAAGGCATTGGTGCGTCACTTGTCAGCCTGTGAGACCATGGGATCAGCTACCACAATCTGCAGCGACAAGACAGGGACACTGACCTCAAATAAGATGAGTGTTGTGAAGGCATGGGCTGCAGGATCAGTTTATGAGGAATTTGGGATAATGAAGGACAATTTGCCAGTCAAGCTTGTATACACACTTGTAGAGGGAGCTTTCATAAATTCTGATGGGGACATTTCAGAGAACAAGGGTGGTTTACCTCCATCTCTTCTTGGTACACCCACAGACACTGCAATTTTAGGGTTTGGTCTCAATTTGGGTGGAAATTTCCAGGAAGTTCACTCCAAGTGCGAGGTGGTGAAAATGGAGCCCTTCAATTCCAAAAGGAAGATGATGGGAGTTGTTGTGAAACATCCTGAGAATGGCGAGTTAATTGCCCACTGGAAAGGGGCCTCAGAGATCGTGTTGCAGTTATGTGATAGGACTATCGATGCAAATGGCAGCATTGTCAAGCTGGATGAACAGAAAAGAGAGCATCTGAAAGGAGTTATAACAACCTTTGCAGATGAGGCCCTGCGAACACTGTGTTTAGCTTTCAGGCAAGTGGAAGTGATTCCTGGCAGCCATGAGCCAATTCCCAATGAGGGTTTTGTACTGGTTTCTATTGTGGGAATTAAGGATCCGCTGCGCCCAGGGGCAAAAGAGGCTGTACGGCTTTGCCGTGAAGCAGGTATCAATGTGCGCATGGTAACAGGTGACAACTTGCACACAGCCATGGCCATTGCCCGGGAGTGTGGCATTCTCATTGATGATGGAGAAGCTATTGAGGGACCTGAGTTTCGCAAGCTATTATCAACGGACCCTGTGGCAATGAAGGAACGGATTTGCAAATTACAGGTTAACCTAAAATCCTCTATGCGGATCCAGTATTGTATTGTGATCTTGAGGAAAAAGCTGATGCTAACTCAGTATGAATACCTTCACACTTTTTTGGTTGTCAGTATGTGAGGTTGGGATTTGTGTGAATATTACTTTTCCTTGCAGGTTATAGCAAGGTCGTCACCTTCAGACAAGTTTCTGTTGGTAAGTATGCTCCAGAAGATTGGGGAGGTGGTTGCTGTCACAGGGGATGGCACTAACGATGCTCCTGCTCTGCATCAAGCTGATATTGGATTGGCTATGGGTATTGCTGGTACTGAGGTAAAAATCATGATGTTTCTCTTAGTTGTCAATTGCAATCTCTGAATCTGTCCACTTGGAGCTCCTTGTCAACTAACACTGTCAACACCCACAAAGTCTAAATGAGCCATCTGGATGGGAGTCAGGTGGCAAAGGAGAGTGCAGATGTGGTTATTTTGGATGACAACTTTAAAACAGTTGTGACTGTGGCCAGATGGGGCCGCTCAGTGTACACCAACATTCAAAAATTTGTGCAGTTCCAACTTACTGTCAACCTCGTGGCACTTATTTTGAATTTCACCTGTGCCTGTCTCACAGGTAAATATCTTCTGCTAATTATGGAGATTTTTAGCAGTTGCTAGACCTTTGTTTACAGTGACAAGTTAGACTGAGTTTTGTCTGGGCTCAGGATCGACACCTCTCACTGCGGTGCAGCTACTTTGGGTGAATCTGATCATGGATACACTTGCTGCTCTTGCGCTGGCAACGGAGCCTCCCTACGATGCATTGATGAAGAGACCACCAGTGGGGCGCAATGGCAACTTTATCACCAATGTGATGTGGCGTAACATTATTGGGCAAGCAGTCTACCAGTTGGCTGTTCTCATTGTTCTGCAGACAATGGGAAAGGAGATTCTGCATCTGAATCATGATAATGCAGACAGGCTGTTGAATACCATGATCTTCAATGCTTTTGTGTTCTGTCAGGTGTGGGCATTTCCTGTCTTTAATGTACTTGTTATTGGGTTTGGTCCTCAGATTTTCTGCAGTACATGAGACAGTTAAATGTGAAAAATTCATGTTAATGTTGTTAGCTTACCATATTTGCTTTTCTCATCTTATGTTTACTGTGACTTTCTATGAATTCATTACAGGTCTTCAATGAGGTGAATGCACGAGAAATGGAGAAGTTCAATGTTTTCAGGCACACCTTGAACAACAAGATTTTCCTGTTCATCCTTGGCTTCACTATAGCATTCCAGATCATTATGGTACAGTTTCTGGGGAAGTTTGCCAACACAGTTCCATTAAACAAGGAGCACTGGTTGATCACAGTGTTCATTGGATTCATGAGCTTGCCTATAGGTGCAATTGTTAAACTGATCCCTGTCCCTAAGAAAAAGATAGTCAGTGATGAAACACAACCTTTACTAGCCAATGGCCATTACAGAAACTGGGATGTTGATGTAGAAGTGCAACAAACCACATGCTGTTCTTGCTTATCATGTACCCTGTGGCCTGGCCGTTCATGATGATCTTTGTGTCTCACATGCCAAACACATCTCTGGTTTGTATAAAGCGTGGGCATCACTCACTCTGTGATTTAGAAATTAGTATATACTATCAAGTTGTTTAAACCAATACTATTTATTTGCTCAAGTTTGACATATTTTGAAATTCTGAATTCCACATTGATTATTTTTGTGATTGAAAAATTGTTGAATTATGCCATGTCTCTCATCTTATTAACTTGAAGTAATCTGCTAGAGTGATATACATCTTATAGACAATATAATGACTATTAGATTTTCATGTATCACTTATTTATCCACATGGGGGTCAGACACAATCTGGGTTACAAAGATGTTTTCTTGGCACAAAATCACACTGAAACTTAACTTTGATTGATCATTATGAATGTCACCGTGTATGTTATATGATTTTGATTTGTCCATTAAATAATGAACTTGGGCTCACAACCAAGGTTGGGGCAAGACAAAGGAAACAAGCTGGGAAGAATCTAAGTTAAGGCAAAGATCAAAACATGATCCCTTGATGAAAGGGAAGTTTGTGGAAGTGCAAGAGAGGAGCCCCAATTTATTTCTTGCTTTGGGAGTTGGAGTTTTGAAATGCTTTGAATTCATTTTTGGCCTTCTTTAGATTGTTGAAAAAGTTCTTGAGTAGTACTATAATAAAGTGGGGCCATATTTTCTCGAAAAAAAGATTTGTAACATAGTTATTACCATTTGAAGTGTTGTGAGTCAATTTCCAAAATGATTTCCAATCATTTAAATTACATTTGGAAATGTCAAATTAATTTGATTGAGAAACTTGATATGGCATCGGTAAGATATTTTTAAAGAGTGCAAGTTCAACCTTTAAAATGTCAAATTTGGATAAGAAATGAGGAAGTTATGAGCTTTTGAACTTTCATAACTTGACAAAATTTGTGAATCTCATTTCAAGACTAACATTTTTGTCATTTCAAATAGCCCTTGCAAGTAGCTACAAAATGTAATATGGAGAAGGTGATGCCTTCACCCAAGTCTCGTGAGTTTTGTGTTTGAATTAACCCATGGCTTGGCTATACATCTTTTTTTCTCCAAAGACATTAATTACTTTCTTCTTATGATTTGTGCAATTTGACATGACTAAGATAAACTTGAGGAGCTCATCTCAATCCCATTTCAAAACTTTCATCTTCTTTTCCTTGCTAGGAACTAAGAAATGTGCTTAGGATTCACATGGTTTTGATTGTAAAATTAAGATCAAAATATTTTTTACT